>WNFT01001734.1_pt1 | contig 18480 bp, 15 predicted proteins | sample 5400191 | NCBI WGS metagenome assembly WNFT01 (sample SAMN13153359, study PRJNA577476) | soil metagenome | isolation source: 80 cm saprolite under Madrone tree | place: USA:California | collected 2016-06-14 | reverse complement strand
AGATGGCGGGTTGCCGGGATCGATCGCCGCTGCGCTCGAGGCGCCGTCGGTCGAGGATGTGACAGATCCGCAGGGACGGATGTTCCGTGTGTTTGCGGATCAGACCAAGTCCGACCGCTTGGCGCTCGCCGCCTGTATCCGCGGTTCGCGGCAGTCGCTGTCGCCGTCGGAAGTGGCGCAGATTGCGGTGCCCATGTTGATCGCGGTCGGCACCAAGGACAACATCGCGGGCTCGCCCCATGAGCTTGCCGCACTGGTGCCCGGAGCGCGTGCGCTCGATATTCCGGGCCGCGATCATATGCTGTCGGTCGGAGACCGCGCTTTCAAGGAGGCGGTGCTGAGGTTCCTTGAGGAGCGGCCGTGACGCCCCCACTACCCTCCCCCGCTTGGGGGGAGGGTAGTGCCGTCCGGGGGTGGCGCGCCGACAGAGGGCTCCCTATTTGTACTAAACTCGAAAAGACTGAAACCTCGTCGCCGGAGGACCGCAATGGCCCAGCCGCAGAGAATAACGCCGATCGAGAGTGTCGATCCCATCTGGGCGCGCATTCGCAGCGAGGCCGAGGCCGTTGTGAGACAGGAGCCGCAACTCGCTTCGTTCATCTATGCTTCGCTGCTCGAGCATGACACCTTGACGGGCGCGGTGGTGCACCGCATCAGCGACCGGCTCGATCATCCGGTCATGAGCGGCGCCACCATTCTGCAGGCCTTCCTCGATGCTCTTGCGGATTCACCCGAGATCGTCGACGCCTTCCGGGCCGATATCGTGGCGACTTACGATCGCGATCCGGCGACCACGCGATTTATCGAGCCCGTGCTGTATTTCAAGGGCTTTCACGCGATCCAGACCCATCGCCTGGCCCACTGGCTGTGGGGAAAGCACCGCAAGGACTTTGCGCTCTATTTGCAAAGTCGTTCCTCGGCGGTGTTCCAGACCGACATCCACCCGGCGGCAAAAATCGGCCGCGGCATCTTTGTCGACCATGCCACCGGGCTCGTGGTCGGTGAGACCGCGGTCATCGAGGACGATGTCTCGCTGCTGCACGGCGTGACGCTGGGCGGCACCGGAAACGAGAACGGCGACCGCCATCCGAAGATTCGCAAGGGCGTTATGATCGGGGCCGGCGCCAAGATCCTCGGCAATATCGAGATCGGCCACTGCGCCCGCGTCGCGGCGGGGTCGGTGGTCATCAAGCCGGTCCCCCACAATGTCACGGTTGCGGGCGTGCCGGCCAAGGTGATCGGGGAAGCCGGCTGCGCGGAGCCCTCGCGCACCATGGATCAGATGCTCCATAACGTGGGCGTGTGACGCCTGGAGCGGTCTGTCGTGGCAGTTCCCGCTTGGTCATGGTCGGGCAGCAGCCCGTCGAAGACGGGCGTAAACGCCATTATGTCCCGGCCATCCCGATAATCTGGCACTGCGCCATCCTGATCGAGATCGCCGGGACAAGCCCGGCGATGACGCTATGAGTTTTGGCCTGTCACATCGCCACGACAAAGACATTGGTATGCCACGGGATTCAGTTTGAATCGGATGGCGCGCTGAGATAGCCGTTAGCCTATCGAGATTCGCAACGCCCCTGGAGGCCAGGGGGGCAAAGGAGCTGTCGTGGACGTCCAGGAAATCCGCAAGCTGGAAAGTTATATGAGACGCTTGTTCGGCAACACCAAGCTGCGTGTCGTGCCGCGTCCGAAAAAAGACGATTCTGCCGAAGTCTATATCGGCGAGGAGTTTATCGGCGTGATGTTCGTCGACGATGAGGAAGATGAACGCAGCTACAATTTCCAGATGGCGATCCTTGGCGCGGATCTGGAATAGGGGTCTGCGGTCACCTCGCTGAGTACTCCGCCGGGCGATGGGGATTGCCAAAGTTTCTAGGAATGACACGCAGGATGGGTTGAGCGATAGCGAAACCCATCAAGGACCTTCCCACGGTGGGGCCGCGCACGATGGGGCCGACGGTGGGTTTCGCTTGCGCTCAACACACCCTACGACTCACTCCGCGGCGGCGACGCGGATATCTGGTTCGGCGCGCTGCGCGCGCTCGCCGTGCAGCCAGTTCTGCAAGCGGTCAAGATAAAGGTACACCACCGGCGTGGTGTAAAGCGTGAGCAGCTGGCTGAGCGCAAGCCCGCCCACCATGGCGTAGCCAAGCGGCTGGCGCAGTTCCGAGCCGGTGCCATTGCCGAGCGCGAGCGGCACGCCGGCGAGCAACGCCGCGGCGGTCGTCATCATGATGGGGCGGAAGCGCAACAGACACGCCTCGCGGATTGCGGCGACCGGCGGCAGGTAGGCGATTCAAAACGACCGAAATCCTCTCTAACGACGGCTTCGGTGTAGTTTCCAAGCGATGTAGGCGGCGGCCGAAAGCCCTACGCCCATGGCAAGCCATTCCGGGTGAAAGCACGGCCCCGGATAGGGACATGCCTGGCCGAGCCAATTTGTGCCAAAGGTCTGAACGGCGCTTGCCAGGAAAACGATGCCGAGACCTGTGACGAATAGGATCATTCCTTTCATCGGAAACGGCGCCTGATTTGGACGAGCTGCCTCATCGCAACAATCGGTCTCGCGCTGGCGCGAAACCCGACGGGTGGTGGCAGGTGCCAGCACACCGCGTGTTGACGACGAGAACGGCGCAATGCGGCGACGGCGTCAGCGATGCGGCCGTTCAGGTCGCGACCTGTCGGGCGTGGGGAGGACCGCGGGCGTTAAAATAAACGTGATCGCTTGAAGCGAGCGCAGGCTACGCCAGCGACCACGACAAGTCGCGAATAATCGACGTGGGCGAGACCGGCGCGGGGGAGACCGGCAATACCAGCGTGTTTGCTAAACTGATGTTGTTGCAGACGGCGCAGAAATCCTGGGCAAGACGGGTCGGGGGCTGTGGCGCCGGTGGGGACGGAGCACCGGTCGAATCGTTTGTCGAATCCGCCGATGCGGTCAGCGCAGCGGAAATGACGCCGACGTTACTCAGATGAAGGTGGCCGAACGTGAGCGCGAACTGGCAAGCCAACGCAAAGAACGCCACCCAGGCAAACTTTCCGCTGTTCGATCGGAACCAGCCCATCGGGCGCGGCATCTGACGTCACCTGAAGTTGAAGCGTACTGGAACAACAAAGCTCAGTTGGGCATCGGAAATTTGATCGGGCGGCGGCGGCATCGGCTGTGCGCGCGCCAGCATGGCGAGCGTTTCTTGATCGAGGGCCGCTGATCCCGAGCTTTGCACGATGACGCTGCTGAGCACGTGGCCCTCGTGATCGATCTTGAACGCCACCTTGGCGATGCCTTGTTCCCCGCGCGAGCGCGCCTCGGCCGGGTAGCGCTTGAAACGCTCGATGTGGGCGGCAAGCTGGGTCTGCCAGCGAGCGACCGCCACTTGCGGCGTTCTCGCCTGCTGTGGGGCCGTGGCTTGCTTTTCTTCTACCGGTGGCTCCGGCTTGGGCGGCTCCGGGAGCGCAAGAGCCACCTCAGCTTCGGGCTCGGGCGGCTTCGTCTCCTCCTTTGGCGGCGGCTCTTCGTTCTCCCGCTCCTCGACTGGTCCCGGAGGCAAGTCCAGCGCCGGCACCGTGGAGGTTACAAGCGACTCCGGCAGTTCGAGCATCACCACCGGTGCATCGATGCCGAAGTCGGAGTCCTCGAATGAATTGTTCAGGAGTACCATTGCGCCAAGACCGTGCGCCGCCGCCACGACGGCAAAACACGTAGCCCACCGCAGCACCTCTGCACGCTGATCGGAAGGCCTCTCGGCAACAGCATTCATCGCAAGGACTCCGCTTCAAGTCCGACAAGGGCGACCTTCAGATAACCGGCCGTGCGCAGCGCATTCATCTTCTCCATCAGGTTCCCATAAGACACCGACTTGTCGGCGCGCAGGAACACGCGCTGGGTGCGATCGCCTTTTGAGATGCCGTCCAAAGCGGCCTGCAGCCCCGCGCCCGACACCGGGGCATCACCCAACCACAGCGTCAGATCGGACTTGATGGTGAGAAAGATCGGCTGATCCGGGCGCGGCTGCCTTTCCACATTGGATGTGGGGAGATCGACCGCAACATCGACCGTCGCAAGGGGCGCGGCGATCATAAAAATGATGAGCAGAACCAGAATGACGTCGATAAACGGCGTCACATTGATCTCGTGAATGACGCCGAGGGAATCTTCGCCGTGGTCGAGACGGATGCTCATTGCGGTTACTCCGCCATCGGCACTGCGGCCGGCCGCCGCCGTGGATCGAACGTGTCGTGCCGGGCGGCGGGCGGCTGACTGAGGTCGCGGCTGACCAGGGTGAGAATCTCGACGCTGGCGTCGGCATAGAGCGCGCGATAGTGGGCGATCGAGCGGGCAAACATGTTGTAGATCACCACCGCCGGAATCGCGGCCGCAAGCCCGAACGCGGTGGCAAGCAGCGCCTCGGCGATGCCCGGCGCCACCACCGCAAGGTTCGTCGTGTGCAGCTTCGAAATACCGATGAAGCTGTTCATGATGCCCCATACGGTGCCGAACAGGCCGACGAATGGCGCCGTGGCTCCGATGGTGGCGAGAATTCCGGTCGCACGCATCATCCGGCGTCCGATGCCGGCCTCGATGCGCTCGAAGCGCGCCGTGATGCGTTCCTTGATGCCGTCGACATCACGCAGGTCGGAGGATCGCTGCAGTTCTGTTTCGACGGCTTCGAGCAACTTGGCCACTTGCGGGCTTGCCGCCGCTGCTGCCCTCGCGCCTTCGGCCAAAGATCGGGCGGCGGCGAGCGCGCGTTGTGCGCGGTTGAGGCGCCGACGGGCGCCCCAAAGCTCCAGGCTCTTGGCAAGCCAAATGGTCCAGGTCAGCACCGACGCGAAGATGAGCCCGAGCATCACGGCCTTCACGATGATGTCCGCCGACATGAACATGCCGAATGGCGTCAGGTCCCGCGGCAAATCCGCCGGTGCGGTTGCTGATGGTGGCGGCAACGTTGAAGGGCTGTTCGCCCGAAGACCTTCCGGGGCGTCCGGCACCGTGCTTGCGGGCGCAGGTGCCGCCGTGGCCGGAGCAGGTTGAGGCGCCGGCTGGCCGTGCACCGTCATCGTGACAAACAGGATAGCGAAGCTGAGAAGTCCCGCACTCAGGATCCTCGGTGTGATCCCAGTGAACCGACCACGTTGTCTCAGCGACATTGCACAGGCCCTCTTCCATTGCGGATGTGACGGCGCCGCCAGCGGCATGCGGCCCCGGCGTCATGGGTTTCCGCCGCTGTCAGCGACGCTGTCAAGAAGTACAAAAGCTGATCACATCAATGCAACTGTCACCTCTCTGTTGACCGACCGCATGCGCGCAAATGCCCCGTCAAAATTTGACGGATGCGAAGGCGCGTACGCCGCGGCCCGGCATCAGAACCTCATCCTTCAGAAAAGAGACCGAGTTGCGGATATCGTCATTGAGCAGATTTTGGCCATAGACGCCCACCGTGAAAGCTTGCACCTCGCCCAAGGGACGCCCGGGAAAGGTCTTTGTGTAGCTGATCTCGGCCCGGAGGTCGTTGTAGCCGGAGGTCGGGGTTTCATTGGCTGCGATGTCGTTGTGCGAGAAGGCGTGCAGCAGATTTATGCGGGCAAGCCAGTTCGCATCGCGCCAGAAAAATCCGCCGCCGATGCGCACCGGCGGAATACGCGGCACGTTTGAGCCGTCGGTAAACGTCGCACGGACCACATCGAATTGGTTTTCGATGCCGAACACGCCACTCCAAAGCGGCAACACGTCCCACTGACTCTGGAACTCGCCGCCGCGGAAGACCGCGTCGCGCTGGGAATAGACGGCCTGTTTAACTGCCCCATCAGGATTGCCACACGTGTCGAATGTGTCATCGCACAGGACACCCGTCAGCCGCCGGAAGATGAAATTGTTGAACCGCGTATAGTACGCAGTTGCTTCGAAACGGAACGGGCCCCCAGGGTGGCGGAGGCCGATTTCGACCGACTTCGCAGACTCAATCTTGAGATTTGGATCGCCGATATCGAATGTTCCGGTTGCGTCATGAAGCCCCCTGGAGAACAGTTCCGCAGCTTTTGGAGCGCGTTCGACATATTGACCGGTGAGGCTAGCGACGAAGCCGCCCGGCAGGTCCTTGAGAAAGCCGAAGGCGCCGCTCACTGGCGTAAAACTGGGGTTCCGGCCGAGGCTCACCAGCGAGCCACCGTCGGGAAGAAAATCAGCCGGAAAGGTGGGGGTAGTACCGTTCAACTCAACCCTGTCGACGCGAGCGGCGAGTTGCGCCCGCAGCGTGTCGGTCAATTTGAACTCATTGAAACTATACGCGGCATAGCTTCGTGTCGTGTTCGGGTCAAATAACCCGGGATTGTCGGGGCTAGGCGCGTTAAGCTTCTGATGCCCGACCTGCACGCCGACCGCCGAGGTCAGGGTAGCAAATCGGAGGTCGAACGGCGTGAGCTGGACCTCGACGCGGCCTTCCTGCTCTTGATTCGTGAAAGTCTGACGGATTCCGTCGGTGGTGGGATCGGTCGGGTCGGCCAGCCCGATCTCGTCGTGCTTATAGTCGGTGCTACCGACCCAAAAGCGGATGGCGTCGATGAACGAACTTTGCGGGCGGTACTCGCCCTTGCTCATCACCTTGGTCTGTTTCGCAGAGATTCGGGTCTTGTGGTCCTCCCCGTCAGCGCCCGGAATATGATACACCGTATCGTTTTCCGAGAATGAGATACCGACAAATCCGTCCTTGAATATGTACGATCCACCTATCGATTCCCCGTTTGAATGCAGAGCCGAGTTGAGTTGCTTTCCGGTGAACGGTCGTGTCGGATCGACAAGCGACGGATTGCTCGGAATCCTGTAGTCGTCTGCGCGTCGACCGAACGCATCAGCATGTATGGCGAAGTTACCAGCCCCGGCATCGAGCAGGACCGCGCCATTGAGACCATTGTCCACGGTTGTCGCAGCGCCTCTGAACTCCAGACTGACGCCGCGCTGCGGTATCGCGTCGGGAATTCGATTGTTGGTCGCATTGACGACACCGCCGATCGCCTGCGAACCCCAACGCAAGGTCGCCGGGCCGCGCACCACCTCGATCTGATCGGTCGCCAACGGATCGACGGGTACGAAATGATCTTCGCCGAGATCCGAGGCGCCGTTGGCTCCCATGCCGTTTTCCTGAATGCGCACGCGATTGGTGTCGAGCCCGCGAATGATCGGGCGGCTGGATGCTCCTGGCGCAAAGCTTGAGCCGGTGATTCCGGGCTTGTTGTAAAGAACCTCGCCAAGCGTGGAGCTGCCATTGCGGCGGATCTCTTCATTCGGAACCACCGTCACTGTCGCGAACTGATCGGCCACGATGGGAAGCGTTCCGGGCTGCGGCGTCGGCGGAGGTGTAGGCGCAGGCGCTGCCGTAGTGGCGGGAGCCGTGGTCGGCCTGCTCGGTTGCGGCCGCGGCCGTTGAATCGGGCTGGGGGTTGTCACCTTGATCTCTGGAAGCGCAGTCCCAGGTTCTTGAGCGCGCACGCCGCCACTGGACGAAAGAATAATCAACGCTGAACTGCTCAGAAGGAGAGCTCTACCGACGCTTGTGTTGAACCGATCGATACGCACCGAATTAGACATGATGTCCCCCCAAAGGGCCCCTGACTTGACCTGACTTGAATTGAAACCGTGACCGTGACCGCCATCGACGGGGTGATCCGCACGATCGAGGTCGCGCTCATGCGCGAACGGATCGCGCTTCAGCCGTAAGCACGGTTAAATCCCCGCAACGGAATCCGAGCGGAGCGACCGGCTCAGGCCGGCATGTCAGGCGTGGGGAGGACCGCGAGCGCTGAAAGGAAGGTAGTCAAATGCGGCCGGCTCGCTCGCCGCCAATGACCACGGCAATATCTCGGTGAATAAACGCGGTGCTAGAATGATCGCCAGAATCGGCAGGACAAGCGTGTTGGCAAGGCTGACGTTTGCGCAAATGGCGCAGAAATCGCCCGCAAGGCCAGCCGGGTTCTTTTGCGGAGAAGATGGCTGAACGTCGGCCGAGGCATCCGCACTCTCAGCCGCTGCCCATGCGGCCGAGCCGCCGCTGAACTTGCCGACGTGGACGTGGCCGAACGAAAGCAAAAGCTGACAGGCCAGCGCAAAAAACGCCAACCACGCCACACCGCCCCGATTCGATCGGAACCAACGCATCAGCTACGACCTACCCTTCCGAGTCGTGAACATTACCAAATCGGGCCGTCTTGTGAAGCCCATTTTATTACGGCCGCGCGCGAACGCATCGCAAAGGCACTCGGTGAGGTTTACTTGGTGACCATCCGAACGGGTTTTCGGATATGTGATCTTTTTCTCATCGCCTCCGGAGAAATGCGCATAAAGCGCTGGCAGCACGAGCAGGGTCAGCAGGGTCGCGCTTATGAGGCCGCCGATCACCACGGTCGCCAGCGGCTTCTGCACCTCCGCGCCGGTCCCCGTCGCAATCGCCATCGGGACGAACCCGAGCGAGGCAACGAGCGCCGTCATCACCACCGGGCGCAGGCGCGTCAGCGCACCCCGACAGATGGCCTCCTGGCGCGGCACGCCTTCGTCGACGAGCTGCCGGATGAAGGTCAGCATGACGAGGCCATTGAGCACCGCAACGCCCGATAGCGCGATGAATCCGACCGCCGAGGAGATCGAGAACGCCATATCCCGCAGCCACAGTGCCGCAACGCCCCCGGTGAGGGCAAGCGGCACCGCGCTGAAGACGAGCAGGGCATCGCGCCATGATCCCAACGCAGCGAGCAGGAGCAGGAATATAAGTGCGAAGCAGATCGGCACGACGACGAGGAGCCGTTGCCGGGCCGCCGTGAAATTCTCGAACTGCCCGCCCCAGGTCAGATAGTAACCGGGCGGCAGAGTCACCCTTTGGGCGATCTTGGCCTGCGCCTCCGCCACCGCGGAGCCGATATCGCGGCCGCGCACGTCGGCGGTGACGACGACGCGCCGCTTGCCATTCTCCCGGCTCACCTGGTTCGGCCCCTCGGAAAGGTTGAAGTCGGCGAGCACGCGCAACGGCAGCGTTGCGGCGACGCCTTCTGCGGCGTGCGGCAAGGATCCGGGCAGCGGCACCGGCAGATTCCTGAGGACCTCGATATCGTTGCGCGCCACATCGGAGAGCCGCACCACGATCTGGAAGCGGCGGTCGCCTTCGAATAGCAGACCGGCCGGCCGGCCGCCGACCGCAATGCCGATCACGTCCTGCACGGCGGCAAGGCTCAGGCCATGACGGGCGATCTCCGCCTTGTCGATCCTGATTTCCAGGACCGGCATTCCGGTCACATCCTCGACCTTGACCTCGCTGGTGCCGCGAATACCTTCCAGGACCGCAGCGATTTGGTTGGCGGTGCGCCGCATGGGCTCGAACTCGTCGCCGAAAACGCTGACGGCCAAATCCTCGCGCACGCCCGCGATCAATTCGTTGAAGCGCATCTGAATGGGCTGGGAGAACCCCACCTTGTTGCCCGGAATCATCGCGGCCTGGGCGCCGATCTGGCGAATCAGATCGTTTTTGGGCAGCTGCGGATCGGGCCACTCCTCCCGGGGCTTCAGGATGATGTAGGTATCGGTGGCGCTCGGCGGCATCGGGTCCGCTGCCAAATCCGGCGTGCCGCCCCGCGAGAACACGAAAGCGACCTGGGGAAATTTTCCGATCATCTTTTCATTGATGAATTGCATCGCCAATGATTGCGACAGCGACGTGCTCGGAATCCGCTTCACCTCCATGACGATGTTCTTCTCATCGAGCTTCGGGATAAACTCCTGGCCGAGCCGCCCGAACAGGAGTGCCGCACCGGCAATCAGCACAATGCCGGCCGCGATGGCTGGCGTCGGCCTTCGGGTGACGGCCAGAAGCACCGGCCGATACAGCGCCTTGAGGCCGCGCACGAATCGATTGTCGCGCTCGCTCACCTTTCCGGTCACGAAGATCGCGATCATCGCGGGCATGAAGGTCAGTGACAGCACGAAGGCCGTCAGCAACGCAATGATGACCGTCAGCGCCATCGGCTGAAACGTCTTGCCCTCGACGCCCGTGAACGTGAGCAGCGGAACATAGACAAGCCCGATGATGAATTGACCGTAGACCGTCGGCCCGATGACTTCGCTCGCGGCGGTCGTAACCGTATCAGAGTGTTCGTCGTACCGGAGCGCACGGCCAAGCTCCCGCTGGCGCACGGCCAGGTGTCGCAGGCTGTTCTCCGCGATGATCACGGCGCCGTCCACGATCAGGCCGAAGTCCAGGGCCCCAAGGCTCATCAGGTTGGCGCTCAGCTTGACCTGGAGCATCCCAAGGCCGGTCACCAGCATGGTGATCGGAATGACCAGTGCCGTGATCACGGCCGCCCTGATGTTGCCGAGCAGCAGCAGCAGAACCAGCACCACCAGGCCTGCGCCCTCCATGAGGTTGATCGCAACGGTACGGACCGTGGCGTCGACGAGCGTGGTGCGGTTCAGGACCGTTCGCACGCGAATGCCCGGCGGCAGCGTGCGATTGATTTGCTTGATCTTCGCATCGACGTCGGCCGCCACCGTCCGGCTGTTGCCGCCCACCAGCATGAGGACGGTGCCAAGCACCGTCTCACGCCCATTCATGCTCGCGGTCCCTGAGCGCAGGTCGCGCCCAACGGTCACGTCCGCCACGTCCTTCACGTAGACGGGAGTGTCCCCGCGTGTGGCAACGACGATATCTCGGATCTCGGCAAGGCTTTCGACGCGACCGCTGGTTCGCACCACGTAGCCCTCGCCGAAGCGCTCAATGTAGTTGGCGCCGCGGCTGGCATTGTTGGCCTCGATCGCACTCACGATCTGGCTGATCGACAAGCCGTAGCCGACGAGCTTTGCGGGGGCCGGCTCGACTCGGTATTGTTTGACGTAGCCGCCGATGGCATCGGCGCCGGCGACGCCGCGCACGGTCTTGAGCTGCGGTCTGACGACCCAGTCCTGAATGGTGCGCAGATAGACGAGGCGCGACAGCTCATCGCCAAGCCGTTCCCCCTCGGGCGTCAGATACGAGCCGTCGCTTTGCCAACCGGGCTCGCCGTCGCGAACCGACGCAGCCCCCTCCTTACCCTCCTCATTCCCCAACCCTTCCCTCCCCCGCTCGCGGGGGAGGGTTAGGAAGGGGGGCGGGTAGGGAGGGGGGTCGTAGTCCACGGACCACCAATACACCTCGCCGAGACCGGTCGAGACTGGTCCCATTTTCAAGTCGACGCCGGGCGGCAGAGCGCTCTTCGTCTCGTTGAGCCGCTCCGTCACCTGTTGGCGGGCGAAGTAAATATCGGTCCTGTCGGCGAACACAGCCGTGATTTGGGCGAAGCCGTTGCGCGAGAACGACCATGTCTTCTCAAGACCCGGCGTCCCGGCGAGCGCCACCTCGATCGGAAACGTGACTTGCTTTTCGACTTCGAGGGGCGACAGCGCCGGCGCAAACGCGTTGACCTGAACCTGGACGTTGGTGACGTCGGGAACCGCATCGATCGGCAGCACGGCCATCGCCCAGGCGCCGGCCATCGCCGCAGCGACCGTAAACAGCAGCACATACCAGCGGCGGTGGACCGAGAAGGCCAGAACGCGTGCGATCATGACGTCGTCAATCCCCGGCCAGCGACTTTAAGAATTCGGCCTTGAGCACGAACGTATTGCTGACCGCGATTGTCTCGCCCTCGCGAACGCCGGACAGAACCTCGAACAACCGATCGTCGCCACCGCCAAGCGTAACCGGACGCCTCTCGAAACCGCCAGGCGTGCGCACGAATACCACCCGCGTCTTGCCCATGGTCTGGATGGCGCTCGCCGGCACCGCCAGCGCCGCGGAGCGCTCCTCGATGGCCACCGCAGCGTGCACCAGCGAGCCGGGACGCCAGTTGCCGTCAGGATTGGCGATCTCCGCGACCACGCGCGCCGCATGGGTGTCCTTGTCCATCATCGGGCTGATGAAGACGATCTTGCCGATCGCGCGCTTTGCGAGCCCATGGGCGGCGATCGACACAGTCTGCCCTTCGGCGACGATCGGAAGGTCGGCGGGACCGACGGCGAGCTCGACCCAGACGCGGCCGAGATCGGCGACGGTGAACAGCTCGGTCTCCAGATTGTCCCGTCCGACCGCCGCGCCGAGGTCCACCTTGCGATCGACCACGCGTCCCGACATGGGCGCGCGAACTTCCTGGCGGCGCAAGCTGGTTTCCGGCTCGTCCGTCAGCGCGGCGAGCTCATCTTCCGTCACTTCGAGCGCCAGCAACTTCTGGCGGGCAATCTCCAGGTTCACCTTGGCCTGCGCGGCGGCGCTCTGGGATCGCAGCGCGATCTGCTCGGCGATGACGTGGCGATCCAGTAGAATTTTGTCCCGCTCGTAGAGGTTTCGCTGCAGATCGTTATTGAGGCGGGCTGCAAGGAATTCGCTCTTGGCGTTGGCGACCTCGCGGCTTTCGAGCACCGCAATGACCTCGCCCTTCGCCACGGTGTCGCCGAGCTTCTTGCGCAGTTCCGCGACGGTTGCCGACAGCCTGACCGACACGCGGGCGATGCGGTCGGCGTGCGGCACGATGGTGCCGGGCACGACGATACGGCGGGCGAGCGTGCCGTCCTGGACGGCGGCAAGCTCGATGCCCGCCGTCTCGATCTGATCGTCCGTCAGCCTGATGCCGGCCCGATGATCCTCGCCGGCCTCCGAGTCCGGGTCGCCTTTCGGTCGACGTTGTTGAGCATCGCCCACGTTTTCGGCACTCGCCAGCGAGGCCGAGCCCGTGACCAGGTCGACGGCGTCGCGAACCGCCTGAGGAATCTCCGGGATCAAACTTGCGGCCGCGATGCCGCCGGCGGCCGCAAGGGCTGCGACTGTTAAGTGGCTGGCCACGTGATAGCGGCGCATCGTGTGCTCGGGTGTTGAGCGCGCAGATAGTCTAGGGGAGTATACCTTAGCCCACCGGCGAGTACAGTGCCCGTCGGCACGAACCACGGCTGAAAATCGCCGGTGAAGCCGATTGCTACAATCACCGCGGCGGAAATGACGACGACCGTCAGCCCGGAGATCTGTTCCGCCTCATCGGTGCGGAGACGCAGCGGCGCCTTATGCATGGCAGGCCCGCGGTGCAGCGATGAACTTTTCTGGGTCGCTGAATGACTTAGAGGCTCGATCAGAGTTGTGGTCGTGCAACGCGGACGTTGTGGGTCAGGGGAATGTTCCCATTTTTTTCTGAAGGAGATTAAACGATGAAAACAACTATAATGCTGACGGCGGGGATTTTCCTGATCGCCGCGACGGAAGGTGCCCTTGCCAAGGGTGGCAATTCCGGCGGTGGAATGAGAGGTCCTGCGTTCGGCCCCAGCTCTGGTGCCCACATGGGGATGACGAGCCATGAATCCAAGCATGATCACGATCATGATCGCGGAGACAAGTACTCCGACAAACATAAGCACAAGGACCACGACAAGTATGCGGACAAGTGCAAGCACCCGGCTCCAGGCACCTGCGGGACGAACACGATTCATCCCATCATCAATCCAAATCCGAAACCTGTTGCCACTCCTCCTCCGGCGAGCAACCCCGGTCCCGTCGTCCGCGATCATCGTCCGGGGGGAAATGCTGCTGGCCTCGTCCCGGGAACGATCATTCGCGATCACCGCAATGGTGCCGATGGAAAACCGGTCGTCGTCGTAAGCTCAAGTGGAGGCGTTACGGTTACTCGGCCTGCTACCAATGCCGATCTGCAGAAAGCCGGTCTTCGGCCAAAACCCGCACCTTCTCCGGTTTATGTGCCAATCGGTGCCTTGGGTGGTGGCCGCTGACAGTCACGGTTGAATAATTTATGCGGTCGGTGGGAAACCACCGCCCGCGTTGCCACGGAACGATCTCAGCGTTGACGTCGGCATCGCCGCGTCAATCGCCTTCGAAGCGGCTGACGCCGAAGACGACATAGTTGTAGGGGATAAGCGCGGTCGGGTCGGTGCGGGACACGATGAGGCCCGTTCGCGGCTCGTAAACCCAGTCGTCCCAGCACCAAACCCGTTGCAGCTTTTCTGGGATCTGGACCGCAAGTAGTCTCCGAAGGCGAGCCGCGCGCCGCCGACGCCGCGACGTTGACCCGGGTGTTCTTCAGCGAGGGATCGGATTGCAGCTCGCCGACGCCGAGGATTTTTTTGTCCCGGCGCCGCCTCCGGCCGGCAGAAACCCGATGCTGTGCGCCGTATGCTGCCACGCCCGATCGCGAAACGGCCACCAGTCGGCCCCTCGCATCGTCACCCGCGCAGGCGCTGCGTGCTCGATGGCCTCCGCGGCCTTGTCGTCGCCGATCTCGCGGAGCTTGATTGCCACGTCGACGCGCGACAGTGCTCCGATCACGGGCAGGTCTTCAAATGGCCTGGCGGTCATGTGCCGCCCCGTTCCTTTGCTTGAGCCACTTCATTGATCCCAGCTATCAGTTTTTCGGTTTCTCGGATATCGGCAGCGGCTCGTTCGCCAAAGCTGAGGAAGTTGGCGAGTGCGGCCTCCGCATAGGCGAGAGCGTCGTAAAGCCGACGAGCGTGAACCAGCGCTATGGCAACGTTGCGGCGCGTTTCGCCAGCGCCGAAAATATCACCCGCTTCTTCGCAGTAACGAATGTCCTGCCCAAAATGATGGAGTGCGCTGTCGATGCTACCAGCGTTCAAATAAAGGGCGCCAAGTTGGTTGTGGATTACTCCGCGAGTGCTAATGTCAGTTTTGGGCGTCATATCGAGTGCTTGGCCGTACAGGTGCGCCGCATCCTCCAGATAGCGAGCAAGCTCCCCCATTGGGAGCTTGGCTCTACGCCCTTCCTCAAACCGTTCCAGCGCGACCCTGCCCAGCTCAGCGAGACATTTGCCGCGGCCAAGCCCATCGTGGGCGGCTCTCAGGTCGAGGCTTTTTCGGAAGCAGTGTTCGGCTTCCCCAAGATCGCGCAGGTCGCTGATATCCAAGTGTGCATGGCCAAGATTGAGGAAACATACGGCCTGCAGCGCTGCATCGCCGATGCTGCGTCCGAGTTCGACAGCTCCAAGGTAGTTGCCGGCGCAGTCCGGATCTCCGTTCTCACGTTGGATCTGTGCGAGTTGATGGATTGATGCTGCGAGCGAGCGGATCGCGTTGCGCTGCTGATCGTCCTGCATTTCGGTCGCGGTCGCCAATGCCGGTTGGGCCCACTTCCTGTTCCATTCAATGTCCGTGCGCTGCAAATGTTCGGCCTCGCCCCAATTGCGCTCTTCTCTGGCAAGCCGGACACGGTATTCCGACACTATACTCCATTCGGCTTCAAGGCCGGCTCGCGGGCCGTCGGTCGCCGGATCGACGAAATGCGGCACAACGCTTTCGACCAGCCGTCGCCACGCGGTGCTACGTCCGGTCTCCCCGTATAGCGTTCGAAGGCCCTGCATTGTTCCGATGACACAATTCCACAGAGCGTGCTCCTGTGCGCCGCACCGTGCGGCGAGCAGATTGTCTTCCTCTGCTTCGAGCGCCGACAGGACGCCACGATGCCCCTCATTGAATTGGTCGTGACAAAGGTTGCCGAGCCGGCCCATGGCTTCAGCGAATGCGCGACGGCAGGCGTTACCAGTCTCGCCTCGATAGTAGTGCTCGAACAGATCGCGGAAGTACCACGGGAGCGCTGGGTGGATGCCGTAATAGCCGCCGCCGTGAGCGTTGAGCAGGCCCACTTCGGCGGTGCGGTCGAGCAGCGCGATGCCCTGTTCGCGCGTCAGTCCGCGCACGGCCTCCAAGCACCACTCGGCGTCGGGAGCGCCCATTACCCTTAGTGTGTCGACGTTGACGAAGCCCTGGAACAGGTGAAGGAGCGCAAGAATTTTGCGCTCGTTCTCGTTGAAGGCGTGGCCGAAGCCATAGGAAAGGGACGCGCCGAGAGACTTCGAGCGGCCTTCGGTTACTTCATCCTCGAACTCCGCCTCGCCGCCGCGCAATCCTGCGACGAAAGCGTCGAGACGTTCCTTCGTGTTGACGCCCGCGCGTAGCGCCTCGCCGACAGTGACCACGATGGTCAGCGGGTTGCCCCGGGTGAAACGCAGCAACGGCGTCAAATCCGGCAGGTCCGCAAGGCGTTTGCCGCGGTGCTCGACTATGGCGCCGGCGAGTTGCAGGCGTTCCTGCATGGGCATCGGCGGCACCTGCACGCGTCGCGGCAGGTTTCCGAGCCACGAATCTTCATCGCGGCGGGACGTGAGGAGGAATTTGGCCTTCGTTTCCCGCGCCGCGCTCAGGAATTCGCGGAGCTCCCGCTGTTCATCGAGGCTCCAGTCGGACTTTGCGCCGGCTGGGAAACCGGTGATCGGCTCGACATTGTCCCAAATCCACAGCACCGGCACCTGACGCAGGACTTGCAGCGCCAAGTCTCTGCGCTGCTCGCTATCGGTGATCGCATCCCAATGAACGCCCGCGCCCTCCAACGCTTTGCCGAAAATCGCACCGATCTTGTCGAGCACGCGGGCGAGCGGCAGGCGGCGTTCGAAGCTGGTGAAGAGGACCGGCCCTTCGACACCGCCGGTCAGTGCATACCATCGCGCGAATTCTGCCGCCGTCGTCGTCTTCCCGCTGCCCGCATAGGCGTGCATGAGCACGATGCGGTGCGTATCGAAGGCGCGGTCAAGCGCGTAGAGTGTCTCGTCGCGGCCATAGAAGCCGACATCCGGGCGAGCGGGCAGCGCTTGATCGAGCGCGCCAGGTTTTGCCGCTGCGCCATCGTCCAGTTTGATCTTGAGCGCCGAGGCATCCGGTTTTTCCGTCCATAGGCGAAGGGGCGCGCGCTCCCAAACGACAGGCACGCACCAATCCTGCAACGGCCGCCCCTCGTAGGCGATGCGCCGCTCCGGTTCGTTGGCGAGATTGCGGCGTGCCCAAGACACAGCCTCGCCAAGCCTGCGTCCGCGCGCCAGCGCGCCATAGAGTTCGGCCACGAATTGAGCGGCGGTCACCGCATAGACCGAATAGCGCATGGCGACGACGCCCGCGGCGCCGGCCTCCATCACGGCTTGCGCCAGCGAGCCGTACGCTTCGACCTCATCGCGCGTTTCCCCGGGTGTGGTTTCCTTCGGTTCAGCCGGCGCTTCGGCGAATGCAGACTGACAGGCGTTGAGGATGAGGAATGGAACGCGGGTATCCCTGAGAAGCGCCCCGATCTTGAAGCCGTCGACAAATTCCTGTTTCGTTTTGCTGTCCGGATCCTCGAACAGCAAGAAGCCTTGGGGGCCTGTGGCATCGCCCTTCAGCGTCAGGCCGCCCAGGGCTTTACCCGCATCACCAAGGCTCTTCGGATCGGCATAGGTGCCATGCCCGTCGAAATGGACGATGTGGTAGGGCTTGCCCCGGTCCTTTGCGAGTTCCAGGGTCTTGGCCAGCTGCTCGTAAGTCGGCGGGCGCAGGACATCGAGTTGGAATGCCTCGCGGTCGCCCTCGCGCAGTCGCGTCACAAGGCGACCGGCGACCGAACGAAACGGCACGTCCTCTCCGCCCTTCGGCCGGCAGATGACGAGAAGAATGCGGACCTTCTCCGCCTCGGCTTGCGGCGAGACGGCGAGCTGCCCGCCCTGCTGGGTGCGGACGAACGCCTCCGCCGACAGGGCGAGGTTCGTCTTGGTGTGGGGATTGCGGATCAACTCCCACGGGATCGCGGTCGCCTCGGCAATGCCGGTGGTGATTTCGATCCGGGTGGACGACAGATGCGGCTCAAGTTGTGTCCACAGCTGGATGCCTTGGTGCGAGCCCTCAAAGATGCTGCGGAACAGCGCCTCGCCGCGCTCCGTCATCAAGGCTTCGACCCGTCTGGCGATGGTTGGTGCCGGTTCCTCATCGAATTGAAGGAAGTCTTCAAGATACCAGCGGATGCGTTCTCCCTCCTGCGGCGACAGCACAAATTCGATGTCGCGGCTGAAGCTCGGCGGCTGGAAATTCGGGACCTCGGCGCTGACGTCCACCCGGTAACGGTTCGGCATGCCGGTTGGATGCTGATTGATGCGCAGCACGGGCATATAATCAATTCCCCGCAAAAAACGCAGCTTCTACTTATTACTCTGTTCTCAAACGCTTGATTCTGAATTCGATTTCGCCCGTGCGGGCAGGCGATCCAATGACCCGATAATTGCGTGCAGGGCACGTCCCTTCCCGCAGTCGCACAGCGTTAGTAACGGGAGTTTCGGTGACCGTCAACTGTTGTGCCACCATGGCGGGAAGTGAGGAGAACGCGGGGTTCGTTAACCTGGCGCCTATGTCTTCCGACCTCGGCTTCCGCTCGCCAACGCCCCTGCGACATGGCAAGTATCCGCCTTCAGGAGCGCGACCATGCCGATATTCGAGCTTGCCGGCGAGCGGCCGGAATTTCCTGCGGACGGACAGTACTGGATCGCCGAAACCGCGGTCGTGATCGGCCGCGTGCGCCTCAAGTCCGAGGCCAGCGTGTGGTGGGGCGCGGTGCTGCGCGGCGACAACGAGTGGATCGAGGTCGGCGAGCGCTCCCAGATCCAGG
>WNFT01001733.1_pt1 | contig 18481 bp, 18 predicted proteins | sample 5400191 | NCBI WGS metagenome assembly WNFT01 (sample SAMN13153359, study PRJNA577476) | soil metagenome | isolation source: 80 cm saprolite under Madrone tree | place: USA:California | collected 2016-06-14 | reverse complement strand
TCTCGCCGCCGGGCGACACGGCCGTATGAACGTTCGCGTAGGCGACGCCGGCCCGAATGGCAGCAATAACTTCCGCCAGTTCGCCGGCAGTAATCTGCTGCGCGGCGTTGGCTCCCGTTATGGCGACGACGTTCGCACTGGTGGCGGTTCCGCTGAAGCTGTCAGACCGAGCACCGCAGGTATGGGCGGTTGGGCCGGCATTGTTCCCCGCCGTAGATGGTGTCTGGCATAGCCAGATGACGATCCCACCGTTAACGCTCCGCTGGCCGAAGTGAATATGGGACTGCGTAGCGTCCGCCTGAAGGCCACTGTACGCCATGGTCCAGTCGATCCTCTGTTCATCCGCGCTGATAACCGCATTGAATTCGCCCCTGGCCTGTGTAGAGACGGAGGGCACCTCTTGATAGCCGATTAGCCTGGCATGAAAGTGGTTGCCATTACGATGATCGTCGCCGGCCATTGCCGGCATCGTCATCACGAGGAGAATGGCGAGCATGAGTAGACTTCGTCTTGCGTGTCGCATCGTGGCCTCCTTTTGGAGCGGCAGGTGAGGAACAATCCGTAGGCGTCGGGTCCGAAACCAGACGCCAAGGAAAACGAACGCCTAAGAAACCGTCCAGGTTGCACTTAGGTTCCGTAGAAGATTCACGCCGTGAGCAACGGACCGGAATTGGGGGTAACATCAGCCCGATGAAGACGCTCAAGGAGATGATCACCGAGGCACGGCAGGCCGTGCCCGAGGAGAGCCCCGAGCAGGTCCAGCGGCGGATCAAATCCCGCGAGCCGCTGGCTGTGATCGACGTCCGTGACCCCGACGAATACCGGGACGGCCACATCGACGGTTCCACCAATATCAGCCGTGGTTTCCTCGAGTTTCGGGTCGCCGGCGCAGTGTCCGACCCCACGACGCCGGTCGTGCTGTACTGCCAGACCGGGCTGCGCTCGGTCCTGGCGGGGAAGGTCCTGAAGGACCTCGGCTATCAGAACGTCATCAACCTCGGTGGCGGGTATCAGAAATGGGCGCAATCGGGCCTGCCGACCGTGCGTGAGCTGCCGCTCGGCCCCGATCAGATCCAGCGTTACAGCCGCCACTTCCTCCTCCAGCAGGTCGGGGAGAAGGGCCAGCGGCGGCTCCTGCGCTCGAAGGTGCTGCTGATCGGCGCCGGCGGCCTCGGCTCCCCGACGGCGTTTTACCTGGCGGCCGCCGGGGTGGGCACGCTCGGCGTGATGGACGGCGACGTGGTGGACATCACCAACCTGCAGCGCCAGATCCTCCACACGACCGCCGACATCGGCAAGCCGAAGGTCGAGTCCGCCACGCGCACGCTCAAGGCGCTCAACCCCGACGTCAACGTCATCCCGTTGGCCACGCGCATCACCGTGGACAATGTGATGGACATCATCAAGGATTACGACCTGATCGTCGACGGATCGGACAACTTCGAGACGCGCTACCTGATGAACGACGCCTGCTACCTGGCGGGCAAGACCAACGTCCACGGGTCGATCTTCCAGTTCGAGGGCATGGCCACGGTGTTCGCCCCCAACGAGGGGCCGTGCTACCGCTGCCTCTACCCGACACCTCCCCCGCCGGGCCTCGTACCCTCCTGAAGCGAGGCCGGGGTCCTGGGCGTGCTCCCAGGCGTGGTCGGAACGATCCAGGCGACGGAAGCCGTGAAGGTCCTGCTCGGCATCGGCGAGCCCCTCATCGGCCGCCTCCTCACCTATGACGCGCTCGGCATGCGCTTCCGCGAGGTGAGGCTGCGGCGCGATCCGAATTGCCCGCTCTGCGGCAGCTCGCCGACGATCAAAGACCTCTCGATCCACATGACCGGCGGCGCGGCCTGCGAGGCCACGCCGGCCGGGCACGCCGGCTGACCGCGACGCGGACCGTCCTGCTCTGCACGGAGGCGCCGGCGCCGTACGTGCGCGCCGCCGAGTCGGCGGGCCTGGCGTCGGCGTTCGATCTCGTGGTCTCCCACCCGTCCGGGGACCCCGGCGATGCCCTGCTCGGCCGGGCCGAGGCGCTGCTGGCGTGGCGGCCAATTCCACGATTGCCGGATCGCGCGCCACGGCTCCGGTGGATCCAGTCGCTCACCGGTGGATGCGAGCACTGGCTCGCCTCGCCCGACCTGCCGTCCTCCGCCGTGCTCACGTGCGCGCGGGGCACGCATCGTCTCTCGATGCCCGAGCACATCCTGGCCGCCCTGTTCATGGTGTCGAAGCAGATTCCCGGCATCGTGCTCGACCAGCGCGAGTCGCGCTGGCGCCGCCGCGTGAACGACACGCTCTCCGGCAAGACGCTCGGCATCCTCGGGCTGGGCGCGATCGGCGCCGAGGTCGCCCGCAAGGCCGCCGCGCTCGACATGCGAGTGATCGGCACCAAGCGCGACGCGGCACCGATGGCCCACGTCGATCAGGTGCTGGGACCCGACAGGACCGGCCAGGTGCTTGGCGAATCCGATTTCGTCTTGCTGCTCCTGCCCTCGGTGCCGTCGACGCGCGGCATCATCGACAAGCAGGCGCTCGCGCTCATGAAGCCGAGCGCGTGGCTGTTGAACTTCGGGCGCGGCGATCTCGTGGTCGACGCTGACCTGGTCGAAGCCGCGGCCTCGAGGCGGATCGCCGGCGCGGTGCTCGACGTCTTCCGTGAGGAGCCGCTCCCCGCCACCTCGCCGCTGTGGACGACGGACAACATCGTCATCTTCCCCCACGTCGGCGGCTTGCACCCACGTCGCGACGAGCTCGTCGCCGAGCTGTGGGTCGACAACCTCCGCCGGTTCGCCAGCGGCCAGCCGTTGCGCGAAGTGGTCGACCGCCGCCGCGGATACTAGAATCACGGGCACCTGATGGGTGCCTACACGCTCCGGCTCTGCGAAGATCGCCTGACGGAAACCGCCCGCCTCGCTCTCACCGCGTGCCCGCGCGTGGTCTACGTTCTGGCCGGCGATATCTTCGTGACCACCGGTGGGGGCCGGGCCCACGTCACCGTCGATTCCACCTGGCACGGCGTGGGCGGCTGTTCGCTGGTCGCGGGTGTGCATGGTGCGACGATCCTTCGCTACGAGCTCCTGCGCGGGGCGAGCGCCGTGGGCGACACCGCCGCCGCCGCAGGCGTCACCAGTCGCCTGCTCAACTCTCCGTTGCTCACCCTCGACGAGACCGGCGAGTACCTGATGCGGTGCGACCGCGTCGACTTCGCTGCCGGCGGCGAGGCGCTGCCGCACCGTCACAAGGGCAGCGGCGTCCGCTGCCTGATCGCCGGCGAGCTCGAGGTCCGCATTGCCGCTCGGCACGGGCGCGTCATGAAGCCCGGTGACGCATGGTTCGAGAGCGGCATCGAGCCGGTTCACGCGATCGCCTCGGCCACCACGTCGACGAGCTTCATCCGGGTCTCCATCTTGCCGCGAGCCATTCGCGGCCAGTCCTCGATCGTGTACGTCGATCCCACCCACGCCGCCGTGAAGCCGCGCAAGTACACGGTCTTCGTCGACGAGCCGATCACGCTGCCATGAGGCGGATCGCGGCCCTCGCCCCCGTCCTCACTCTGTTCCACGCCGCGGTTGTCGGTGGAGCCGACCTCGTCGTGCTGTGCCCAAACGCCCTGGCCACGGCAGTGAGCCGCGTCGGGGACGAGCATCGCGCGGCGACCGGAGTCGGGTTTCGACTCGTGACCGGCACTGCCGGTGGCCTGGCGTCGCACGCCGCGGCGGGAACGGCCGGTGACGTGATCATCAGCACCACGCCCGCCGTCGGCGATCTCGAGGCTCGCGGCATCACACGACGAGGCACGCGCGCCGAGGTCGGCGTGATCTTCATCGGCGTGGCGGTGCGGAAGGGCTCTCCGACGCCCGACGTGTCAACGAGCGCGGCGTTGCGGCGCGCGCTGCTCGAGGCCCGGTCGATCGACTACGCGGATCCCGCTCGCGGCGGCACCGGCGGCATCATCTTCGCGCGCGCCCTCGCGCAGCTCGGCATCGCCGACGCGGTCCGTGACAAGACCCGACTGTTCGCGCAAGGCACGCAGGCGCTCGACGCCGTCTCGCGCGGCGAGATCGAGCTGGCCGTCTCGCCCGTGAGCGAGATCGTCGTGCGCGAGGGACTGCAGATGGTCGGCCGGTTGCCGGCCGAGCTCGGTGCCCGCCCGTCGTACTCCGCGGCCGTCCTCGCCTCGACAGCGGCGCCCGAAGCGGCGCGCGCCCTGATCGAGCGCCTCCTGTCGGACTCCGGGCGGGCCGCGCTCGCTTCGGTCGGCTTCGACCCACCGGACACCCGATGACGGTGAGTCGAGGCTCGCGGCTGACTCCCGCGCTGGTCGATCGCTTCTCTCAGCGCGACCTGGCGCGCCGGCTCGGCATCGGCATGCCGTTCGTGACCGTGGACACGGCGGGGCGGCCCCACCCGATGCTCGTGAGCTATCTGGAGATCCGCGCGTACGACGCGGGCACGCTCGGCCTCGTCATCCAGGCCGCGAGCCGCAGCGCGCGCAACATGGCCGAGCGGGGCACCGCCACGTTGATCGCGGTAGAGCCGGACACGATCGTCTACGTGAAGCTGCGATCGCTCGACGGCCCCCTGCCCGTCGCGGGCGGGGAACCCTTCGGCCTCGGCTATTTCCTGCTCGCGGTGGACGAGGTGCTGGAGGACGCGGCCGCCGACTGGGAGGGTGGGATGCGGATCACGCAGGCCATCGCCTACGGTCCGGCGCCGACGTTGGAGGAGCCGTGGGCGAAGGTCACGCTGGCAGCGCTTCAGGCGCCGCGGGCGCGCGCCTAGCTATTTGCGCTCGTCGCTCGCCTTGTAGCGTCCGATCGTCACGTCGAGCTGCTGCTCCCGGCCGTCACGAAGGACCGTCACCCGGATCTTCTTGCCGACCGGCGTGGAGGCGACCACGCGCTGGAGGTCGCGCGGGCCCTCCATCGGGGAGCCATCGAGGGCGACGATGACGTCGTTCGGCCTCACCCCGCCCTGATCGGCGGGCTCGCCTGGCATCACGGACCGGATCAGCACGCCCCGCGAATCGCGGAGCTTGAGCCGCGGCACGTCTTCGTCGCCGACCTCGGTGATGCTCACGCCGAGCCAGCCCCATTCGACCGTACCCTTGGCCATGAGCTGCGGCGTCAGCATCTTGACGACGTTGGACGGGATGGCGAATCCGATCGAGCCGTTGCGCGCGGCCATGCTGTTGACGCCGATCACCTGCCCGGCCATGTTCACGAGCGGGCCGCCGGAATTTCCGGGGTTGATCGCGGCGTCGGTCTGGATGAAGTCGAAGCCTGGGGCCGCCACCGTGAGCGGGGCGCCCTTGCGGCTCACGATCCCGAACGAGACGGTGTGCTCGAGGCCGAAGGGATGGCCGAGGGCCAGGACGAACTCGCCGACACGGACGCGGTTGGAGTCGGCCAGCGCGAGCGTGGGCAGGCCCTTGACACCGTCGAGCTTGAGCAATGCGAGGTCGACGCGACTGTCGCGGCCGATGACCTTCCCGGTGAAGCGGCGGCCGTCGAAGAGCCGGACCTGCGCGGTGGTGACGTCCTCCACGACGTGGGCGTTGGTCACGATCACGCCCTCGGGATCGATGAGGAACCCCGAACCGCTCGCGCGCCGCTCTTGAGGCTCCTGGCTGTCGTCGGTGCTGGTCGGAGCCTCGCGCCGCACGCGCACGTGAACGATGGCGGGCTTCAGCCGCTCGGCCAGATCGGCCAGCAGGTCGTTGAAGCGCGCCAGCTCGGGCGGAGCGGTCAGCGCCTTGTCGGCGGGAGCATCGGCGGGCAGAACGGGTCCCACCCCTCCGATCAGAACACCGGCCAGGGCCACCACCGCAACGAGCACTCGGGAACCACTACCTCGCATGGAGCATCCTCCCCGGAAATGCCATTGATCGAGTATAGCGCTGATGCTCGCTCACTCATGCCAGCCGACGAAACTCAGGGCGACTGGCGGTTGTCCGGGGCTTGCGGTCGAACGCCGGCGGGCGTCGTGACGCACTGGCCGGTGGAGGTGCAGGCTGGGAGGGGTGGGAGGTAATACTGCCCGTCCGACTGGCGGTTTTCCCAGTGGCCTGGCACGCGGATGTTGCTCCCGGTGGTCGACGGGAAGTACCGATCGGGGACCCAGAGCTGGTCGGAGCGCGGCGCCGGCGCCGGCGGAAGCGTCGGCAGCGGCTGCCGGACCGCGCGATCGAGCTGGTTCTGCGCAGGGTTCGGGCGCAGGCTGCCGCCGAGCTGGGCCACGATCAGCAGCAACCCGGCGAGGACAGCGCTAGCGGCTGACTTCCCGCACAAGGTGACCGAGCTCCGGTATGAGCAGCTTCTCGCAGGCGAGTCGGCAGGCATTCGGCGAGCCAGGGAGCGAGACGACGATGCGACGGTCGCGCACGCCCATCTGGGCGCGTGAGAGCATGGCGGCGGCACCAACTTCCTGGTAGGAAAGCATCCGGAAGAGCTCACCGAACCCCGGCAGTCGCTTGTCGAGCAGCGCTTCCACGGCTTCGTACGTCGAATCGCGCGACGTGATGCCGGTGCCGCCGGTGAGGATCACGGCCTGCACCTTGGGATCGGCGCACGCGTTCCGGACGACGCGCTGGACGTCGGCCGGCTCGTCACGCACGATGCTCGAGCCCACCACGGTGTGGCCTCCGGCATTGAGCAATTCCCGGATGACTCCGCCGCTCGTATCGGTCTCCGGCGTCTTGGTGTCGGAGATCGTGAGCACGAAGCAGCCGATCGACCGCGGTGCGGTCGCCTTGTGTTCCCGTGGTGTCGACGCTGCGTCGGTCATCGGTATGCCCTGTCCAATATTTCGACGAGATGGAGCACCGGCACATTCGCGCCGTGAGCGCTCAGCCCGGCCTGGATCTGAAGAATACACCCGGGATTCGCCGTCACGACGGCCTCGGCCCCGGTCGCCAGCACGTTGTTCACCTTTCGATGGAGCAGACGGGTCGCCATCTCGGGCTGGGTCAGGTTGTAGATCCCGGCCGAGCCGCAGCACCAGTCCGACTCCTTCAAATCGACGATCTTCACGCCGGGAATCTGCGCCAGGAGCGCGCGCGGCTGGGTCCGGATCTTCTGGCCGTGCACCACGTGGCAGGGGTCGTGATAGGTGACCGTCATCGGCACGGAGTGCAGCGGACCGCGGAGCGGCTCCCGCGCGAGGAACTCGGCGACGTCCTGTACCAATGCCGAGAACTGGCGCGCTCGCTCGGCCCAGGCGGGATCGTCGCCCAGCAACGCGCCGTAGGCTTTCATGTGAGCGCCGCAGCCTGACGTGTTGACGATGACGGCGTCGGTGCGCTGCCGCTCGAAGACCTCGATCGTGCGCTTCGCCATGTCGAGCGCCCGGGCGTGATCACCCCCGTGCGCGTTGAGCGCGCCGCAACAGCCCTGCTCTTCGGGCACGACCACCTCGACGCCGTTCCTGGCCAGCACGCGCGCCGTCGCGCGGTTGTGGGCGCCGAAGACGACCGACTGCACGCACCCACTGAGCAAGGCCACGCGCCCACGGCGAGCGCCGTCTGCAGGGATGAGGGCGGGGAGTGGCTGTCGCTCGGCGCTCGCCGGCAGAGGCGGCAACAGCGCCTCCCAGGCCGGAAGCGTTCCGGGTAGCAGTCGCACAAGGCCACTTTTGCGAACTGCACTCTGGAGGCCGGACGCCTGGTAGAACCTGAGACCTGCCGCGGCCGCCTTCAGGACGCCGGGATGACCCAGGAGCACCCCGAAGTTGAGCCAGCGAAATGCGCGCCGCACGAGACCGCCCGGACGCTGACGCTCGATCTCGGCCTTCGCGGCCTCGATCAGCCGTCCATACGGCACGCCGGCAGGACAGACGGTCTCACACGCGCGGCAATCGAGGCAGAGCGACAGATGCTCGGTGACCGAGTCGGTCAGCGCGATGCGGCCCTCGGCGAGCGACTTGATCAGGAAGATCCGGCCGCGCGGCGAATCCATCTCCGTGCCGAGCTCGGCAAACGTCGGACAGTACGCGAGACAGAGGCCGCAGTGAACGCACTGGTTCACGCCATCGACGCTCAGCCCGTGAAGGCGGAGTGGCGTGGGCGAGGCCGGGTGCTCGGACGTCGCGTGGGCCATCGCGTTCAGATCCCAGCCACGAAGCGTCCGGGGTTCAGGACGTTGTGGGGATCGAGGCTCGCCTTGAGTCGCTGCATGATCCGTCCCGCCGCGCCGGCATCGTCCCACACGGGCACGGCCGACTTCACTGCGAGCGGCGCCCAGTCCAGGGTCGCGTGGCCACCGGCGGCCTTCGCCAGCGCCCGCCACTCGTGGAGGACGCTCGCGATCGGACCGGGCTCGGGAGGAGCGCCGCTGGCGAGAGCCGCCGTGATGACGCCGACGCCGGCGTGGCAGCTCCATGCGCTCCTGAGCCCCCGCTGGCGCGCCGCGTTCGTGCCCTGCTCGATCGCCTCGGAGACAGCGGCGGGCAGGACGACGAGCCTCATGACGGCGGCCGGCGCATCGAAGGCGTCACGGGACGCCGACGCGAGCCGTGGCCATGCCTCGGCCGGCAGTGCTCCTGCGGCGTGGCCGCCAAACTGCGCAGCAATGCGTCCGAGCTCACTGCACTGCCACTCGACTTGCTCACGGACCCCATCGAAGCCGACGACGAGCGTGCATCGGCCGGGGCCCTCCGCCGACTGAAGCCCGAGAGCACGCGCCGCCTCGGCGTCGAGAATCTCGAGCGCATTCGGAATCAAGTCGGAGGCCACCACGGCGCGCGCGGCGGCGCCGGCATCCTTCAAGCGATCGAAGACCACCGCCACCAGTCGTTCGTCGTCCGGCAGCGGGCGGAGCTTGACCGTGACGCTGACGATGACGCCCAGCGTTCCGTGGGAGCCGACGAACAGCTTCGGCAGATCGTAGCCGGCGACGTTCTTGACCACCTTGCCTCCGCCGCGGACCACGACGCCATCCCCGGTGACGACGGTCACGCCGATCAGAAGATCGCGAGCCGTCCCGTACAGATGTCGCCGCGGCCCTGACGCGTTAGCGGCGAAGACACCGCCGATCGTCGCCTGCTCGGGATCGGGAGGATCGAGCGAGAGCCATTGCCCGCGGGCCCGCAGCGCCGACTGGAGCGCGGCCATCGTCATGCCGGCCTCGACGGTCGCCGTCAGATCGCCCGGCTCGTGCTCGACCAGTTGACCCAGACGTTTCAGGTCCAGGACGATTCCAGCCTGCGGAGTCGGCGTGCCGACGGCGGCGGCGGTGCCCCCACCCCAGGGCACGATCGGGACTCCCGCGCCGGCCGCGATCTCGACGACGGCCCGCACCTCGTCCACCGAGCCAGGAACGAGCGCGGCTTCGGGAGTGCGTCCCTCGACGACGTACGGCGCGAGCTCCACGGTGCCGAGGACGTTGGTGGGGCCGACGACGGCTCGGAGCTTGTCGAGAACCGCGATGTCCACGGGCGATCGTCTCGCCCGCGCTAGAAGCGCTGGGCGAGTCCCTTCTCTTCGATGGGGTGCGGCCGATAGGCGACCGGCCCGGCCTCGCCGCACGACTTCCGCGTCGGGAAGATCTTGCCGGGGTTGCACCGGCCCGTCGGGTTGAACGCCTGCTTGAGCCGGCGCATGAATTCGAGATCCGCCACCGAGAAGATGAACGGCATGAAGTCGGCTTTCTCCAGGCCGATGCCGTGCTCGCCGGAGATGGAGCCGCCGACCTCGGCGCAGAGCCGCATGATCTCGGCGCCCGCCTCCACCACACGCGCCTCCTCACCCGGCTTGCGCGGGTCGTAGAGGATGTTGGGATGGAGGTTGCCGTCGCCCGCGTGGAAGACGTTGCCGACGCGCAAGCCGTGGGCCGCGACGATCTCGTTCACGCGCGAGAGCACGTAAGGCAGCTTCGTTCTTGGAATGACGCCGTCCATCACCATGTAGGCGGGCGACACGCGGCCGTAGGCGCCGAAGGCCGACTTCCTGCCCTTCCAGAGCAGCTGCCGCTCGGCCTCGTCACGCGCGGTGCGCACCTCGCGGGCGCCGGAGTCGCGACACGCCTCCACGATGTGGGCGACCTGCGCGTCCATGCCGACGGCGAGGCCATCGAGCTCGACCAGGAGCGCAGCGGCGGCGTCGCGTGGATAGCCACAGCCGAAGGCGTCCTCGACGGCGGCGATCGTGAGCTGATCGATCATCTCGACGGCGGCCGGGACCAGGCCTCGCGCGATGATCGCGGAGACGGCGGCCGAGGCCTGCTCGACGCGATCGAACACGCCGAGGACGGTCTTCACCGCCTGCGGCTTCTTGAGGATGCGGACGCAGATCTTGGTGGCCACGCCGAACGTGCCCTCGGAGCCGACGAAGACCCCGGCCAGGTCGTAGCCGAAGCTCTCGCGCGTCTTGCCGCCGAGCCACACGATCTCGCCGTCGGGCATGACGACCTCGAGCCCCAGGACGTGATTCGTGGTCACGCCGTACTTGAGCGTGTGCGGGCCGCCGGAGTTGTTGGCGATGTTGCCGCCGATCGTGCAGGCCTGCTGACTGGAAGGATCGGGCGCGTAGTAGTACCCGCGCGGCCCGACGGCCCACGACAGGTGCAGGTTCACCAGGCCCGGCTCGACGACCGCGATCTGATTTTCGTAGTCGATTTCGAGGACCCGGTTCATCCGCATGAGCGAGATGACGATGCCGCCCTCGGCTGGCAGGCAGCCACCGGAAAGCCCGGTGCCGGCGCCGCGGGCCACGAACGGCAAGCCCTCGCGATTGGCCAGCTTGACGATCGCGCTCACGTGCTCGGCCGACGTGGGAAAGACGACGAAGTCGGCGAGCGCCCGGAAGAGCGTCAGCCCATCCGACTCGTACACGAGCAGCTCTTCGGGATCACTGAGCACCGCGCCACGCCCGAGCATCGCCTCAAGTTCCCGACGAAGCTGGAGTTTTTGGGCGGCGGCGAGCGGGGCCATGGTGACGGGATTATACCGCTACAGAACCTCGGCCACGACCCGCAGGTCGTCCACGAACCTGCGCGGCGGAAGGGTGTGGCTCGCGCGTCGCCATGCTCGATTGTACGCACGCCGTCGAGCCAACGGCGCCGAGCGTCAGTGCGCCGGAGCCTCGGCGCGCGCGGCAGGAATTCGGATGCGAAACGATGCTCCGCGGCCGCCGCGGTTCTCCGCGGTGATCTCACCGCCGAGGTCACGGATGATCCCCGCGGAGATGGAGAGGCCGAGCCCGGTGCCGTTGCGCTTGGTCGTGTAGAACGGCTCGAAGACCCGCGGCAGCGTTTGCGGCGGGATGCCGGGGCCCGTGTCGCTCACCTCGACGATGACGTTGTTGGCGGAGACCAGTCCCACGATGTGGATCTCACGAGGCGGCTCGACCTCGCGCAGCGCGTGCTGGGCGTTCGTGACGAGATTGAGCAGGACTTGCTGAAGCTGGAAGGGCAGGCAGCGGACCTGGGGGAACTGCCCGGGGAAATCGACGTGCACGGTGATCGCGTCTCGTCGAAAGTCGTAGGCCTTGAGCTCCACGACCCGGCGCGCCATCTCGGGGACGGACACGAGCGCTGGCCCCGCGGCCGGCTGCCGCGCCGTCTGCAGCGTGTTACGGATGATCCGCATCGCGCCGTCGAAGCTCTCTTCGACGTGGGCCAGGTTCCGGCTCACGTCGGGCAGGCTCTCGGCCTTCTTGCGCGCAAGCCCGAGGTGTCCCGACGCGACGGTCAGCACGTTGGCGAGCTCGTGGGTGACGCCGGCGACGACTTCGCCCAGCACGCGAAGCTGGGCGGCGCGCTGGATCTCCGCGTTGAGGAGCTGCGCCTGATCGTTGGCCCGCTCGAGCTCCCGGTTGAGCGTGACCTGTCGCTGGCGGCTCCGGCGGTAGGCTTCGGAAAGGACGGCGGTGAGGATACCGACGACGTTCACGATGAGAAGGTTGAACGCCGCCATCCCGGCGTTGCCCGTGGGCACGACGGCCGGCCGTGGCAGCCAGCCCGCGTGCTGCAATGCGACGAGGGCGATGTAGCAGCCGGTGGAGAGCGCGGTGGCGACGACGCACGCGGAGCTCGAGAACACGAGGCCGCAGTAGAGCGGGACGATCGTGTAGACGGCCAGGAATCCGGCCGCGTCGAGACCGCCCGCACTCCCCAGGCCGATGGTGATCATGACGATGTCGACCACCATGCGCACGTACGCCTGGGCCCGCGGCCATCGATCGGTTCGTCCGAACGCGTAATACGGGAGGTTCAGCGCGAGCCCGAGGACCGCCTCGATGCGAACCACCGGGTTGGGCCCGCGACCGGTGCTGAGATCGAAGATGTGATCGAAGACGAAGATGAGCATCGCCACCGCCGCTCGAACCGCCAGCTCCTGGCGAAGCCGCTGGCGACGACGGTCGAGACGGGCGACATCGCCCGGACTGCCAGCCGCCGTCCCCGAAAGTCCCACATTCCCCAATAGCACGCCGACCCTGCCGCCGGGCCTGGCGAAGGTGGTCCGGATATGCGGACCGGTCAGGCGGTCGCGTCCCCCAGGAGCCGGCGGGCCGCCCGTGTAATGGCGGTGGCATCGATGCCGTAGTGACGGTAGAGGTCCCGACGAGCGCCGGACTGACCGAAATCGTCCACGCCGAGCGCGATCTGCGGCACGCCAAGAGCCGAACCGAGGAAGGCCAGGGCGTGGGAGTGGCCGTCCAGGACCGACACGAGAGGCACGTTCTCCTCGTCGGCGCCGACGAGCCGAAGGAGATGGGAATCGGGCTCGCGCAGGCCCCGGTACAGCCGGTCAGCGCTGGTGACCGCAAAGACGCTGGCGAGGACGCCGCGCTCGCGAAGCTGGCGCGCGGCCGCGACGGCATCGGCCACCATCACGCCCGCGGCGAAGATGTTCACCGCGTTGTCCTCGGCATCCCAGCCTGGCTCGGGACGCGCATCCAGGAGCCGGTAGCCGCCCCTCAGCACGTCGGCGCGGTGATCGGGACCGGGTGCTGGCGCCAGGCGCTGATCGAGCGGCCGAGTCGAAAGCCTCAGATACAGGCTGTCGCCCTCGCGGCGGGCGATCTGCCGGAGGCCGGTGAGCAGGATCCATTCGACCTCGCGAGCGAACACCGGCTCGTAGTAGGCGATGCCGGGCAGCGCCACGCCGACGCTCGGCGTGATGACGGACTGGTGAGCCCCACCTTCCGGCGAGAGCGTCACGCCGGACGGCGTCGCCACGACTACGAAGCGGCCACCGGCGTAGAGCGCGTGGTAGAGCGCGTCGAGGCCGCGGTTGACGAACGGATCGTAGAGCGTGCCGATGGGCAAGAGTGTTCGCCCCGACAGCTCGTGCGCAAGGCCGAGCGCTCCCAGCAGCAGGAAGAGGTTGTGCTCCGCGATGCCGAGCTCGATGTGCTGACCTTCGGGAGACTCGCGCCACTGCACGGCCTGGGCGACGTCGGCGAAGAAGTTCGGCCGCGCCTCCGGGAAATAGAGTCCCTTGCGATTGATCCATCCCCCCAGGTGCGTCGTCACGGCGACGTCGGCCGAGACCGTGACGATCGCGTCGCCGGCCGGGCGCCGTGCCAGCGTGCCGAGGACGCGACCGAAGGCTTCCTGCGTGGACGTCTCGTCTGGATAGGACTCGTCGAGCTGCTCGGGGATCTCGGGCAGCGGCGAGGACGCCGCGGGCGAGAAGAGCGGAGGCAGCGCGCGAATCCACGCCGCCTCCGCGCTGCCGGAAGGAAACGCCGCCCACTCGTCGCCCGCCTTCACGCCGAGCGTCGTCCGCAGCTCCTCGACCTGCGCTGCGGTGAGCAACGCGGTGTGGTTCAGGGGATCGGCCGCGATCGGCAGGCCCCAGCCCTTGATCGTGTGGGCGAGGATCACGACCGGGCGATCGCGGTCGTGGTCGGCTTCGTCCAGCGCGCCGAGCACCGAGCCGAGATCATGTCCGCCGACGTCGGAGACGATCGCCGCAAGCTCCTCATCCGACACGTCGCCGAGCAAGCGATCGAGATCGGGATCGACGAGCGCCTTGCGCACCGACGGCGCGGGCAGGCGGATGAGTCGCTGGTACTCGCCGTACGGCATCGACTCGAGGCGGCGACGCAGCGCCTCGCCGCCGCGCTGCCCGAACATCGCGGTCGCTCGCCGGCCCCAGCGCAGGTCGATCACCCGCCAGCCGAACGAGCTGAACAGTGCGGGCAACTGGTGCCGGCGCACGTCGGGCACGATGCGATCGAGACTCTGCCGGTTGATGTCCACGATCCACACGACGTTGCGGAGTCGCCCGAACACCTCTTCGGCGAGGGCCTCCCAGATGTTGCCCTCGTCGAGCTCGGCATCGCCCACCATCACGATCACGCGCTCGGGCGAGCGGTCACCGCCGTGATCCGCGACGTACTGCGCGGCCAGCGCGCCGAAGCTCGCCTGGACGGCGCCCAGTCCCATCGAGCCCGTGGAGATGTCCACGATACTCGGATTCTTGCGCCGGCTCGGATAGGCCTGCAGGCCACCGAACACACGAAGGTCGCGGAGCGCGCTCGCGTCGAGCCGCCCGCGCAAGTACTGAACGGCGTAGAATGCCGGGGCAGCATGGGCCTTCACAGCGACGGCGTCGCCGGAACGCAGCGCTTTGAAGTAGAGGGCGGTGAGCAGCGTCACCACGGAAGCGGACGACGCCTGGTGGCCGCCGACCTTGAGACCGTCCTCGTTGGGCCGAATCACGTTGGCGTGGTGCACCATGAAGGTCCCGAGCCACAGTACCCGGCGCTGGATGCGATCGAGGACCTCGAGGTCCGTCATGGCCGAGCTTAGGGTAGCCGGGTTCTAACGCTCGGCAAGTTCTTTCCCATCGCCGCGACGAACTCCGCGATTCGACCATGGGGCACACCCCTTGCACCTGCGGCGTCACGATGGTCACATCCGAGGAGGCCTTACTATGCGACTCCAGCACTTCACACTGGTGGCGCTGGGCGCCGCCGCTCTCGTCGCTCTCGTTTCCGGCTGCGCGACGAGCGACGAGTGGGCGACGTGGAAGACCCATCCCACTCATTTCGCCTCGGGCGCTCACATGGGGTTCTCGGTTCGTAACCGCACCGGCACAGCACGCGTGACCCGGCAGGACATCGCTCTCGCCCGCGACGAGAGTTGGTGGGGCCGGCCCATCACCGTGAGTCAGGAGCAGATCCTTGTACGTTAAGCGCGCCCTTCCACTCCTTCTTCCCGTTCTGATCGTGGCCACCATGCTCGCCGTCCTGGGCTGCGCCAAGCGGCCGGCCCTCAGCCAGGCATCCGCGCCCGCGCCAACCGGGGTGCCACAGTCGGTGGCGCCGGCGCCCGCGGCACCGGCCCAAGAGGCGCCCGCCGCGGCCCCTGCACCGCCCGCCCCGGCTCCTCAGCCCGTGGTCGAGGCGGCCAGGCCTCCGGCTCCTCCGAAGGATTTCGCCGACACGGCCAACCTGACGGGCATCCACTTCGACTTCGACAAGGCGACCATCCGACCCGACGCCGCCCGGCTCCTCGACGCCAACGCGGCGTGGCTCCGATCGAACGGGAACATGCTGGTGCTCGTGGAGGGCCACTGTGACGAGCGGGGCACCAACGAATACAACCTGGTGCTCGGCGAGCGTCGCGCCCGCGCCACCATCAACTATCTGATCGGGCAGGGCATCGCCCAGGACCGCCTGTCGCTGGTGAGCTATGGCGAGGAGCGACCGCTCTGCACCGAGCACAACGAGGCCTGCTGGGCGAAGAACCGCCGCGCCCACTTCCGCGTGAAGGAGCGCTAGGCCTTCCTCAAACGCTCGGCTGCTTCGACGATGACCCGGAGCTTCGCCTCGGCGATCTGAGGCGAGGCCACCGGGTTGTCGGCGAAGGTCGCAAAGCCGCAATCCGGTGTCAGCAACACGCGAGCCTCGCCCAGGAGGTCGATGGCGCGCCGGCCGCGGGCGACGACCTCTTCCACCGTCTCGATCTCGCGCCGCTTCTGGTTGACGACGCCGATGCCGATGCGGCGGTCGTCCGGCAACTCCGCCAGGATCTCCAACCCGCCGGCCCGCGGCGTCGCCAGCTCGAGAAACAGCGTGCCGACGTCCACGCTGCCGAGAAGCCCGAGCAGCGGCCGGTAGTCCCCGGTCAGGGCGACGCGCTCGTCCGGCGTCCAGTTGCCACGGCACACGTGCAGACCCAGGCGCGCCCGCGGCAGCCCGGCCACCACCTGGTTGATGAGCGTACGGGCGAACTCGAGCTCCGTCCCACTGTCGCCCTTCTCGCTCAGCGCACCGCACATGAAGCTGCGCGTGTTCTTGGCGCCGGTGAACACCACCTCGGAGAGCACGGGCTCGTCGAGCTGGACCAGCGCGACGCCCGCGGCCAGGAGGTCGTGGATCTCCTCGCGCAGGACGCGCACGACGTCACCGGCCAGATGCTCGCGCGACCGGTACGCGCGGTCGGTGATGCACTCCATCCACATCATCCGGGTCAAGAGATATGGGCCTGGGAGCGCGATCTTGACCGGCCGATCCGTGATCGCGCGGACGATGTCGAGCTCCTCGCGGGCGAGCGGCTCGCGGCGCCCGAGCGGGCCGAAGACGGCGGGATGCCGGACCTCGGCGGCCGGGACGTCGAGCGATTGCATCTCGCGCTCGAACTCTTCCGGATGGTCGACGAGCGGCAGCAAGTCGGTGAGCGGGATCAGACGACAGTTGTCGAGCCGCCCGCCCACGAAGCTCGCATAGTTGTCGCGGCGCTGCTCCCCGTCGGTGACGACGTCCACGCCGGCGCGGAGCTGCGACTGCACGGCGAGCCGCGTGGCATCGTCGGCGGTGGCACGGAAATCAGCGTCGGACAGCCGTCCTTCTATATGGTCGTGAATCGCCTGCAGCATCCAGCGCGGCCGCGGCCAGCTTCCGACTCCCATCACGGCCAGCGCCGGGACGTGGGGCGCCGCAGCCGGCGCCGGCAGCGTGCTCGGAATGGTGACGGGCACCACCTCGAGGCCGAGCACCGCGTGCGACCGCGCCGGAGCCTGACGCGCGCGGCGATCGGCCAGAGCGCCCTTGCAGACCAGGAAGCTCCGTTCTTTGCCGTGCTTCGTCCACGAGACGAGCTCGTTGCCGGTCATCCGGCACCAGGCCGGAAAATCGGCCTCGACGGAGATCTCGGTCGAGCGGAACTCGAGCAGGCCCCCGCGCTCGAGCGGATCCATGTGCTGCCGGATCAGCAGGAGGAGGCCGTTGCCGCAATCGAGATCGCCGCCGTCGAAGCTGGCGTCGGGCTCGAGCACATGCCGTTCGACAGGCTCCACGAGATCTCCGCTAGTAGCTGACGCAGGGGCTCCCGTCCGACAGGAACTCGACCAGCTTCGCACCGCCGACGATCGCCGCACCTGCCACCAGACGGTTCTCGTCGAGCTTGCGCTTCTTGAAACAGGGCGAGCAGACGTAGATCGTGCCGCCGCCCTTGGCGAAGTTATCCATCAGCTCCCGCAGCGGCGCGAAGCCTTCCTCGCGGATGTCGTCCGCATAACCGGGCTGGGACAGGCGAACAGCTTCGACGCTCAGGAAGACGAGCGTCTCCTTGCCGGAGCCCAGCGCGGCGTTGGCCACCACGAACGCCACCGTCGCCTTGTCGCTGTTGTCCTTCGCGTGCGTGAGGCTCACACAGAATCGGTTGGCCATCGTCAGCTCTCCTTTCGACGAATACGGTAGACGGGATGCTCCTGCGACACGAGCAGGTGCCCGGTCAGGCGGCACCACGCGGGAATATCGGCCGGCGCCCCCAGGTCATACGCAATCAGCTCGAACACCTGCCCGGGGCGTAATCCGGCGACCCGAGCCCTCAGCTCGAGCAGCAGCTCACCGCAGCCCATATCGCCTGCGTCCCACACGACTTCGGCCTCGATATCCACCCTGCACCATCCCGTCCCCGGGCGACGGAGCCTGAGTCTAGCCCCCCGCCGATCGAACGCAAATCGTCCTGCCCTATGCGGATCTCGGCCCTGATCGTCCCTTCCGATTTGCGCTGCCTCACTCCCGAGAGCAGCATCGGGACTCTTTGTAACGATCCAAGGGGGACCGCCGCCATGCTGCTCTCCGTCGCGTTCACGCTGATTGCGCTTCTCGTCCTCGACTCTGCCGTCGCCGTCGCCCAGCCACTGCGGCAGGCGACGTTCGAGCTTCGTAACGAGATCAAGGTCAAGGTGCCAGAAGGCGCTCAGCGGCTCCGCGTCTGGGTGGCGCTGCCACAAGACAACGATCCCGCCCAACTGGTCCGCGATCTGAAGATCGAGGCGCCCTACGCGTACCGGATCGAGCGCGACTCGGAGGGGAGTCGCGTGCTCTACCTCGAAGCCGCCAACCCCAAGGACAAGGAGATCACGATCGTCGAGACGTTCGGGCTCACCCGGCGCGAGATCCGCGACCAGGTGGACGCGAGCAAGGCGCGCCCGCTGACCGACGCCGACCGGGCTCGCTTCGCGAAATATCTGGAGGCCAACAAGCACGTCGTCATCGACAGCGAGATCAAGAAGCTGGCCGACGAGATCG
>WNFT01002103.1_pt1 | contig 18498 bp, 25 predicted proteins | sample 5400191 | NCBI WGS metagenome assembly WNFT01 (sample SAMN13153359, study PRJNA577476) | soil metagenome | isolation source: 80 cm saprolite under Madrone tree | place: USA:California | collected 2016-06-14 | reverse complement strand
TCTTACGCTTCCCCACAATGGAATCGAGGGGTGGGCCGCTGTTCAGGTCATCGCTCCTGGATGGCGGCTTTTCCTTTCTCGCCCACTCCTGAGATCCGATCTAGAACGGTATCTCTTCCTCTGGAACCGTGCTTTGCTCGTCGCTCGTTGGATGGGCCCTCGAACTCCCATTGCCGTTTGCTCGCGAATCCAGGAACTCAATCCGGTCGACGTAAACGAGATCCCTGTAATTCTTTGCGCCCGTTTTCTTGTCATCCCATGACTCAGTACGCTTGCGACCTTCCAGATACACGCGGCTGCCCTTGTGGAGGTACTCGCCGGCGATTTCAGCTCGCCGTCCGAATGCCTTTACGCCGAACCACTCGGTGCGCTCCTGGAGTTCGCCATTCTTGTCCTTCCAACGCTCGGTACTGGCGATAGAGAACTGTGCGATGACTGAGCCCTGTGGACTGTACTTGAGCTCGGGATCACGACCGAGATAACCAATTACCAGGATCTTTTGCATGGCGTCTTACTCCTCAATTGAAATGAAAATTACAGAAAAAGGCATGGCGGGACCTCGGCGCGACAGGCAACCTGTTCGCCACAATGGCTAGGATTTTCAGCACTTATTGTTGTCTGGATCGATCTGTGGTGGGAACTCGTACTCTCTTATCACCGATGTGTCGCCCTCCAAGTCTCAGTTCCATGATTGACTGAGGTTGCGGTCGGTGACGAGATAGAAGCGCATGATGAGACTAAGTGCTGACTGCCCAGTTCTCGATGACAAGGTTCTGAACGCGTCCGAACTCGTGCGTGTTGTTCGTGACCAGCGTCAAGCCGAGGCTGCGGGCGTGCGCAGCAATAAAAAGATCGTTTGCACCGATCATCGTTCCACGCGTCTTTAGATGTGCGCGGATCTTTGCATAGTGCGACGCCGCTTCGTCGGGAAAATCCAAAACCTCAACATAGCCTAAGAATGCATCGAGCGCTAACTGATCTTGGTGTCGGCGGGGGGACAATTCAACACCAAAGAGTAGCTCCGATTTTGTGATAACGGAAATACACACATCACTTACGCGAACTTCCTGCAGTCGCTTGAGGACCGCATCGTTCGAGCGTTTCATGATGTAGGAACAAGTATCTGTATCGAGCATGTAGCGCGGCATTATGGCTCGCGCTCCTGCACGGGAAGGTCTTCCACTCCCTCCATGAACGCCTCGGAAGCGACAGGCGCGTTAGTGATGTAGGACGACCAATCTATTGGTCTGGGTGAGAGGATCACGTCATTTCCTTCTTTGCGGATGAATACTTCCCGTGCGTTGAACTGAAATTCTTTGGGCAACCGGACGGCTTGATTTCGGTTGTTCATGAAGATCTTTGCGGTTCGTCGCATGTTCCGGCCTCTGGATACGGAATTCCGAGATGACATATACAACAGTATATGCCAAGCCTGTAGCTGTTTGCCAGCTTCAATCTAAGTGACTGTGGCTCAGTTGCTTACAATTGACTATAGCGGCGAATCGGTTTTCCAACTGGCGGTACGTCAAACAGGTCCTCCTAAGGCAACAGATGTGCTTTGATAACCATCAGGCAGGCACTCGTAGATTTTTCAAGCGAAGCGCCGGGGATGGTGCGAAGCGATCAGACTTGCTTTGCACCATCCCGTTCCCGTAGCTCTGCAGGAGCAGATTGTACTCGATCTGAAGTGGATCAAATGGGAAACCACAGGGGACCGACAGCAGGGCCCAGAGGCAGAGCCAACAACGTGACGAACGCTCAGCAGGCAATCATGGACTTCCTCAAATCTTGGCAGGGCTTTAGGAAGGAGAACGATGACCTCTCGACGCGATTTAATTAAAGCGGGAGCAATGGCAGCTATGGCAGGAGCAGTACCATCGTCGGTCACTCTTGCCGAGCCGGCGCCCGAGCTAAACAAACCAGGCACAGGCGCCTTTTGGCCGGACGGCGCTCGCATGGTCATCTCCGTCTCTATGCAAATGGAGGGCGGCGCACAGCCGGCCAGCGGAGCCGAAAGCCCTATGCCGAAGATCGATCCGAAGTATCCAGATCTGCCAGCGAGCAAATGGTACGACTACGGCTACAAAGAGGGTTTGCCTCGGCTCCTCGAAGTTTTTGACCGGCGCAAGATCAAGGTCACTTCCCATATGGTCGGTGCAGCGGTGGACCTGCACCCGGCACTCGCAAAGGAAATCGTACAACGTGGGCACGAAGCAACCGGACACGGATCCATCGGTTGCCGGATTAGTGTACGTCGCTGCCCACATGCCAGATGCTGGAGAGAATGAGGTTGACGACGGAAAGCGTTTCCCAAGTGACCTCAGCAAGTCTACTGCGATAAAGAAGACGGCTGACGGTTTCACTTACCTTGACTCCGCACAGTTTCATGAGTACTTTGCAGCCGACTTGTCTGCTGAGCAGGCCGCTTTCATGGCGCGATCGCAGGTACTCAACGCGGCGGACAATTTCAAAGCGGTCATCACCACGCCTGCATGGAGAAGCAAACCGAGCTGGATGTTGGTAGCGGCAAAAGACAGGACCATCAACCCTGACCTGGAGCGGTGGTATGCCGCACGAGCCAACAGCCACAAGGTTGAAGTCTCAGGCGCCAGTCACTCGGTCTGCGTCTCCAGGCCGAAGGAAGTTGCAGCTTTGATCGAAGAAGCCGCATCGCAGGCTCGGTAGAAGAGGGTGTGAAAAGGTTTGAAATTGTGAGGATCCAATTCCGCCGACAAACTCGCGTAGCCGCTTAAGGAGAGATAGAAGTGACACGTTTTTGTAGAAAACTGCCAATGCTCGCGGCAGCGTCGATCATCACGATTGCATACACTTTCGCGGCAGACACTTCACTGATTGAGCCACATAGCCTAATCGTCGATCGCAGCTTGCCAACAGGACGGGTCGAGGGTCAGGTCATTGCCGCGCGGCGCTTCGATACTTTCTGGAATACCGGGGACGAAGCTCTAGCGCGTGCCGCCCTGGCGCCGAACTTCATCGACGATACGCTGCCGACCGGGCGCCTCCAGGGAGTTGCTGGACCGTTGGCAGCCTCGAAGGTGATGCGCGCTGCAATCCCCGACCTCAGCTGTGAGATTGAGCAGATGATCGTGGCCGGTGATCGTGTCGTCACGCACTTGCGCTTCCGCGGTCATTTCACGGGACGCTTCGGGCAGATCCAAGGCCATGGCCAGACGATCAATTTCATCGCGACCGATATTTACAGAATATCCGACGGCCGCATCGCTGAGAATTGGCACATCGAGGACAACCTAACTTTACAGCAGCAACTTGGATTAATCGCCAACTGAGAGATGAGGGGGTCGGCGGGCGCAATGCGGCCACTCGCGCCGATGAATGTCACGGTTTGAGCGGCCTGTCTCGGATCAACTAGAATTCACGTTTCGAGACTGGACCCATACCGATGAGCTTTGAACCGATTGAGAACTACGGGGTGATTGGCAATATGCGCTCGATTGCGCTCGTGGGTGTAAACGGTTCAATCGACTTTCTCTGCTACCCGAATTTCGATTCTCCCAGCGTGTTTGCAGCGCTGCTCGATGATGAGAGAGGTGGTTGTTTTCAGATTCAGCCGCAACTCAAAGAAAAGCGGGTGCGGCAGCTGTATTTGCCAGACACGAACATTCTGATAACGCGATTTCTTGCGGAGGAGGGTTTGGCCGAACTGACGGACTACATGCCCATTGGGACAGACGACGAACAACCGAATGAGATTATTCGCACACTGGCGGTGATCAGGGGCCAGGTCGATTTCACGATGCGGTGCCGGCCCCGTTTTAACTATGCGATGTGTGGGCACACTGTGAACATCGAAGAAGGGTACGCGATTTTTTCGCCGGTGAGCGATACTTGTCCGCCGATGGCACTGTACTCCACCGTTGCCCTGCGACAACAATCCCAAGATGCAATCTCCGAGTTCCGCCTTCGAGCGGGCGAGAGGGTGACGTTTGTCTTTGGTGGAGTTCGCGCACAAGGAGAGCAACCCGAGATGGAGTTCGTAGAGCAGCGCTTCCACGAGACAGCACGTTTCTGGAAGGGATGGATCGCGAAATCAAAGTACAAAGGCCGGTGGCGCGAAACGGTTAACCGTTCGGCGCTAATGTTGAAGCTGCTGATCAGCCGGGAGCATGGATCGCTGATTGCAGCGCCGACATTTTCCCTGCCCGAACAAATTGGCGGAGTGCGCAATTGGGATTATCGCTTCACATGGTTGCGAGATGCGGCATTCACGCTCTACGCGCTGATCCGACTGGGTTTTGTCGAGGAAACTGAGGCGTTCATCGACTGGCTGAAGGGGCGGCTGGGCGATGATGCGGAGCGGGGACCGTTACAGGTGATGTACGGGATTGACGGCAGGCAGCAGCTCGATGAGCGGACGCTTGATCATCTGCAGGGGTTCGAACATTCGCGGCCCGTGCGTATCGGTAATGCGGCCTACCAGCAGCTGCAGTTGGATATTTATGGCGAAATGATGGATTCCATCTATCTGGCGAACAAGTACGGGGACCCAATGTCCTATGCCGGGTGGCAGGAAGTTCAGCGGATATTGGAGTGGTTGGGAAAGAACTGGCAACGGCCCGATCAAGGCATATGGGAGGTTCGTGGCGGGGCGCGAGAATTCCTGCACTCGCGTTTGATGTGCTGGGTGGCTTTCGATCGAGCACTGCGGCTTGCGCAGAAACGCTCCCTTTCGGGGCCGTTCGACGCTTGGCTGCGAACCCGGGACGCGATACGAGAGGATATCTTCACAAACTTCTGGGATGACGATCTGCAGTCTTTCGTCCAGTCGAAGGGGACTAAAGACCTGGATGCGTCGGTCCTGCTGATGCCACTCATGAGGTTCATCAGTCCGGTCGATCCGATGTGGCGCTCGACAATGAAAGCGATTGAAGCACGGTTAGTCGAAGACACCCTTGTCCGTCGCTATGAGGCGGAAGGCACGCATGTGGATGGGCTTCCAGGCGGAGAGGGTAGCTTCACTGCATGCTCGTTTTGGTACATCGAATGCCTAGCGCGTGCTGGGGAGTTGGAAAAGGCTCAATTGTTGTTTGAGAAACTTTTGGGATACGCCAACCATCTTGGGCTCTACTCAGAGCAGATTGGTCCAAGCGGGCAACATCTCGGCAACTTCCCACAGGCATTCACGCATCTGGCGCTGATCAGCACCGCAACATATCTGGACAGGGTCCTCTCGGGCAAGGATGACTCAGTGTGGCGCTAGCATTTTGGAGAAATGACCCCATCGGTGTGAGGACTTTTTTTTGACAGATATATGTTTGTACATGTACAGCACATATGATTCTTAGTAGGAGGTAGGCAATGCAAGAAAGCGCGGTTCCCGCATATATCACCAGCCTACCATTTTGAGGATCTTCGGGACGGTACACACGGCGGCTCCGCAAGTCGAAAGGACAAGGAAGCCCACTTCGAGAAGGCAGTGCGGCTCCTGGCTCCCATCGCCCGCCAGGTTCTCACCGAAATGAACACGAGCTTGTTGCTCGACACCGGGCAGCTCACGGAGACCGGACTACTACGCACGGCGGACGGAGGCCTGAACGCATCCTGGGCTTTGAGCTGGCCAGAACAGCGGGCAGCCTGGGTCCAGGCAATCGTGCTGCAAGCGTATTTTGGGGGCGGCTTCCACCACCCTCATCTGCGAGGGACGACGGTTCACGATTGGCCGCTGAACGTGTTCTGCGACGAGGATGCCGCGGCCCAGCTACCCATCCTCCGGGCCATTGCGTCCAGCGATCTGCACAATTTGGTCTTTCGCGCGGACTATGGGATCGTCCCTGCGGTGACAGCAAGTCGCGCCACCCCGCTCGGCCGATGGAGTCAAAGCAACGTAACAAGTCGTGTGCTGATCGCAATCCGATACCTGAACGAACGCCCCTGTCTAATGTGACCAAGGCGCGGGAGTGGAAGTGCATGCCATCGAGGAGACCTTCTCAAAGCTGGCTCGGACGAGGATCGGCCATCTGAATACGAAGTACGAAGATCGGCTCGCGAGATTTTTGCGATCGCTCCAAAAATCGGGAGAGATCGGAGGGCCTCCGCAGGGGCTCACTGTAGAGCAGATACTCCACATCTTGATGCGGGTGGCAGAGGGGCGCAAACACGACCAAGGGTGCAGCGATCGGAAAGCACTTGTTCGGTGGCTGCGGGAGCTGGCGATACTTGCCATTGCCGCGATGAAGAAGTAATTCGAATGAGAAATATCTGCCGCTAGGAGTTCGAGCTGATCCTGTTCGTGAGGTGGGATGCAAGGTGAGCGCAGTGCTCCACAGAACTGTCGATTCTGACAGTTTCTTAGAGGTGAACTCGAACATCCCTTCAACGGTCTTTCTGAAATTCAAGCGAGCGTGGCCTACGCCGAATCTTTGTCCGCTCTGGAGTACCTGCGCAGCCGCTACGGTATGGATGATGTTCTGCGTATATTGCGCCGGGTAGGTTCGGGAGAAACGCCCGAGGGCGCGCTACGGGCCGTCACTCGCTCTGATTACGCGGACCTGGAAAGAGGACTGACCGCCTATCTGGAGGACGAGAAGAGTCACTGAAAGACAACGAGGTTGTCAGTCGCTGAGTAAGCCTAGCTCAGGTTACCAACGAAATCGAGAAACTCCAGGGTCGATTGCCCGATAGTTGGCGAACAAACCTTGTATTGCCCAGTGGATGCGCTTTTTTGTGGGCACGCACCGCAACGCCTGCGGCTTACGATGTAGGCATGAATTCGATTCCTGACCGCTTCCGCTCTCTCGTAATCCCGCCCGGTGCTCGTCGCCAATCGCATGCCTCATCCGCTCACCAGGGTGACGACAAATCTCTCCATCTTGAGGAACTACGGGCAGCCTTGGCAGACAGGGCTTCGTCTAGCGAAGTAACCGAAAGACAAGCTCCCCCCAATATCTATGGAATCGGTTTCGACGAAGAAGCCACGATCGGAGTCGACGAGGTAATAGGCTACCGCGAGATCAGAGGGAAGGTGGCGACGAGGGTGGCTGCATCCTGCATGCCTACCCCGGCACTACCGCGACTGCCATAGCCCAATCCGATACCACCACCAAGCTGGCACAGGTTCTTCCGGGGAATGAGTGCGTAGTTGTGCCGTAGGTCTGCCTACGCAGTTCGACTAAGCACGACGGGGCGAGCCGTTCAAAACGGCTTGCCTTTTTTAATGCGATAAGAAGCAGATTCCTTATTCTCCTAGGTTGCGCGTTGGGCATACATTTCTGCGGGCTTGACATTTATCCATGATTCCGCAATTATCGAAATATGCAAACGCTTCAAGCCAGAAGAGTGGCCGATCACGTGGCCAGATACGCCGATATGTTTTCGGCCATGGGAACGGAACCGAGACTCCGAATCATGCAATTGTTGCTGTCCGCACATCCGGAAGGCCTTGTAGTAGCGGAAATTCAGGGGGCATTGGAAATTCCCAATTCAACTCTCTCCCATCACCTCGACAAGCTTAAGAATGAGGATCTGGTACGTGTGCAACGGGAGAGCACGTTCCTACGCTATACAGCAAATACCGAGACCCTCCAAGAACTGTTGCGGTTCTTGTATGCAGAGTGCTGCACGCGCAATAAGGCTCTGAAACCGCAAGATGTCATTCAAATCTGCAAGTAGGAGAAGAGGTATGGCTGGCACAGACATAAAGGAAGCAGTGAAAGAGAAGTACGGGCAAACTGCTCTTAGAGTAAAGAGCGGCAGGGCTAGTTGCTGCGATACGGACGAGTTGGGCTGTAACCCCATCACTTCCGATCTCTACAACGCTTCCCAGGTGCAGCAAATTCCCGAGGAAGCTCTACTCGCTTCCCTTGGCTGCGGAAATCCAACCGCATTGGCCAAGTTGAATCCTGGAGAAGTAGTTCTTGACCTCGGTTCCGGCGGTGGAATTGATGTGCTGCTTTCAGCCAGGCGCGTGGGCCCGACAGGCAAAGCCTATGGCCTTGACATGACTGATGAAATGCTAGCTCTCGCCAACGAAAACAAGCGAAAAGCTGGCGCCGACAATGTGGAATTCCTCAAGGGCGAGATCGAGCACATTCCCCTGCCGGACAACTCGGTTGACGTTATCATCTCGAATTGTGTAATCAATCTCTCCGCGGACAAGAGTCAAGTATTGCGCGAGGCATTTCGTGTGCTCAAGCCGGGAGGGAGATTTGCCGTCTCCGACGTTGTCACACGCGGTGAAATCAGCCCGGAGATTCGGAAGAGTGTACTGCTATGGGTCGGTTGCGTGGCTGGAGCTTTGGAGGATGTTGAATACCGGCGAAAGCTCACTGCGGCAGGTTTTGAGCAAATTGAAATCGAGCCAACCAGAATTTACAAGGCCGAAGACGCACGCGACCTACTCGCAGCAGAAGGTGTTGACGTAGACGCCATCGCGCCGCAGGTAGACGGCAAGTTCATGAGTGCCTTCGTCCGTGCCGTGAAGCCTGCGAGTGCCGCGAAGGCGTGTTGCGGGCCAACGTGCTGCAATTAGCAATCGTGGAGACAGAGCATGCAAGCCCAATACAACGTTTTATTTCTTTGCACAGGGAACTCGGCGCGCTCAATCATGGCCGAAGCCTTAATGAACCTCAAAGGCAGGCCTAATTTCACAGCTTATAGCGCCGGCAGCCATCCATCAGGCGCAGTCCGGCCGGAAGCGCTCAGACAACTCGAAGCTGCCCATGTGCCCAGGAACGGTCTTCGCAGCAAGAGTTGGGATGAATTTGCTAAGCAGGACGCGCCCCAACTCGATTTTGTCTTCACCGTCTGCGATAACGCCGCCAAGGAAGTGTGCCCGGTTTGGCCCGGACAGCCACTGACGGCTCATTGGGGCGTCGCAGATCCAGCAGCAGTGCGGGATACGCCGCAAGAGATAGAGCGCGCGTACCGTGATGCTTTCTTTATTCTCGAACGGAGAATCAGCCTGTTCCTTTGTCTCCCGCTTGCAAGCATCGACAGGCTTGCCCTGAAAAAAGAAATCGACAACATTGGACATCACTGAAATGCAATCTGACCGCCCGTACGGTCGCGTTGCCTCCAGGGACCTCATTTCCGGTGGCAGCAGTCTTCAGTTCCGGCATCCGTAGTGACTCACGCTATATGTGGTAACTGGGGTTATATATAGTAAAATCAAAAAAGCGAGCCCGCCTGGAAACAGCAGCTCGCACTTTCTCGTAGCGCAGCCTTCACCGTCTCCTCGCTCGACGAGCATTCCAATCTGGGGAAGGATCATGTACGGAAATTTCCTGCCATTCGTGTCGCTGAGGACGCTTGCTCTAGGAATCGCACTCTTATCTTTGGCGCGGACCAGTGCCGCGCAATTCGTGCCGGCATCTCCACCCATTGCCGATCCCGCCGACACGCGCTTCAAGGGCGTGTCGGAGGACTGGAGGGTAACTATCCTCAATCTGCCGGTACTTCCTTTGAAACTGATGATAAGAAAGAGCCACATCCCGCGGATCGCGAACGATATAGATTACTTTTCGATATCTTGGGTCAAAATACTGGTGCGTCTTTATAATTCGTGGGCCTCGGTGTACGTTTGAGAGCGCGATTGGATTGCGAAGAGGTATCCACCGAAAGATCGTTTAGGTCTGGATTCTGGTGTCGTTCATCAAGTCTTCCCGATTGCGCCAAAAACGTGCATTAAGTGCCTCCCGCGAGTCACAGACTTGAGGCATCCTTTCCGATAGCGTACAAACTTGGGAACGGCAGCGGCACGTGAACGGCATTGTCCAGCAATCCTCCAGTCGTCCGTTCCCCGTCAGTACTTAGCAGTTGGTGCAGCGCCGCCGCGCAGCGTATCCTGCTAGCCCGTGTTGAACCTGATCGATCGCTATTTTCAACTGGAGCGCAACCGCACTACCTTGGGGCGCGAAGTGGTCGCGGGCCTGACCACGTTCGTGACAATGTCGTATATCGTCGTAGTGAATCCAGCCATTTTGAAGGCAGCGGGAGTTCCGGTAGGGCCATCGATGGTGGCCACGATTCTTACGGCAGTCTTTGGCACACTGCTGATGGGCCTTTATGCCAAGCGGCCGTTCGCTATTGCGCCGTACATGGGCGAGAACGCATTTTTGGCCTATACGGTCGTGCAAGCTTTGGGCTTTAGCTGGCAAGCGGCTCTGGCGGCGATTTTGCTGGCAGGCGTTGTGTTTCTGGTCCTGACAATAGTGCGCTTGCGGCAGTGGCTCGTGGATGCCATCCCTTCCGCCTTGCGCTACAGCTTTGCGGTTGGAATCGGACTGTTTCTGACATTTATCGGCTTGAATCAAACCGGTGTGGTTATGTTGGGAAGTGCGGGAGCGCCGCTGAGGGCGGGCCATCTTACAGCCGCCCCGGTATTAGTCGCGATTTTCGGTTTCTTGCTGATGGCAGTGCTGATGATCCGCCGCTTTCCCGCCGCCATTCTGATCGGCATCCTCGCAACCGCGTTTCTGGGGTACGTGACGGGAGTAGCGGCACCACCGAAAGCATGGGTGAGCTTGCCTCCCAGCATTTCTCCGATACTGTTCAGCGTGGATTTTCGAGGAGCACTGAGCTGGAGATTCTTCCCGATTGTGCTCACGATTTTTATTATGGCCTTCGTGGACACGATGGGTACGCTGATTGGAGTGTCGGCACGCGCGGGATTTCTGGATGAGAACGGAAACTTGCCACAGATTGAACGCCCGATGACAGTGGATGCACTTTCCGTGATTTTCGCGGCTTTGGTCGGGACGTCTACCTCGGGGGCTTTCATCGAATCTGCAACGGGAGTCGAAGCTGGGGGAAGGACTGGGTTGACCGCGGTTGTGACGGCAATCTGTTTTCTGGGCACGCTGTTCTTCTCGCCATTCATATCAGCAATCCCGCCTCAGGCTTACGGACCAGCGCTGATCGTCGTGGGCCTGCTCATGCTTTCACCTATCACCAGAATTCGCTTTGACGATTTCACCGAGCTGATTCCGGCTTTCGCAGTGGTCGCATTGATGAGCTTTACGTACAATGTCGGGATCGGAATTACAGCCGGGTTCGTGCTTTATCCGTTCTGCAAGCTGGTTTCCGGGCGGGTAGGCGAGATCAAGCCGGGATTGTGGGTTCTTGCTGGGTTGTCGCTGCTGTTTTTTGTGTTTTATCCTTATCCGTAGACGCATCACACAATCGTCAGGCTTCACATCTGGACGGCGCCAGTTGGGGTTAGACGCCTAAACTTTGCCGCAAGCCGTAAAATCTTGTTTCTGATTATTCGGGAGACCCTAAAACTGCCAATGAAAACACAGTTGCCTCTGAACGCGAACGAGGTACACGCATTTTTGCGTCGTGGTACATCGAATGCAATTTTGCTATTGATTCTTCTTTGCGTCACTACTCTCAGCACTTTTTCGGTTGCGCAGCAGATTCCTCGCGTTCAAGTCTTCGGGGGCTACTCGTATACGCGTTTTGACAGCCCAACGCTTGGATTTGCAAATCCCTCAAACCTGAATGGATTCAACATCTCTCCTGCATTTAACTTGGCATACGGATTTGGGGTAAAGGTGGAGTTGACTGGGCAATACGGCTCGAAGGTGAACCTGCGCGATCTCACGGTGGGTCCGCAGTTCCTTTATCCGCGTGGCAGTATGCTGTTCTTTGCTCATGCGCTTTTCGGCGACTCCAGGAGCTTTGTTCGGGTTGGAACGGGCGAGGGCGACACGGCACGGGCCATTGTGCTCGGCGGCGGACTCGATTTTGACATTTCTTCTCGATTCGCATTTCGCGCCGTGCAGGTTGATTACGTGCATACCTCACTCTTCAGCACTACGCAGAATAATGTGCGAATCTCGACCGGGTTGGTGTATCGCTGGCACACAATCAGAAGAAAAGGACACAAACCAACCTTATCATCTCCGTAGCTGCTGGCTGATTTGGGGAAAGAATGGAATGATCGCATTGAAGCGAGTAGCTTTGATTTGCGTTTCGCTCGTGCTGGCCGGACTCGCCGGCTGTAGCAGCTCGTCCACGCATATTGCTTATGTGACCTTGCCCACTTCGAATTCCATCGCTGCCTTCCGCGTGAGCAACCATTCGGGCAAGTTCACGCCCGTGGTCGGATCGCCGTTCGCGGCGGGGAATTCGCCAAATTCTATTGTGCTGGATCCTGCAAATAAATTTCCTTATGCCGCCAATCAAACCGGAAATGACATCTCATTATTCAAGATTGACAGCAGTACGGGGGGAATTTCGGAAGTCATGCCGCGAACGCGGGCAGGCATCAGTCCGGTAGCTCTGGCGATGGATTCCGCCGGCGCCTTCTTATTCGCGGCTAATGTGAGCTCAAGCGATATTTCCGTTTATTCGATTAATGCGGGTACCGGCGTTCTGACCGAAGTTTCTGGATCGCCATTCCCCACTTCGGCCGGCGCCAGCCCGGTGGCGCTCACGGTTTCTCCTTCGGGAAAGTATCTTTATGTTGCGAGCTCTACTCTCGGGCTAGTATTCGGTTATTCGATTGGCTCCGGCACTGGAGTCTTGCAGCAAGTTCCGGATTCGCCCTTCACCGTGGGCAGTGGGCCGTTCTCCGTGGCTGTCGACCCGGCGGAGCATTTCGTTTACGTTGCCAATTCTTTATCAGATACCATTTCTGTTCTTTCCCTTGACTCGAGTACTGGAATGCTTACTTCCCTGCCCAACTCGCCTTTTACTGCCGGTACGAATCCTGTCTCGATGGCGATCGATTCAGCTGGCAAGTTTCTTTACGTTGCCAATCTGGGCGGCAACAACGTGTCTGCATTTTCGCTGGATTCCACTACTGGCGTACCCACTGAGCTTACAACGCCTAAGTCGCCTTTCGCAGCAGGTACGCGGCCAATATTCGCGACGATAGATTCCACTGGCAAATTTCTCTATGTCGCCAATGAAAATTCGAGAGATATCAGCGGGTTCAATATTGACTCAAGCACGGGCGGATTGACGAATGGCTCGATCGCCGCTTCGGTCGGATCTGCGCCAACTTCGGTTGCTACAACTACAAAGTAAGCGCGCTTTTGGATCAAAACCACAGAGGGCGCAGAGGTACACAGAGGGAGATTCTAGGCTAATTTCTTTATGATCCGATTTGGAATTCTCGGCTTCGGCTTACATGCGGTGAAACGGGTGATGCCCGGCTTCGCCGCGGCTAAGAACTGCCGCGTTACTGCACTGTCGAGACGAGATATTGGCAAGGCTCAGGAATCGGCTCGTCGTTTCAATATTCCTCTTGCTTTTGATTCTGCCGAAGAGCTTTGCCGATCGTCCGAAGTAGATGCGGTTTTCGTGACCACGCCGAACGCCTGCCATCTGTCTGATGTTTTGCTGGCGATTAATTGCGGCAAGCCAGTGCTCTGCGAAAAACCGATGGCGGTCAATGCAGACGAATGCCGCCGGATGGTCGAGGCCGCAAGAGAGTCAAAACTGCTGCTAGGAGTAGCTCAGGTCTTCCGATTTGAAAACAGCACGGCGCGCCTCCGCGAACGTATTGCAGGCGGCCAGATCGGTCGGCCGATTTTTGCGCGGTCTGAATTTTCTTTTCAGGCAGCAGGTGGCCATCCTCGAACCTGGCTTTACGACCCAGCCGTGGCCGGTGGCGGTCCCATTGCCGATGTGGGGGTGCATAGCGTCGATGCGCTGCGTTACATTCTGCAAGACGAAGTTTTGCGAGTGAGCGCGCGGGGAATGCACGATCACGAATCCGGCGAATTGGAAGCTGCGGCTGCCGTAATCCTGGAATTCTCGCGGGGAACTCTGGCCAGCGTGCTGGTCTCATACCGCTCCGGCTACCGCACGCCGATTGAAGTTGTCGGTGAGAACGGAGCGTTGCGCGCCGACGACGGGTTGAACGTAGAGCACCCGATTACTCTGGAACTTCGTCGCGACGGAGCCGTCGTCGAAAGGGAGACAGTATCGAATCAGGGCGCTTACGCGCGGCAGGTGGATGCCTTCGCTGCGGCTGTTGAGGGCACCTCCGAGTTTCCGGTTCCCGGCGAGGAAGGCTGGCAGAATCAGGAAATCCTGGATGCGGCGTACCGCAGCTTGAAGAGCGGGAAAGCGGAGCCGGTTGAAAGAGTCGTGGGACCTCTGACGTCGGCCCTCAGCAGCCAGCCGATTTCTGCAAAATTTAAGGGGTGACCGCCGGCGTAGTGGGCGGCGGATCTTTCAATGTCGGCGGGATTCCTTTGGCTTGCACGATGGCCCAGTGCCAGTCCTGATCGGAGCCTAGAGTCGCGCCGAGAGTCTCCTTGAACACCGTAGTCTTGAATGGTGCGGCTGCGCCCTTCAGATGATAGAGAATGGTTACGTCAGAATGCTTTTCGGACTGTGCAGCGGCGGGTGTAGTTTCGGCGGCAGTAATCAATCTGGCCGATCCATACTGAGCAGTTTGCCTCTCTGAGCGCCGCAAAATTGTTAAGCCAACGGTGATCTCTTTTACATTCCACGCTGTTCCGTTATAGACCGAGAGCTGCAGAGTGTCGCCCTCTATGCTGGCTGGGCCATCCAATTTGCCAAGCTCGCTTTCAGGAAGCTCCTGCGAAATAAACGGCGTTGAAAGAAGTGAGGTAGTGTTCGAGTTGAATGAAAGGCTGCAAGTCACGTCTGGCGAGGAGACATGAAACGTTTTCCCAGCATTATCGAAAGAAAACATCAGGCTGCCGGCCTGGCGATGAGCCTCGACCTGGTCCATGATCTTTGACATGTTGTCGTTGTCGATCACGGTCTGCACAACTGGAGTTTTGCGCTGACGCAAGGTGCGCGCCAATTCGCCCAAAGAGACATCATTAGTAGTATCGGTCTGCGCAAAGGAGCATGTTGTGACTACCAATCCCAGCGCAACCGAGACGAGCGCTAATCCGAGCTTGGACATTTTCAGTTCGAGTCGCCGCACTATTCTGCCGTAAGGCAAGCGCCGCAGACACTACTCCGTAATGAAAGGAACTCAATTCATTACCTGTAGGGTCTGAAGAAAATTGTACCTACGGATCAGCGATCAGGAGGCGGAACTAACACAAACCTTGGTTGTAGACCTTTCGCAAAGGGAAAAATGGGCGTGCGCGACGAAGTAGCACGCAACGGGGCGCCGCACGCCCAGACCAGAGGCATTACAACAGGCCAGAGGAGCGAAAACGTGTAACCGGATCAGCCACCGGAACTGGTTGCCGCCGGAAGACCCAGCGGGCCACCGCATACCCCAGCGCCGCGTAGCATAAATAAACCAGCTTCATAAATTACCCCAAACTGCCAAAGCGAATTGCACCTTGGGGGAGCAGCGGAAAGCTGCCATGAAAGTAGCAAGCAGGCACCGGTAGGTCAATTCACTAAGGTGCCATTCGCATAGCACGAAAGTCACATGCGGGAATCATGATGCGCACGTCTGGCCCGTGCTGGGCAAGGCCGTGCAACATCACCATCAAAGAGCGACGCCAACTGTTGTAGCCCAGAAACATCATCGTGATGGCGGCTTCTTTTTCTTCAAAGCCGAATCGGCAAGATCAACCCATTTCTCCACACGAGACTTTTCAAAATCTCTGTCGCGTCGGGCGTAAGGAAACATACCGGGTACGTCTTCGGGAGAGACGCGCCTTCGCCTGCGCTCTTGAAACATACGTTTCCGCTCGCGTTCCATTGGAGAGGCTCGAAGTCGCCCAGTAGACGCGAGTCAAGCTGTGGGAGTTTACATATTTGCTGCTGAGACTTTCGTTCGATGCCATACAGTGTTTCCTGTATTTACGGCAGGTGCTCTGCTCAGGCAGTCTGAAACGATTCAATAGCTTTGCCCTGAAGATGGCCGCTCCTTCGCCCACAATCGCGAGCAAGCCCTTGATTCTCTGCGTAGAAGACAACGAGATCTATCTGCGTCCGCGGAAGGCCGTGCTGGAGCAGGCTGGTTATGCCGTTCTCAGTGCGAGCACCGGCACAGAGGCAATGGAAATTCTTCGTGATGCTCCTGTCTGTCTCGTCCTGTCCGATCACATGCTGCGGGGAACAACTGGCACTTTTCTTGCGAAGCAGATGAAGAAAATCAAGCGCGATGTGCCGATCATCCTGTACTCGGGGAAGCCACCGAAAACCATGCGGAATGTGGACGGCTTCATCAACAAGGATGAGTCTGTGCCGCGCTTCTTGTCTCTGATTGGCGACTTCGTTAAGAGGTACCACGAGTAGTTTTGTCACGCTTGGGATGACGTCGGGATACTGCCACTTCCTGAAAGTCCTGAATGGCTGCATCCAACCGCTCACCGAGGCGGGGTGCCATCGTTCCTTGACACCACCTAAGAAACTCTGCGGCCTTCGCCGCTGCCGCAAGTAATGCGTTCACTTTTGTCACGGGAACAGCCCGCCATCCGGGTTCCGGCTCTGGACTGCCGGCTTGATAGCTCCGAAGCTTTCGATGGATGGTTGTTCTTCCGACGCCTAAAACGGAGGCGGCTCCGCTCACGCCTAATTGCTTCACGGCAACGAGAATGGCCTCCCGCTCAATTTCTTTCAAAGGGCGAATCTCAGCGCGTTCTAATTCGCGCTCGCCACTCTCCTTGGTGACGTGGTCTGAAGCCCGGCGACTCTCCCCATAATTACCGCTGCTCGTTGGCTGAAGGCCCACTGATCTGTTCACGATGTTATTGTTTTTGCCCAATCCTAAAGCGCCGCACTGAACTGTGACTAAGAAGTGGATCGGAATTTCAGTGCAACCGATTCAGGCAAGCTCTCCTCCAGCCTCTTTGAGAGCCACTGCTTTAGCTCCGTCTTCTGTTCGGGGGAGAGCGCGCCAAATCGTAATCCGGAGCGACCCTTCTCATCGCACCAGCAGATTTCACTCTCAGCCGCAAATTGGCTCCCCTGACCCGGAATCGCAAATTGAAGGGTGACCTGCATGCCGGGTTTCAGAGGCACAGAGGAAATTACTGCCATGCCTCCTTCGCTGATGTTGACCGCTTGGCAGCGAATCTCTCCCGCCTCCTGATCGCGGATAGCAGCGGGGATTGAAATCGGACAACGGAAGTAACGGAGACGTTCGCGGATGATCAGACCATATGCAGCTTTCAATGTTCTGCCAACGGAGATGGCTGAAAGCGGCCGTTCCAGAACGAAGTTGCTGCCTGCCGCAAATGCCATCGCCGATTGTTTAGTGCCTTCTGTGATCGCGAACGCCACCGTGGTGTGGTTGGAGGGTGAAAGGCGCACTCGTTCTAAAATGGTTTTGCTCTGCTCTCCTAACTTTAAATCCACGACCACGGTTTCGAACTTCCGCGTGTTCACCAGGCGAATGGCGCTTGGAACGTCGGTACACACTTCGGTGGTTGCCGCCAATTCTCGCAGCGGCTCCGAAATTTGCTTGATTGTCAACGGGTCATCTGAAACAAGCAGCGCCCGTACCGAGGATTCAGCGGAACCAAGGGTCGCACTCATCGTTTCTCTGAGGCAGAGCGGGCGTCTCTGTTGGATTATTGTGTCTTCGAATAGCAAATTCTGGTGGAATCTTTCGGGGCTGTTCTGAAAACCGGAAAAGGCGGCTGCTGGCTTTTAATCGGAATTGCTTTGCGGAGAGGGCACCGAGTGGCCAACCATAATCACGTAGAGCGCATTCCTGCGCGGTCAATTCTCGACATGGCATCAGGAAGACAGCACGAATGAATATCGCGTGATCCTACGGAGTGGCTTCTGTTCTGATTTCGAAACAAGGCTGCCAACATCGAGAATGCACAGCAGCCTCACTGCTATGTTCTGCTGTTGCTTGGAATGTTGATGTTGGGCATGGCTCTGGGAGCATTGTTGACCCTCATTCGACAGAAGGCCATAACCGCGAAAATCATCCGAGAGCTGGAGGCTAGGTATGGAATCGAAAAGGGAACGCCTCACGAGCGCCGAAAGGATGATTCGACGAAGCCGGACGCAGCATAACGCTATTGGGGACGCTCCACAAATTGCTTAGTCTTTTTACACATCCCCGAAATCACCTGTGTGACAGAGGAGGAAACAGTATTTATCTCGGCTCCTCCCCGCCTGCGCTGGTGGCTTCGGCGGTCGGTACGACGATCGCCTGAATATTTTGTCCAGCCATGATTTTCTGGAATGATGCCAAGTCGGTTTTTTGCAGCTCCGCCCAGTGCGCCAGGTAATCATCCGTTTGCTTCTTGAGTTTGTCGAACTCCTGATATTCGGCTTCCGTGGGAGCGGAGTCGGTCTCGTCGGACACGAGCAGCCCAAGGTAGGCGAGCTTGCTATCCGCTCGCTGCGGATAGGCGAGTGAATCTTCATTGGCCTTGATCTTGAGCTGGATCAGGTTGTCCCGCGTGGCGAGCAGCTTTTGATCCAGGCCACCGGCGGCTCGCAGCACTGGCTTCGTGCTGTCATTTCCCACCAGCCGCTTCATTAAGCCATTCACCTGGGTCCGGACGTCCTCGATCTGGTTCGCTGCGTTGTAGACGCGGTTGAGTTCATCGCGAATCTGAATGCCGAGGTCGAACTGTTTTTGCAGATCAGCCTGCTCAACCT
>WNFT01001730.1_pt1 | contig 18501 bp, 17 predicted proteins | sample 5400191 | NCBI WGS metagenome assembly WNFT01 (sample SAMN13153359, study PRJNA577476) | soil metagenome | isolation source: 80 cm saprolite under Madrone tree | place: USA:California | collected 2016-06-14 | reverse complement strand
CTGACCTTTTCAGCATGTGAAACGAATGATCCGCCGTTTCAATGACGTGCAACGTCGCCCGCGGCCCTAACTTCGCGCACACCGGCCGCAGCAACTGGAGATCGGCAAGCGTATCCCGCGTTCCCTGCAGGAACAGCATTGGCACTGTAACTTTCGCCAGGTGGTCCGCTCGTTTCGTTCCCGGCTGCTTGGGCGGGTGCAGCGGAAAGCCAAAGAACACCAATCCCCGCACTCCATCCAGCCCATGCTGTGCCGCTGCCTGCGAGGTCATTCGCCCACCCATGGACTTGCCACCCGCCAATAACGGCAAGCCCAGAGCCGCTTCCGCTGCCGCTCGCACCGCAGCCACCACGGTCGCCATCAGCACTGCGGGCCGGTCCGGAGCCCGCCGCCGTTCCTCCATGTACGGAAACTGGTATCGCAGCGTCGCCACTTCCACGCTTGCCAATTCGTCAGCCAGCTTCTCCATAAATGGGTGACTCATCCCGGCCCCAGCCCCGTGCCCCAGCACAAGGAGCCGCCGCGCCTTCTCCGGCCGGCAGAGCAGCGCTGATACTTGGCCTCCGCCTTCCACGCCAAATCGCAATTGTTCGACCGCCGCCATTTCGCCGCGATTTTAGCAGAGTCCACCGAGCCCGTTGGTGATTACGAGGGCATCGCGTCCCATGCAGGCCATCCGCCTCATCCCATGCTTTCTGCTACCCTCTCCTTGTCGTTTTCACTAACGTCAAAGTCGATGACAACCCCACGCAGTCTCAAGACGCGACTCATCCTCCGCAGCCTCTTCGCCGTCATTTTCGTCGCTGTGCTTCTTTTCCTCCCCGCCGGTTCGCTCAAGTATTGGCAGGGCTGGATTTTCATCGCCATCTTGTTTCTTCCCATGCCGATTACCTCGGCTTATTTCCTGAAGCGCGATCCCCAGCTGGTCGAGCGCAGGCTGCGCACTGAGGAAAAGATCAGCGAGCAGAAAACCATCATTCGCTGGGCCCAGTTGCTTGCCTTTGGGTCCGCAGCGATTCCCGGATTGGATTTCCGCTTCGCCTGGTCTTGTGTCCCGCTTTGGCTGACGATTCTCTCCCAAATCTTCGTCTTCGCCGGCTACCTGATCACCCTTTGGGTGATGAAAGAGAACAGTTTCGCCTCTCGCACTGTCCAAATCGAAGAAGGGCAGCGAGTCATCTCTACGGGACCCTACTGGTTCGTCCGCCATCCCATGTACTTCGGCGCTGTTCTCATGCTGCTCTTTACGCCCTTTGCGCTTGGCTCTTGGTGGGCGCTGCCGGGTTTCTACGCCGTTATCCCCTTGATCGTCCTCCGCCTCCTCAACGAGGAAAAAATGCTCTGCCGCGACCTCCCCGGCTATTCCGACTACTGCCTCCGTACCCGCTCCCGCCTCCTCCCCCTCCTCTGGTAACTCCTCGGTCGCGCTCGTCGTAGGGCCCACCTTCCGAGGTGGGCCGCCTCTGTAGCGCCGCCCCGTCGCTGTCGGGGGCTGGCCCAAGCGCTAGGAATGGCCGACCGGTGGTACACTGCGCCTATGGCTGCCAAAAAGAAAACCAGCAAGAACCAGACGAAGAGAATTGCGGGCAAGAATGTGAAGCCGATCAAAAAAACGTTTAAGGCGAAACTGGCTAAGAAGGGCGCAACTCCCAAGAAAAAGTTGGCGAAGAAGAAGGCAGCTCCGAAAAAGGCTGAAGCGAAAACAAAAGCCGGCGCCAGAAAAATTGCCGTCGGGAAAACCGCGCCCGTAGCTAAGAAACGGGGTCGGGGAAAAAGCCAAACCGTGGATACCGTGGCGTATGCGCCGGAGGGACTGGCAGCACGCTCTGGCGGGCAATCGGGAGATTTGCAGGGATTGTCCAACCTCGCAGGCGCGAATTCGGAGAGTGTGGACGAGTTGCTCGAGGAAGGAAACGCGTTCGAGGCCGATGTGGTAAAGGGCGTGCAAGACGCCGGGGACGCCGACGAAGGGGAAGTTCACACGCACGAGCTGCCGCAGGACGATGTTCCCGACGAGTATCGCGATAAAGACGAGTGAATGAACCGCCGCCACATCTCTATCGAAAGACTAACTCCATAACGCAGAGCCGAATTTTTTCTGTAACCTTCAACGGTCAACGGTTTTGCGCCTTGCCTTCCTCCGCAGCGACCAGAATCGGTCTACTTTCCCGCTTTACACGGAAATGCACCTGCCAACGCAATCGAGGCTATGTAACGTGTTGGCCGGTGCGCTTTCCCAGGATTGTCAGCGAGGTATTTCTTAATTACACGAACGGTTTGGATGGTGCTCACTCCACGGGGCACGCAGGCCATCCTGTCCTTTCTCGGGACACTGAGCAGCTCCTCATGCACCAGGAAGCCATCTGCAAAGCCTGCAACCCAGCCCAGACACGTAGCATCGCGTTGGATGCGGGCAGCGTCTCTGTTGCCTTCACTGTCTATGCTGGAACAGACTTCCAAGAAGTCGCGGCCAGATCTGCTAATATCCGGCTGCTCCGGTGTGCTCTTTGGAGCAGTGCTAGCAGCGGAATGAACAAAGCCAGTGCTGGTACGCGAACAAATAAACAAGAGTGCAAGCAGGGCCGGAACAAGAAGTAGGCGCATTGCAACCTCCCATCAGTCGCGCGATTCTACGTCCGATTTAGGATGCTGTCAGCAGAGCGAAACTTATAGGAGAAAGGCCGGATGACATAGCCCATTCAACGGATAGAGTGGTTTGGCTTCTCCAACCGCCCCATAGCCTGTCATTCCGTCTATAACGACATGAAGGAAGATAGGGGCGGGCCGGGGTAAGGATACCTCGATGGAAAGATTCCACGACTGCACAAACTGCATGAAGACTTTCAAGGTCTCGAGCGTAACTGAACCCTCTGCCGAAATACCAGAGACAAAGGTCAGCGTAACCTGTCCAGTTTGCAACACACCAAACACAGTTACTTTGCCGCAGGGAGCCAAGTTTATTGTTACACCGCCAAACTAGCCTGCCGCCGCTTCCCTCCGATTTTCGGACTTCTGACCAGTTTCGCCGGATTCATATCTACGAGTAGGCGTTACACGCCCGTTTGGCAGGAAGCCAAATTATTGATCACCACATCAGATGGAACGCAAGCGATGCACTGAGACCGCTCACGCGGCGCGAATCTGACTCTCGCTACGGTCAAGTTACCCTGGCTGGCGCAAGCCTGCCAGAAACCACTCTCGGGAGCCCCCATTTGCACCGGTATATTTTCTTGCCGTTTCTTTGCCCTTCTCCGGTAGGCATGGGAAAAGCTTGCCGACGACTGGACAGGGATGTCCAAACTTTTGCCAACCCCAGGATCGTTGTCAAGTAGGGCGTGGCTCCCGTGGGAGTAGGCTAGGGCATCTAAGGTGTTTATTATTGGTAAGATACGTGTACTAACATGCGTGGGAGTACCAGTGGGCCAAAAATTGCTCCCATCGCCTCGGGGTGGAAGGGCCAAAGTCCAACAGGAAACAGCAACCAAGAAGGGAAGGCAGGGTACCGGTACGAGAAAAGACCTTCACATACTTTGCTACGAGCATCACACTGAGATGCTCCTAGAGTGCCGGAGCGAACCTGCAGAGACGTTCCTGTATGCCTGCCGGGAACCCAGTTGTTTCATCCACTACCACAGCTCGCAAGGGTACTTCATCGAGCCCCAAAATGGGGACAGGATCGAGCCGGAAATCAAGCCAAGCATCCCTTGTCCGAAGGATGGGGGCGTTATGTACCTCGCGGAGGTGCGGCCCGAAAAAAAGAGCTTCCGCCTATGGAAATGCCCAGAATGTGACGCGACCCGCACTAATGGGGAGATTTCAAGTACGGCGGCCTCTTCCGGCTAATGCTGCTCCAACTCTTTCGGCCAAGTCTTGTCAGAGAATCCTTTCGGCTGACAGCACGAATTTAAGTTTATCTTTCGGCTAAGATAGCTGGAACGGCCTAGTAAGACTTTGCCCAAGGCTCCACCCGGACGGACAGTTCCAACCCGACAGCAAATCTGCTCTCCGCCAAAAGCTGGCAGTAAACAATCTGCCCCCGTGCCCGCACGCCCTCCTTCGGAGAGATAACCATCACCCGTTGCCCCGGCCGCCACTCCCGGTCCATGAGAACGCGTACACCGTGAGGACTCACGTTTTCGGTCAGCGTCCTCTCTTTAGCCATTGCTTCGTCCTCAGGACGAATCTCTACGGTCACGGCCCTCGCAATCCGTTTTTCGAATCGGCCAGTCGGCACCGGCATAATCTCCCCCCGACTGCCCCAGAACAAACGTTCTTCTCTTTCATGCCGCTGGGTAGCATGTTCACCGACAGTTCGTCTCCAGTTTCGGATGGCCACGTTCTTGCTTGTACGTGGCGCGATCTGCATGCCGCAGCAGTTCCCTGAGCGAGAGGGGAGCCTATCGCACCTTCGGATTGAAGAACTAGCTCCCGAAGACGCAAGAGCGCGCTCCCTATCTGGGCATATCAGAACTTGGATAGCCCTAGCCAGACTGGCTGCCAAGTGGGTAGAGACTGTAATTCCGCAGCGGGTGAACTGCGTAGTAGGCCCTAGGACCTTGGAGCCTCTTCTTTGCTGCAAGATCCAGAGGGTTGGACGAATGCAGCAGGGCAAGCAGGCAGAGTTGCAACTTGCTGAATTTGATGCGGCTCCCTGTACTAAGGTTTCTGAAATCCATGTCCTCCGCGTCGAAACTACTTCATTTCCTTGTCAGTAGGTGCACTGTACCGGCCGTCATTGGGTTTTTTCTGTCGCCTCGAGTGCTCCGGCGTGCATTGCACACGTGCATCCTTGAATCCTGCTACAGCCACCCTAGAGAATTAACGTTGCATTCGCGTCTACTGAGCGTAAGCTGAAAGAGTCAATACACAATGCTCCGCCAAGCCCTTACCCGGCCATGGCACCTTGTGCACAAGACGAAATGCCGCGCCAAGGGCCGAAAACACCAATCCAAATTCTTCATCCCGCAGCGCGGACGGAAAACTGTCTCTCAGAGTGTGTTTGCCCACTGACCGGGTTGGTCAGGGAAGGAAACACCCGTGAGCGATGTAACTCTGAAATATCCGCTGTGGCAGAACCACTACCTACAGGCAATGGCTGAAACTCGTCCTGAACTGCTGAAAAGTAAGGTTAGCGCCGCAGAGCAGGTCGTCAGCCTGCGACTCAGACAACTGGCATGCACCACAGACGATTATGAGGAACAGATAGCACTGGCAGCCGCGCTGAAATCTTTGAAAGTCCTCAAGGAGCGATAGCCCAGCGAACGATTCACTTAGTCGCTACGGAACCACGGCTTTGCACCCAGAGAGGGTCAGTCTTGCGCCTGGGGCCTTTGATTCTTCCAACGGCAACTAGCCCAATTTTCACAACCTGAAAATCGCTTCCCTCAAGCGCCCCGCGTCCGCCTCCCGCTGTTCCCGGCGTGAGCTCTACCCCTTTGTTTTCTTCTCCTTGCGGACTCATTCGAAAGCTGTCGCAACTTGTTCTACCTAAATACTTTATTTGTTACTTGACAGGACATATATCCTATGGTATCATGTATCATTGTAAGTCGGCACGATCCTCAGTGCCCTGCTAAGCCATGCTCGCCCGTTTACCCAGAGTCTCGATGGGCCACGCGGTCCTTCTAACTCTCCCTTCCGATGGCAATCGTCCTTCGTGGTCGTACCACCATACCGGTACGTTGCCCCGACTTATCTCCTTTGTTTCTCACTCTTACGCAAACACCGGGGGTGGGGGGTATTCTTCCCATTTTGGTACAAGACAATCGACGGCGGTGATGCGAACTCGCTACATTATTCAAGTTCTTTCTTTTCACATTCTTGCGCACTCTTTTGCGCTTTTTTGCATTTTAAAAGAACTCAACTCTCTTCTTTTCAATCGTTTCCGCACTCTTCACCAAAAAACACCCCGAGGGGGGTACCCCTTTTCCACTATTATCCCGCCTCGCATTTCTCGGGAGTGGGGTGGCCAGTCCTCTCCGGTCTTTACATCATTTACTTCCTTACGTCCTTACCTCGTTCTCTCCTTACTTCCTTACATCTTTGCTTCATTACTTCCTCCTCTCCAGTACAATCGCTGCGCTTCCAGCCGGGGGAAAAATGAGCTTTAGCCAGCGATTCGACGAAATCCGCATCGGCTTCGAGCGCCCCTTCTGGGTCGCCAACATTACTGAGCTCTTCGAGCGTCTCTCCTACTACGCCGTGTTTGCCTCTTTGGCCCGCTACCTTCACGAAGTCCTCAACTTTCCGACGGAGCGCGCCACGAATTTGACCGGGCTCTTTGGCGGCCTGGTATGGTTCCTGGCGATCTTCGGCGGCGCAATCGCCGACCGGCTCGGCTTTCGCCGTGCTCTTTCGCTCGCCTATCTGATCCTCGCAGGCTCGTACTTCTTGCTGGGTTCGATCGGTTCTTCGTGGCTTGCGCCGGTACGAGGCTTTTTGCCACTGGTAGTTCTCGCGACGATGCTTCTCGTTCTGCCCCCCTTGGGGGTCGCACTCGTGAAGCCCTGCGTGGTCGGCACGACTGCTCGCGCCTCCAAGGAGAATGTCCGCTCCATCGGCTATTCCATCTACTACACGTTGGTGAACATCGGCGGCGCCATCGGACCCTGGCTGGCCGGAGTAATCAACGAACACCTGCCGACGGCCATCGTGTTCCGTATGGCGGCGCTCAGCGTCTTTTTGATGTTTTTTGTCGTGCTCTTGTTTTTCGAGGAACCTCAGCGCTCCGGAGAAACAAATACCGCGAGCATCGCCGAGACGCTGGAGAATTTCGCCAAGGTGCTCGGCAATCCCAAATTTATGTTATTTTTGCTGATTTTTTCCGGCTACTGGATCGTCTATTGGCAGGAATTCATTTCTCTGCCGCTCTACGTTCATGATTACATCAATCCCGCAACCAACACGGACCGCATGCTTTCGACGGGGCCGGTGGTGGTGATAGCCCTGACAGTGGCTATAGGCGTGGCCACAAAGAAAATGGCGCCCTTCAGTGCGGTGATTCTTGGCACAGTCATTTCCATGGTGGCGTTTGCGATTCTAGCGATAAACTCCAGCGTGGTCGCCGTCTATGTCACCCTGGTGGTTGTCGCGCTAGGCGAGATCATTCAAGCGCCGCGCTATTACGATTACATCTCGCGCCTCGCGCCCCCCGGACAGCAAGGAACGTATATGGGCTTCGCATTCTTGCCCATCGGTATTGGTTCATTGATCGGAGGATGGTTCGGCGGGCGCGTCATGCACCAGTTCGGGGAAGTCGCGCACCAGCCGCAGCGCGTCTGGTGGGTAATTTCCGGCGTGGGTGTCCTGACCGCCCTATTGCTGTGGATTTACGACCGCATCGTCAAACCCTCCGCGCGGGAGGCTGCAGAATGATTGGTCGCCAAACTGCTGTAGCTCACCCCTTTAGGGGTGAGGCTTTTTCTTGGGAGTTTTCTTTCGACCAAAAACCAGGAACTAAATACGAAGAGCCGATTCCGGAATCAATTCACCATTCTGCGGAGCGAAGCCAGCGCCTGCTGCGCCAGCGAATACCGCGGCTCGATTTCCAGCGCTTCCTGGAAGCAGCGAATCGCGTGGCTGTACATTTCTTTTCCGAGGTACGCGCGGCCCAGGTTGTAGTGCGGAAAATGGCGCGGCTCGTAGCGGCGCGCTTCCGTGGCGCGTTCCAGCCAGGGAATCGCTTCCTCGAAGCGGCCCAGCTCGATCAGATACGCGCCGATGTCGTTGTAAGGATTGCCAAACTCCGGATCAATCTCGATGGCGCGCCTGCATTCCGCGATGGCTTCTTCAACGCGCCCCTGGAAATGATACGTCCAGCCCAAAAACGTATGGGCCTCGGCGGTGGGATGCAGCTCCAATGAGGATTGATACAGTTCGACGGCGCGGTCGTAGTCGCCTTCCATCTGCGCCTGGTAAGCGTCTTGCAAAACTTCCCATGCCCGCGTGAGTGTTTCCATGCTCATGCGACATAGTTAACACACGGCTTTGCGTGGGTCAAAAGTACGAAAGTCCCGGAAGTGCCGCAGAGGAACCTGTACCTTGTGACGGGGAAACGGCATCGGAAAGAAGAGCGGCGGGAGAAGAGGTGGAAATTGTAGCGGCAAATGGAGAGAATAGGTAGGCTTTAGCGTGGCTTCATCATTCAGCGATAACGACGAAGAGGGGGCATCGTGAAGCGAAATTATCTGGTTCTTGGGATTGCAACTCTGGCGGTGTCGGGGGCACTGCTGGCGCAGGATTCGCCGGAAAAAACGGCGCCGAAAAAGGCGTCGAGTCACGGCGCCGCGGGCTCCGCGACGCGCGGCAAGGAAGTGTTCGAAAAGAAATGCGCCATGTGCCATTTCGCGGACAGCGACGCAAAGAAAATCGGGCCGGGACTTAAAGGCCTCTCCAAGCGTGGAACGTTCACCGTCAACGGCAACAAAGTTACGACGGAAGCCCTGACCACTTGGATCGAAAACGGCGACTCGCTGATGCCCGGCATGAAGGACACGCTGGAGCCCGCGCAAATCAAAGACGTCGTCGCTTACGTGAAAACACTCTGACCTTTTTTTTGCCAACACTGTTCGGCCCGCGTTTTGGTTTTCAGTTCTCAGTCTTTGGTGTTGAATTTCCGAAGACAGTTTTTGGCAGCGAATTTTCAGTGAAGGAATTTTCAGTCGACAATCTTGGTTTTGTTTCGCTGAAAACTGAGGACTGAAAACGCAACACTGGAAAGAGAAAAGCCCCCGAAAGCTTGATCGCTCAAGCTGCCGAGGGCCCAACTCAAATAAAACTGCGCCTACTTCAGGACGGCGTCTTTAAACGCCTTCGACGGGCGCAGGCGAACGACGGTCTTCGCCTTGATCTTAATGGCCTCGCCGGTCTGTGGGTTGCGGCCCATGCGCGCCTTGCGGTGCGCCTTGACAACGCGGCCGATCCCCGGGATCACGAACTTGCCCGCGGCGCCCTTGGCTTCCTTCACGGCGAGCTTGAACAGCTCTTCAAAGAAGAGAGCGGCGGTTTTCTTCGCTGTGCCGACTTTCTCGGCGATGTGTCCCACAACCTTGGTCTTGCTGAGTGGCTTGGCTGCCATCTAGTATGCTTATCCTCCTGATTTTTCTTTCCACTCCGATTCGAATCGAAGCAGGCCGCGAGTTGACTACCCCTGTTTTTTAGCGAAAAACCCGGGCCGCAAGGGACTATAGCCAAGGTAAATGGAGAACGCAAGGGAAAATCGCAAAAAAGGCCGGAAAAATGCGTTTTTTTTCGCAGGCATGTGGAAATCCCCGCTAAAAATGCGGTTCGCACGCGGGCCAAGGCATCCTTGGTCCGTTCGCATGGAGTCCTCCTCCATCCGAGAATGGGCTATTGGGCGAAGCCGAGTGGAATGGGCACCTCGCGCCCTGGCTTCACACACACTAGGACTATTCTTGGTCCCTGCTTTCTCCAGCAGTTCAACGGTAGTGGCGCAGCATAGCCAACACCGTTCACCCACGGGATCACGGTGTTGCCGGAACAGGACGAACAGTGCGAATCTGGTTGACAATATCGATGGCCAGCCGCTGCGCCGCGGCGGGACCGTCAATTGCAGTGACCTTTCCCGTACCAAGGACCATGCCTGTTTTCGGGTTAATCATTTTGAAGATCCAGTCGTATGTCAGGAAGGGCCGCGTTACATCGATATAGATATCGGCCCCGTTGCGGTCGTCGACGATGCGCATGCCCCACTCCTTCATCTCGGGCCGAATGTAAAGCGCGTCCTGCAACAAATTGCCTTTCATCCAGATGGTGTGGGATTCCACAAATATCGATCGAGCAGAGCGAAGAATTCCTGACGGATCGTTTCCTGGTTCACGAATCCCCGTGTTGTTAGCCTCCGATGTTCCGGTCGGTCTGTCCAGCTCTTCGCGCGGGAACTGCACGGCACTGGCGAGCTGCTCCACAATGACTGCCGCCAGCTTCGGACCGGCGTCGAATTCATCGGTTGCTTCAACCGTGCCCGAAGCGAGTGTCAAGGACTTCGGCTGATAAACCAGCGTGTAGGTCCAGTCAAACGTCATGACCGGCCGGTCAACCGTGATGGCAATATCGGCGGTTTGCCCGTAATCGGCGAAGCGCAATCCCAAGTGGGGGAACATCGCTGTTTTGTGAATGTCGTCTTGTAGCCGCTCGCGGCGCAAATAAATTGTTTTGGAAAGCACGGAAATGGTGCGCATTTGCCGCTGGTCCGGGCGGGGCAGAGTCGGATTCGGGGGAAGTGCTGGCGCTGTCCCAGGAGCGTTGGCAGGAGCAGCCGGGAAGGCTGTGGCTTTCGCGCCGAATGATTGTAATCGTCCGCCAGAGTCAAAACGCGTGCCGCCAGATGCATTGCCGAGGCCAGCAACGCTTTCGATCGGTGCGGCGAAGTTGATGTTCTGGCCGACGCTGAGCGATCCCACGACAATTCCGAGTATCCGGGCCTCCGCATCGACCAGCACTCCGCCGCTGGACCCGGGCGCCAACGGCGCGGTGAACTGCAGAATCCGGTAACCACTACCTGCTCCGGGTACATCGTCGGCCATTCGCGTGGCGCTTAGGATGCCTGAAGATGCAGTCCAGGGTAAGCCGACGGCATTCGATACGACGAACACCACCGCGCCAGATGCTGCATTAGCGGAGTTGCCGAAGGGCAGGACCGGGAGCCCCGTGGCGGAGATGCGCAGTGCCGCAACGTCGCGGCGCTCATCAGACGCGATCAGCTCGACTTGGTCGTAGATTTCGCCGCTTTTGAGCCGCACTTGCACCTCGCGCATCCCTTTCACGACATGGTTCGCAGTAAGAATCACGCCGTCGCTTCGAATGATCACTCCGGAAGCGACGCCCGCAACTTGGCCGTCACCTTTGCCGACGAGAATGGATACGGCAGAAGGCGAAACTCGCTCCACGACCTGATCCCCGGACAGTGCTTGGGGAGTTCCGCCCTGCCCCATAAGATTCGGTGCGGACGCTCCCCAGAAAACCGCAATGGCTAACAAGTTGAGAAATCGCATGGCCCCTCCTTTCTAGTACGGATACTTTGCTATTAGCGGGTCGGACTATCTTTCACCGAACTTGAACACGATGCCAACCCCCAGCCGGGCATCATTGAACCACGAATTAGACAAGCGCGTCCGCAGGTAGTCGGCCTGGATTACGCGGATGGCGATGTGCCGGCCCGCGTTCAAGTCCAAGCCACCACCCAGGCCCCACGCAAATCCATTTGTCGAGCTGCCGAATGCCTTGAGTGTATTGCCGCCGACCAACGCGTGCGCGAAAACAGTGCCATGGTGACCGCGAGCCGCGACGCGTGGCCCGAATAGATACTCATACTGCGAAACCCGATTTCCGGAGATGCTGCGATACTGTCCGCCGAAATCCGCCGTGAGTCCCAAATATTTATTGAAATTCGCGCTGCCTTCGGCCTGCCACCCACCGTACAGCGAAAAGCTCGGAGCGGTGGCGCCGTTGCGCAGCACCGACGCCCCACCGAAAATCTCCACCGCAGGTTGCTCATGTGACTGAGCTTCCGCGAGTCCTGGGATGCAAAGAGCGAGTCCCAACAACCAGATGGTTTTCCACATGATGCGTCTCCCTTTCGATTGATTTACTGGGCCACTTCTTTTCCGGGGTCTCTGCGCGCGTATCGAGCAATTACGAGGCCCAAAGCAGCGGAACTAGGGAGATTGCTCAGGAGATTGAAACAATGATGAAGGGAAGCGGCTCGGCCTTGGCCACGACCGCTGCTGTTGTCAGGATTGGACTCCAACGCTGTCGGAAATATATTGCATCTTTGGCCGATCTCGCCGTGGGGATTCGGAGTACAGGCCCACGGCTTCGGCTTACAAGGTTGCCAGGTCGGCGTAGAAGTGGGCGATGGCTTTGATGCCGCCGAAATAGTTGTCCAGAGCGATATGCTCATCGGGGGCGTGGGCATTTTCGTCGGGCAGGCCGAAGCCGATCAGGACGCACGGCACTTTGAAGGTGTCATACATCTGGGTTACGAAGGGGATGGAACCGCCTTCGCGAATGAACACAGCCTTTTTGCCGAAGCCCTTCTCCAGCGCGGTTTGCGCTTTTTTGAAGATCGGATCGTGGTACGGAGCCACCCACGGTTTTCCCATGCTTAGGACCTCGAACTTACAATGGACCGTTTTGGGCAAGAGCCTTCGAATGTGCTTCTCGACGAGCTTGGCGATCTTGTGCGGATCCTGGTTAGGTACGAGGCGCGTGGAGAATTTGGCGAACGCTCTTGAGGGAATGACGGTCTTGGCGCCTTCGCCCTGATAGCCGCCCCAGATGCCGTTCAATTCGAAGGTTGGGCGGATCCAAAGCCGTTCGACAGTGGTGAAGCCTTTCTCGCCGAAATAGCCGGGCGCGCCGACGGCTTTCTCGAAATCTTTTTTCTTCCAGGGCAATGCGTTCAGAGACCTGCGCTCGGCCTTGGATGCTTTCGCGACATGGTCATAGAAGCCGGGCACGCTGACGCGAAAATTCTTGTCATGAAGCTTGGCAAAAAGCTCGGCGAGAATGGTGAGCGGATTGGGAACCGCACCGCCATAGACACCGGAGTGTAGATCGCGCTCCGGGCCCGTCAGCTCAATCTGGTAGTAGTTGAGGCCGCGCAGGCCGTAGGTGATGGAGGGAACGCCTTTGCCGAGCATGGAGGTATCCGAAACGATAAGCGCATCGGCTTTGAGCTTTTCTTTATTTTTCTGGACGAAATCCCAGAGGCTGACGCTGCCAACTTCTTCTTCGCCTTCGATGAGGACCTTCATGTTGATGGGGAACTTGCCGTTCACTTGCTGCAAGGAAGCCAGCGCTTTCAAGTGGATGTGGACCTGGCCTTTGTCGTCAGCGGTACCACGGCCAAATAGATTTCCGTTGCGAACAGTGGGATCGAATGCGGGAGAGGTCCAAAGATCGAGCGGCTCGGCGGGCTGTACGTCGTAATGCCCGTAGAAAAGGATGGTGGGCTTGCCGGGAGTCTCCAAGGATTCCGCGTAGACGAGGGGATGGAGATTTGTTGGGACGATCTCGACGTGTTTGAAACCAGCGGCGCGGAGATGGTCGGCGACCCAGCGCGCGCCGCGCTCGATATCGGGTTTGTGCTCGCTCTTGGCGCTGACACTGGGAATGCGCAGAAATTCGGACAGTTCAGCGAGATGCTGGTCACGGGAAGCGTCAATAAGGTCAGCAAGATTCATGAGAGGTCCTCAGGGGCATGAGTCCTTTCGAATATGAATACGCAAAGCTTGGCGCGAACGTTTGCGGCAGCGGATAAATGCGGAACTGCGAATGACCTGTTGCCGCGGCCGGTGTTCTATTTTAGGGCCGCTACGGCTTTGCGCACAAGCAAACGGGTTCCGGGCACTGGGGTCATTTCCTGAAATGCCGGTCACACGACCCTGTGACCCACAAGATATAGATACCAAAGATCATCTATAGGTTGCGGCTGCGGAACACCTGTCCGGAGGGACAGATTGACGGCATAGCGGGGGCGGCTGAAGATGGGTGCCATGAGCGAAGTCACGGCAGCCTTACCCCGGCGAAGCTCGCGAGTCTTTCATAAGATGCGCGTACAAGCGCAAGGCCGCGGGCACAACCGGAAGAAATTCAAAGAGACATGCGAAACAGTGGTCGTCAGCGGCCATGGTGGCCTCTTGCTGCTGAAGCATGAGGTGGATGACGGCGAGATGCTGGTGATTACCAATCCAGAGACGCAGGAAGAGCAGGAATGCCGCGTGGTTTATCTGGGCGAGCCCGGAGACAGGCAGCGGGTTGGAGTGGAGTTTCTTACTCCCGCGCCGCGCTTCTGGGGAGTGGAATTCGTCGAAACGCCGCGGACAGAGGATTCTTCAGCCGTTCATTGAGACATGAGGAGCCGCCACGCGCACGGGCGCCTGGCTCCTGCGCTTGAAAAACCAATCACCCAATCTCCAGAGAAGAAGTATGGCGACGAGCGTGCCGTAGAAGAGCGGCTTACGCACGTCGGACTTGACCAGCCAGTAGTAGTGAATCACTCCACAAACCGCGGCAAAATAGATTAAGCGATGGAGCATTTGCCAGCGCTTGCCGCCGATGCGACGAATCCAGCCCGCGGTAGAAGTAACCGCCAAAGGAATCAGGGATACGAAAGCCGCAAAGCCTACGGTGATGAAGGGGCGCTTGGCGACGTCTTTCCACATGGCGGCGAGATCGAACGCCTGGTCCGGTCCGAGGTAGGTGAGGAAGTGCAGGGAGACGTAGAAAAAAGCGAAGAGGCCAAGCATGCGGCGGAAGCGGATGAGGTCGGGGAGCTTGAAAAGTTTACGGAAAGGCGTGATGCAAAGGGTGAAGACGAGAAAGCGGAGGGTCCAGTCTCCAGTAGCATGCTGGAGGAATTCGACGGGATTGGCGCCGAGATCGCTCTTAATGATGCGCCAGATTAAATCGGCGAACGGGATCAAGCAGATCACAAAAACTGCGACTTTAGTCCATTTGCTGACGAGGATTGCGCGCACGCGGAATGTCCACCCTTAATGGTATTTCTTCAGGTCCATTCCGCTATACATGCTGGCGACTTGATCGCCGTAACCGTTGAACATAACAGTAGGCCGCATGAAGATTTCGCCGAGGCGGCGCTCCTTGGACTGACTCCAGCGCGGATGGTCAACATTGGGATTGACGTTGGAGTAGAAGCCATATTCCGAGGATGAGTAACGATTCCAGGTGGTGGGAGGCTCCTTTTCCTGAAAGCGGATTTTCACGAGCGACTTGATGCTTTTATAGCCGTATTTCCAGGGGATGATCATCCGGACCGGCGCACCGTCCTGAGGAGGGAGCGACTCGCCATACATGCCGACGCAAAGAAGCGCGAGCGGGTTCATGGCTTCGTCGAGACGAAGACCTTCGACATAGGGAAAATCGATGCCACCGTATTTCGCCTGGGGCATTTGGCGCGGGTCATAGAAAGTTTCAAAGGCGACATAGCGAGCTTTCGGCGTTGGCTCAACCAGCTTTGCAAGGACGCTAAAGGAGAAACCGATCCACGGAACAACGATGGACCAGCGTTCTACGCAGCGATGGCGGTAGATGCGTTCCTCGAGAGGGGCGAGTTTCAGAATTTCGTCCATGGTGAACTTGCGCGGTTTGCCGACTTCGCCTTCGACGGAGACGGTCCAGGGTGAGGTCTTAAAATTCTGCGCATATTTCGCGGGGTCCGATTTGTCGGTGCCAAATTCGTAATAATTATTGTAGTGGGAAACGTCGTTTAACGAATTTTGTTTCTCGGTGGTGCTGAAAGGACTCTTTATCAGGCCAGTGAACTGCGTGGCGGCAAGGGCTGGATGTGGAGGCAAAGCCAGGCCAAAGAGACCTTTTCCGGCAACGGCCGTTGCACCAACAATGCCCATAGCGCGGAGGAATTTGCGGCGGTCCAGGTACACGGACTTTGGCGTGACGTCGGCGTAAGTCAAATCGGGGGCTTTGCGGATCAACATCTGGTGCCTCGCGGTTACCAGGGCGTTTCTAGGTTCCTTATCATTTTACGTGCATTTTACTTACTTTGGATGCAGGAACTTCGACAGCCGTCCATGCCGTTTTTGCGTGGCGGGACACGCCGGTGCTCTCGTTCATGGGAGTCGTCCGACAGGAAAAAGTTACAGGCGAGATTGCCGCTATTGGGACGCTGAAGCGAACTAGCCGCGGAATTTTTTGAGCACTTTTTGGGCGGCTTCGACGCCATGGTATTGGGCTTCCTCGAAGATGGAAATACCGCTTAGGTCGGAGTTGGCGAAGAGAATTCGGTCGTTAAGGCGTGTCAGGTGGCGGCGCTCTTCGGAGAAGATCGAGCCGACGGCGGGGCGGATCATGGCGTGGCCCATGCGCATGATGTCGATGCGGGAGACGCATTGGCGTATATCGGAGTGGACGCGCTCGAGGTCATGAAGGATGGCTTCCTTCCAGTAGGCCCAATCTTTGTCGAGGAGAAGCTGGCGGTTTTGTGCGGGTGCGCCTTCGGCGAGCGCCCAATAAAATGTCCAGACGGTGCGGTCGATGTGGGTGCGCAAACTCTGGTGCATGGCATCGACGTAGCCAAGCATGGGGGAATCGAGGAAGACGGTGTCCCAGGAAGGTTCGGCGCCGCGGGACTTGGGATAGCGATCGAGAGTGAGATTGGCGGTGAGCCAAGGGGAATAGACGAAATCGTGGAGGCGCGGACAATCGTCGAGAAGATAGGAGGCGAGAAACGTAGGCGCGGCGAAGATAACGAAGTCAGCTTGAAATTCTGTATCGCCGGCGAAGACGCTGGCGCTACGGCGCGACTGGGTGATGCGGTGGACCATTTGGCAGGTGCGGATTTTTTCCCCGACGCGCTCGAGGAGACGGCGAGTGATCCAGCCGTTGCCTTCGGGCCAGGTGAGCGGACCTTTTTCCTCGGCCTCGCGGGAAGAAAAGTAGTGGATGCCGGCCCACGCGGAGGTGTCGCTCGCGAGCGCACCGTAGTCGTCGCGGCAGGCATAGTTCATGTACCAATTCAAGAGACGCGAGTCGAAACCTTTCTGGCGGAGCCAATCGGAAAATGAAATGTGGTCCAGATCCTGAAATTTTAGAGAGAGGCCGAGTTCGAGAGGAACGGTGAAAGCGCCGCTCTTGCGAAAATCACTGAAAAGTTTTTCGAGACGCTGAAACTGATCGCGGTCTTTCGGTTTGAGGCCGACAGAAGGCTCGATACCTTCCTGCCAGCGACCGTAGAGAAACAAACGCTCCTGCGGAGAGAATGCGAGATAGCGTTCTTCCCATTGGCCGTCTTTCAAGACGCCGAGATCCTCGAAAAGTTCGCGGACGTAGATCGCCTTCGGGCCGGGGACAGGCACGTAGTGGGCGGCCCAGGGATAGGCGGTGATTTCGTTCTCGCCCCAACGGGCGTTGCCGCCGGGCTGGGCGTTCATTTCCAGAAGAACGAAGTCAGTGAAACCGCGCTTGCGAAGCCGCCAGGCCGCGCTGAGGCCAGCGATGCCTCCGCCGACAATGACGACGGGAACTCTTTCGATGCGCTTGGCGGCAGGGAAGCCAGCGCGGTCGCGCAACAGATGGCCAATCTGGAAAGAATCGTTGACAAACGAACCTTCGATCTTCTTTTCACTTTTGAGGGAGAGGCCGACGAGCGCCGCGCTGCCAAGCCCGAGAAACTTGCGACGGCCCAGCTTCAATGACTGATGTCCTTCCAGTCGTTCTCGTAGGTGCGGACGAGTATCTGGCTGTTGAGCTGGTTGGCGGGCATGGGGAGCGGCGACATGTCCGGCGGAAACTGAAAAAACGTAGGAAGACCGTCTACGCTGACGAAACGCAATCCGGCGGGGAGAGACGCGGGCGGAACGTATTGATGAGTGCCGGCGAGGACGAAACCCCATTCACCGAACGACGGCACGTATACGTGGTAGGGGTAAGTTTGTAGGCCGGCTTGTTTTAACGTTTGCGCGATGCACCAGAAGGAGTCGCGCGCGAACATCGGCGAAGTGCTTTGCACCACCATGAAGCCTTGCGCGCTGAGGTGACGCGCGACGGCACGGTAAAACGCCGTGGTATAAAGCTTGCCGAGCGAATAGTTCGTGGGGTCGGGAAAATCGATGACGATGAAATCAAAGTTGTCGGCGTTCGAATCGACCCAGGGAAACGCGTCCGCGTTGATAACGTGCACGTGAGAGGAAAGCAGAGAGTTGTTATTGAGCTTCGTGAGCATGGGATTAGAGGAAAAAATCCTGGTCATCTCGGGATCGAGATCGACGAGGGTGATGCTTTCGACTTGGAGATACTTCAGAACTTCGCGTACGGCGAGGCCGTCGCCACCGCCAAGAATCAGGACGCGGCGCGGAGCCGGAACGGCGGCGAGCCCGGGATGGACAAGCGCTTCATGGTAGCGGTATTCATCGCGCGAGCTGAATTGCAGATGGCTGTTGAGGAAAAGACGGAGGTCGTCCTTGAAGCGCGTGAGGACGAGATGCTGGTAATGCGTGTCGCGGGCAAAAATGATCTCATCGGCGTAGATGTTATCTTCGGCGGTGGCGGTGATTTGCCGGGCTTGCGCCATTCCCGCGCCCAATGCGCACAAGACGAAGAGACAGGCGATGCGCAAACTGCGGGGGCGAGAGAGCTGATTCGCGAAAAGGAACGTGCTCCAGAGCGCGACTCCGGCGTTGATCAAGCCGAATAACATCGCGGAGCGCACCAAGCCGAGGCGCGGCACCAGCAAAATCGGAAACAGCAGCGAAGCTCCGAGCGCACCGAGATAGTCAAAGGTGAGAACGTGCGCGATGACGTCGCGGAATTGGTAGCGGTCGCGGACGATGCGCATGAGCAGAGGAATCTCTAGCCCCACCAAGACGCCCATCACGATGACCAGCGTGTACAAAATCAATTCGAATCCCTGGGTGAAGGCAAACGCCAGCATCAACATCGCAGAGGAAAAACCGCCGATGACGCCAAGGAGAAGCTCGATCCACACGAAGCGATTCGCCAGGC
>WNFT01002041.1_pt1 | contig 18502 bp, 9 predicted proteins | sample 5400191 | NCBI WGS metagenome assembly WNFT01 (sample SAMN13153359, study PRJNA577476) | soil metagenome | isolation source: 80 cm saprolite under Madrone tree | place: USA:California | collected 2016-06-14 | reverse complement strand
CGGCTCAACGGCGTAACCAAAGTGTTTCTTACTGACGAAGTAGAGACACACGCACTTTCGGGAATTCATCTCGATATTCGCGAGGGCGAATATATTTCCATCGCGGGACCATCAGGTTGCGGCAAGACTACGCTATTATCGATTCTCGGGCTGCTGGACACTCCTTCAGATGGAAGCTATGCGCTGAAAGGTCACGAAGTCGCTAATCTTTCGTTTGCTGAGCGCGCGCGCGTTCGCAATCGCGAAATCGGATTTATTTTCCAGAGTTTCAATTTGATCGGCGATCTCAGCGTTTTTGAGAATGTCGAATTGCCGCTCACCTATCGCGGGATGAGCCCCGGTGACCGTAAATCGTTTGTCACGGAAGCTCTGGAGCGAGTGGGTATGGCTCATCGGGCGAAACATCTGCCGAGCCAGCTGTCCGGCGGGCAACAACAACGCGTCGCCGTCGCCCGCGCGCTTGCCGGCAGGCCGGCGATTTTGCTCGCAGACGAGCCGACGGGGAATCTCGATTCCCGCAATGGCGAAGCGGTCATGAACCTGCTCAGGGAACTGCATCAGGGCGGCGCCACCATTTGCATGGTCACGCATGACGAACGTTTCGCGCAGCACGCAGACCGCACCGTGCACTTATTTGATGGCCAGATCGTTGAGGACCGCATGGCTGCTTAAAGACAGGATTGGAAGCGTATGTTTGGAGGGCTATGGCAAGATGTCCGCTACGGCGCCAGGATGTTGCTGAAGTCTCCGACTTACACCGCCATCGCTATAGCAGCGCTGGCTTTGAGTATCGGCGCGAACACCGCGATCTTCAGCGCCGCTAACGCGCTTCTGCTTCGGCCGTTACCAGTTGAGGATATCGACCGCCTGGTCGTTCCAGTCACGTTGCGGGAAGGTTTTGACCCTTTCGGGTCCCCGTTTCTAGAGTACGCCGCATATCGGGATCGGGCTCATTGTTTCGCCAGCAGCGGTGTCGCGACTGCGCGTTCGTTCAATTTAACCGGCCGAGGTGAGCCGGAACGTGTCCGCGGCGCCACGGTGATGGCCAATTACCTGTCGACCTTAGGCACGAAACCGGTGCTCGGTCGCACATTTTCAGCTGACGAGGATCAACCAGGTGGACCGCCTGTGGCGTTGATAAGCTATGCGCTTTGGCAGAAACATTTTGGGGGCAACGCTGACGTTATCACTCAATCACTCAGTCTCGACGGGCGAAGTTACAACATCCTGGGTGTAATGCCTCCAGGGTTCGATCTTCCTGGCATCGCCGATGTCTGGATCCCGTTGCAAGTGGACATCGATAGTTTGCCGTTGAGCGAGCGCGCGGCGACGAACAATACAATTGTCGCACGCCTACGGCCGGGCGTTAGTTTGGGACAGGCCGATGCAGAACTAAAGTCAATCACGCGCCAGCTCGAACAAGAATATCCCAATTTTCGCCGCGGTTGGACCGTGAAAGTAGTCTCGCTTCGTCAGGATTTACTGGGCGACCTGGAAGGTCGCGTGCGCAAGGCGTTATTCGTGCTCATGGCTGGTGTCGCATTCCTTTTGCTGATTTGCTGCGCGAACGTGGCAAATTTACAATTGGCCCGCGGCGTTGCGCGCGAAAGAGAACTCGTTCTGCGACGCGCGCTCGGCGCGGGGCGTTGGCGCATTGCCAGGCAGCTTCTTACGGAGAACATACTCCTGGCGCTGGTCGGCGGGATTGCCGGTCTGCTTCTCGCGTACTGGCTGCTTCCGATTCTCGCGTCCCTGAATCCGATTCAAGGAATTTCACTTGCCGCCTTTTTCCACAATTTCTCCATCGACCAGCGGGTTTTGGCGTTTGCTTTGTGTGTCACTCTTCTCACCGGCGTCGCCTTTGGCTTGCTGCCGGCGGTTAAAAGCGCCGGTGCGCATGAGTTGATGCCACGGATCAAGCAGGGCGATCAACGCAGTAGCAGCGACGTTGCCGGCCGCCGGTGGCTAAAGGGATTGATCGTAGCCGAAGTCGCAATTGCATTGACGCTTTTGATTTGCGGCGGGTTGATAGTGCAAAGCTTTCAGCGACTGCAACACGTTCCTCTCGGGTTCAACCCCGAGAATCTCCTTACCATGAAGATGGTGTTGCCAGTCTCCAAATATTCGGAGTATCGCCAGCGTATCGCGTTTGTCGATGAGGTGGTTGAGCGGACTCGGAATCTACCCGGCGTCGTGTCCGCCGGAATGACGACAAATATTCCGCTCGAGCGCGAGACGGCGTACGACGCAATCTTCGATGTTGAAGGACGGGCTCCGCCAAATCCAAACGACGTGCCAATCACATCGCACCGCGTCGTTAGTCCGGATTATTTAGAAACCCTGGGCGTTACCTTGCTTAGTGGCCGACTAATCAACAAAAATGATCGCGCCGACACCCTGCCCGTTGTTGTCGTCAGCGAGGAGTTTGCACGCCAGGCTTGGCCGGGAAAGGATCCCATCGGCCAACGGGTTCGTCGCATTCGCGCCGGACAAAGCTTTCCGTGGATGACCGTCGTCGGCGTGATCAAAGACGTGAAGGAGGATCTGTTCAATTACCGGATCAATCGCCCAGTTTGGTATGTCCCTTACGCGCAAGTGGAGAACAATTTTCCGCTGAATCTGGTGGTGCGTTCCCGCATCGATCCAACGTCACTCACCGCGGCGCTGCGCGACGTCATCCATACCGTCGATCCGGATCAACCCGTCTCAAATATTATGACGATGAACACCATCCTAGACAGCGTTCTAGTGACCGAGCGTTTTGGTGCGGTTTTGATGGGAGCGCTGGCGATTTCGGGCCTGGTGCTCGCGTCTATTGGTCTCTACGGCGTGATGGCCTACGCGGTGAAACAGCGAACCGGAGAAATTGGCTTGCGTATTGCGCTGGGTGCGCAGCGGAAGCATGTCCTTGTCCTATTCATGGGAGAGGGAATGAGGCTGACCTCGTTGGGCGTGATCATCGGGTTGATCGGGGCCTGGGGCGCAACACGGCTACTGGTTAACTTGCTTTTCGGCCTAAGCGCAACAGATGCCACTACGTTCTGCGCGATCTCTCTTGTTCTTGGTCTGGTCGGATTGATTGCCTGCTATCTGCCAGCGCGCACCGCGATGCGTTTGGATCCGGTCGAAGCGCTCCGCTACGAATGAGCACCGAGAGAACAGTCAACCTTCAAACGAAGCGATAAATGCAAAGCTTTCTCCAAGACCTTCGCTTCGGCGCTCGTATGCTCCGGCGCAGTCCGGGTTTCTCCATCCTCGCGATTCTTTGTCTAACACTCGGCATCGGCACCAACGCCGCGGTCTTAAGTTGGATCGAAGGAATTTTGATTCGCCCATATCCGTTGGTCGCGCACCAGGATCGTATGTTCGCATTAAACGCGACAACGCGCGGTGAGAATGGGTACACCGGACTCTCGTATCCCGAATTCCTCGATTACGAAAAAAATTCCATTCTCTTTGAGTGGTTCATCATCGATAAGATCACTGGCACGACACTGAGTGTGGGCGATCGCGCTGAACGCGCGTCGGGTGCAATTGTTTCGGCGAACTATTTCGATGCGCTCGGGGTGCAGCCGATTCTCGGCCGCGGCTTCAGGCAGGAAGAAGGCGAGGGACGAAACGCGCATCCAGTGACCGTGATCGGTTACCGGACTTGGAAGGATCGTTATGGCGGTGATCCGAACATCATCGGCAGAACGCAATATCTGAACGGCGTTCAGCACACGATCATCGGTGTCGCGCCGGAAAAATTTCACGGCACGTTCATCGGATATTCGTTCAGTTTTTGGGTGCCGGTCTCAATGCAGGAGACGTTCGACACCCCCGGTTACAAACTGGAAGACCGCAGTGCGCGTTGGATCGAAGGCTACGCATTTCTTAAACCTGGTGTGGCTCGCCAGCAGGCGGACGCTGAGCTTCACGCAATTTCGCAACGGTTGGAAAAGGATTATCCGGAAACAAATCGCGGTCACGACCTCTCGCTTTCGCCGTTGTGGAGAACGCCGTTCAATCAGGCGGGAAACATGACGTCAACGCTCGCAATCACAATGGCGGTGGTGTTTTTTGTTCTGCTCATCGCGTGCGCGAACGTAAGCAACCTGTTGCTCGCGCGCTCGCTCTTGCGCCGGCATGAAATGACAATGCGCCTTGCCCTCGGCGCGGGGCGGCGTCGGTTGATCAAACAACTTTTCACTGAAGGCCTGCTGCTTGCGTTGATCGCCGCAGCCGGTGGAATCGCTGTTGCCTATTGGTGCCGCAACGCGCTCGTGCTGTCGTTTCCTTCGCCCGCGGCGGGAATCGTGATTGATTTGCCAGGACAAGTCGACTGGCGCGTACTCGTGTCAAGTGTCGCTATCTGCATTGGCGCTACGATGCTCTTTGCGCTGATGCCGGCAATTCATGCCAGTCGTGTCGATCTTTCCGGAGCGCTGAAAAGCGACGGCGGCGGTGTCGTCGCGGGTAGCAACCGGTCGCGATTGCGCTCCGCGCTGGTCCTTGTTCAGGTTTCGCTCAGCTTCGTTCTGCTCGCCGGAACGGGATTGCTTTTGCAAAGCCTGCAGCGAATGCAGAAGACCAGTCCAGGTTTCTCGACCGACGTCATTGTCTCCGGCGCGGACTTGGTTTCGGCTGGATACAATCTGGAACGCGCAAAAGCTTTCGACACTCAATTACTGGATCGGGTGCGCGAGATTCCTGGTGTCGAATCGGCAACTCTGACGCGGTTAATGCCGTTTAGTTACGGAGTCTTCTCTACCGCATCCCTGGCGATCGATGGATATCAACCCGCACCCGACGAGCAATTAAATTCATCCTATCTCGAGGTAGGTGAGGACTACTTCAAGACGTTAGGTATTCCAATTGTAGCCGGGCGCGAGTTCCAACGCACCGACGACGAGAACGCGGTACCAGTAGCGATCATCAATGAAACCATGGCGTCGAAATATTGGCCGGGAAAGGACCCGATCGGCCAGCGCCTTAAAGTTAAGGATCGTTGGCTGCAAATTGTCGGCGTGGCCAAGAACGTGAAGTACGAGAACAAGCTCGAGCTTCCCAGGACATTCTTCTACGTGCCGATGCGACAGAACTTTTTGGAGAGTAATGGCCTTCTTATCCGCACGCGCGAGACTCCCGGCGCGATCAGGAGTGCGCTCGCTCGCGAACTGCACGCGCTCGATCCTACGCTCGCGCCGATTGCTCCATTCCGCGTCCAAGAACAAGTGGACAGGAAAGGTTACACCCAGCGGCTCTCCGCCATGTTGATCGCCATCTTTGGCGCGATGGCTCTCTTTCTGGCGGCTATAGGTTTGTATGCGGTCATGTCGTATTCCGTTTCGCAAAGCACGCGCGAACTCGGTATGCGAATGGCGCTTGGCGCCGGTGCACGCGATATTCTCCGGCTTGTTCTTTCGCGCGGATTGCGATTAACGACTGCGGGAATCGTTATCGGCGGCATCGCCGGCCTGATTCTGACGCGTTTGATGGGCAATCTGCTCTACAAAGTCAGTCCGCACGATCCGCTGGCGTTTGGATCGGCCTTAGTGGTGATCGCGATCGCTTCTTTAGCTGCGTGTTTTTTGCCTGCCTGGCGCGCGACGCGCATCGATCCAGCTCAGGCCTTACGTGAGCAGTGATGAATACGCTGAAAGACCTTCAATTCGCCGTGCGCCAACTGGTCAAGCAGCCGGGGTTTACATTCATCGCGGTGCTGACGCTTGCGCTGGCAATCGGTGCGACGACTGCAGTGATTAGCCTGGTCAACGCTCTGCTCTTTCGACCATTACCGTACAAAGACCCGCAGCAACTCGTCCTTCTGCTTCAGCATTTCAAATCGCAAAATCTCGAGCGGATTCCCGTCTCGCCTCCTGAATTCGTCGATTACGAAACGCGTGCGCACAGCTTCGAAAAACTCGGCGCGTTTGGTTTCACAAGTTTCAATCTGGCGGGCGAAGATAGGCCCGAGCGGATTGCAGGCGCGACTGTTACAGCAGGCGTGTTGCCGCTGCTCGGTGTTGCGCCCGTCAAAGGCCGATTCTTCCAGCCGGAAGAATGCACGCTCGGTCGCGACAACGTCGTTATTATCAGCGCGCGGCTGTGGCAGCGCCAGTTCAACAGCGACCCGAAGATTCTCGGGACGAAGCTTCTTCTCAACGGCAAAAATTTCACCGTTGTGGGCGTGATGCCGGCGAGCTTTGATTTTCCGCTGCAGTTGTTCAATCTCGGCAGCGGCGCACAATTTCGCGAGCGTGCGGAAATTTGGAAGCCACTCGCGTTTACCGATGAGGAGATGAAAACGCGCCCCGAGCGCAACTATGCCGTCATCGGGCGGTTGGCGGCGGGAACTTCGGTCGCGCAAGCACAGGCGGAGATCGATACCGTCAACGCGCAGATGCGCCGTGAGCACCCGAACAATTACACACAGGATAACAGTTTCGGCGGCGACGTGTTTACGCTGCATGACTTGGCGGTCGGCGGAATGCGTCCGGCGCTGATCATTTTGGTGGGCGCCGTTTTTCTCGTCTTGTTAATCGCCTGCGCGAACCTCACCACGATGTTGCTCGCGCGTGCGGCTGCGCGCGAACGCGAGATGGGGATTCGAGTCGCGCTCGGCGCGGGTCCGCTGCGATTGCTCAAACAAGTTTTGACTGAGAGCGTTCTGCTCGCGCTTGTCGGCGGCGCAGCCGGCGTTCTGCTCGCGCTCTGGGGCGTGGAATTGTTGAAGACGATTGGCGCCCAAACAGTGCCACGCCTGGGCGAAGTGAATGTGGATCTCAACGTGTTGGGCGTGACGCTGGCAATTGCTGTCGGCACCGGCATTATTTTCGGCCTCGTGCCCGGTCTGGCCAGCGCCCAACCGGAATTGACCGAAGCGCTCAAGGAAGGCGGGCGAAGCTCGACCCAAGGCACGCGACGCAATCGTTTGCGCAACGGCCTCGTCATCGCCGAAGTCGCGCTTGCGCTCGTCCTGCTCAGTGGCGCCGGGCTTCTTATGAAAAGCTTCGCGCGCCTGCAAAACGTGAATCCCGGTTTCAATCCGCGCAACGCGCTGACGTTCGAGATTTCGCTCCCGAAGATGCAATACTCGGATGATGCTTCGATCGTCCGTTTCAATAACGAGGCGCAACGTCAAATCGCCGCGTTGCCGGGACTTCAGGCAGCCGGATTCAGCACCATCCTGCCTCTCGCCGGGACAAACAGCGATTCATCTTTTGCGATCGAAGGGAGGGCTTCAAACGACAGCAGCCCAAGCCCTGACGAAGAAAAGCGTCAAGTTTCTCCCAATTATTTTCGTGCGCTCGAGACGCCATTAATCAAAGGCCGGTTTTTCACCGATGTGGACAACGCAAATGCGCCGCAGGTCATCATCGTGAATCAGGCGTTCGCGAAAAAATTCTGGCCCAATCAGGACGCGCTGGGCAAACGCATTGTGATGGGAGGAATGTCTGACAATCCGAAGTGGATCACAATCGTTGGAGTGGTCGGCGACATGCGCCATTTCGGGTTGGATGTCGATCCTAAACCGGAAATGTACGTTCCGTTCGCCCAGAACCCATACTTCACAACGATCCACGTGGTCAGGAGCAACCAGGATCCGCGAAGTTTGCTTCCAGCGATTCGACGGGAAATTCAGGCGATCGATCCGGCGGTGCCTCTCGCGAATCTCCGCACATTCGAGAACGTAATTGCCGATTCAGTTGCGCCGCGACGGCTCTCTGTCGTTTTGCTTGGAGTGTTCGCAGGTGTCGCGGTGCTGCTGGCGAGCGTCGGAATCTATGGTGTGATGTCGTTCCTTGTCGTTCAACGCACGCACGAAATTGGTGTGCGGATGGCTCTTGGCGCGCAGCGCCGTGACATCCTGAAACTAATCCTCAGCCGCTCTCTCAAGCTCGTTTCCGCTGGAGCGCTCATTGGACTCATGGTCGCGCTAATGAGCACGAGCGCATTGCGAACATTGCTCTATAACGTGAGCGCATTCGACACGTCCACTTTCGTGCTGGTCACGATCTTGCTGGCTGCTGTCGCATTGGCCGCAAGTTACCTGCCAGCAATGCGTGCAACCAAAGCCGATCCAATGATCGCGCTAGATGCCGAATGATATGAAGCGCTGATTGCTGATTTCCGATGATCAAGCTCCGAAATCTGGAACGCAGTTATCCTCTCGCGAAGGAGAAGTTTTTTTACGTTTTGCGCGACATCAACCTGGACGTCGGGGAAGGCGATTTTGTCTCCGTGATGGGACCCTCTGGCGCAGGTAAATCGACGCTCTTGCACATTCTTGGGATGCACGACCATGGCTGGAGCGGTGAATATTTTTTGGGCGAAACGCCAGTTCACCATCTAAAGCCGAAGGAACGTGCTACGCTGCGGAACGAGCAGATCGGTTTCGTGTTTCAGCAGTACCATTTGCTCGATGACTTAACGGTATACGAGAACCTCGATATCCCGCTGTCGTATCGACGCTATAGCAAAAGCGAGCGCGCCGCGCTAGTGGGCGACATGCTCGATCGCTTTCAAATCGTCGGCAAAAAAGATTTGTATCCACGTCAGCTTTCCGGCGGACAACAACAGCTGGTGGGTGTTGCGCGGGCGATTATTGCCAGCCCGAAGCTTCTGCTCGCCGACGAGCCCACGGGAAACCTGCACTCCAGTCAGGGCGAGCAAATCATGGAGCTGTTTCGCAAGCTTAATGATGAAGGCATGACCATCGTGCAGGTCACGCACTCAGAGAAGAACGCGTCCTATGGCAAACGGATCATTCAACTGCGCGACGGCTGGATCGTGAAAGGAGAATGATGATTGCTGATCTAAAGTTTGCACTGCGGCAACTCCGCAAGTCACCAGCGTTCACGTTGATCGCCGTCATCACGCTGGCGCTCGGAATCGGCGCGAACACCGCAATTTTCAGCATCGTCAATGCGGTCGTGTTGCGTCCGCTGCCTTATCCCAACGCCGACCGGATCATGGTGCTGAATGAATCGTCGGGACCCGGACAGGATTATTCCGTTGCGCTGCCTGATTATTTCGATTGGAGAAACGACAACACGGTCTTCGAACATCTCGCCGCCACGCATAAGGAATCACGAAACCTCAGCGGCATCGCTGGCCGCGATTCGGAACGCGTGTCGTGCGCGTCGGTGACGCAAAATTTCTTCAACGTCGTCGGCGTTTCAGCTGAGATCGGTCGCACTTTTAATGAAGATGAAGACAAGGTGGGCGCTCCGCCTGTCGTCGTGATCAGTGATCGTCTTTGGCAACGCGCATTCAACCGCGATCCGAGCGTGATTGGTCGCTCCATCAATTTGCACGATCAGAATTTTGCCGTCATCGGCGTGATGCCGCCGCAGATGACGTCGCCGCAGGACAGCGATGCATGGTTTTCAATCATGCGGCGCAGCAACAATCCCGCGTGGATGGATCGCTCGCATCACCCGATGATTTTCGTCTGGGGCAAGCTCAAAACCGGCGTGACGGTCGATCAAGCGCGCACTGAAATGAAAGGAATCGCCGCGCGTTTGGAGAAAATGTACCCCGATACAAACGGGCAGGAGACCGTCGTGGTCACGCCGTTACTTGAAAATTTGGTGGGGAAGTACCGGACCAATCTCACCCTGCTCCTGGGCGCGGTGGGATTGGTCTTGCTTATCGCTTGCGCCAATCTGGCCAATTTGTTTGCTGCGCGCGGGGCTTCGCGTGCGCGAGACTTCGCCATTCACGCTGCGGTCGGCGCGACCCGCGGACGAATTGTCCGGCAACTTTTGACCGAGGGTTTTCTCGTCGCGCTGCTGGGAGGCGCTCTCGGCGTTTTCATTGCAGTTTGGGCGCGCGATGCACTCGTTGCGTTATGTCCAGAAGGCGTTTCGCGCTTCCAACAAATTTCCTTTGATCTGCCGGTCCTGGGTTTTGCGTTCCTGATTGCTTCGCTAACGACGATCCTTTTCGGGTTGTGGCCCGCGTGGCAGACCTCGCACGCCGATCTTCAGCTCGCATTGAAAACAGGTTCGGGCGGAAGCGGCGATCCGCCTTCGGCCAAACGCGCGCGTGATTGGCTCGTGATCGGCGAGATCGCTCTTACTCTCACGTTGCTGGTCGCGGCGGCGCTCGTTCTAACGAGCTTCTCGCGAATGCAATCGCTTCAACTTGGCTACGAACCGCGCGGTCTTTTCACCGCTCGAGTCGAGCTACCGTGGAAAACTTATTCCAGTCGCGAAAAGATCGGAACATTTACAAAGGCGTTGCTTGATAAAGTCAGCGCGGTTCCTGGCGTTCAGAGCGCCGCGATAGGATCCAATTCCCCATTGATGGGCGGCTGGCAGACTGGATTTTGGCGCGAGGAGACCCCGCGCCCCCAGCCATCTCAAATGTTGAACGCGGACCTCGAAGTTATCAGCGGCGATTATTTCGCAACATTTAAAGTGCCGCTTCTTCGTGGTCGCACTTTCAACGATCGCGACACCAAGGATTCACCGCGTGTGATCATTATCGATCAGGCAATGGCCGAGCAATATTTTCCCGGCGAAGACCCGATTGGCAAACGCATCGGGGTTGATGCAGGCAATGATGAAGAGGGCTGGGTCATGAGCGAAATCGTCGGCGTGGTAGCGCGCATGCGATTTCACGCGGTCGATGAGATGGCGCCGCTGCCGGTGATTTATTGTTCCATGGCCCAGGCGCAGCGAACGAGTCTCGGTGTTTTTGTTCGCTCAAACACCAGTGCGGCCGTTCTCGCAAAATCCATCCGCGACGTGGTCAGCTCAATCGACCCGTCGCAACCGGTGTTCGACGCGCGTCCGATGTTCGATCGTGTTCACGACACTTGGGGGACGCAACGGCTTCTCAGTTTTCTCGTTTCGATTTTCGCCGGCCTCGCCCTGCTCCTGGCAACGATTGGGTTGTACGGCCTGCTCGCCTACACCACGCTCAAGCGCGTCCGCGAAATTGGAATCCGTCTCGCGCTTGGCGCGCGTCCGGCGCAAATCCGCGCGCTCGTCCTTTCGCACGGAATGCAATTGCTTTTGATTGGATCGGCGATTGGTCTGCTGAGCGCCTTTGCCCTCTCGCGCGCATTGCAAAGCGTGCTGTTCGACGTGAAGGGAATCGATCCGCGAATTTATCTGGGCGTCGGGTTGCTACTTTTTGGAGCGACCCTTCTCGCCTCCTGGATTCCCGCCCGCCGCGCTTCCCGCGTCGATCCCATCATCGCCTTACGCCAAGAATAATTTCCCATGCAAAATCTCCGATACGCTCTTCGTGTTCTTGGAAAGCAGCCGCTCTTTACCGCCATCGTTATTTTGACTTTTGCACTCGGAATTGGCGCCAATACCGCGGTCTTTAGCGTCCTGAACGCAGTGTTGTTGCGGCCGCTTCCATTCCATGAACCGCAGAATCTCGTCGCGCTCGGCGAGTATGACACTCGCGAGAAAGCAGATCCGGGAACGGAGATCGATTCAATCTCCTATCTCGATTACGTGGACTTCCGAGACCAAAGCCAGGTTTTTGACCGCGTCGCTGTTTATACCAATCAGAGTGTCAGCACACTGACTGACGGAAATGAGGCGACGCACGTTCAGGGCGAGGCCGTCTCGGCCGATCTGTTCCCTTTGCTTGGTGTGCAACCGTTTCTCGGCCGCGTTTTTTTGCCTAACGAAGACGAGCCGGGCAATCACGTTGTCATTCTGGGCCACGATTTATGGCAACGGCGATTCGGCGGTGATCGCGGCATTATCGGCAGAACGGTCACGCTCGACGGTCAGCCGTTTCAGGTGATCGGCGTCATGCCGCCGCGGTTTACTTTTCCGATCAGCGCAATCTCTCCCGAACTCTGGGTGCCGATGTCGATGTTGCGCGAATCGAAAGACGGCTCGAAACCGGTGACTGAAACCCGTGATACCGTTTTTTTCTTCTGCATCGCTCGATTGAAACCAGGCGTCTCCATTCAACAGGCGCAGGCAAACATCGACACCGTCACCGCCGATTGGCGCCGCCAATACCCTGATTCGAAACTGTACACCGGCGCGAAAGTTGTGCCGGAGATCAGCGCGATGATCGGTAGCACGCATTCCGCGTTGCTCATGTTGTGCGCGATGGCTGGCTGCGTTTTGCTCGTCGCCAGCGTCAACGTCGCCAATCTGCTTCTGGCGCGTTCGCTTTCACGCCACAAGGAAATCAGCATTCGCGCTGCGCTCGGCGCCGGGCGCTGGCACATCATTAAACAATTGCTCGCCGAGAGCATCTTATTAGGCGTGGTTGGCGGCCTCGCCGGATTGGTCATCGCCGTCTGGGGCATCGATTCGGTCAAAGCATTTCTGCCAAGCCTTCCGCGCATCGATGAAATTTCACCCGACCCTCGCGTTCTTGCGTTCACTGCCTTGGTTAGCGTTGGAGTCGGGATTCTTGCCGGTTTGCTTCCAGCGTGGCGAGCATCGCACCCGAATCTCGCTGGATCTTTGAACGAAAGTTCGCGCGGCTCGACCGAAGGGGCAGCGGGTGGGCGCACGCGCGCCGCGCTGGTCACGATCGAGGTCGTTCTTGCGCTGGTGCTTCTCGCGAGTGCGGGATTGCTGGTCCAAAGTTTTCTTCGACTCCAAAAAGTTCCGGCCGGCTTCGATCCGACCAATGTTACGACCGCGCTAGTCCGGCTTCCGGAAACAAGTTATGGCAAGCCCGAGCAGGCAGGTGAGTTTTACAAGAAGTTGATGGATCGCGTCTCGACGTTTCCCGGCGTGCAATCGGCGGGAGCGGCGTGGTGGATTCCATTGAGCGGCTTCGAAGTAGCTTTCAACTTTAATATCGAAGAGCACCCAGTGGCGGCGGGCCAGCAACCGATCGCAGAGGTGAACGTAGTCACGCCCGACTATTTCCAGACAGTGCGCGTTCCGATTCGAAGCGGTCGCGCGTTCACTGATCGTGACGATCGATTGGCTCCACCAGTCGCGATTGTTTCCGCGGGCTTCGCAAAACAATTTTTCCCCGGCGAAGATCCGATCGGTAAGCGCATGACTCTGAACGGATCGGTGGATCCGGGCAAGCCGCCGGTGCGCGAAATCGTTGGCGTCGTTGCAGACATGCATTTGATCAGTCTTCGACTTCCGCCGAAACCGCAGATTTACGTTCCGCATCAGCAATTCGCCATTCAGACGATGTCGATCTTCGTGCGCAGCCAAATGAGTCAATCGTCGTTAATGACCACGTTGCGGCGCGCGGTCGATGAAATCGACAAGAACGTTCCGGTTTTTCGCGTTCGCACACTGCCGGATTACTTTTCCCAGTCGATCGCACAGCCGAGGCTGAACGCGATGCTGGTCGGTTTATTCGCGCTGATCGCGTTACTCCTTGCCGCCGCCGGAATTTTCGGAGTAATGAGCTACTCAGTCACTCAGCGCACGCAGGAAATTGGAATTCGCCTTGCCCTCGGTGCCCAACGTTACGACGTGCTTCGCCTTGTCGTTTTGCAGGGCATGCGTTTTGTCGGCGCCGGTATCGTGCTCGGTTTGATCGGCGTTTTTGTCTGCACACGGCTGATGCAAAGTTTGCTTTTCGGAATTGGCGCGACCGATCTCCGAACAATGTTCGCGGTCACAGTGATTTTGGCCGCGGTTGCGTTCATTGCCTGCTTGTTGCCAGCACGCCGCGCAACTTTGGTCGATCCTGCCCGAGCGTTGCGCGCCGAATGAATTTTGTAAAACACCTCAACTCGACGCGAATATGAACGACATTCGATTCGCATTTCGGAAACTTCGCAAGTCACCAGCGTTCACGTTGATCGCCGTCATCACGCTGGCGCTCGGGATCGGACTCAACACCACGATTTTTAGTTTGATCAACGATCTCTTTCTGCGCGGTCTGCCGTTCAAAGAACCGGAACGCCTGTTGCACATGTATTCTAACGCCAGAGAGAGAAACTTGTTAGAGCTCGCGGTCTCGATACCGCGGTTTCAGCATTACCGCGAAGCCCAGAAAATTTTCGACGGGTTCGGCGGCGAAAACAACGTTCCCTTCACATTGACCGGGCTCGGTGATCCGGTTCAACTTTTCGGCGGCAAGGTGACGTCGAACTATTTTGATGTCTTGGGCGTACGACCGATTCGCGGTCGCAATTTTTTGCCGGAAGAGGAAGAGACCGCCGACGTGGCGATGGTGACTGAGAATTTCTGGCAGAAGCGCATGGGCGGCGATGCGAACGTGATCGGTCGTAGCATCACACTCGACGGCGTGCCGCACACGATTGTAGGCGTGTTGGCGAACCTTCCTTTTTCCTGGGCCGGACCGAATGCCGAGATTTGGACGACAAAACCGTTCACGGTGCCCGGACTATCATACGAACGAGTGATGCGCGGCAGCGGCTTTCTGCGCGTGGTCGGGCGATTGAAACCGGGAATGACGATTGAACAGGCGCGGGTCGCGTTGCCGTCGCTCGAGCAAAGTTATCGTACGCAATATCCGGACAAGATCGACAGCTCATCGGTCAACACGCTAAAGACGTTGCCTGAAGACGTGACCGGAAATTTGCGGCCGGCCTTCGCGACTTTGCTCGCGGCCGTCGCGTGCGTCCTTTTGATCGCGTGCAGTAACGTGGCGAATCTTTTGCTCGTCCGCTTCAGCGGGCGTTCTCGCGAGATCGCGCTGCGAATGGCGCTGGGGGCATCGCGCGCGAGCGTGCTGCGCTTATTTCTTTTCGAAAGCCTGTTCGTGAGTCTGCTGGCGGGAGTGGCCGGCGCTGCGCTGGCGTGGCAACTCGTGCCGTTGGTGCCGCAAATGGCGGCAAACTTTCTTCCGTTCGATCCGGCAACGCGTCTCGAGCTTTCTGTTCCCGTACTCGCCTTCACGATCGCGTTGTCAGTCTTGACCGGACTCGCGATGGGAATTTATCCGGCGCTGCAAACTTCGCGCGCCAATCTGGTGAACGGATTGAAAGAGGGCGGCCGTGGGACAAGCGGCAGCGTGCGGCAACAGCGTTCTCGGAGAATTTTAGTCAGCGCGCAAGTCGCCCTATCGGTTACGCTGCTCGCGGGCGCGGCGCTGCTCATCACCAGTTTTGTAAAGCTGAGTCGGCAGAACATCGGGTTTCGGCCCGAAAATCTCTGGATCGGGCTCGTGACCTTGCCGCAGGCGCCGTATCCCGACCAGCCCACGCGCCAACGTTTCGTGGAACGAACTCTCGCTGCGTTGCGCGCAGTTCCAGGTTTCCAGAGCGCAACAATCAGCGGCGACATTCCGCTCATCGCCGCCGCCGCCAGTAACACACTTTATTCCCGCGCTGACGGCGAGATTTTGCCGATCGACAAACGGGCCGCAGCTGCCAACCACGACATAGCTTCCGATTATTTCAGAACCTGGGGCATTCCGATTTTGGCTGGACGTGATTTCGACCAGCACGACGTGACCGATCATCAGAATGTGATTCTAATCAGTCAGGCCGGCGCGAAGAAAGTTTTTGGTAACGAGAATCCCATCGGCAAAACACTGCTTGTTTCAAGTGCGAGCGTACCGGTAGAAATCATCGGTGTCGTAGGTGATGTGCGGACGCGGAGGGTCGCCGACCCGGACGAAGTGGAAATCTACCGTCCCTGGGCGCAGGAGAATTTCCCCTTCGCGGTGATTGCCGTGCGGAGCAATTTGCGAGAAGACGCTGTGACTAAGTTGGTTCAATCGGCGCTCGGCACGGTCGATCCTGGATTGGCGATAGCGATTCCGCAATCCATGGACGCAGTAGTCGCGCAAGCGCTCGGTCAGGCGCGGCTGATGATGTGGTTGCTCGGACTCTTTGCCGGAGTCGCGTTGCTTCTGGCCACCGTCGGAATTTACGGTGCGGTGGCCTACACCGTCGAGCAACGCACGGGCGAGATCGGCGTACGCATGGCGCTCGGTGCGCAGGCGTTGGACGTGCTGCGCCTGGTCGTGAGGCAGGGAATGATGCCCGTGGCATTTGGCCTCGCTGTCGGATTGGCCGCGACGCTCGCATTGGGACGCCTCATTGCATCGCAGCTGTATCAGACTTCTGCTTTCAATCCTATGCTGCTTAGCGGGACTCTGGGCGCGCTCGGTTTGGCCGCGCTGCTGGCTTGTCTGATACCGGCACGCCGCGCCACACACGTTGACCCAATTCAAGCGCTCCGCGCCGAATGATATGAATGATCTGCTCCTGGACATTCGTTATGCGCTGCGCGTGCTTTGGAAGTCTCCCGCGTTCACGCTCGTAGCTTTAGTCACTCTGATGCTTGGGATTGGAGCAAACGTCGTCGTCTTCGGAGTGGTAAATGCGATCCTGCTGCACCCGCTGGAAGTGAGCGATCCGCAGAATCTTTACCAGCTTCGCCTCAAGCCGTGGACGAGCTTTAAACTACTGACTACGTCGTATCCTGCGTTTGAAGACTACCGGCAGCGAAACACAACCTTCAGCGGCCTCGCCGGCTATTACGGGTACTCCAGTGCGAGACTGCACTGGGGTAATGCGGTGCTGAATGTCTCCGGCTATGCGGTCACCGGCAACTATTTCGATCTGCTGGGAGTGCAGCCGGAGGTCGGACGATTCATCCAGGCGGCGGATGAGCATGGCCCAAATTCAGCGCCCTATGTGGTCTTGAGCGACAGTCTTTGGCGGCGCGCATTTAACGCCGATCCGGGCGTTGTCGGGACGACCGTACAGCTCAACAAACAGCAATTTACGGTGATTGGCGTGGCACCGGCGCGGTTCCACGGCACGGAGCAATTTGAGCGGCCGGATTACTGGATATCCATTTTGAACTACTTCGAGCGGGATTACCTGGAGGACCGGACGGGCAGACCTTTGGTAGTGCTTGGCCGGCTAAAGCAAGGAGTGACGCCCAAGCAGGCTGCGGAAAATCTGAGTGCGATCGCGGCGCAGTTGGCCAAGGAGTATCCAAAGACAGACACCGGCGTGCCGCTGCGATTGATCCGTCCAGGACTCTACGGCGACAATGGTGACGTCATTCGCGGATCTCTTTACAGCGTGGCGGGGCTCGCTCTGCTGGTGCTGGTCGCGGCGTGCGCGAATCTGGCCAGCCTGTTTGCGGCGCGCGCGGCGGATCGCAGCCGGGAACTGGCGCTCCGTGTCGCCTTGGGAGGGCGCCGCGGGGCTGGTAATCGCAAGTCTGCTGTTGGGTGTGCTGAACCGGGGGTCATTGCCGAGCTTCATAGCGCAATCGCCCTATAGTCATCTGCCAGTGGGTGTCGATGTGAGTGTCTACCTGGCGGCCCTGATCTTAACACTCGTAAGCGGGCTGCTGTTCGGAATGATTCCGGCGAGAACAGTCTGGCAGAGCAATCCATTGCAGGCGATAAAGAGCGGACCGGTGGATTCAACTCCACTGCGCCGGTTGGCCCTGCGGGATTTGTTGTTAGGCGCACAAATTATAATCTGCACGCTACTGGTAACGGCCTCGCTCGTCGCCGTGCGCGGTATGGTGCGCATGCTGCACACCCCGCTCGGCTTCGACCCGCAGAATGCGATGGTGGCGGAAATGGACTGGCCCGAGGTGGAAGGCAACATCCCGCTGGAGAAAACAAAGGCGATGATCGACGCTGTGCGAAGCATCCCCGGGGTGACGGCGGCGGGGACCACGAGCAAAGTGCCCTTCACTGGCGGTCTGCGTGGCGTTCCCGTTTACCCGCCAGGGACGACCGACTTCAGCCTGAACAATTCTGTGCTGGCGCCGTACCGGTTTACGATATCACCGGGCTACTTCGAAGCTGCCCGTACCCGGCTCATTAGCGGCCGGGATGTCTCATGGCGTGACACCGCACAGACGCCGTATGTGGCGATCGTGAACGAGACCTTCGCGCAGAAGATGTGGGGCGACACGCCGGCGATCGGACAACGCTTTATTATATTGGGCCACTTGAGGCAAGTGGTGGGCGTGGCGGAGCACGGCAAGTACCACGAGATGCAAGAGTCGCCCGGGCCTGTTGTTTATCTGCCGTTGTCCCAAAGCGATCAGTGGCACACGACTTTCGTCGTACGGTCGTACCGGGCGCCGAACGAAGTGGCGCCCGAGCTTGAACGCACCCTGAGCGCAATGGAGCCGAATGCGCCCATTATGGTACAGAGCTGGCTGGATGCGATGGCGGGTGCCCTATTCGCGCCACGCGCGATAACATTAGCCCTTGGCGTAATGGGCATGCTCGCGGCGATGCTGGCAGTGACGGGGATCTTCGGCATGGCGGCTTACAACGTCAGCCGCCGGATAAAGGAGTTGGGCATCCGCGTGGCGTTAGGCGCGCGGACGAGGCACGTGATAAGCGCAGCTGTGGGGAGGCCAATCGTGCTGCTTGGTGTCGGATCGTCAGTCGGGCTGTTAATAAGCGTCTTCGCCAGCCGATTATTGGCGCACGTTGTATATCAGGCGAATCCGCAGGATCCCGTGGTCGTGGTCGGCGGGGTGTTAACAATGGCGCTGCTTGGCATTGCAGCGTCCGCCATTCCAGCTTTGCGAGCACTTGCTGTCGACCCTTCCAAACTCTTGCGGGAAGAGTGAGGCAAACCCGGTCC
>WNFT01018580.1_pt1 | contig 18503 bp, 19 predicted proteins | sample 5400191 | NCBI WGS metagenome assembly WNFT01 (sample SAMN13153359, study PRJNA577476) | soil metagenome | isolation source: 80 cm saprolite under Madrone tree | place: USA:California | collected 2016-06-14 | reverse complement strand
GCCGGGCCTCGCGCAGCGGGATATAGAAATCGAGCGCGCCGCGATACGGCCTCTCCGCAAAAGCCAGCAGCGTGTCTCCCTTTCGAATCCCTGCTGCCGCCGCTTCGGGTTCGACGCCGGTAATTTCAACTCCCGGCACATTCATGCTGAACGGGCTCTTCGCGCGTTCAGTCCCATGGAACACCAGGTCGACGCGATCGATGATTTCGCGGATGCGGCAGGTCAGGGAAATCGCGAAGAGCAGAGCCAGTGCGAAATACAGCATGCGCCCACGCGTCAGCATGGGCGCATTGTAATTCAATTACTGCTTGATGTAGATATCGGCGCCCGATTTCAGGAATTCCAGGCTCTTCTGGTCCATCGCTTCCTTTACTTCCTCGGTAATCTTCATGGAGCAGAATTGCGGACCGCACATGCTGCAGAAGTGTGCGAGCTTGGCGCCGTCCTGAGGAAGCGTTTCGTCATGGAAATCCTTGGCGGTTGTAGGATCCAGGCTGAGGTTGAACTGATCCTCCCAGCGGAATTCGAACCGGGCCTTGCTGAGCGCGTTGTCGCGCTCCTGAGCGCCGGGATGGCCCTTGGCAAGGTCTGCGGCGTGGGCCGCGATCTTGTAGGCGATGACGCCGTCTTTCACGTCTTTGTGGTTCGGCAGGCCGAGGTGCTCCTTCGGGGTGACATAGCAGAGCATCGCGGTTCCGTACCAGCCGATCATCGCGGCGCCGATCGCGCTCGTGATGTGATCGTAGCCTGGAGCGATGTCGGTTGTGAGCGGACCGAGCGTGTAGAAAGGAGCTTCGTGTGTGAGCTTGAGCTGAAGGTCCATGTTCTCTTTGATGAGATGCATCGGAACATGGCCGGGCCCTTCGATCATCACCTGGCAATCGTGCTTCCAGGCAATCTTGGTCAGTTCGCCGAGAGTGGCCAGCTCACCGAGCTGGGCCTCATCGTTGGCATCTGCGATCGAGCCCGGCCGCAACCCGTCACCGAGACTGAACGAGATGTCGTAGGCGCGCATGATTTCGCAGATCTCTTCGAAATGCGTATAGGTGAAGTTCTCCTGATGGTGGGACAGACACCATTTGGCCAGGATCGAACCGCCGCGGCTGACGATCCCGGTTCTTCGCTTGACAGTCCACGGGATGTATCGCAGCAGGACGCCGGCATGGATTGTGAAGTAGTCCACGCCCTGCTCGGCCTGCTCGATGAGCGTGTCGCGATACATCTCCCAGGTCAGTTCCTCCGGCCTGCCGCCGGCTTTTTCGAGTGCCTGGTAGATGGGCACAGTTCCGATCGGCACGGGCGAGTTTCGCAAAATCCATTCCCGAGTCTCGTGAATGTTGCGGCCGGTCGAGAGGTCCATTACCGTATCGGCGCCCCAGGTGATACTCCACCGCATCTTCTCGACTTCTTCTTCGATCGAGCTGGATAACGCGCTGTTGCCGATATTCGAGTTGATCTTCACGAGGAAGTTTCTCCCGATGATCATCGGCTCCGATTCCGGGTGATTGATGTTCGACGGAATGATTGCCCGCCCCCGGGCAATTTCATCGCGAACGAATTCCGGCGTGATGTATTTCGGAATGGCGGCGCCAAAGGATTCACCCTTGTGCTGGAAATGAAGATCCGACCGATTGCCTTCAGACGCCTCGTAGGCCTGCTGCCTTCCGAGGTTCTCACGGATGGCAATGAACTCCATCTCAGCCGTGACGATTCCCTGCCGGGCGTAATGCAACTGCGTTACGGCCTTGCCTGCGGCGGCTTTCCGCGGCCTGCGCCGCAGTCCGGGAAACGACTCCAGCCGCATTCGGCCCTCGCTCTGCGCTGCGTGGTTGAAGCTGAGAAAACCATTGTCTTCAGGACGAATCTCTCTGCCTTCGTACTCCACCGTATCGCCACGCTCGTTGATCCATGGCTGCCGCAGGGCAGGAAGCCCGTGGCGTACATCGCAGACCTGGCGTGGATCGCCCCACGGTCCACGAGTGTCGTACACGCGGAGGTGCGAGCCGTCCTTCACCGAGATTTCGCGCAGGGGCACCCGTACTGACGGGTAAATCTGGCCTTCAACGTAAACGCGTTCGCTGGCAGGAAGTGCAGTATCGAGGTAGGCGGAATCCTTGAATTCGAGTTTGGAAGTGCTCATCTTACGCTCCCTTCGTCGGCATTATCCGAATCAGGTGTTAGGGGTCGATCCCAGATGGATCCTCTCAGCGACTTACAGCTCCCCCGTTGAATTGTGGTTAGACGCTAAACGAACTACCGCAACCGCAGGAGCCGGTCGAGTTCGGATTGCTGAACTTGAAGCCTGCTCCGTGCAATCCTTCGACGTAATCGACCTCAGCCCCTTCCATATAAAGAAGACTCGCCTTGTCGATGAACACCTTCAGGCCATCGAATTCGAAGATGGCATCACTCTGGTCGCTAAAGTTCTTATCGAAACCCATGCGATATTGAAAGCCGGAACAACCTCCTCCAACCACCTGAATCCTCAGGCCGGCGTAGGGTTCGGGCTGCTCGGAAAGGATCTCTTTGACTTTCTCTTCTGCTTTCTTCGTTAACAGTACCGGCATTTTTTATTGCCTCCTTCTCTTCTTTACTGGCTGCGCCCTATCGGGCTTGCATTCGCAGCCGCTCATGCTTTTTACTTACTCGGCTGCGATTCCCATCGCCTGCAGGCGAATCGACCGTTCGCGCGGCCCATCAAACTCCGCCATTATAATACTTTGCCATTCACCCAGCACGACGTCGCCCTCGGCAATCTGCAGGGTCAGGGACATGCCCAGCAACAGGGTCCGCAGGTGCGAATCGGCATTGTGCCGGTCGCAGTCCGACCAGGCCGGATCGTTGTGGCGATAATAATCGTCCTTCCTCACAGCGGCGGACAGATAGGCTTTGACGTCGTGGATCAGGGCTTCCTGCCACTCGTTGATGAAGATTGCGCTCGTTGTATGCAACGAGGAAACGATCACAGAGCCGGCTTTGATCCCGGCCGATCTCACAAAATCCCGGACCATCTTGGTCAGATTGCACAGCTCTTCGCGTTCGTTGGTTTGGACCTTGGCAAGGGAGCTGGCCACTTTGTAAGTTCCGGTTGCCACTTCAACGGTGGGTTGATCTAGAGCTTTCACGAGCGCAGAAGCCATATTCTCTTAACCCCTTTTGGATCGGTGATGTTCAGAATTGGGCCGTTGGTGCAAGCGAACATTATACATAAAAATTATAGTCTTGAAACACAGCCCCTTAGCGGTGAAAATCTATGTCGTGTGGACCTACCTCGTCCTTCTCATATCTGCCCTTGTAATCACAGGCGTAGCTTTAGCTGTCAGGCGCCAGTCCAGGGTCACCCGTTCGTTCTCTGTTGAAGAGCAGGCGCAGGACGCCAGGGTCTATGCCGAGTCGACGAAGGCCTTGGAAGCCACGGTGGCTGAGGCTCTTGCCGCAAAGGCCCGGGATCCGCGGCTTGCCGCGATGACGCAGGAAGACCTGGTTTACGAGGTATTGAAGGAATGCTACGACCCGGAGATTCCCCTGAACGTCGTGGACCTTGGGTTGGTCTACGAAGTCAAGGCCACTTCCGATACCGTGAATGTCAAAATGTCGATGACGTCGGCGGCGTGCCCCTCGGGCGCGGTGATCGCGGAAGACGTCAAGATCAAGCTCGAAGACGCCGGCTTTCCGAATCCTAGGGTGGAAATTGTCTGGGAACCGGCCTGGTCACCTCAGCGGATATCGGAGGCGGGGCGCAAAGCGCTAGGGATTTAACAACAGAAAAACGCGGGCTAAAGCCCGCGACTACATTGGGAACCATGTTACGTTACCGCCTAATGTAGTCGCGGGCTTTAGCCCGCGTTTCGTTTTCCGTTGTTACCGCCGGTTGGCCAGTTCGATCTTCACCAACTCCGTCTTCTCATTCGAACCCAGATTCTTTCCGAACGTCAGTTCATCCGTCATCTGCTTCATCTTCTGAGCCTCGCGCGCTTTCTGACGGGCAAGCCGTTCTTCTTCGGCTGCCGTCTCCGGCTCTTCGCCGTGAGCGCGGACGCGAGCGACGTCCCCAGGATTCAGGATGAGGGTGTGGTCGAAGTTGTCCAAAGGAACGCTGTGGCCGGCGGCGTAGACAGCATGCTTGCCGTGCTTCTTGTTCCACTCGGCAACCGTCGCGGTCTTGTACATGTTCTCGATGATCTTCCTCCAGCCGATTCCAGTGTTGTAGGCACAGAATGAGATTTCACCGATCTGCGTCGCGTAAGGAATGATGCACATCTCGGTGCGGCGGAAGTCATAGTTGAACAGGTCCTGGAACCACATTCCAGCCACGAACAGGAAGTTCCAGGGATCCTGACGGCGCTTCTGGATGTCTTCCACCGTCCGGTCGCCGGTAACCTTGCCGTAGTTCTTGCCGGACAGACCAAACGATTTATCGAATTTCTTGAAGATGTCGAACAGCGTCAGGCTTGGCGGGCCACTGAAGGGGTTGTAGTTCTTCAGGAGCGCCAGACCCATCATTGTGTTGGAAAACCACTTTCCGCGTCCGGCGTCCGTGATCTTCTGCATGTCGCTCACGATGCCGGGAATGTTCAGGAACTGCGGAACCGGCGCAAATTCTTTCGTCTCTTTGTTGATCATCAGAGCCGTTCCGACGCCGCAGTTCGGATGGCAACCGCAGCTCACCTGGCCCCAATCCGCACCGGGCCCGTGGACGAGATCCGCGAAATCCGCGAACGCGCCCATTAATGAAAGCGGGAACCAGTCGCGTGTAGGTTCGGTGATACCGACCTGCCCCTTCACATCATTGGCAAGGTGCGAGAGCGTGTAGCGCTGCCGCAGCCGGCGTTCGGGTGTGATGTCCTCGTCGCGGCCCGTAAACGAAACGGGCTGGAAAGCGATGAAGGCGATCTTCTTGGGGTTGTCCATGGCGAACCGGATTATGGACCCGACCTGGTCGTTATTGACCCCATTTACCAGCGTGACAACCAGCACGATCTCGACACCGGCTTCGTGAAGGTTGTTGATGGCACGCAGCTTCACATCGAACAGGTTGCCGATCTGGCGGTGGCTGTTCGCGTCGTTGCCGATGCCGTCGAACTGGAGGTAGACGAACCGCAGCCCGGCTGCGGCTGCCTTCCTTGCGAACTCCTTACTCTTGGCGAACTCGATGCCGTTGGTCGCAGCCTGCACGCTCGTGTAGCCGATCTTGCGGGAGTAGGCAACCGCATCGAGGAAATACGGTGACAGAGTTGGCTCGCCACCAGAGAACTGAATCGACATCTGCCGCCGGGGTTTGATCCGAAGGGCGTTATCCATGATCTCCTGGATGTCGGGCCAGGTCAGTTCGTGAACGTAGCCCACCTGGTTGGCGTCCATGAAGCATGGGTCACACATCATGTTGCATCGGTTCGTCAGGTCTACCGTAAGGACGGCTCCCCGGCCGTGCTTGATCGTGCTGCTGCCGTGATTGTGCAGGTCGGTGTCGTTGTGCGCGGAGATATCACGTCCGGGGAAGTTCTGCTCGATCCACTCGAGGAACTTCACATCGATCGCCATCAGATCTTCGGTCCTGCCGTGCTGAGGGCAATCCTTGACCATCCATACCTGGCCGTCGCGCTCGATGATATTGGCCTTCACTTCGCCGACCTTTTCATGGAGAAGCGTGGTCCAATCGTCGGTGCCGCTCAAAATCTTCTCGCGGGCTTCCCTGACGCATTGGGGACAAAGGGAATCGGTTTGCCGTGGCCAGCCCAGAACCGGCTTGGTCTTCTGCCAGGACTTCAGCAGGGGCTTTTCGGTCCACTTTGGCGTGAAGGAGGGGGCTGGATTGAATCGGTTGAAAAACTGGATCGTATCGAAGGCAATGCCTGCGCCGTAGCAAGCGGCAGCATCCAGGTACTTCATGACGCGTATGCTCAGCTTGGCTTTGACGTCGTTTCGAGAAAGATACTCGGCGCTGGGAGTTTCGACCGCTGTTTTTTCCAGACTAGACAAGGTACCTCCTTTTGAGATGGCGCGATTACTATGTGTGCATGAATACGAAAGACGCGGTAAAACGAGGGGTAAGGATACTGCAGAAAATTTGAGATCTTCAACAGAAATCTGGCACAAGGCCAAATTTTAGAGTGGATTAGCGGGAACGGACGATCTCGATTGAGACGTGATTTACGTGCGGTTCCAGTACCGGCGAGAGTTTCCGGACAAGCACGCGGACCTGGGGAGTCGCAAAGTCCGGGCACTGTCGGTCCAGATTTCCACATCAATAGAGAGCCGCTGCTTCATCGTGCGTTCTTCGGGAGTGACGCCGATCGCGGTCACACAGTCAATTCCGGAGATAAAGATTTTGTCCATTTGAGTCACGAGCGGTCCGTTTCGTCCAGCGGCTCGCGCCCCGCAAACCCAGCTTCGATGTCGTGCCAGTACTGGATGTCCTCTTCGCCAAGCTGCCAACAAAGGTAGACGACGTGGCCCTGCCGCATATACGGAAAGTCGCACAGGCCCTTGTCTACGTCCTTGAGCAAAACCCCCATTTCCTTGATCTGATGCATCAAGACCATCAGGTGTGAAACCGCTTCGACGTAGGTGACGCCAAACTTGCTGAAGCCGTCGAACGGTGCATTGTCGCGCGCCTTCTGAATCTCCGGATGAAGCTCCCGGATCCGGTTCCACTCTTCGTTTATCTCCTCGAGAACCGACCGAAGCTGCGGAATCAGGGCCTGCGCTTCAGTTAGTGTGAAAATCCGCTCTTCCATAAATTATTAGCGTCGGGCCCACCGGCCAGCCGTAGTTTGTACACCGCTTCGCGGCCTCCTTGAATGGCATTGGCCGGTTCCCCCACGCCCGATGCCTAATGCTCGAGCCAGCGTTCGGACTCCATCGCGGCCATGCAGCCGCTGCCGGCGGCAGTGATGGCCTGGCGGAACACCGGATCCTGGACATCTCCGCAGGCAAAGACGCCGGAGATGTTGGTGCGGGTGGAATCCGGCCGGGTGATGATGTAGCCGCGGTCGTCGAGGTCGATCTGCCCTCTGAAGATTTCGGTATTCGGATTGTGACCGATCGCGACAAAAAGCCCGTCCACCTTCAGCCGGGAGAGCTGCTGAGTTTTGATGTCTTTCAACTGAAGGGCGCTCACACCTGTCTCGCGACTGCCCAGCACTTCTTCGACAACTGAGTTCCAAATGAAGTGAATCTTCGGATTCCGCTGAGCGCGGTCCTGCATGATCTTCGAAGCCCGGAGTACATCACGCCTGTGGATGACAGAAACCCTGGTCGCGAACTTGGTGAGGAACGTCGCCTCTTCCATCGCCGAGTCGCCGCCGCCGACCACGGCGATCTCCTTTCCCCGATAGAAGAATCCGTCGCATGTGGCACAGGTGGACACGCCATGACCCATCAATTGCATTTCCGACTCGAGGCCGATGAGCTTGGCGGAGGAACCGGTGGAAATAACGACGGTCTTTGCGACAATCTCTTCTTCTCCGTAGTAAACCCGAAAAGGCTGTTCGGTCAGCTTGACCGCGCGAACATAACCGTTCACTACATCGGCTCCGAACCGCTGCGCCTGTTTCCGCATATCCTCCATGAGCTGCGGGCCCATGATTCCGTCCGAAAATCCTGGATAGTTTTCAACCAGTGTCGTCAGCGTTAGCTGCCCTCCCGGTTCCTTCCCTTCTATGAGGAGCGGCTGCAGGTTGGCTCGCGCCGCATAAATGGCGGCCGTCAGGCCTGCCGGCCCGGATCCAATAATGACCATGTTTCGCATGAATACCGCTCCGTTACCTGTAGAACTTCATAAGGTACCACGTCTGTTACAATGAAACCACGCGCCCGTAGCTCAGCTGGATAGAGCGCCGGACTTCGAATCCGTAGGTCGGGGGTTCGACTCCCTCCGGGCGCGCTTCCTCTTTACTTTCCGCTCAGTTTTCTCTTCTTCGCGGTGTGATAGCTGTCGAAAGCCATATAGACGAAGAAAATGAATGTCAGAAACTGAAAAATTTCACGGAAAGGCAGAAAGCGGATGGCGGGCAGTCCCGCAATGCTTCGAAGAATCGAGAGAAGAAAGAAAATGCCGACATGAATGGCAGCCTTCTTGTACTCGGCGTTGTAGAGTGCTCCAACTCCTGGAATCCAACCGAGCAGAAATGCCACCTTCGGACTTCGGCCGCCGACTTCACCTTCTCTTCCGTGCCCAACGTCTTCTGATTGGACAACGCGGGCTTCGAGAACATGAGCGCCCGAGGACAGGTCCCGTCGCAGCCGCTCGAGGTCCGCGCGTAAGTCCGAAGCCTGCTGGTATCGGAAGCGGCGTTCCTTCTCCAGAGCTTTATCGAGGCTCCGGTCGAGATCGAGGGGCAGCGACGGATTCAGCCGTGCCGGCGGCCGCGGTTTTCGATTGAGAATCGCGTCGTAGACCAGCGCAGCGCTGGGACCTGCGAAAGCCTGAACGCCGGTTGACATTTCGTACAGGACCAGGCCAAGCGAGAAAAGATCCGTTCTCGCATCGACCTCCTCGGCACGCGCCTGCTCGGGCGACATGTACGCAACGGTTCCGACCGTCGCACCCGGCGAGGTGACCTCGTTCCCCGCAGTGGTCGAAACGTCCGTGCCGACGGATCCCTGTGGAGCGAGCTTCGCAAGGCCGAAATCCAGGATCTTGGACTGGCCCTGGTTCGTGATGAAGATGTTGGCGGGTTTGATGTCGCGGTGAATGATTCCTTTGGCATGCGCGGCCTCCAGCGCGCTCGCAAGCTGGATCCCGATTTCCAGCACCTCTCTCATGTCCATCGCCCGGCCGTTGATTCGCGCCTTCAAGGTCTGTCCATCGAGAAATTCCATGACGATAAACGGCCGGCCGTTGTGCTCTCCGATGTCGTAAATCGTGCAGATTTGCGGATGGTTGAGTGCCGAGGCGGCGCGAGCTTCGATACGGAATCGCTCGAGCGCCTGCGGATTCTTCGACCACTCCTCCGGCAGGAACTTCATGGCGACGGGCCGGCCCAGCCGGATGTCTTCGGCCTTGTAGACAACACCCATGCCTCCGGCGCCCAACTGCTCGAGAATGCGATAGTGAGAAACCGTCTGCCCGATCATGGCCGGTAATCCTAGCAAACCATCAGAGCCGCGTCACGCCATCGGGAAGGTTTTCGCGAATGAAAGCCGCGAGCGCATCGATGTCCGCCATGCGTCCGAAGCGTTCGCGGCAAACCAGCACGATCTCGCGACCCACACGCTTGCCCGCAAATTGCCGATAGCTCACCAGGTTCTTCAAACGATCGTGGGTTGCAATTGCGAGCCGCGGAATCAGAGTGTACCCAAAGCCGGACGCGACGAGGTGCCGCAGCGTTTCGAGGCTGGTGGCCTGGAACTCTCGAAAGTTTCCACGCCGGTTCGACGGACATACTTCGACGATTTGATCGCGCAGGCAATGTCCGTCTTCGAGCAGAACCATGTCTTCGGAATGGAGGTCCTTCACGCGCAGCGGCTCCTTCGACGCCAGTTCATGAGCTTTCGGCGCGGCAAGCAGGAACGGTTCATGAAACAGCGGTATCAGTTTTAGCCCATCGTCCGCGAAGGTCGGCGCTGCCAGAACGGCATCGAGGGCGCCCGTCCGAAGATCTGCGATCAGATGGTCCGTGAGACCTTCCTTCATCAGCAACCCCAGTTTCGGAAAGCGTTTTCGCAGCCCTTCCAAAAGATACGGCATCAGATAGGGCCCGAGCGTCGCGATCGCACCGAGCCGAAACGAACCCGAAAGCGGCCGGTTTGTCGCCTGCGCCAGCGTCAAGATCTTCCGGGCCTCCTCCAGAACCACCCGGGCCTGGCGTGCGACCAGTTCCCCGGCCGGCGTTATCACAACGCTCCGGTTGGATCGCTCAAAAAGCTGCAACCCCAGGAAGTCTTCGACCTTCCGGATCTGCGCGCTCAAAGCGGGCTGGCTTACGTTGCACGACTCGGCCGCTTTTCCAAAATGCTGCTGATCGGCCACAGCCACCAGGTATTCCAGATCACGCAGCGTCAGCGAAGAAATATTCATAACCCGATCCTATCACCTGGCTAGCATTAATCGCCTGGATCTATCCCGTTGCGCACCGGGCCGATGTTCCAGACTCTGCATCTCATGTTCGCGCGCTCGGACTTCCCGCCCCGTTTACCTATACCGACTTTGCGGCCAGGAGTTCCATCAGGGAAGAACGCGGCGTTCCCCCAGCGGAGCAAATGATCCATTAGCTCGTGGAAGGACAGGAGGTGGTAATTCGGACGGTCCGCACCGTTTATCCTCTGGGGGAGCGCATTCACGACCAGGTCACCGCAGATCTTTTGACTGAAAGGATGCCGGTTCACGAAAAGACCGCCTGGATGCTGCGAAGTCTGCTCAGTTAGAGCCAAAGAGACGGAATTCCGTTACCACGTCAGGGCAAAAGTGGGACATGTCTAAGGAAAAAAAACCCGGCAGCATACCTTTTTCCACCGGTGTCAGACTTGTAAAGTAATATGTTTGTAAGAAAATGCTGATTGGTAAGCACATTGCACCTTTCTTAGTCGTGCCCAAATCTGGAGAGCAAAACAACCAATTCGCTATCTACAAGAGTACCTGCTGTGGGGCGGAGATTGTGCTTGTGAAGGGGGCACTTTTCCCGATGTGTCACAAGCATAAGCTGCCGGCCGGCTGGAAACTTGTGACGCTGATCGAGCCCTCTGACCAGCGGCAAAAGGACAAGGCAGCCTGAAGCTGTCGGCCCGCGTTCGCGGCCTTATCATTAACTCGTCGTCCCTCCTCTGCAATTGACGCAGAGGGCGCAGGCCGCGCCGAGTTTTTCCAGGTTTTTCGTTTTTCCACACCAAGCAGCGTCTGTTACTCTTCGCGGCGATGCCACGAGGAAGTCTTCTTTTAACGATCACAGATCTGCGTCGTGAACCTGTCGAAGACAAGGTGACCATCGATTTTGCGCCCCACGCTTCGAGTGCCGGTGGAACGGCAATGACGGCCAGGGCCTCCCTGGATGGCACGGATACGCTGTCAGTCACCGGCATACAGTGCCGTGGCGGTCCCGGCACGCTCTATGCAGTTACGGTGGACGGCGAACATTTCAAACCATTCTCCTTCTTTCAGATGGTCTTCGAAAAACGCGACAACATAGCCAGCGAGCCGGTACTATTCTGGGCCGATCCCAAAGCGATTCGGGACATTGCGGCTCCCGATTTTGCAGACCTCCCGGCGCCGCTTCGATCGCTCTTGACGAAGGCTCAAATGGAAGCACCAGTCGCTGAAGATCGGGACCTGGTTCATAAATCCGGTGCGGCCCTTTACGACGCGCTGGGCGCCCTTCGCAAAGCCAGCCTGCTGAACATATACGCAAAGACCTCTCACAAAGAAACGACAGATGGATGTGTCCGCTTCGTACAAACGCTAAGGGTTTGCCGCCAGGATCGCTTCTGTGCCACCGTCGATCCCAGGATGCGTGATGCACTGCAGAAAAGCCCAAAATTCAAGTCGGCGCCGGATACACTGCACAAGCCTCTTGCGAACTTTCAGCGCGAGGACAGCTTCAAGAGCAGAGACGCGCATTCCAACCTCCAGGTGACCTTCATGCGCAGCCTCGCTACAGGCGAACTTGCTGCAGACATCGACATCGACGAATCCGCAGGCATCGAACACGGATTCGAAGTGTTCCGAAACGCCGTTTTCAAGAACCGGACAAACCCGTTTTTGATCCGCGAGTTCATGCTCGCCTCTGCCGTCGAAGTGTCACTCGATCCCGGCTACAACTTCGTGTTCTAACGCCAATTTTTTCCAAACGATCGGAAAGAAATGCAGTCCCCACCCAAAGTTGATGCGTTAGAATGAATCCGCGCGCCCGTAGCTCAGATTGGATAGAGCGTTGGTCTCCGAAACCAAAGGTCGGACGTTCGAGTCGTCTCGGGCGCATCAACAACATAGCAACACAAATGGAGCCGATTTTTGGCTCCTGTCTAACACCGATGCTGCCGCTTATGTGACGCTCAGCGTATTTCCGGCTGATCAAACGATGACCGTCATGGTGCTCTTTCAAATCCCGACGTGGCATTCGTTGCGACGGTTTCCACTACGAATAGCCGGGTCCTTGTGACAGGTTACATGTAACCGTTAATGTGCGGGCTTATGTCAACACCAAAGGGTCTAAAGGCGACGCGCGATAAGGTCGCAGCCCACCGTAATCGGCTACGCCAGCAGGGACTGCGACCGATTCAAATCTGGGTGCCCGATGTTCGCTCAAGAGATTTCGCCCTAGAGGCGCACAGGCAGTCGCAGGCTGTAGCCAAGAGCCGTTATGCGAAGAAGGATCAAGATTTTATTGACGCCATCTCGAACTGGAACGAGGAATGAGGCGCGGTGAGATCTGGCTTGATCGGGCGATTCTCGTCTTTCTGGGTTTGGCCGGCTCCGGCTCTAACTATTGACGCATTCGTGGGAATCGAGATTCACGGCTTCGACGACCAGCCGGCCCTAACTAGTAGCGGAACGGCGCTTGCATCTCACAAGTTTGCGAAAATCAGCGTCGAGTTGAAGTTTGCGGTTTGACAGTTACTTCTGGAAGTTCGGACCCAGAAGTCCGGTTCTGTAACGTAAATTTTGCTTTCGCGAGCCGACATGCGCGTCAAAACGAACAAAGAGACCCTAAGGAGAGGTAGATTGGTCGGGCCGCTGTCCGATCGCGTGATTCGAATCCTGAAATCGATTGTCTTCGCGGCGAGCCTCAGCCCTGTCGCGTTCCTGTTGTGGGACGTGCTCACAGACCAGCTCAACGCCAACCCCTTCAATGCGATCGTCAGAAGCAGCGGATTCTGGTCGCTGCGCTTTCTCTGTCTCACGCTGGCCATCACACCGCTTCGGTGGTTGACAGGCTGGCATTCGGTCGTGAAGTTCCGACGAATGTTCGGGCTCTTCGGGTTTTTCTACGCCACGGTGCACACCGCCGCCTACGTGTTGTTCGATCGCCTTGCGGGACTGGATGCGTGGGTCCGCGCGCGGCCTTTGATCGCGACGGCGCATACGCTGTCGGCGATCGGCGTGGATCTGCTGCGTCCGTTTTTCGCCATCGGGCTCGTCGCGCTCGTGTTGATGGCTCCGCTGGCGGCCACGTCCACCGTCGGCATGATCCGACGTCTTGGCGGACGCCGCTGGCAGGCGCTGCACCGGCTCGCCTATCCAGCGGCCGTCGCCAGTGTCCTGCACACCTACTGGCCTCTGACGCTGCGCGCGCCGCGCTACGCGGTGATCCTCGGTATCGTGTTCGTTCTACGAGTCGGCCGCGCCTACGCACGTCGGCGGGCTTCTATGGCTCGAACAGTCCAAGCTGTAGGATGACAAGTTCATCCGCCTCCGCCCATTTTTGCGATTTGGATGGCTGTCGATGCAACAGCCGCGTAGGTACCTCCCACAAGAAAATGGTAACGCTGGTTATAGCGGTGACGGCGGACCTGCAACTTAGGCGACCCTCAATTATCCGGAAGGTGGGCGTGGATGGTTCCGGGAATGTCTTCATTGCGGACACTGGCAACCATCGTGTCCGCAAGATTGACGCCGGCGGAATCATCTCGACGAAGATGGAGTACGTAAATCAAGCTGACTTTCAGCATTGAGAAGATTCTGTCAACAAGCGCTGGATGCCGGCTTTAAGAAGAGTCCCATAGGTCTTCTGCGACGGAATTCTTCTTTGGGCTTCGCGCTGATGTGAGAGCCGCAGACTCCTAGCTCCGAAAAATTCGTCACGCGACCCGGCGTTCTGCACGATCTTGCCGAGCTCCAGCGATTGAATCTTGCGGGGATTCGGCGCAGCGCCCTCGCCACTTTCAAATCCCGGCTGGGGAAAAATGTTTCAAGGAGGCAATCCGAGCTGTAGCGGCGGTCTATGACCGCCGGTATTTCGTTGATTCCAGGAAAAACCGGCGCTCCATGAACTTTCCCGTGCTGCACTGGAAGCGTTGGCTCTGAAAAGCTATAGTCTGGTACACAATGGCTTCTGGGAATTGGTTCGGGCGTCTTCGAGGCGTCGACATTCGTCTGGTGGCGGCGATTGGGGCGACTCTATTATTGATCTTCGCCATCGCGGTCACACTGCCGAATGGACCCGATTCCGGCAATGTCATTTTCGATCCTGCACCACGCCACGATATATCCCATGCTGAACGGGTTGAACTGGATAAGCCAATCGAATCGAGGATCATGCGTGAGAAGGATGCGGACTTCTACCAGGTGAAATCGACGGGGGCGTCCGGCTTTTTGACGGTGCACGTTAACAACGAATCGAAAACTTTTATTCCCGAAGTGCGCGTCTTTGACAGCAATAGAAACAGCACCGGCGGAGGCCACGCTGATGCTCCGGGCGCGAACCTGGAGTATCGCTTTCCCGCTCAGCCAGATACCACCTACTACATCCAGGTCGGGGGACAACAGGGTACGGTCGGCACCTACATTTTGATGGTGAGCGTCGTCTCATAAGTCGATGATGCAGCCCGGCACTTTTTCGACGTGACTTTTGCTTTCCCCATTTCAAATTCAAGCAAAGTTTGATGTCGTCGCCGAATTTTGCGATATTGCGATGTGCAAGCGGTCGTTGGGAGGAAAAATGAACACAAGATTTCTGGGTATTGTTGCTACTGCTCTTATGCTGGCGGGCGCAGCGTTCGGCCATCACAGTTTCGCCATGTTCGATTACAACAAGGAAGTCACGCTGGTTGGCGAAGTAAAGGAATTCAAGTGGACTAATCCGCACATTCACATTTATGTCAAGGTGCCCGACGGCAAGGGCGGTGCCGCCGAATGGGAGATTGAAGGCGGAACGCCCAATAACCTGCGCCGGACCGGCTGGCGCGGCGATACGCTCAAGCCCGGTGACATGATCTCAATCGTCATTCGTCCGCTGAAGAACGGCACGACCGGCGGCATGATGGTGAAGGCGACCCACGCTGACGGCACTCCTGTAGGAGGAGGTAATCGATGACTACAACCATGACTTCACGTTTGCATTGCGTGCTGGCACTGGCCGCAATGCTGGGCCTGTCGATTCTTGTCCCGCTGCACGCTTATTCCCAACAGGGTTCCGCGCCCGCAGCGAAAGCACCGGATTTCACAGGTGTCTGGCGCACCATCAACCCGCCAGATGCGCCCAGAGTGGGAACAACGCTCCGGTGGCTTCCGAGACCTGGAGAGTTACCGTCGTTCACACCCGAGTACGAAGCGAGATATAAAAAGGTTCAGGCATCGAGGGAAACCGGCTCCGAAGAAACCGAACCGGTAACGCGATGTCTGCCTCCGGGAATGCCTTATTTCATTTTCGCGGAGTACGGGTTGGAGATTGTCCAGGCACACAACAAGATCGCTTTCTTCAGCGAGTGGATGGATGCCTATCGGCGTGTCTATCTGGATGGCCGCAAGCCGCCCAAGGATCTGGATCCTTCCTACAACGGCTATTCGACCGGACACTGGGAGGGGGACACCCTCGTCGTCGAAACAGTCGGCCTGCGTGACGATACCGTGCTGGATCGCTACGGTTCTCCACATAGCGATGCCATGCGCATCTCCGAGCGCATACGCCTCATGAGTGCGGATGTTCTCGAAGACAAAATCACGGTCAACGATCCCAAGGCGTTCACGAAGACCTGGGAGTTTGTCGTGAGCTACCGCCGCGCCGGCCCGGCCAACGACGAGTTGCGGGAAAACACCTGCACGGAAAGTTTGAAGGTCGCAAAGTAGAGATCATTCCTGGAGGTGTGCGATGAGGCTTCGAGGTCGAACCACATTTACGCTTGTAGCCGTATTTGCGGCGATTTTCACTTTTGGGCTGGTGGCGCACACTCAACAAACCCACTACCCCAAACCAACGGAACTCCCCAATCCGTATCGCCTCGTCCAGGGCTGGCCGATGCTTCCCAAGAGCATGAATGCAGGACGCTGGGGAGAGGTAATCAGGGTCCATGTCGCTTCCAATGGCAACATCTGGGTGTTTCATAGATGCTTCAACACCGTACCGCCTGGCCACGCCACTTGCATCGGTCGCGGGGACGCGAATCCGCCGATTTTGGTATTTGATCCGTCGGGCAAGCTTCTGAAGAGCTTTGGTGTGGGACTATTCGCGTATCCTCATGGGTTCACCCTCGATCGCGATGGAAACATATGGACGAGTGACGTCAATGATGAAGCGACGGTTCTCGGTATGTCGGCCAGGAACTCGAACGGCGTAATCATGGGCCAGGAGGTCTTGAAGTTAAGCCCGGAGGGCAAGGTGCTGATGATGCTCGGCAAGGAGGGCGTGGCCGGGAATGGTCCGGATACCTTCGATCGGCCGACCGGTGTTGCCGTTGCGCCCAACGGCGATATCTTTGTATCGGATGGCCATGCCCCTAACCAGCACAACAATGCCCGCGTGATGAAGTTTGCGAAAGACGGCCGGTTTATCAAGGCCTGGGGACACAAGGGAGCCGGGCCTGGCGACTTCGACGAACCGCATGACATCTTTATCGGTGGCTCCCAGGGCCGTTTGTACGTCGCCGACCGCAGGAACAATCGGATCCAGGTCTTCGACCAGGACGGCAAGTTCATCGTCGCGTGGACGCAATTTGGTCAGCCGAGCTCAGTGTTTGTTGGAAAAGACGACACCATTTATGTAGGCGCATCATTCCCGGATCCGACTGCTAAAAAGGGCGAACTGAGGGGAATCACAATTGGGAACGCCAAAACCGGCTCGCTCACGGCCTTCATTCCCGATCCTTCGGATCTGGACCAGGTGGATGTCGGAACATCGGCGTCAGGCATTGCTGCGGATGACATGGGCAACATCTACGCGGCCGACGTCGGTACGCACGGGTTGAGGAAATACGTCAAGGTCAAATAGGCATGCGAGAAAACACCACTACGGCGTAACGCTCTGACTGGAGCCGGCGAACATTCTTTTGCCGTTCAGCAGGATCGTCCTGGCGTTAGCGACGCTGCTTCCGTCCTTGGCGCGGGTGCCTTCGATCGTAATCACGTCGCCCGGTTTGAGCGAGTTTCGGCTCCAACCCAGTCGCATAAGCGCGTTCGGCGCGCCGAGCTCCAAACCCCAATTCGTGAGTTTGCCGGACTCATCCTTAACGTCGATGTAAAACCAGGCATGCGGATTTGCCCATTCGATTTTCGTGACGGTGCCGGTCAGCGTGATGGGCTGCTTGGCATCGAACTCGGCTGAAAACGAATGATGCGCGAAAACCGGCATTGCCCCGGCGAGCAATGCGGCGGAGGCGATGACAAGAGCTATGACTTTGGTTTTCACGGGCACAACCTCCATAGGTTTTTTGAAACTGCAGAGCATTCCATTTTAGTGCGGCCCGGGACTTGGCGGCTCCGGCGGAGGCGGCGACATACGTCGATGCTCCATGCTTTTGTCGTGGTTGTCGCAGGACCCTTCGAGGAGTTCCCCATCCGCCACCAGATTCAACGCAGTCTTCACAGTCCACGGCTTTATATAAGCTTTGGGATCGTTGATGGTAATCGTCAATTCCATATGCCCAAAGTCCGTGCGCCTTAACCGTTCCGTCACGCGCAACGCGTCACTGTGAGGGCGCGCTTTGAGAGTGTCCAGCCAACCACCATCCTTGAGTCCCGTTGTCTCGACGACGAATGTATCACCTTCCCATTTGCCAATGGAGTAGCCCAACCACGTGTGTTCGCTTATTTCAGGCAGAGGCCGCCCATCCGTGAACACCTGACGGAACGCCAGGTTGGCAGCTGTTTCATATAGGAACACGGTAACCTGCGCGGTTGGAATGATCTTGAGGGTTCCTATGAAATTTATTCGCGGCACGCCGGGCAGCAGGCAATAGCCGTATGGGTCGTCCACGTGATCGCGCTTTACACGCTGAGCCTGAATTCCGACTGCCCATGGCGTCAATTCGACATCCGAGGCTTTCAAGCTTTGCGCCAGGTCCATGAACAGAGGGGAGGCGCCACCGGCTAGTGGAGCACCGCTTTGCAGGCACTCTTCGGAATAGCACCGGGCGTCCCATACACCCGACAGGTTTGGCTTTCCGTCAGCCATGCGCGGCACAGGCGCCTTGAGGTTTGGCTTGCCATACCCCGGGTGTGGGATAATTCAGCCACTGCGCATGAGCAGGTATGAACAGCAGCAGAGTAACCGTGACAGTCGCACACACGGTCCGCGTGTTCATCGTTCGACTCCCCCTTGATTCATTTCTCCGAAGTTGCGGCTACTTTACACCTCACCTGTATTTGATGGAAAGCAGAACGTATGAACCTGCACCTGCATTCAGCCGCGGAGCGGCGACAGAGTGTAGCCCCGGGCGCAAGCCCGGGGTAGGTGTTGTTTTTGAACCCAGCCCCGGAGGGGCACAAGATTGCGAGGACTCTTACGCCCCTTATAGGTAATAGGAGCGGGGATGATGAGGCAAGAGAAGAGTAAGTTCGTCGTCGCGGTTTCTTTCTTTTTGGTTCTTTTTCTTTCTTTAAGACGGGCTGTGGAAATGTGGAAAAATCCACAGGC
>WNFT01001729.1_pt1 | contig 18503 bp, 17 predicted proteins | sample 5400191 | NCBI WGS metagenome assembly WNFT01 (sample SAMN13153359, study PRJNA577476) | soil metagenome | isolation source: 80 cm saprolite under Madrone tree | place: USA:California | collected 2016-06-14 | reverse complement strand
GACTTTCATACGCACGCGGCGCCCGATGTCTTCGGCCGCTCCGTGGACGACGACGAGCTGGCGTCGCTGGCTGCCGCGCGCCAGATGGAGGCGGTGGTGTTCAAGAGCCACGTCACCCTCACCGCCGACCGCGCGTGGCTCGCGCGCAAGCACGTCCCGGGGGTGAAGGTCTTCGGCGGGGTCACGCTCAACCTCGCCGTGGGCGGGCTCAACCCGCAGGCCGTGGAGTGGATGTGGCGGATGCAGGGCGGCTACGGTCGCGTCGTCTGGTTCCCGACCTTCGACGCCGACAACCACGTGCGGCGCGCGGGCACAGCGCCCGCGGGCCTCCGCGTGGTGGACGACCGCGGGGAGATCCTGCCCGCCGTACGCGACATCCTCAAGATATGCGCCGTCCAACGGCTGGTCGTGCACACGGGGCACGCCTCGGCCGAGCAGGCGCTGGCCCTCATCGCCGCCGCCCGCGAGGAAGGGTGCGAGCGCATCGTGGTCACCCACGCCCAGTTCGACGTCGTGGGCATGAACGAGGCGCAGATGAAGAAGGCGGCCGCCATGGGGGCGAAGATGGAGCTGTGCGCGCTGGGCATGTTCGTGGGCCCGGAGGCAGTGCTCGAGTTCATGCGCCATTCGCCGCGCGTGCCCGCCGCGGACACGGCGGCGCGCATCAAGAGCGTGGGCGCCCAGCACTTCGTCCTCGGCACCGACCTCGGTCAGGCCGGCAACCCCACGCCGGGCGACGGTCTCCAGGTATTCGTGGCGGGACTCCAGAAGGAAGGCATCAGCCGGGAGCAGATCCAGACGATGGGGCGCGAGGTGCCCGGCGCGCTTTTGATGGGTTAGCAACAGTGGGAAAGAAAGATGACAACGAGGGCGACGAGGGATAGAGTCAATGTAGGTGGAGGTGGGATCGTGAACCCGGTCAGGATCGTCCTCGCAATGAGCATGGTGCTGGTGGCGGTAGGGGGCGTCCCCGTCGTCAACGGCCAGGAAGCCAAGCAGCCGCCCGACATCCGCATGCTGCTGACGCAGCCCCAGGGTCGCGTCACGTCGGACGCTCTCTCCGTCCCGAGTCTGCGCGACCTGCCTCAGCCCAAGATGGACAAGCCCCCGGTCGAGCCCCCTATCACCATCGTGGTGGGCGATGCGCGCTGCTACCCGGGAGAAGATGGGATCGGCAGCGTCGTGCAGCCCAACAGACGCTCGCGCAGGTCCCGCTAGCTCCGCTTCGCCTCGTCTTTCACACCCGTCCCGGCCGCGCTTGACGCGGTGACGCCCCGGGACTAGGCTCCTCCACGTCAGCACAGCCGCACGACACGAAGGCCACCTCACGGAGGTTCCACAACGTGCACGATCTCGTGATCGACAACGCGCGCATCATCGATGGACTGGGCGCCCCGGCCCTCGAAGGCGGAGTGGCGGTGACGGCCGGCCGGATCGCCGCCGTCGGCCGGAACCTGGGCACGGCCAGGCAGACGGTGGACGCGCAGGGGCTGGCGCTCGCCCCGGGCATCGTGGACATCCACACTCACTACGACGCGCAGCTCACGTGGGATCCCTTCGCCACGCCGTCGACCGCGCTGGGCGTGACCACGGTGGTGATCGGCAATTGCGGCTTCACCATCGCGCCCTGCCGCCCGCAGCACCGCGACGTGATCATGCGCAACCTGACGCACGTCGAGGGCATGTCGCTTGACGCCATGCGCGCGGGGATCCAGTGGGACTTCGAGAGCTATCCGGAATACCTGGCCTCGATCGAGCGGCGCGGCGTCGTGCCGAACGTGGCCTCCTTCGTCGGGCACTCGTCCGTGCGGACCTACGTGCTGGGCGAAGAGGCGGCCACGCGGGCGGCGACGGACGCCGAGATCGCGGAGATGAAGCGCATCGTGCTCGAGGCGGTCAAGGCCGGCGCCATCGGCTTCGCGACATCCACGCTCGAGCAGCACAACGGCGAGCACGGCATCCCCATGCCCTCGCGGCTGGCGGACGAGAAGGAGATGCTGGCCCTCACGGGCGCGCTGGGCGAGGCCGGGCGCGGCGTCTTCATGCTCACCAAGGGCATGACCTCCACCATTCCCTGGCTCGAGAAGATCGCGGGCGCCAACGGCCGGCCCGTCATGATCGCGGCCATGTTCGTGGACCCGGGCGATCCCCAGCGCGTCTTCAAGGAGCTGGGCGAGATCGAGCAGGCGCGCAGCCGCGGCCGCGAGCTCTGGGCGCAGGTGGGCTGCTTCCCGCTGGGCATGGAGTTCACACTGCGTCACCCCTACCCGCTCGAGGCCTTGATGGCGTGGCGGCCGGCGATGACGGCGTCCGACCCGTCGCGCTACCGGCAGATCCTGACCGACCCGTCCTTCCGCCGCGCGCTCATCCACGAGATGGGGCAGCCCGGCGTGCCGAACCGTATCAGCAACGAGAACTGGGACTACCTCACGGTGATGGAGGTGGGGAAGCCGTCGCTCCGGCCGCTCGAAGGCAGGACGATCGGCGAGCTGGCGCGGGAGCGCAAGCGCGAGCCGTGGGACGTCTTCCTCGATCTCGGGCTCGAGGACGATCTCGACACCATGTTCGACTGCCGGCTCTTCAACACGGACGAAAAGAAAGTCTCGGAGCTCCTGCGCCATCCCTGCGCGGCCATCGCGCTGTCGGATGCGGGGGCGCACCTCTCGTTCCTCTGCGACGCGGGGTTCGGCCTGCATCTCTTCGGCCACTGGGTGCGCGAGCGCGGGGACATGACGTTGGAGCAAGCGGTGCGCGCGGTGACGAGCACGGTGGCGGACGCGTATCGCATCAAGGACCGCGGCCGCATCGCGCCCGGCGCGTGGGCGGACCTGATGCTGTTCGACCCCGTGACGGTGGGGCGCGGCCCGAAGCGCCGCGTGAATGATCTGCCCACCGGCGCGTCGCGGCTCGACACGCCCGCGGTGGGCCTGCACGGCGTGTGGGTCAACGGCGTCCGAGTGGCGGACACGCGGGGGATCATGGCCGATTGCGGGAGGCCTGGGCGGCTGCTGCGGCAGTTCAGCGCCTAGCCGGGGGCCAACCGTATGTAAATGGATACTCCTGTGCCTGCGTCCTAGGGGGGGCGTGCAGTTAAACGCCCTTTGAAGGGGCACAGGAGGAAAGCGCTATGCATCGATTCACGTGGCTCGTGGGGGGCGCGGTCGCGACCGTCGCGCTATGGGCTCCCATGGTGGGCGCCCAGGAAGAGGATCAACGGAGGGACTACTCGCAAGGCGGTTGGTCGAGCAACCGGGATATCGGTCAGGATCGGCGCGATGTTGCCCGCGATGTCGGGGACATCCGGCAGGACGGGCGCGAGATCAACCGCGACAACCGCGAGATCTGGCAGGACCGCCGCGAAATCGCCCGCGACAGGCAGGAGATCCGCCAGGACCAGAGAGAGATCGGCAGGGACGAGCGCGAGATTGCTCAGGATCGCGCCAGGCTCCGCCAGGATGTGAGGTCCGGCGACTGGCGCGCGGCCGCCACCGACCGCACCGAGCTGCGGAAGGACACGCGCGAGCTCTACCGGGACCGCCAGGAACTCGGCCGGGACGAGCGTGAGCTCCGCAGCGACCGCCAGGAATTGCGCCACGACGTCAGGGACCGCAACCAGGATCAGCGCGAGCTGTACCAGGATCGCCGGAATCTCGCCGGCGACCGGCGCGATCTTCGTCAAGACTACGGGCGTCAAGACTCCGGGCGTCAAGACTCCGGGCGTCAGGACTCCGGGCGTCAGGACTCCGGGCGTCAGGACTACCGGAACCGCTACACGGACCGGCAGGATGTCCGCCAGGATTACCGAAATCGCTTCACGAATCAAACGCAGGACTGGAGCACGGGCCAACACCCGGGCTACGGTCAGACGGGCTCCGGCCAGCACTCGGCCTATACCCAGGCTCCTCAGGACTCCGGCCAGCGCCAGGCCTACGCCCAGGCTCCTCAGGGCTCCGGCCAGCGCTCGGCCTATTCTCAGGCTCCTCAGGGCTCCGGCCAGCGCCAGGCCTACGCCCAGGCTCCTCAGGACTCCGGCCAGCGCTCAGCCTATTCTCAGACTCCTCAGGGCTCCGGCCAGCGTTCGGCCTACACCCAGGCGCCTCAGAGCTTCGGCCAGCGCCAGGCTTACGCCCAAGCCTCTCAGAGTTACGTCCGGCCCGCCGGCTACGCCAGGCCTTCCGGCGCGAGCACACGGGGCGCCGGAATGCAGGCACGCGCCAGACGGTAAATCACGCCGCCCCTAGCCGGGTGGAGCGCTTCGCGGCGCTCCGCCCGGCGACTCAGTAAACACATTGCATGTCGTATGCGTCGTACAGGCGAAAGGCGATCCAGGGCCGCATGAGCTGCGGCATCTGCGACCCGCATGCAGCAAGCCCGAGGTGGCAGGGAGGATACGCCAATGCTTAGAAAGTTAGTGATCGGCGGGGCCGTAGCCGTCGCGGCGCTCGTTGGCTCGGCCGGCGCCGGCCACGCCGGGGTGAGCGTGGATCTCGGTATCCATTTGGGAACTCCCCCGATCTTCGAGTCGGTGCCGGCGAGCCCGGTCGAGTACGCTCCGGCCGTGGGGGTCAACCTCTTTTCCTACGGAGGGGAGTTCTTCGTCTTCTCCAACGGCGGATGGTACGTGAGCGCTGGACACAACGGGCCTTGGGCCCAATTGCCGCCCCAGTACGTTCCTCGGCCTATCCTCGCGGTGCCGGTGCGGTACTATCACGAGCGTCCGAGAGAGTGGGCACACTGGCGCCACGAGGCGCCACCCCGCTGGTCGCCCTCATGGGGCAACCGGTGGGAGGAACGGCGCGCCGAGCACTCTCGCGCCTACGCGGATGAGCGTCGCGGTGAACGTCGCACGGCGTACCGCGACGAGCATAGAGACGACCGGCGCTGGAGCTACCGGGACGATCACCGCGACGACAGGCGCGGCGACCGCCACGACGGCTACCGGGACGATCGGCGGTAGCCTAGCGGCGCAGCTCGGTGATGCTCCGGATCGGCGTCCCGTCCTTGCGCGCGACGGGACGCCGCGCCGGGGCCGTCTGATCGCCGAAGGTCGGCTGCCAACAGGAGTGTTTGCCGGCGCCGCCGACAACGATCACCGAGATGTCGTCGGGTGACCGGACGATCGGCAGAAGAGTGTCGGGCGAATCCACCGCGCGCCGCTGGTCGATGTGCAGGCGCCGGTACTCCTCGCCGAGCCGGCCGAGCGGGAAGCGCGCGTGCTCGAAGACGAACTCCTTGACCTGCCGCTTGCTGTAGCCGTCGCGCGCGATAGTGGCGGCGTGCTCGGGCCCGAGCGAGAGCAGCGGGTAACCGAAGGCGAGGAGGTTGTTGCTGCCCGCCTGGCCCATGGCGCCGGCGATGATCTTGAGAATCCCCACTCCCGTGTAGCTGTAGTGGTCCTGGATATTGTGCGGGCCTTCGCACCCCATGGTGGTGACGGTGCTCACCTCGGCCGGGAAGCCGTGCTCCACGTGGAGGGGCTCCCACGGGTTCTCGGCCTCGTTCTCCGCCACGCAGTAGGCGATCTTGGCCGGGCTGCCCTGGGTCGCGCGATCGCCGGTGCCCGGCAGCCCCCCGCCCACGTTCATGAGCAGGAGTCGCACGGCGCGGCCGATGGTCATGTTCGCGCGAGAGCCCTGGCCGAAGGCGTTGTAACCCGCCTGGATGCCCAGCTCCCGCGCGATGGGACCGTTGACGATCATGAGCGGGGCCACGGGATGCGTCGTGGCCTGGACCGAGTCGAGGTTGAACGCCGGGTCCGCCAGGGCTTCGATGGCGGTGATGACCACCGGCAGGTACTCGGGCTTGCAGCCGGCCATGACCGTGTTCACCGCGATCCGCTCGACAGTGGCTTCGCCCTGCCGCGGTGGCAGGACCGCGATCACGTCGCGCGGATCACGGTCCGTGAACCGCAGGAATTCCCGCACGTCCTCCTCTGTCGGCGGAACGATGGGCAGCCCGTCCGTCCAGCCGCGCTCCTGGTAGAGACGGTTGATGGCTGCGTAGGAGCCATCCAGGCGGAAGGTCTTGGCCGCGGGACCGGCCACGGTCATGCCTTGGTCACCGCGGCGACCACGACGTCGACGGCGAGGTCCGCCTTCTTCACCACTTCCTCTTCACGGATGCCGCCCAGCGGATGCGGGATGAGCGCCAGCGGCAGCGCCTCGAGGCCGCGATTCCTGGACTCCAGCCTGGCGAGCTGCTCGAATTCCAGCGTCCCCATGACGACGGTCGGAATGCCGTGCTGCTCCAACACGATGGCGCCGTGGATACTCCACGACGTGCACGACCCTCAGTCGGCGCTGCCGACCAGGACGAAGTCGCACGTCGTCAGGTCGGCGAGAATGGCGGGCGAGGGTGGCCCCGCGATGCCCTTCTCGCGCTTGATGACGTCGCGGACGCCGTAGCGCTCCTTCAAGCGCTGGACCACCGCCAGCATCAGCGTGCCGGCGTTCGCCTTGCTGTTGTCGAGGATGCCGGCGCGCGTGCCCTGGAGGCTCGCAAGGCGCGGGGCCAACCCTGCCGTGAGAATCCTCGGCTCGGCGGTAGGGTCGTAGAGCAGGTCACCAGTGTCGCTCATGGATCGATCTCCCTCTCTCGCTGCATGCTCTGGCTGCATAGCTCGCGGTCGACGCTCACGCCACGACGCGTAGTCTACCACCGACCGTCCTGTGCTAGGTTTGGGACGACCACATGAGGATCCCGACCTGATCGCCCTCCTGTTGCTCTACTCGATCACGATGTTCACGGGCGCCACGCTGCTGTTCGTCGTGCAACCGATGGTGGGCAAGATGATCCTGCCGCTCCTCGGAGGCACCCCGGCCGTGTGGAGCACGTGCATGGTCTTTTTCCAGGCCGCGCTTCTCGGCGGCTATGCCTACGCGCACGCGAGCACGGCATTGCTCGGCGTCTCGCGCCAGATGCTCCTGCACGTCGCCCTGCTCGCTCTGCCATTCACCGTCCTGCCCCTGGCCGTGAACTCCGCCCTGCTGCGGGGCGGCGAAGCGAACCCGGTCCTCGACGTGCTGCTCCTGCTCTCGCTCTCCGTCGGGCTGCCCTTCCTCGTGGTCAGCGCCACCGCGCCGCTCATCCAGCAATGGTTCACCCGCACGGGCCACCCGGCCGCCCGCGATCCCTACTTCCTCTATGCCGCGAGCAACCTCGGCAGCATGCTGGCCCTGCTGGGCTATCCGACCCTCATCGAGCCGAGGCTTCACCTGAGAGGCGACGGCTGGCTGACGCAGACGAGCCTCTGGAGCCTCGGGTACCTCGCACTCGCCGTGCTGATCGTGCTGTGCGCGCTCACGCTCTGGCGGCGGCGGTCGGAGCCCGACGTCGGAGAACCGTCGGGCGGCGCGGAGGCCACCGGTGGAGAGCAGTGGAGCGGCGTGCCGCCCGAGCCGCCGCTGAGCTGGGGGAGGTATCTGCGCTGGATCGCGCTGGCCTTCGTGCCGTCGAGCCTCCTGATCGGCGCCACCACGTACATCACGACGGACATCGCCGCCGTCCCCCTGCTCTGGGTGCTGCCGCTCGCCATCTACCTCCTGAGCTTCATCCTGGCCTTCGGCCGCTGGCCGGCGCGCCTGCATCGCCTGGTGGTGGCGGCGACCGCTCCGATTGTCCTCGTCGTGTTCTTCCTCATGCTCTCAGGATTCAAGCAGCGGATCTGGATCACGGTGCTCTGGCATTTCCTGCTCCTCTTCGTCGTCGCCCTCGCATGTCACGGCGAGCTGGCTCTCACGCGCCCGGCGGCGCGCCACCTGACCCAGTTCTATCTCCTGCTCTCGGTGGGCGGCGTGCTCGGCGGGATCTTCAGCGCCCTGATCGCGCCCGCCGTCCTGAACCGGATCGCCGAGTACCCGCTCGTGATGGCGCTGGCCTGCCTGCTCGTGGTCCGCCCCAGGCGGCCACCGGCAGGGAGACTGCGCGGCTTCGCGGAGGATGTGGCCCTCGCGCTCGCGGTCGGTGTGGCGGGACTCGTACTTTTTTCCGACCTCGTCACCCTCCGGCTCGACACCGCCTTCTTCACCCGGCTGCTCAGGATCCCGTCCGCGACCGTCGCGGAATGGATCACGCCCGCCGAGGGGACGGCCCGCAAGCTCCTGGTGTACGGCACGCCGATCGCCGCGCTTCTCTTCCTGCGGCGGCGCCCGGCGGCCCTGGCGCTGGGCCTCGTCCTCCTCTTCGGCGTGGGGGAATTCGTGGACGCCCGGAACGGCAACCTGATCCTCCAGGCCCGGAGCTTTTTCGGAGTCCTGCAGGTCTCGCGCGACGACGATCTCTCCGGCTACACCGAGCTTCGCCACGGCACGACGCTCCACGGCCAGCAGAGCCTGGATCCCGCGCGTCGCGCGGAGCCGCTCGCGTACTATCACCGCGGCAGTCCCCTCGGCCTCGTGATGGCCGAGCTCGAACGGCGCAGCCCGGTGCTTCGGGTGGCCGTGATCGGGCTCGGGGCCGGCACGCTCGCCGCCTACGCGCGGCTCGGCGACGTCATGACGTTCTACGAAATCGACCCTCTGGTGCGCGACATCGCCACCAACCGGTTCTACTTCGCCTATGTGCCCGACGCGATCAGCCGGGGGGCCACCGTGCGCATCGAAATGGGCGACGCGCGCATCCGCATGGACCAGGTGCGGAAGGAGCGGCCCGGGGAGCACTACGACCTCATCGTGGTGGACGCGTTCAGCTCTGACGCGATCCCGGTGCACCTGCTCACGAGGGAAGCCTTCCGTCTCTATGTCGGGATGCTGAGCGTCCGCGGCCTGCTCATCCTCCACCTCTCGAACCGGTACCTCTCCCTCGAGCCCGTGGTGGCGAACCTGGCCGAAGACGCCCACCTCGACGGCCGGCTGCTCCGCCACGATTTGTCCCCGGCCACCGAGGGCGCCAGCGCCTCCACCTGGGCCGTGCTGGCCCGCACGCCCGAGGCGTTCGGTGACCTCATGCGCGACCCGGGCTGGACGGACGCGAAGCTCGATCCCAACCCTCGCGTCGGCGTCTGGACCGACGACTTCCACAACCTGCTGGCGATCGTCAATTGGTGAGGGTACGATAGGCGCCGGCAGCCACTCCTCGGCGCAAGGAGCTTGAAGCGTGAACACCAAAGACCGCATCACCGGCGTCCTCTCTCCCGTCGTCACCCCATTCAAGGCCGACCTCTCCCCCGACCCGGAACGCTTCATCAGGCAGTGCCGCTGGCTGCTCAGCCAGGACGTGGGGCTGGCGGTGTTCGGGACGAACTCGGAGGCCAACTCGCTCTCGACCGACGAGAAGGTCGAGCTGCTGGACCGGCTGGTGGGCGCCGGCGTGGACCCGGCCCGGATGATGCCGGGCACGGGCTGCTGCGCGCTGACTGATTCGGTGCGGCTCACCGCGCACGCGATGAAGCTCGGCTGCGGTGGCGCGCTGATGCTGCCGCCCTTTTACTACAAGGGCGTCTCGGATGACGGGCTCTTCAGGAACTTCGCGGAAGTCATCGAGCGGGTGGGTGACCGCCGCCTGCGTATCTATCTCTACCACATCCCGCCGGTGTCTCAGGTCGCGATCACCGTTCCTTTGATAGAGCGGCTCTTGAAGGCCTACCCTGGCATCGTCGCGGGCGCCAAGGATTCTTCCGGCGACTGGAACAACACCAAGGCCTATCTCGACAATTTCGCCAAGCAGGGCTTCGACGTCTTCCCAGGGAGCGAGACGTTCCTGCTCCAGGGCATGCGGGCCGGCGGCGTCGGCTGCATCAGCGCCACGGCCAACGTGAACCCTGGGGCGATCGCGCGGCTTTTCGCGACGTGGCGGGCGGCGGACGCCGACCGGCAACAGGAGCGGCTGAACGAGATCCGCGGGATCTTCGCCAGGCACCCGATGATCCCCGCGCTCAAGGCCGCCATCGCGCACTACGGCGGCGACGCGTCCTGGACGACGGTACGGCCGCCGCTCGTGGAACTGACGCAGCAGCAGAAGTCTTCGCTCGCCGCGGACCTCGACACGGCCGGCTTCACCATGCCGGGCCTCAACTCCTAGGGGGACTCGATGATCACGCTCACCGTCAATGGCAAGAGCCGCCAGGTGGATGTCCCGCCGGACATGCCGCTCCTGTGGGCCATCCGGGAGAATCTCGCGCTGACCGGGACCAAGTTTGGCTGCGGCATCGCCCAGTGCGGCGCCTGCACCGTGCACGTGGACGGCCAGCCGGTGCGCTCCTGCAATACGACGGTGGGCGCCGTCGCGGGAAAGAAGATCACCACCATCGAAGGTCTGTCGCCGAAGAGCGACCACCCGGTGCAGAAAGCCTGGATCGAGCTCGACGTGCCCCAGTGCGGTTACTGCCAGTCGGGGCAGATCATGGCGGCGGCGGCGCTGCTGGCGACCAAAGCCAATCCGACCGACACCGACATCGACGCCGCGATGGCGGGCAACATCTGCCGATGCGGCACCTACCAGCGCATCCGCGCGGGAATCCATCGGGCCGCGCAGATCAAGAAGGGAGGCGCGTGATGGCAGCCTCCAGGACCGCTCAGGGGAGAATCAGCCGGCGCGCCCTCATCAAGGGAAGCTTCGCGCTGGGCACGGGCCTCGTCGTGGGCTTCCACCTGCCCCTGGCGGGCCGGAACGCGCCGCTCGCGCAGGCGGGCGCTCTCACGCCCAACCAGTGGGTGTCGATCGACCGCGACGGCCTCGTGACCATCGTCAACTCCGTCGTCGAGATGGGCCAGGGCTCTCTAACGACCATGCCGGCTATCATCGCCGACGAGCTCGACACCGATCTCAACAAGATCCGCGTCACCCAGGCCCCGGCCAATCCAAAGCTTTACGCCAACCCGGTCACGGGCGCGCAGGGCTACGGCGGCAGCCGCGGCGTGCGCGACCACATCGACATGCTCCGCAAGGCGGGCGCGGCCGCCCGCGAGATGCTGATGCAGGCCGGCGCCAACGAGTGGGGTGTGCCGCTGAGCGAGGTGGACACCGATCTCGACACGGTGGTCCACAAGCCGAGCGGGCGCCGCATGCCGTACAGCGCGCTGGTGGACAAGGCTGCGCAGCTGCCCGTGCCCCAGAATCCCCGGCTCAAGAAGCCCGAGCAGTTCCGCTACATGGGCAAGCTTATGCATCGCCGCGACACGCCGCTGAAGGTCAACGGCTCGGCGGTCTTCGGCATGGACGTGGTCGTGCCGGGCATGCTCATAGCCTCGGTCGAGCGCTGCCCGGTCTTCGGCGGCAAGGTCAAGACCTTCGACGCGACGGCGGCCAAGCGGATCAAGGGAGTCAAGGACGTCGTCCAGGTCACGAACGGCGTGGCCGTGGTGGCGGATTCGTTCTGGACGGCGCAGCGCGGGCGGAAGGCGCTCAAGATCGTCTGGGACGAGGGTCCGGTGGCCGCCGTCTCGAGCGCCAGCATCCGCCAGGGATACGTGGCGGCCGCCGCGCAGGCGGGACAGGTCGCGCGCAATGACGGCGACGCCGACAAGGCGCTCGCCGCGGGTGCCAAAACGGTCGAGGCGGTGTACGAGGTGCCCTTCCTGGAGCACGCGTGCATGGAGCCGATGAACGCGACCGCGCTCGTCAAGCCCGGATCGTGCGAGATCTGGGCGCCGACGCAGAGCCCGGGCAGCACGCAGATCACAGGCTCGAAAGTCAGCGGCGTGCCCGTCGAGAAGGTCATCGTCAACACCACCTACCTCGGCGGCGGCTTCGGCAGGCGCGGAGAGCAGGACTTCATTCTGGACGCGCTTGAAACCTCCAAGGCGGTGGGCGCGCCCGTGAAGGTGATGTGGACACGTGAGGACGACATCCAGCACGGGTTCTACCGCCCGGCCACGTACAACGTGTTCAAGGCCGCGCTCGACGGGCAGGGCACGCCTGTGGCGTGGTGGAATCGCGTGGTCGGTCCCGGCATCCTCATCCAGAAGGGGCGCGCGCAGGCCGGCACCATCGACCCCGCGGCCATGGAGGGCGTGCGCAACATGCCCTACGACATCCCCAACGTGCACGTCGAGTGGGTGAACAAGGACTACGGCGTTCCGCTCGGCTTCTGGCGCTCGGTCGGACCCTCGCAGAACGGCTTCATCGTGGAGAGCTTCGTGGACGAGATGGCGAAGGCCGCGGGCAAGCACCCCGTCGAGTTCCGGCGGGGCCTTCTCGGCAAATCTCCCCGCCACAAGGCGGTGCTCGAGCTGGCCGCGGCCAAGGCCAACTGGGGATCGCCGCTGCCGGCGGGGCGCGCGCGCGGCTGCGCCGTGATGTTTTCCTACGGCAGCTACGTCGCACACGTGGCGGAGGTTTCGGTCGCGCCCGACGGAAAGCTCAAGATCCACAAGCTCGTGGGCGCCATCGACGCCGGCTTCGCCGTCAACCCCGACCAGGTCAAGGCCCAGATGGAGGGCGGCGGGATCTACGCGCTCACGGCCCTGCTCTACGGAGAGATCACGATCGATCGCGGGCGCGTCAAGCAGTCGAACTTCGACAATTACCGGATGCTTCGCATCGACGAGGCTCCCGAGATGGAAGTCCACATCCTGAATTCGGGAGAGGCCGCGGGCGGCCTGGGCGAGCCCGGCGTGCCGACGGTCGCGCCAGCGGTGTGCAATGCGATCTTCGCGCTGACGGGCACGCGGGTCCGCAGCCTGCCGATCCGGCCCGACACGCTCAAGCGCGCGTAGCGCGGGAGCGGTGCAGCGCGTGCCCTACTGGCTCGGCGGGCCCGGGGGCGGTGCCGGTGGGGTGGGCACCCAGATCCATTGGTAGGCGACCGTTACGCCGTCACCCTGGAGATGGTAGCAGCCGCCGACGTAGCAGACTTCCCGCTGGATGGAAGGGGCCGCGGTGAGCTGCTGCTGCTGATAGACCGGTTCCGAGTAGGCCGGATAGGCGTACGGATAGGGATAGTAGTACGGGTAGGAGTACGGGTAGGAGTAAAACGGGTATGCGAGCGCCGAGCCCAAGAAGACCCCACCGACGAAGCCGGGCCCGAAACAGCAGCGATGGAAGCCGCCGTGGCGAAAGCCGTGATGGGATCCGCCGTGGGATCCGCCGTGGGACCCGCCACCGCCACCGCCTCCTCTCCCTGCGGAGGCCGGGGCGGCGAGCGCGAGGGAGAGAATCCCTACCAGCACAACCGCAAGAATCTTCCGGATCATGGCGCACCTCCGCTCGCGACCTTTCTACTGCGCCAGTATACCGCCACCGTCGGCCGCGCACAGCCCGAGCGGGAGCGGAACAACGCGGCGGCAACCGCTAGCGTGAAGGCCCTGGGGGAGGCGGCGGCGGCGACCCGGCGGGCGGCGGCGGCACCCCCGGTGGAGGCGGCGCGGACGGCGGCGGCGCGGACGGAGGCGGCGGGGGCGGAGACGCCGCTGACGTGTACGCGGGCTGCCGTGCCCCAGGAACCGGAATCTGATTGCCTTTGGCGTACATGCACTGCATGTACGCGATGTCGTAGCGCCTCTGCACCGAGGAACCGGCGCCATACGCATTGCCGGCGCCCACTGCCGTCCCGCCGAGAAGTCCGGCGCCCGCACCGACGGCCGCGCCGGTAGCCGGGCTGCCCGCGGCGGCACCGATGGCCGCCCCGAGCCCGGCGCCGACCACCGTGCCGACCGCCGCGCCTGTCACGGCGCTGGTCGTACCAGCTTTGTTGGGCGTGGTGCCGGTTTGATACAGCGCCCACTGCCGGCAGTCCGCGTCATCGGCTCGGAACTGTTCGAAGTTCCTCCCGTTGCCCGGGAGCACCATCACGCTCGGCCCAGTGGGCACCGACGCGCACGCCGTCAGAAGGAGCGACGCGCCAACCGACAGGACCGTCCTTCTCGCGGTCACGGAGCCCTCGGTGGAACCTTCACCCACGCCTCAGGGCAGCTCTGTACTTGTGGGTAATACCCTTGAGCGCTCGGGCAGTAGTACCAGTAGGCCGAAGCAGGGGGCTCCGTTTCCTGCTGGACGTACGTCGTGGGTTGCTCGACGATGACCTGGGTGGGCGGATACGGCGGATACCAGTAGGGAGGGGGCGGGTACCAGTAAGGATACGGCGCACCCCACCAGAACGCGGGGCCGACCCCGACAAACACCGCGCCCCCTCCATGATGCCGCCAAGCGTGACTCGGTGCGGCAGGCAGGATCAGAAGCCCGGCCACCAGCATGCCCACGAGCAGCCATAGCCATTTCGGCCTTCTCATGACCGCCTCCGGCACAGTAGGCTTGCCATCACGATGAGCGTACAGCCAAGAACCCCTCGACGCTACTTCAAGCGGCGTATGTCGGCGGCTCGGCAGAACTCGCGCTAGTCGACCTTCGGGTGGCGCGTGTGCCAGTCCGTGAGCGACTGGTACGCCCGCGCGGCCGCGAGGACCGTATTCTCCTCCCACGCGCGGCCCATGAACTGGATGCTCGTGGGCAGCCCGCGCACGCCGAAGCCGTTGGGCACGCAGACGGCGGGTAGTCCCGCCCCGTTTCCGATGGCGCCCATCACGTCCTTCGCGGTGGCGCCGATCGCGCTCCTGAACTCTTGCCCCAGCACGGGCGCCTCGTTGATCCGTCCCGGCGCCACCAGCGCGTCGAAGTGCCGCAGCACGCGGTCGATCTCCCTCGCCATGACGGCGCGGAGCCGTACGGCCTTGAGATAGTCTTGCGCGAGGATGGCCTCGCGCGCATAGGGCGTATAGCGGTCCTCGGGCGCGGTCAAGCTGGCGATGCCGCCCGAGCCGATCAGGTCCTCGAAGGCGCTCACCGCCTCGACCTGGAGAATGGTCCGCGTGATCTGCTCGTACGGCAGATCGGGCAACGTGACCTCCTCGATCGTGCCGATCTTCTTGAGCACTCCGAGGGAGCGGGTGAAGTTCTCCGCGACGGCCTCCTCGCACCCCTCCGTGACGCTGGGGATGAGGCCGAGGCGGAAGCGCTTGTCATCCATCGTTTCATAGCGGTACGGACGCTCGCTCGCGGTGGGATCCTTCGGATCGGCGCCCGCGATGGCGTCGAGGACGAGGCCGCAGTCGTCGGCCGTCTGCGCGAGCGGGCCCAGCTTGTCCAGACTCCAGCACAGCGCCATGGCTCCGTGGCGGCTCACCCGCCCGTACGTCGGCCGCAACCCCGCGAGACCGCAGTAGCCGGCGGGCGAGAGGATGGAGCCCCACGTCTCCGACCCGATCGCGAATGGCACGAGCCCGCTACAGACTGCGGCGCCAGACCCGCTTGATGACCCGCCCGTCCAGGCGTTCGCGTCCCATGGGTTGACGCACGGCCCGGAGAACGAGGCGGTGGGCTGGCGATAGCCCATGCCGCCCGCGAGCTCGATCATGGCGAGCTTGGCCACGAGCACGGCGCCCGCCTCCTCGAGCCTGCGGATCACCGTGGCGTCGAAATCGAAATGCTGGGCCTTGTAGGGCGCCGCGCCCCATGTGGTGGGCGCGCCTGCCGTGGCCAGGAGATCCTTCGCGCCGTAGGGGATGCCGTGGAGCGGGCCGCGGTAGCGGCCGGCCGCGATCTCTCCCTCGGCGCGGCGCGCCTGGGTCAACGCGTGCTGGCGCATGACGGTGACCACGCAATTGTACTTGGGGCCGAGGCGCTCGAGCCGGTCGAGAAAGTGCTCCGCCAGCTCGACGGGCGAGATCTCGCGCGCGCGCACGAGCGCGGCCAGCTCACCCACGGGCGTGAAGATCACCGCTCATCTCCCCGGTACGGCGCGAAAGACTGCATGGGCTCGTCGGCGTTGGTGAGCGCGACGGCGCGGAGCGCGCGGGCCGCCTCCACCTGCGCGGCCACGATCTTGCGCAGCTCCTCCAGCTGCGCCGGGGTCAGCCGGTCGCCATAGCGCAGGCGCACGGTCTCGAAGAGCGCCTCGGCCTCGCCATCGGGCTTCGCGGCCTCGCTCATTTCTTCCTCCGCCCCGAATAGCCCAGCGCGCGGTCACGCCGGGTCAATGCCGGGAGCCGGGCGCGCGCCGGCCCGTAGCCGCCGCCCCCCGGCGTGCTCACCAGCACCGTGTCCCCGTGAGCGAGCACGTGCTGGCGGCGGTGGTCGACCTTCTTGCCGTTGATCCGCACGTCGCCGAGTCCCCCGGCGCCACCGCCGGCGAGGCCCGGAGCGGGGAAGCGCGTTCGCTCGGCCATGAAGCTCAGCACGATAGGGCGACGCGAGCGGCTCTCGAAGAGCACGTCCTGGCCGAGCCCGCCGCGAAAGCGTCCGGGCCCGCCCGAGCCCGCGCGCATGCGCTTGTGGCGGAAGAAGAGCGGGCTGTTCCTCTCCGCGATCTCGACGGGCGTGCTCGAGATATTGCTCGGCCAGGAGAGCACGTGCTCGCCGTCCTTCAGCGCCGTCGCGCCCATCCCGCCGTTGAAGAAAAGGACGTTGGTGTACGGGCGCCCGTCGTCGCGCGTGCCCGTTTGCGCCACCGCCCAGAGCGGGGAGCCCGCCCCCGCCATCACCTTGTCGGGGATGACCTGGTGGAGCGCTCCCAGGACCAGCACGGGGACGTAGTGGCCCGTCTGGGCTCGGCTCACCACGGCGGCGGGGAACTTCGGGTTCAAGAGACAACCCTCCGGCGCCTCGACCTTGACCGGGCGGTACATCCCCTCGTTGTTGGGCAGGCCGGGCAGGAGCGCGCAGCGCACCGCATAGGCCGTCATCGCGTAGGTGTAGGCGAGCACGCAGTTGATGGCGCGCGGCTGCGCCGCTGACGTGCCGGCGAAGTCGGCGGTGATCTCGTCGCCGCGCACCGTGAGCGCGATCCTGTACGTGTACGGCTTCTCGAAGCCGTCGGTCTCGAAGCCGTAGCGGTAGGTGCCGTCGGGCACGGCGCGGATCGCGTCGCGCATCGCGCGCTCGGACCGGCCGAAGAGCTCGTCGCCCAGCCCCTCGAGGGAGCCGAGGCGGTACTCGTCCATGAGCCGGCGCACGCGGTTTTCCATCAGCTCGTTGGCGCTCACCTGAGCCCAGATGTCGCCCATCGTCTGGTCGGGCGTTCGCACGTTGGCGCGGATGAGGCGGATCAGCGTCTCGTCGCGCTGCCCGTCCCGGATGATGCGGCTCAGGGGGATGTGGATGCCTTCCTCGAACAGCTCGCGCGCCTCGATGGCGCGCACACGCCCGCCGATGTCCGGCATGTGGGACGTGGTCGCCGCGAAAGCCGCCAGCTTCCCGTCGTGGAATATCGGCTTCACGAGGCAGACGTCGCTCATGTGTCCCGTCCCCTGCCAGGGGTCATTGGTGATGAAGACATCGCCGGGATGGAGCCCGTCGGCGCCGAACTCGCGGAGGAAGTGCCGCACCGTCGCCGGCAGCGTGCCGATGAAGGACGGGATGCTGCCCGAGTTCTGGGCGAGGGCGAAGCCGCGGGCGTCCGTAAGCACGCAGGCGAAGTCATTGGCCTCGTTGGACAGCGTGGAGAACGACGTGCGCACGATCGCCTTGGCCGCCTCGTCCACGACGGAGATGATACGCGTCCAGAGCACTTCCAGCGTGATCGGGTCGAAGCGATCGGTCATGGGCGCGCTCCCATCTCCTTGATGCGGGCAAAGCTCCAGACATCGCGCGGCACCGGGCCCAGGTTGGGCGCGACCAGCCAGCGCCGGAGGACGCCTTCTCTCGCCATGCCGACCTTCTCGAGCACACGCTGAGAAGCCCGATTGTCGAGATCCACCGTGGCCCACACACGATGGATCTCTGGCTGAGCGATCACCCACTCCACCACCGCGCCCGCCGCCTCCGTCATGAGACCGCGGCCCCAGTAGCGCTGGGCGAGCACGTATCCCACTTCAGCGCGGCACCCGGCGAGGCGAAAGTCGATCATCCCCGCCGCATGTCCACCTTCCGACAGCGTGATAAGCCAGGAAAAGACGGTGCCCGCCTTTCGGCCTCCCTCGCAGTGCCGCTCGAGGAACTTTCGCGTCTCGTCTAAGCTCCGGTGCGGCGACCATGTGGTATAGCGCGCGACCTGCGCGTCCTGCGTATACGCGTCGAAGATGGCCGCGGCGTCGTCGACCCCTGGCGCGCGGAGCCGGAGCCGCGACGTCCCGAAGGTCGCCGGCGTATTCACGACGCACCCAGCGTGAGGACGAGGTTGCCGCTCGGGGCCACGTGGGCGCTTCCCCCGGGCCCCATCACCAGAGTCGAGCCCTCTTCCTCGACGACGGCGGGGCCGGCGAGGTCGTCGCCCACGCCGAGACGATGGCGGTCGTAGACGGCGGTCGCCACGAATCCGCCCGCCTCGTGGAAGTAGACGGGCCGGCTCCCCTTGAGGGCGCTCGCCGCGCCCGAGCCGCGCCGTCCCTGGAGCACCACCTCGCTGCCCGAGACAGGCGCGCGCACGGCCACGCGGATATTGAGGAATTCCACCGGCACGCCCGGCGGCGTGAGCGCGAACTTCTCGCGGTACGCGGTCTCGAAAGCCGCCGTGAGCCGCCGGCGGCTGTCGGGGCTGTCGTCATAGGGCCCGTCGGGAAGCGACACGACGAGGTCGAAGCCCTGGCCGATGAAGCGGCCGTCGGCGAGGCGGCGTATCGAGGCGTGCTCGAGCT
>WNFT01005589.1_pt1 | contig 18505 bp, 16 predicted proteins | sample 5400191 | NCBI WGS metagenome assembly WNFT01 (sample SAMN13153359, study PRJNA577476) | soil metagenome | isolation source: 80 cm saprolite under Madrone tree | place: USA:California | collected 2016-06-14 | reverse complement strand
GGGGTGAATGGCCCTCGCGCCGACGCATCAGAAAGCACATCATGCGCTCACCGCGCCGCCCCGTGTCTATCGACTCACGTCACGGTGGGCCCGCCGGTGAGCTCGCTTTCTGCGTGGCGGCGCAGGGCCATGCAGCCCGGCGGCGTCTTAACGAACGATACTAGAAGCGCCTAGAATTCGACCGGTACGGAGTCCTGCTCGGTGGCGGAGTCGGCGAGCGCGGCTTCGGCTTCGATGCAGACCTGGCGCAGCTCGTCCCGGTCCTTCCAGCGGGCGAGCTCCGGCTCGTCGCAGGGCAGCCGGTTGTTGCCTTCGCCGCGCGCCTTGTGCAGCTCGGCCACCGCCTCCGCATAGCGATCCTGCCGGGCGTTGACGCGGGCCAGGTCGGCGTGGGCGATGCCGCGGGTGCGGGCCTCGTCGTCGCGGGTGGCCAGCTCGAGGCATTGCTCCAGGGCCTGGCGCGCCAGTGGAAGCTTGTGGGTGCGCAGGTACAGGGAGCCGAGGCGGAGCGCAGCTAGTGGGCGCTTGGGCGTGGCGTTCAACGCCTGATCGAGCAGCGGCTCCGCGCGGGGATCGCGCCCGGCGTCGATGTAGCGTGAGGCGGTCTCGATCAGGAGCTCGGGATCGCCCGGGTTGAGACTCAGGGCTTTCTCGGAGATCGCGATCGCTTCGTCGGGCTGGCCGGTGCGGGCCAGCTCCCGGCCCTTCGTGGCCATCGCCCAGGGATGGTCCGGCGAGACCATCAAGTACCGATCGAGGATGGCGAGCGCCGCTTCGTCGTCGCCCTGCTCCATCCGGTCCTCGGCGAGATAGCCGAGGGCGTGCAAGAAGCCGCGGCGCTCGATCACTCCCCGCTCCAGGATGCCGCGCCACTCGGCGGTGTCGCGCATCTTCCGCGCCGCGAAGGCCTCGGCGAGGACGGCCAGGGGGACGAACCGGTTGGACTGGGCCCGCTTCGCTTGCCGGCGCGCTTGAGCGAACTTGCCACGAGCAGCCAGCGTCACCGCCAGTCCGGCGCGGGCCAGGCCCAGCTTCGGGTCCGCCTGCAGCGCCGCCTTGCACGCCTTTTCCGCCGCCGCCAGGCGATCGGGAGCGAGCGTGATCTGCGCGCGGGGGCCCAGCGACTGGCGCGCGAGCTGCGCCTCGCAGAGCGCGGCCTGCTCCAGCGCCGCGGCGCTGCCGGTGAGCGGACCCGCCGATGACTCGATCCCGAACAGGTCCAGGGCTGCCTTTCGCGCCAGGGCCGGCAGCGCGGCGCGCGCGCCCTCCTCTTTCGCCAGGGCCACCGCCTTGGCATCGCCCACTTTCAGGCGGCGCGCGGCGATGCGCCAGCGGCCCTCCTCCAGCCACACCTCCCCGCTGACCACGTCCGTCGCCCCCAGCGTGCGCCCGAGCTCCACAGCGAGCGCGGAGAGCCCGGCATCGTCGAGCGAGAGATCGCGGCGGCGCAGCACCGCGTCGAGCTGCTTGAGCGTGATGAAGCTGTCCGCGTTGGCCTGCACGACCACGTCCAGGACGGCCTCGGCCACGGCCACGCCGGCGCCCTGCGGGGCATCGCCCCTGCTGGCGAACGGCGTCACCAGGATGGTGTCGGCGACGAGCAGAGCGGCGAACAGGACGCTCATTGCCGGATGCTACCAAGGGGACCGCCTCCGGGGTAATTTCTGGAGATGCCGATGGGCGCGCTGCCGCTGGCATTGCTGCTCGCGGCCTCCGGGCTCGCGCGCATCCGCGCGCAAGGTGAGGTCCGCTGGGGCGGCGACCTGCAAGGTGGGGAGCCGTACGTGTTCCGCGATCCGCGCGATCCCGAGAAGCTGGTCGGGTTCGAGGTCGATCTGGTTCGCGCGCTGGCGCCCTCCCTCGGCGTCCGCGAGCGGTTCGTGCACAACGACTGGTCGAACCTGGTGCCGTCGCTCGAGCGCGGGGACTTCGATCTGATCGTGAATGGGCTGGAGGACACCCAGGCGCTGCGCCGGCGCATTCTCTTGTCGCGGCCATACTTCGCGTTCGCGGAGCAGCTGGTGGTCCGGCGCGGATCCACGCTCCGGACGCTGGACGCGCTCCGCGGACATCGGGTGGGCACGCTGGCGTCGTCGCTCGCGCATCAGATCCTGCGCGGGCGACCGGGGATCGAGATCGTCCTCTACGGCGGACAGGAGGAGCCGTACCGGGACCTGCAGCTCGGACGGACGGACGCGGTCCTGCTCGACTCCCTGATCGCTGCTCGGTACGGCCTGACCAAGCCGGACCTCGAGCTGGCGGACGGAGACGTGGCGCGCGGGTCATATGCGATCGGGATGCGCAAGGGCGACGAGGACCTGCGGGACGCGGTGGACTCCGCGCTGATGCGGCTGGAGACCGAAGGCGAGCTGCGCCGGATCTTCGCGCGCTGGCGGCTGCCCGAGTTGCCGGCCCAGGCGGCGCCCGCGCAGCCGGACGAACCTCCGCCCGCGACGTTCGACCGGGCGCAGGTGGTGTTGTTCGTCAGAGCAGCAGGCATCACGCTCGCCATCTCGCTTCTGGCGATGGCGCTCGCGGTCCCGCTCGGACTCCTGCTCGCCCTGGCGCGCCTGCACGGCGGGGCCCCGGCTCGGCTCCTGGCGCACGGTTACATCGAGCTGTTTCGCGGCACGCCGGTCCTGCTGCAGCTCTTCATCCTCTATTACGGGATCGCGCCCATCGTGCACCTGTCGGCGCCCGCCGCGGCCATCCTGGGGCTCGGGCTCAACTACGGCGCCTACGAGGCCGAGGTGCATCGCGCCGCGCTGCAGGCCATTCCGTCCGGGCAGGCCGAGGCCGCCGCGTCGCTGGGCTTGTCGCGTGCGCAGGCGCTGCGGCTGGTGCTGCTCCCGCAAGCAGTGCGCACGGCCTTGCCGGCGATGACCAACGATCTGATCGCGCTGCTCAAGGACAGCTCGCTGGTGTCGGTCATCACGGTGGTGGAGCTGACCAAGCAGATGACGATCACTGCGGTGGACGTGCGGTCCTGGGCGCTGCCCGGCGCGCTCTGCGCCGTCCTCTACTTCGCGATGAGCTATCCGCTCGCGCGCCTCGCCGCCCGGCTCGAGGCGCGGCTGGAAGCGGCGGGCGAGGAGCCCGTGGTGGCGCAAGCGGCATGATCCTCCGCGTCAAAGGGCTGCGGAAGTCGTTCGGCGCGCGCCCGGTGCTGCGCGGCATCGACGCCGACATCGCCCGCGGAGAGACCATCGCGCTGGTCGGCCCCTCCGGCGGAGGAAAGAGCACCTTCCTGCGCTGCCTCAACGGGCTCGAGCCGTTCGACGCGGGGAGCGTGGAGATCGACGGGCTGTCGCTGGGGCCGCGGACCCGGCGGGACGCTGCCGGGCTGCGACCGCTGCGCGCGCGCGTGGGATTGGTGTTCCAGGGCTTCCACCTCTTTCCGCACCTCACCGCGCTGCAGAACGTTGCGCTGGCGCCGGTGCACGTGCGGGGCGAGACGCGCCAGACGGCGGAGCAGCGGGCGCGAACGCTGCTGCAGCGGGTGGGGCTGGGCGACCGCGCGGAAGCGCGGCCGAGGCAGCTCTCAGGAGGAGAGCAGCAGCGGGTGGCGATCGCCCGCGCTCTCGCCATGGAGCCACAAGTATTGATGCTCGACGAGCCGACCAGCGCGCTCGATCCGCAGATGCGCGGGGAGGTGCTCGCGGTGCTGCGGGCCCTTTCGGGCACCTGCACCCTGCTGGTGGTCACGCACGAGATGTCCTTCGCGCGCAATGTGGCGACGCGCATCTGGGTGTTCGACGAAGGGAAGCTGGTCGAGGACGGTCCACCGGCGCAGGTGACCGAGAACCCGCGCAGCGAACGCGCGCGGGCGTTCTTCCGCGGAGCCACTTAGCCTCGGGCCAGATCTGAGCGAGGTCACTCGGATGTCAGCGCGCGTTGGCCGCGGGATCGAACCGGATCTTCCACACCATCCAGAGCGCCTCGGCGACGATCCGGCGGCTCATCTTGCTCTTGCCCACCCGCCGGTCCACGAACGTGATCGGCACCTCCAGCACCTTGAATCCCCGCTTGATCGCCCGGTAGGTCAGCTCGATCTGGAACGCGTATCCGCTGGAGCGCACCGACGCGAGATCGAGGCCCTCCAGCACCCGCCGGCGGAAGCACTTGAAGCCTCCGGTGAGGTCCCGGATGGGCAGGCCGAGGATGGTGCGGGCGTACAGGCTGCCCCCGCGGCTCAGGATGCGGCGGCCCAGTCCCCAGTTCACGGTGCTGCCGCCGGGAACGTAGCGGCTTCCGAGCACCAGGTCCGCATCGGTGCCGAGCAGTGTCGGCAGCCGCGCCGGATCGTGCGAGAAGTCCGCGTCCATCTCGAGGATGCGCCCGTATCCCGCCCCCAGCACTTCGGCGAAGCCGGCCAGGTAGGCGCGCCCGAGGCCTTCCTTTCGCTGCCGGTGCAGGACGCGGACGCGGGGATCGCGGGCTGCCAGCTCGTCGGCCAGGGCCCCCGTTCCATCGGGAGAGCTGTCGTCCACCACCAGCACGTCCAGCTCCGGCGAGGCCGCCAGGATGGCAGGAACGATCCGCAGCAGGTTCTCGCGCTCGTTGTACGTCGGCAGGACCACGCAGGCGCGATTCTCGTTCACGGGACGCGGGCCTCCACCAGGGCGAGCACCTCCTGGGCGGCGCGACGTGCCGCGCTGGGCGAGCCCGGCGCGGCCAGCTCCTCCCGGAGGGACCGCAGCGCTTCGATCTGCGCCGCTCGCTCCGGGGAAGCGGACAAGAGCGGCTCGGCGGCGGCGGCGATACGGGCGGGCGTGCAGTCTGCCTGCAGCAGCTCCGGCACGACCGCGTGGCCCGCGAGAAGGTTGACCAGGGAAACGAAGCGCACGCGCACGAGGAGGCGGCCGATCCACCAGGTGAGCCAGCTGGTGCGGTAGACGACCACCAGCGGTGTCAGCGCGAGGGCCGCTTCCAGCGTGGCGGTGCCGCTGGCGACGATCGCCGCATTGGCGCGGGCCAGCACCTCGGGCGCCTGGGCGTCGACGAGCTCCACCTCGGGCACGTCGCCGAGCAGCTTCCGGTCGATGGTGGGCGCGACGGGCAGGACCAGCCGGAGCGCGGGATGGCGCGCTTTCAGCAGCCGCGCCGCCTCCAGCATCGGGGGCCAGATGCGGCGGATCTCCTGGGCCCGGGATCCCGGCAGGAGCGCCAGCACGCCGGCGGGCGCCCTGGCCGGTGGCGAAGCGCCTCCACGGAGTGCGTCGCCGAGCGGGTTTCCCACGTAGACGGCGGGGACGCCCTGTTCCTGGTAGAAGCGTTCCTCGAAGGGCAGGATGACCAGCATGCGCGACACGTCGCGCGCGATCTGCCGGACGCGGTACCTGCGCCACGCCCACACGGCCGGACCGATGAAGTAGGCGACGGGAATGCGCAGCTGGCGCAGCCGCCGAGCCAGGCGGAGGTTGAAATCGGGGCTGTCGATCAGGAGCGCGGCGCGTGGGCGTCGATCGCGGGCGGCGTCGCGAAGCGCGTCCATCGCGTCGAGGATCCGGGGCAGCGCGGGCACCACCTCGGCGACTCCCATCATGGAGACGTCCTCGGCGCTCACCAGCGCCTCGAATCCGGCGGCGCGCATCCTTGGCCCCCCCGCGCCGAAAGCGCTCAAGTCGGGGCAAAGGGCCTTCAGCTCCCGCAGCACCGCTGCTCCGTGGAGATCGGCCGACGCTTCCAACGCGACGACGAGCAGCCCGGGCGCGCTCACGCGACCTGCTCGAGCTCGAGCTTCGGCCCGTCCTTTTCCAGCGCCTGCCGCACCAGTCCGACCAGCCGGAGCGCATCCTGCGGCGGCTGCCCGCGGGAGCGGATCACGATCTGGACGTCCTGCGGCCGGGCGTACGGGTAGAGCTCGCGCATCTTCCCGTCGAGGATGAAGCTGGCATACGCGTTCAGCTTCTCTTGCAACAGCCAGACGGCGCGCGGCAGCAGCCAGTCGCCGCGGTCCACGTCGATGTAGAGGCGGAACTCGCGCTGGCCCGCGTCCTTGCGGATCTCGTCGATCTCCGCCGTGGTGGCCAGCACGTCAGATTCCTTCCACTGCGATGGCGCTTCGATCGGCCTTCTCGACCAGCTCGGCGCGATCGAGCACCAGCGTGGTGCCTGCTTCCACCGCCAGCGCGGCGCATCCGGCCGCGGCGCAGCTCTCCAGGGTCCGCGGGCCGATCGCGGGCACGTCGAAGCGCTCGTCCTGTTGCGGCTTGCGCGCCTTCACCACCACCGCGCCCCGGCCCAAAGCGCCGCCTCGCGCGATGCAGGCGTCCGTCCCTTCCACAGCCTCGACCGCCAGGATCACGCCGCGCTTGACCACCACGGTCTGACCGATGTCCGCTTCGCCGAGCACGCGCGCGGCGGCAAGCCCGGTGACGGCGTCGGCGCGCTCTTCGTCGCTCAGCCTGCGCTTGCCCAAGGGACCGTGACCCGCAAGCAGCTCCGGCACCAGCGGCAGCGGCGAGACGATCCGGATTCCCTCTTCCTCCAGGCCGGCTGCAATGCCGCGCAGCGCGGCGTCGTCGCCAAAGGTCCGAAGCCGGGCGAGGATCTTGAGGCCGAGCCAGTCGGGCCGCACGTCGAAGAGCCTGGGCCTGCGCAGGCCGCCGCAGAATACGGCCTCGGCCACTCCCGCGTCGCGCAGCACCTCGGCGATGCGCCCGAGCTGGCCGACCTTGACCCACGCTGACGCGCGCAGCGCCGGATCGGTCTCGCCCTCGTGCGCGACGGCCACCACGGTGCGTCCAGCGCGCTCCGCGGCCTCGGCGAACAGCAGAGGCAGGCGCCCCGAGCCGGCGATGAGCCCGATGGGCGCCCCCGTCACCGCGCGATGCCCCGCTCGGTGCCTTCGAGGAAGGAGACGAAGTGATCGATCTCCGGGTGCCCGCCGAACTCCGCCTTCACGTGGGCGACGGCCTCGCGCAGGCCCATCTTGCTGCGGAACACGATCTTGTACGCCGCCTTCACGCGGGCCTGGGCGTGCTCGTCGAATCGGGCCCGGGTGAGGCCCACGGTGTTGATGCCCACCACTTCCGCCCGATCGCCCTGCACGGTGACGTAGGGCGGCACGTCCTGCGTCACCATCGCGCCGCCGCTCACGAAGGCCAGCCGGCCGATCCGGGTGAACTGGTGGATGGCGGAGAGCCCGCCGAAGATCACGTGGTCCTCGACGTCGACGTGGCCGGCGAGCGCGACGGAGTTGGCGAGGATGCATCCGTCCGCGATCTGCACGTCGTGCGCGACGTGGCTGTTCGCCATCAGCAGGCAGCCGTTGCTGATCCGGGTGACTCCGCCGCCGCCGGCCGTTCCGATGTGCACCGTCGCGAACTCGCGGATCTGATTGGCGTTGCCGATCACCAGCCGCGTTGCCTCTCCCGCGTACTTGAGGTCCTGCGGGATCGCGCCGATCGCGGCGAACTGGAAGATCACGTTGCCTTCGCCGATGGTGGTATCGCCTTCGATCACGGCGTGCGGACCTATCCGGGTCCGGGGCCTCCCCCGCGAGCCGCCAGATGGCCCCCTTCTGGCGCTCGATGCGGACGTGCAGGTCGAGGCGATCGCCCGGGACCACTGGCCGCCTGAACTTCACGGCGTCGAACGACATCAGATAGATGACCTTTTGTAAGGGATCGAAGGGGGCTCCCTCGTACGCCAGCAGCGCGCCCGCCTGGGCCATCGCCTCGAGCTGCAACACCCCCGGCATCACCGGCTTGCCGGGGAAGTGGCCCTGGAAGAACTCCTCGTTGAAGGTCACGTTCTTGTAGGCGTGGATGTGATCGCCCTTGACCACCTCGACCACGCGGTCCACCAGGAGGAAGGGATAACGGTGCGGCAGCGCGGATAGGATCTTGAGGATGTCCATCACTTTCCCTTCTCCCTCTCCAGCTGCTCCACGCGCTGCTGCAGCTTGCGGAACTGCTTCAGCAGGTCGGGGACGCGCGGCAGCGCGGCGCTCATCCGCAGCCATTCGCGGTGTGGCATGGCAGGATAGCCCGTCACCGTCTCGCCCTCGCCGACGTCGTGTGCCACCCCTGCCTGCGCGCCGGCGCGGGCGCCGTCGCCGATGCGGAGATGGCCCACCACCCCGACCTGCCCGGCGAGCACCACGCCCTGACCGACCTGGGTGGACCCGCTGATCCCGACTTGCGCGACGATCAGGCAGAGCGGTCCCACCTGCACGTTGTGGCCGATCTGTACCAGGTTGTCGATCTTGGTGCCGCGGCCCACCCGCGTCTCGCCCAGGGTGGCGCGGTCGATGCAGCTGCAGGCGCCCACTTCGACGTCGTCCTCGATGCGGACGATCCCGGCTTGCGGGACCTTGCGGTGCATGGGGCCGCTGCCGTCGCCCTCGAGGTCGAAGGCGAAGCCGAAGCCGTCGCTGCCTACCACCGCATTCGGCTGCAGGACGACGCGGTTGCCGACGATGCAGTGCTCGCGCACGACCGCGCCCGGCCAGAGGATGCAGTCTTCGCCGATCCGCGCGCCGTCCAGCACGCGCGCGCCGGCATGCAGGGTGGTCCGCGCGCCGATCCTCGCCGCCGGGCCCACGTACGCTCCCGGCGAGATCGCCGCCGTCGGATGGACCTCCGCCGTCTCGTCGATGAGCGCGCCGGCCTGGATGCCGGGCTCGATCACCAGCCCGTCGTGGAACAGCGCGCTGGCCTTGGCGAAGGCGACGTACGGTTGCGCTGCGACCAGCCGGGCAGCGCTTGCCGGAACCTGCGCGGCGTCCTCGTCGGAGACGATCACGGCGCCGGCGTGGGTGCCCTGAAGCTCTTTGCGGTAGCGCGGATTGGCGTAGAACGCGATCTGCGACGGGCCGGCCGTCTCCAGCGGCGCAACTCCCGAGATGTCGCCGGCGCCGCCCCCGCGCAGCTCCGCGCCGATGCGGCGGGCGAGCTCCTGGACAGAGAGCTGCGTCTGGAGTGTGCCCACGAGGGGAGCTTACTTCTTTGGCGGAGGGGCTGCTTTCCCCGCGGGCGGAGCCGCCTTGGCCTTGGGCTGGCCGGCGCCGAAGCGCTCGTTGTAGCGGCGCACCACCTCGTTGGTCACGTCGGAGGCGGCGGGGGCGTACAGGAGCGCGGCCTTGTCGAGCACGAAGGTGAAGCTCTCGCGATCGCTCACCTCGGCAACCACCTGGAGGAGCCGCTTGGAGATGCTCTGCATCGCTTCCTGCTCCTTCCCGGAGAGCTCCTCCTGCATCTGGCCGGCGGCGTTCTGCGCCTCGACGAAAGCCTTCTGGAGCTGCTCCTGCCGCTGGCGCTTCGCTTCGTCGGACAGGACCGGGGCCTGCTTGTCGTAATCGGTCTTCATCTTCTCCAGATCCGCTCGCTTCTTGTCCAAGTCGGACCGCTTCTGCTGCAGCTCGGCCTGGAGCCGGCTGCGGGCGGCCTTTCCTTCTTCGACCTCCTGGACCGCGCGCTGCACGTCGACGTACCCGATCTTCATTGCCTGGGCGTACGCACTCCGGGCTGCGACGGCGACGGCAAAAGCCAGCAAAAAGCGGCGCATCTTGTATCCTTGCCTCCGGGTTTTTGGAACCGGCGCACCCTAATGGTACGGGCTCGGCGGGTCAAGGCCGAAGGCGCCCGCCACGCTGGTTGTATCGTTCGCTGAGACGCCGCCGGGCTGCATGGCCCTGCGCCGCCACGCAGAAAGCGAGCTCACCGGCGGGCCCACCGTGACGTGAGTCGAGAGACACGGGGCGGCGCGGTCAGCGCATGATGTGCTTTCTGATGCGTCGGCGCGAGGGCCACGCACCCCGTCGGCTATCTGCGCGCGGACGCCCAGTGCGCTGGTCCTCTCCGCGCCCCGCATTGATCTGGAGTTGCGAAAATGGGGGCTCGCAAAACATTTTCGGGCGCGCTGTACAGCGGCGCTCCCGCCAACCGAATCCTCACCATACGAATAGGCAACTGAAGCCGCCTACGAAGGCTACAGACCAATGCGGGGCGCGGTGCGCGTTGTGTCGACTGGGCGAGACGCGCGCAGATAGCCGTCGGGGTGCGTGGCCCTCGCGCCGACGCATCAGAAAGCACACGTCGCGCAGTATGCGCCCCCCCGTGTCTCTCGACTCACGTCACGGTGGGCCCGCCGGTGAGCTCGCTTTCTGCGTGGCGGCGCAGGGCCATGCAGCCCGGCGGCGTCTTAGCGCACGATACATGAGGCGCTCAGGCGGTCAGCGTGACCGGGTTGTGCCGTCCAGCTGCTCGAGCGCAAAGACGTACGCGCCCAGAGCGGCCGCGGCGCTGGTCCCGAGCCGCGTCACCGCCACGCCGGTGCGCTTTCCCGGCTCGCCCAGGAAGGCGGAGAGGCCCTCCGGATCGTCGAGATCGAACGCCCGCGCCTCCAGCCGATCCGTCTTCGCTCCGCGGCATGCGAGCCGCCCGTTCAGCTCGCGGATCAGCGCGGGGAAGAAGAGCCGGGAAGCGGCCGACAGTCCTCCGCCGATGACCACCAGGCCGTCGACGACGCAGAGCGCGCTCGCGATGGCGTCGCCCGCCAGCTCGCCCATCCGGGAGAAGGCGGCGAGCGCGGCGGCGCGGTCGCCAGGCGCCTGGCGAAGGGCGATGGCCTCGATCTCGTGCGGACCAGGGGCGGGCGTTCCCGCCGCTTCCGCGAACGCGCGCTTCAAACCGCGCACGCTGACGCCCTCCTCCACCACCGCGCCGCGATCGTCGCGATGGCGCAGCCCCCAGACCGCGCCGGCCGACGAGTTGTCCCCTCGCACCAGCCGGCCGCCGATGCTAAGCCCGCCGCCGAATCCGGTGCCGAGGGTGAACCCGAGCAAGTTCCGGTACTGCCTGGCGCTCCGCTCGTTCACCCAGGGAAGCACCCCGGCGGTTGCCTCGCCAGAGGTGAACAGCGCGCCGTCGTTGTTGATGAAGACCGGCAGCCGGAAGTGTTCCTGGAGCAGGCTGCGGAGCGGCACGCCGCGAAAGGTGGGAAAGTTCGGGGGAGTGATGATGACGCCGGCCTCGTAGTCCGCCGGCCCGGGGAACCCGAACTAGATCGCCGCCGCTGCGCGACCTGTCGCTTCGTGCACCTGCTCGAAGCCCGAGCGGATCTGGGCCAGAGTGGCGTCGCGATCGTCGGAACGCGCGACCATCCGCAGCGGGTCCAGCAGGGCCCGGCCACCCCGCATCGCGTTGAACTCGAGCTTGCTTCCGCCCGCGTCGAGCGTAAGCACGACGCGGGGATCGTCCGAGAGCGCAGGCACGACCGCACTCTACAACGCCGTTCGCACCCGCCGCGAAGCGAAAGAGCGCTCCCCAACAGACAGGCCTTCGCCGGTCAGCTTCGGGCTTGGTATCTTCGCCGCATGATCCGCTATTACGGCAAGCCCGGCTGAACCGGCTGCATGAAGGCGCGGGAGTTTCTCGCGCGAAAGAAGCAGCAGGTCGAAGAACGCAACCTGATCAAGCAGCCCCTGACCGCGCCCGAGATCCGCGCGCTGGCGAAGAAGGCCGGGGGCATCGAGTTGCTGGTCGCGCCCAAGCGGCGGGCCGAGGCGGAGGGGCTCTCCGGCGAGAAGCTGATCGCCTGGCTGGCGGAGGACGGCGCGCGGGTGCGCCGCCCGATCATCGAGGTCGGCGGCGAGCTGACGCTGGGCTTCGCGGCCGATGCGCAGGAGAAGCTCGAACGGCTACTCCCCTGAGCACCGCCGCGGTCGAGCACGAACTTGCGACGGGCAGGATGATGTTTCCGCCGACGTGCGCCATCGCTTCAAATGAGCAGGGTGCCAGTCGGGTCTGCCACGCACCTCTCGCTACACGCACCTGGCGCCCCGGCGAGATCATCCGGGCAGTAGGGGGTCGGACCACCGGGGCGGACCGCCGCCCACATGCCCGGCGCTCATGGGTTTTTCGCTGACGGAATTTCGCCCGCGCCCTGCCCCCGTCGTACGCTCGTCGAGTGGCATTGAGCGGAAATCTCTCGGAGACGTCGTTCACCGACCTGGTGCAGTTCTACAGCATCAGCCGGCAGACGGCCGCGGTGACCATCGTCTCCCCGGCAGGACCCGAGCACGACGTCGTCGTCTTCATGGAGGGCGGCGAGATCGTCGACGCGAGATTCGGCGACATCATCGGCGTCGAAGCCGTGCGGCGCGCGCTGCGCCTGCGGGAAGGCGAGTTCCACGTCGATCTGAACGTCACTACCGAGAAGCGCACCGTCTTCGAGCCCTGCAACAAGCTCCTGCTCGAAGAGATGGTCTCCGACGACGAGGCGAAGAACGGTGAACCCAACGGCGCCCTCGACGCGGGCCCGGAGGAAATCATGATTCCGAAGTCGCAGCCCCTGCCTCCCCGGCGGGGTTCCTCGATCCCGCTCGTCATCATCGGCTCGGCAGCGATCGCCGCTGCGGCCGTCGGCGGGGCTCTCTGGTGGCGCTCGCAGCAGGAAGCCGCCGCGCTCGCGGAAAAGCAGGCCGCCATCGCCGCTCAGCGCCTGGCGGAAGCCAAGAAGCGGCCCCGCGTGGCCGGCGTGACCGACACCGAGATCGTCTTCGGCATGAGCGCGCCGTTCTCCGGCCCGGCCAAGGAGCTGGGCCGGGGCATGAAGACGGGCATCGACCTTGCGTTCGCCGCGGCCAACGAGGCGGGCGGGGTGAACGGGCGCAAGCTGCGGCTGGTCGCGCTCGACGACGGATACGAGCCGGAGCGCACCCGGGCGGTGATGAAGGACCTGGCGGATACCCGCAACGTCTTCGGCTTCATCGGCAACGTCGGCACCCCGACGGCCGAGGTGGCAGTGCCGTTCACGCTGGAGAAGCGGATGCTCTTCTTCGGCCCCTTCACCGGAGCCGGCCTGCTCCGGCGCGATCCCCCCGACCGCTACGTCTTCAACTTCCGCGCCAGCTACGCGGAGGAGACCGCGGCGACCGTGAGGTACCTGGTGGACGTCCGCCGCATCTTGCCCGACGAGATCGCGGTCTTCGCGCAGCAGGACGGCTACGGCGACGCCGGCTTCAACGGCGTGGCGAAGATGCTGCGCAAGTACAACCGCAATCCGGACAGGGCGCTGCGCGTGGGCTACAAGCGCAACACCAGCGACGTCGGCGAGGCCGTCGAGACCTTGCTCAAGAGCCGCCACCCGGTGCGCGCGGTCGTGATGGTCGCCACCTACAAGGCAGCAGCGAAATTCATCGAGAAAGTGAAGGCCGAGCGCCCCGACATCATCTTCAGCAACGTGTCCTTCGTGGGCAGCCAGGCGCTCGCGGACGAGCTGATGATGTACGGCGGCAAGGTGGCGGAAGGCGTGATCGTCACCCAGGTGGTGCCGCTGCCGCACAGCAAGTCGACCGCGGTGTTGAAGTACCAGGAGCTGCTCCCCAAGCACTCGCTGGGAGAGAAGCCGGACTTCGTCTCGCTCGAGGGCTACCTCGCGGCCAGCCTGCTGATCGAGGGACTGAAGCGCGCGGGGCCCGACTTCACCACCGAGTCGCTGGTCGACGCGCTCGAGGGGTTGCGCGGGGTCGATCTGGGCGTCGGCGCGACGATGGCGTTCGGGATGAGCGAGCACCAGGCGTCGCACAAGGTCTGGGGCACCATGCTGGACGCGAGCGGAAACTTCCAGACCCTCGAGATGGACTGAGCGGCCTCGGGAAACACGCGCTGGCGCTACCGTCGAAGGATCCGGTTCTGCCTCCAGGGCGATTTGAGGACGACGCCCTCTTGCGGGAGCGCGGCCTGCAGCGCCCTGCTCGGCTGCGCCGGACAGGTCGGCGAATTCCGGTACGCGAGCGCGGTAGCGAAGCGCCCTTCCGCCGGGTCGCCGAGCGCATGGGCGAAGTCGTCGGCGACGTCGCAGCCGGCAAGGCTTCCCGCCGTGGCTGCCCCAGGCGTGAACCCGTCGGAGTAGTCCCCGAATCCCTTCGCGTTTACGCCCTTGAACTGGATGGAGAAATACGTCGTGCCGCAATTGTCGAACGGATAGAACCCGTACGGCTTGCCGCAGGTGGTCCTTCCGACCTGGATCACCTGGATGTTCACGCCCTGCAGCCCGTTGAGGATCGACTCGCTCGCCGAGCAGGTCCCGCCCCCAGTGAGGACGAACACGCGGCTGAGACCGAGGGACGGGAGCGGCGCGCCAACCGCCACCGACAGCCCGAGCCCCTGGGAATAGAACGGCGTCGGCGCCAGCGCCCGGCCTGTCACGGGATCGGCAAACAGGTGCTTGGAGTTGAAGGTGAGCCGCTCGAACGTCCTGCGGGACGTCGCGTTGGCGCCCGCGATCATGTACGCGAGCTCGCTGGCGATGGCGAGGTATCCGCCGCCGTTGTAGCGGATGTCCAGGATCAGGTCCTTCACACCCTCGGCCTTGAGCTGGTTGATCCCGTCGACGAGCGCTTTCTCGGCCGTGGCCAGATGATCGTTGAACAGCATGTAGCCGACCTTGTCCGATCCGACGGTGATGGAGTGCACGTCGGGAACAGGGGCGATGGTGAGGGACGCCGAAGTCAGCGTCATCGTGTGCTGGACGTTCGTGCCGAAGTCCTCGAAGACGAACGTGTGCTGCTCGCCTGGCTTGGCGGGAAAGAGGCCGGCGTTCAGGATCCTGAGCGAAGTGGCATCGCTTGCGTTCACCAGGTCGACGCCGTCGACCGACAGGATCCTCGCACCACGGTTCATGCCGGCCAGCGCTGCAGGCGAGCTCGGCTCGTTGTAGCCGACGCGGTATTCGCGTGGCGGTCTTGTACTGGGATCGCAAGTACTGCAGGCTGGAACAGCGATCAAGGTCGTGCCATAGCCGACGTCTGCTCCCGTGGTGGAGAGGTTCTCCCAGTAGTCCGTCGGGTACCAGAAGTGGAAGTGATCCTTGGGCTTGCCGGAGGACGTGACCGCGCCCGTCTTGAGCTGATCGAAGTAGTCCGTCGCGCTCGGATGGATGACCGGGTCCACCGCGGGCACCTCGTCGTACCAGAGGTACAGATCGTCGGTCCACGCCCGCAGCCACTTCCTCTCGTCCTCGAGCGTTCCCTGCCGATCAGGGTAGGCGCTGTTCGTGAACGGATCGATACCCGTCCTCGGCGTTGCGCACTTGCCCCCGAGATCGCGCCAGGCCGGCCCGTCGCCCCCGCAGGAGGTGAGGAAGAGGACAACAGCGGCGATCGGAAACCAGCGCATCAGGACCTCTCGAACGGCGGGCTGCGGGCGACCCCTATTAGCAGTCATGCCGGCGAGCCACAATGCGGCATCCGGACCCAGTGTACGGCGGACCTTGCGCCCGTTCTCGCCCGGGATTTTCGGTGGCCGGCTCACGCACGAGGCGAATGCCGCGGTGCGTCTCTCCCCGAGCGCATCGATGCGTAACTCGGCGCGCATTGACTTCACTTGTCGCGAGCCTCTACGGGTCGTCGAGTGCAGCAGAAAGCCGCACCCCGCCGCCGTCTGCGCACACGAGGGGATGACGACATGGCCAAGAAGCTTCCGGGTACCCGGGAAGAAGACTCCTGGTTCAGCGAAGAGCAGCTCGATCAACTCGTCCCCGCGGACGAGAACGATGAGCTCAGGTCTCCGATCCCCACCCAGATGGTCTCGAACGGCGAGTACCTGCCGAACCCGCAGACCGAGGAGCAGAAGCGAGTCGAAGTCCGCATCCGCGATCTGGCCGATCAGGTCGGGAAGAAGCTCGGCGTGAGCCGGCGGCACTTTCTCGCCAGCTCCGGCGGCATGGCCGCGGCCTTCGTCGCGATGAACGAGGCGCACGGCGCCGAGTATTTCAAGGTGAGCAAGGAGGAGATGTTCGAGCCGGAGGCCCACGCGGGGAACGGTCCGCCCAGGGACCTCTTCGTCCTCGACGATCAGCTCCACACCATCCGGTCCAGCCGGACGGGTCCCGGAAACGCGCTGCGGGACATCGCCCAGGGCAACCACAGCTCGCTCAACCCGAGCGACCTTCCGGACGAGCTGAACCGGGTCAACTTCCCCTGGAACCCCGCCATCGTCGGGCTGCAGAACCTGAACTCGAACTTCCACCTGATCCAGTTCATGAAGGACGTCTACCTGGACAGCCAGGTGACCATCGGCATCCTCAGCAACAACACCTCGGCCGCAGTGCCCGACGGACCGGTGAACCGGCCACCGAGGAACATCCGCGAGTCCGAGTCCGGCGAGTTCCTGACGGCCCCGCAAACCGCGTCGGTCCGCGACTGGGTGAACCAGATCGCCGGCTCCACCCGGATGCTGGCCCATGGTCAGCTCTTCCCGGGCGTCGGCAATCAGAGCGATCCGTTCTACGGCGATTACCACCGCTGGCAGATCGAGAACCTGAAGCCCGACTCCTGGAAGGGATACACGTCCGCGAACTCCGCCAAGCGCTCCGCCGACCCGCCGCCGCCGGCCAACCCGAACTTGATGACGCGCTGGGTGCTCGACGACGACATGGCCGACGCGGTGTTCAGCGTCATCACCGAGTCCAGGTATGCCGAGTACAAGAGGACGCACCCGGGCTTCTACAACATCTGCATCCACAAGGGCCTGTCGACGACCGCTCCGGACAACCCGGGCTCGGAGCCGCTTGGCTATCCCACCGACATCCCCAGGGCGGCGGCGAAATGGCCGCAGCTGAATTTCCTCATCTATCACTCGTGCATCCGTCCGGGCTTCTGGGTGCGCAACGCCTTGCTCGACGTGCAGTCGGGCAACACGCGCATGGGGGTGCCTGACATCCTCTGGACGACGCGGTTCCTGGTCGATTCGGCGAGGTTCCCGAACGTCTACTCCGAGTTGGGGACCACGTTCGCGTCGTCCGTCATCACGTTCCCGTCCGTGTGCGCGCACATCCTGGGCCAGGCGCTGAAGTTCTTCGGCGAGGACCGGATCGTCTTCGGATCGGATGCGGTCTGGTACGGCGCTCCGCAATGGCAGATCGAAGCGCTGTGGCGGTTCCAGATCCCCGAGAGCATGCGGCAGAGGTACGGCTACCCGCAGCTGACCGAGAGGGCCAAGCGGAAGATCCTCGGGCTCAACAATGCCAGGCTGTACGGGATCAAGAACGTCAACGGGCAGCTCACCGACGAGCGCGATAGCTGCGACGAAGACGACGGCCGAGGGCAGGGCCAGGGCGACGGGCGGGAGCGGAGCGCGTACCACCCGGTGCCGGTGAATTACGCCTCGCTCATCCCCATCACGCTCAAGCAGACGATGGAATTCGACAAGTTCGCCCTCGACGACAAGCTCTCGAAGATGAGGCGCGAGTACCTGGCCAGCGGCGCGCATCCGACGAACTTGCGCCACGGCTGGTTGCGGACGAGGACCTGAGCCATCGGGCCGTGAGAGGCGTCGGGGAATCCCGACGCCCTCGCGTCAGGGCGCGCGCGGGCGCCAGGTGCCGTTCGAGCACGAGTGGTAGAGCTTTCCGTCGGCGGCGCAGGCGAAGACGTCGAGCTGGAACTTGCCCCAGGCGCAGGCGATGGGCCCCGCGGTGAACAGGATCGGCGCCGCATCCGGCGCTGCGGTTGCGGGCGCCCCAAGCGATTCGAACGCCGTCCAGCGCTCGCCGCCCCAGCTCGCGTGGAAGAGATGGCCGCGAGGTCCGCGGATGAAGACGTCCGCGCGCGAGCTGCCTCCTCCGCACACGGCCGGGGGGCCCGTCAGCGGCGTCATCCACTCCAGCGCGGGATCGAGCGGATCGACCTCGTCAATCCCTCGTAGCGGTGTGAACGGGCGCCACTGCTGCTGGGTCGTCCAGAGCTTGACCAGGATGTCGCCGGAGGGACCGCGCGCGACGACTCCCATGGCGCGCAGGCCGGCGTCGAAAGCCGAGATGGCGCCGAACACGGGCGCGTCGCGGCTGGGCCCACCAATTCCGCCGAGCGAGCGGCATTGGCCGAATCCCGTTGCGTCGTGGACGGTGTGCAGCAGGTCGCCTTCTCCCGCGACGGCGAACACCTCCAGCCGCCCACGCTCGCGGCAGCACGCCGCGGGCGCGCCGGCGATTCCCATCGGCAGCGCGCTTCCGCGGCCCTCCGCCTCCGGAACGCCGATCGACTCGAATCCCGACCAGTCCTTGCCGCGGAGGCGCCCGTGGACGAGATCGCCCTCGACGCCGCGAGCGACCAGGTGGATGTCGCCGTCCCGTGTGCTGCAAGCAGCGATCGGCCACTCCACAGGGATGGTGACGCGCGAGCCCTCGATGCGCGCCACGGGCACGCCGAGCGAACGGAGCTCCCCGAAGGCGTTTTCCTCCCGCTCGCGCACGAGCAACTCGCCGCTCGCGCCGCGCATGAAGACCGAGACGCCCCGCTCGCCCCAGGCGGCCGCCGCCGGGCAGAAGACGTCATCGGCCACCACGGACCAGCGCTCCTGGTCGGGCTCGGGGGGCATCGCTGCAGAATACCTTGGCCCGGCGCACCACGGTTCGCCGCGCGGCATCCAATCGTCGTCATGCCCGCATTCTCGGTTCTCGATCTTGCACCTGTCATCGAAGGCGGCGACACCGGTCTGGCGCTCCGCCGTTCGCTCGATCTGGCACGCCACGCCGAGCAGTGGGGATACCGGCG
>WNFT01003699.1_pt1 | contig 18506 bp, 16 predicted proteins | sample 5400191 | NCBI WGS metagenome assembly WNFT01 (sample SAMN13153359, study PRJNA577476) | soil metagenome | isolation source: 80 cm saprolite under Madrone tree | place: USA:California | collected 2016-06-14 | reverse complement strand
AGGATTCTCGGTCCCGTCGATGAAGCCGGTTAAGTCCCGACTCTCCTTGTAGGTCCACCCTGCTACTTCAGTAGCCAGGCGCGCAACAGGGGCGAGGACCTGAATCGCTTCTCGCGTGACATCGAAGACCTTATGGTAGGCATGGCCTGCCACCCACACCCACAGGTCATGCTGGGTGGCGGGCATCGTGTACCCATCGACACCGCGCACTTCCCGCTCGAAGTCGGTCACCCCTGCTGGCATCTCCTCGGGTGCAACGCGCGCCCACAGCGACGGCCTGAAGCCGACCACCAGGTTCACTCCTCCGGTCGTCATGCGTGGTTCCCCCAGGTTGGCAATCACCTGAACCAGCGTGAGTGGATCGCCACGCGCATGCAGATCGAACTCCAGATAGGAGTGCGAGCCAGTCCCCAGTGCGAAGATCCCACTTTGTGCTACATGCATCGTCATTCCTGCTTTCTAAAATGTAGTAAAACGTATTTACGACACCTTGCTCCTGTCAACGAAGCGCTAGGCAGAGAGACGAAGGGACGCACGCCTCTCCCATGGGGGAAATACAAACCGGTCCCTAATAGAGATCATTATACACTACGATGAGTCCAGATGACATGCTCTATAGAGGAAATGACATAACTATTCAGGTCTCCTGTCTTCAAGACTCTTCACTGCACGTGCGGCGAGGAGTCAGGCACCTGAATAGTTACTCTGCTCCACCAAAGTAGACATTACCCCCAGCTAAGGGATACGGACTGCAGTAGGTGAAGGAGTCACTGCAGCTGATGTCGGGGTCGGTGTAGGCACTACTAGCTGAATAGGTTGCCCATTGGCAGTAAGCGTAAGGGCAAGTTGTCCAAGCTCCGTCTCGAAATAATCAAGCTCAAATGGGTACGTGCCGGCAGCGGGAAAATTCACGACTAGATTATTTTGGGCAGGAGCACTCGTATTATTATATGAACCAACAACAGAGTAGCCTGTGAATGGGCCTTTGCTTGGCGGATTATTCATAGGGCCACTGACATAGGTTGGTTGCGCGTTTTTGTTATCTTGTGCAGTGCCCATACTCAAAATCCATCCATCATCAGAATAAAAATTGAACGTCACTTGACTTGCTTGCGAAACAGTAATAGTAGCCGTAAAGACAGCGTCAAAAGCCTCCAAGTTTCCGACCCCTGCCTGTTCTCCGTTACCTTGCGCGACAATGGTTTGACATGATCCATCAGATTGAGGAACAACATCGGTAAATGGTCGAGTATTTACATCAACATTTGTCGTATTGCTACAAGAGACAGTTCCGCTCGGAGGATTAAAATTGATAACCGGAAAGGTTTGACTAAATGCAGGTGTAGCACCGGGAGTAGCGGTAAACGCATTATCGCTTGTAGAGCTAGGAAAAAAGAGATCTGTCCCCGGTTTACTTATAGTAACAGTAGGTGTAGTGGTCGGTGAAGGTGATGGAGCTGCAGTAGGTGTTGGAGTCGGTGAAGGTGACGGATCTGCAGTAGTTGTTGGAGTCACTGCAGTTGATGCCTGTACTGTGAAGGTCGCAGCGAGCGATACGGTGGAGGTACCTGGCTGGCTACTGAATGTGACCGTCGTTGTGTATTTACCCAGCTTCAGTCCGTTTGCTTTCGCGCTGATGGTGACTTGTCCCTGTCCGGGGGCTTGTATCTGCCCACTGCTATGATCGAGCTGGAGCCACGGTGCCTGATTCTGATCCCAACTGGCCGTCCAGTTGAGCAATCCCGACCCGCTGGCACAGAGTGTCACTTTCTCTGAGCCTGGTTGGTTGGAACCTTGATCGGCTGTTAATGTAATCGCAGTTGGTGTGACGCAGCTTAGCCCTGCCACAGAGGCCGTCGGAGATGGGGGGTCGGTTGGCGACGGTATCGCTGTTGGGGACGGCCTACGGACTGGAGTAGGAGTATGTGTCAAAGAGGGGGGGTCGGTTGGAGACGATACCGCTGTTGGGGAAGATGTGCCAACTGGAGTCGGAGTTGTCAAAGAGGGGGGGTCGGTTGGAGACAGCGTAGGGGTGTCGGTTGGGGACAGCGTAGGGGCGGATGTGGGTGCCTGTCCCAGTTGTTGAACGGAGAAGTTCAGCACTGCGCTGCGCTGGCTAAGCTTCTCCGTTGCACGAATAGTATGGTGCCCGACAGGCCAGTTTGAGCTGACATCGATAGTCACATTGAAAGTTCCGTTGGCACTGACCACGAGGGTGTCTTTTGAGGCGTCAATCTGGCTGATTTGTGGTACGAGCATCGCCAGTCCCGCTGTAGCGTTTGCGTGAGTGTTGGATGAGACCTGAATTGCTGGCTCACGGTCGGCATAGTAGAGTGGTTGGGTACCATCGAGCGTGAGCACCACGATGCCGCCTGGGATGAAGTGGCTGCCGTAGAGAGAAATGGACTGTCCCCAGGCCACATTCGTGCTACCGCTCAGGGAGAGGGCAGGCCTGAATGCGGCCAGGCCGACGCCAATGGAGCCGACGCCAATGAGTACAGCTGCACCAAATGCCACCAGCGCTACGCGCATATAGTTGTGTAGGCCTGGTCGTGGCTTGGATGTGCCCCGCCTGGATGTGTTCTGAAGGTGATGTGGAGATTGGTGTGAAAAGCCTGCCGTGTGTCGAGGATGCGAAACAGACTGTGCTAGTGGGAATTTTGACTGCGTGGGCCGATGCCACCCAGGCGGTGTTGACTGTGTTTGCGGGCTGCTCGGGACGGATTGAGGCGCTTGCCGAGCTGGGTGCCACCCAGCAGGCATTGACGGCGTTTGTGGGCTGCCCTGGACGAATGGTACTTCGCTGACCTGCGGGGTGCCCTGCACCATTGGCAAGCCTCTAGCAGGGCCTTGCGCTAGTCCGTCGCCGAGCAGTGAAAGACCCAAACCAATCATGGCACCACGGCGCTGCTTTTCCTCTTCACTCTCCTGAGGAAGTACTTCCTGATCCGACTCCTGCAAGGCTGTCAGGGCTTCTGTATCCGACTCCTGCAAAGGTGCTGTTGGCTGTTGACTCACGCTCGTCGGGGCTTCTGTTGAGTACGTTGGTGTTCGTCCACAATACCCACAGAAGGAGGCGTTATCGGGTAATGGCGTCATACAAAATTCACACTGTCGCATCATCTTTATTCTCCTGGGTGGCGAGAATTGGCTGAGTATATAGCTACCTATTCATGCTCGCCGGCGTGTTTTATATTTCGATCCTGTTGGTGTAGTATCCAAGAATACACATCGTATCAATATGTAACCCACATTCCGCAGTTTGCATTTGCATTTTTGGCAGAATCGCATGTAGAGCAGATTAACAAGGTAAAGTCTTATAGAGCTCTACAATATAAGGTGGCTTTCTGCCTAAGTTCGTGAAGATACTGCGGGATGTGGGCTTCCTAACAGATAATGGTTTTACTCGGGATATCCGTCCCACCCTCTTGCTATTTTCGAGCCTTGAAGAATTTATCCCGTGATTATGAGTGTAGCAAGAGGGGCGAGCGATTGAAGTGAAGGAACGGTAAAGATACAGTTAAGAATATATTGATGTGGTTAAGGCTTCTTCACCTGGCTTGACGAGGAGGTGAGGAAGTGAAGTCTACTTTTTGTCATCAGCCGTTCGCAGTCGTCTGGAACCAGGCAAACATTTCAAACGTATGTGCTGGGATGTTCGGAAAGCCTGTCCAGCCCTAACCACGAAGAATTGAACGAAGGAGCCAGATGTAGCATAAGGAGTAGCAGAAGAGATCGTGACAGCCCTGTGAGAGTCAAGCGACAAGATGTGACGGATTAGTGAGATTGGGAGGCTAAACTCTTAGCACTCAACAGAAAGGAGACAGTCATGTTCTACGCAGCAATCCGAAGGTACTCCATTATTCCACAGTTCGTTGGGGAAGTGATGCAGCGCATCGTAGGAGACTTTATGCCTATCATCAGCCAGGCGCCGGACTACCTCGCGTACTATGCCTTGCGAGTCGGAAACAACGATGTGATCACCATCAGCATCTTTCACACACTGGAAGGAGCAGAAGAATCGAACCCACTTGCTTTCGAGTGGGTCCAAAAGAATATTGCCAAGTTCGTTCAAGGGGGACCAGAGGTGACAATAGGCCAGGTGTTCGCTGGTTCGGTTGGTGCTAACCGCGGATGAGGAATGAGAGTGTTTCTAGCTCAACCTTACTGTAAAGATACTGGCAGGGGAGTATCCTGTTCATGAGGTCTACCTGGATGGTACTGAAAGTTATTGCTGCCTCCTGTTATCTCAATGAACACAAAAGCTTAGCCCTTGATTGCTTTTCTGATACCTCTCTCGATATCTAAAAATGCTTCATCAAGGTTGCGCCAACGGGTTGCAGGTCTACCATCTGTGGGCAAAGGTTGAAGCTTACTGAAGGGTGTATCCTCCCATTCTACAGGGCGCAGGATGATAGGGATTACAATGGCCTCTCCAGCTTCGTGCCTCTTCATAGCGCGTTCTACCTCATCGCCATAACAATACTCCGAGGCAAGAAAATCTGGACTGACAAGCAACAGGATTATTTGAGCAGAATTCAAGTGAATATTGATCTCGTGCATCCATTCCTTGCTACCTCATCATGATCCAGAAAATGGAGAGACTCATGCCTGGAGCAGGGACGAAACCGACCGATTTCGATCTCCTTGCCCAAGAACGTCTCTTTCTGCTCGAAAACCAGAGCAACATAAGCAGTTATTCTATCAAGCCGATTGCTCGCCTGCGCTAGATGGCAATGGGCGGTTATGCCAGCCAGTTAATTGCTGATAGGCATGTGCTACGCGCAATGCCGTGGCTTCCTCAAAGGGCTTCCCTACAATCTGTAGCCCAATGGGTAGACCATCCATGGTAAAACCGCAGGGGCAGGAGACTGCCGGTAATCCGGCCAGATTAAATGGCAATGTCAGACGCAAATAGGCCGGTGAGAGGTTTTCTGTCACGCCATCGATCTCAATATCCTGGGCCATCAGTGTCGCCGGTTGAGCGGGCACTGGAATAGTGGGTAGCACAAAGACATCTACTTTCTGCATGATGGTACGCAGATTGCTGGAAAAGAGACGGCGTTCATGCAAGGCATTCAAATAATTTACAGCCGAAAACTGTTTGCCTTTTAAGAGATTTGCCCGGACAGACTCTCCATACAGATCCAGTTTGTTGAGCCAGCCGTTTTGTATATGTGCTAGCATGGCTTCCGGTCGTAGAATAGTGTGGAATTGCTCGACGGTAGGGCGGCGTGGTAGCTCAACATCAACGATCTCAGCACCTTCTTCTTCTAAGATGTGCAAGGCTGCACGCCAGGATGCACGTACCTCTGGATCAAGCGGAGCCACAAATGCTTCCTGTAGTACCCCTATGCGTAATCCTTGTAGTAAGAGTGTGCCACGTCCTTGCGCGCCGCCAATCAGCATAGCGGTTGTGTGCCCAGGCGACAAAGGGGGACCGGAGACGCTATTGGGATCACGTGGATCATAGCCAGCAATCGCGTCGAAGATAAGGGCACAATCTTCTGCCGTGCGTCCTAATGGCCCAACGTGATCAAGCGACCAGCTTAGTGGTATTACTCCGTGACAACTAACCCGTCCATAAGTCGGCTTGAGACCGGTAACACCACAGCAGGCGGCAGGAATACGAATAGACCCGCCGGTGTCAGTACCGATTGCTCCCAGACACATGCCCGTTGCCACTGCCGCAGCTGAACCCCCGCTAGAGCCACCGGTTGTTCTTGTGCGATCCCAGGGATTACGGGTGGGTGGCGCATAGGGGCCGTAGGCAAATTCAAACGTATTGGTTTTGCCAATAATGATGGCACCGGCCTTGCGTAGTTGCTCTACAACTGTGGCATCCTCTTGTGAAACGTGGTCAGCAAGCACTTTGGATGCTGCCGTCGTGCGTACACCTTTCACGGCAATCATGTCCTTAATGGCAATGGGAATCCCATGCAACCGACTGCGATGGAGGCCGGTACGCAGCTCGCGTTCCGCCTGCTCTGCGTCCCGCAACGCTTGCTCGCGCATGACGGTAATGTAAGCCTGTATTTCACTATCTTGAGCCTCAATACATTCGATTGTCTCAAGAACCAGTTCGGTTGGTGTAGTAATCCCTGCATGTACCTCTTCAGCCGCTTCGCTTATAGAACTGTAAGGCATTTCGTTTGCTCCTCGTTATTGCCTCTATGCCGCTCAGTCGCCGTTCTCTGCTTGCTAGACGACCTTTTCGACAACCATTGCGATCCCCTGCCCTACGCCTATACACATGGTGGCTAGTCCCAATTCCACATCCTGGCGCCGCCCCATCTCATGCAGCAGTGTAGTAAGAATGCGTGCACCGGAGCAGCCCAGAGGATGCCCAAGCGCAATCGCTCCTCCATTCCTGTTCAACCGTTCGTCCTCAGGATCCATATTCCACTCGTGGAGCACTGCCAGAGATTGTGCAGCAAAGGCTTCGTTGAGTTCGATAAGACCCACATCATTGAGCGAGACTCCGGCCCGCGAAAGCGCCTTCCTCGTTGCTGGCACTGGTCCAATGCCCATCACGCGGGGTGGGACTCCGGCTACCCCAATGCTCCTTATCCTGGCCATTGGCTTGAGACCGTGTGCCCGAGCGTAAGCAGCGGAGGCGATCAGCACCGCAGCCGCTCCATCGTTGAGAGGGCTGGAGTTGCCTGCTGTGACTGTCCCGCCTTGTTTGAAGACTGGCTTGAGCCTGGCAAGCTGCTCTAGAGAGGTATCGCGGCGTGGACCTTCGTCTGCCTCGATTTGCGTTTCAGACGTGCGAGTCCTGATCGTGACTGGCACGATCTCGTCGTAGAAGCGCTTCTTGTCCTGCGCAGTGACAGCCTTCTCATGACTCCTCAGAGCGAAGCGATCCTGGCGCTCACGAGTGATAGCGTAAAGATGCGCGAGTTCTTCGGGTCTCTGGTCCTCAGAAGCGAACTTGAAGCTCTCCTGGACCAGGTTTTTGGCGGTCATACCGAGCGAGTCTGTGTGTCCCATCTCCTCCAACTTGGGATTGACGAAGCGCCAGCCCAGAGTGGTATCGTACATGGTCTGGTGCCCAGTGGCAAAGCCCTTTATAGACTTGGATATTGCGTAGGGCGCTCGGCTCATGGACTCGACACCCCCGCCGACATACACGTCGGCTTCGCCAACCATCACGGCCCGCGCGGCATTCGCCACAGCTTCAAGTCCCAAGCCGCATAAGCGATTGACCGTCGCTCCCGCCACCTCGACCGGAAAGCCCGCCAGCAACAGTGACATGCGCGCCACATCGCGGTTGTCCTCACCAGCCTGATTGGCACAGCCAAAATAAACATCCTCGACTTCAGCGAATGGGACACCTGTCCGTTTCATAAGCGCACGCAAGACGAGAGCGCCGAGGTCATCAGGTCGGATGGCACTCAGTGCGCCGCCATGCTTTCCGATGGGGGTGCGGACTGCACCCACGATCCAGGCCTCGTTTGCTCCTCCGTAGGCCATATCTATCGGCTCCTTTCTCTGGTTAGTGCATGTGCATGCATTTCTTCAACAGTGGGACGGAATTGATGAATCGCCGCCAGCCGGGAGCTTCTCACTTGCTCTTAGAATACATCCCGGTCGGGTCCAGTCGGACACGAATCATCTGTAACTCCTGGCTGGTTGGCGGACTTACCTCTGAAAGATTCTCGGCCAATCTCACCGGCCACCCCATCTCAGCTTGCACCTGTTCTAAGGGAATCCCTGGATAGAACGAGACAAGTTGCATCTCGCGCTCTACATTCTCAAAATTAAAGATGGCCTTATCTGTGATGACGAGTTCCGGCCCTTGACCTGGTATGCCCTGCGCCTGTCGTGCGTCTCCCCCGGTCAAGTAGCCAGGACTGGTGAGAAAGTCGAGCCGCTCGACAAAAGCCCGCTTCTTGAGCTGCATGATGTAGAAGGTGCGCTGGGCATTGATCGCGATCTCACACGCGCCACCACTGCCTGGCAGCCGTATTCTTGGGCTGGTATAGCTCCCGATGACACTGGTATTGAGATTGCCGAAGCGATCAACCTGTGCACCGCCTAGTAAGGCCACTTCGACCAGACCACGCTGGAGATAGAGGCCAAACAAATCGGCCATCGAGATGACGCAGGTAGCTCCAGTCACCAGCGTCGGGTCCCCAATGGAAAGGGGCAGCCGCTGTGGTTGCGCGCCGTAGACTCCCGATTCATAGATAAGTTCAAGATTGGGTGCTCCTGTACGCCGGGCCAGGTTGCAGGCAATATTTGGTAAACCGACTCCAACGAAGACGGTTCGGACACCACTCAACGCACGTGCGGCAGCCACAATCATCAACTCAGATGGGGTATAGCCTCTTTCAGGCTGTGTCTTTTTTTCACTCATTGATAAGCCCCATACTCAACGCAAGCAGCAGGAGCAGAGCCGGGTTGAATGCGCTCTAAGGTCTCCGTCCCAAGCTTGCGTAAATATTCAGTATGATCCTCGACACTGTAAACCCATTCGTCTAACCAGTCTTGGACACGTTGTGGATCGCGTGAGAGCTTATCCCACATGAGATAAAAAGCATTGTCACGGTCATAGTATCCCTGGACATACGAAGGGTACGCTCCATAGGGCAGATGCACAACCGCATCAACAATCAAACCAGGAATAAGCGTTCGATTGGGATCAGCCCGGATGATGGCTTCATCCACAATCTCCTCAGCGACAATGATCACCTTGCGGGCAGCAAAGGCCACCTCTTTCTGCACACCCAGCAGGCCCCAGAGCTGCGTGTTGCCTTGACGATCAGCCCGCTGTGCATGAAGAATAGCAATATCGGGATGGAGAGGCGGCACGACAGCCACCTTTTCATCCCCATAGGGACTCTCTAGAAATTTGATCTGATCATTGACAAGGGGCATCTCGGACCCCAGGTAGCTGCGCAATGGATAGAAAGGTAATTTCGTTGCCCCGGCGATGTAGCGCCCGACCAGGCCATAATGTGAGTACTCCTCAAGCTCCAGAGGAACGGGCCTCCCCGTTTCAACCGCACGACGCACACAGTGTAAAGCACCAACCCCAGGATTCCCCAGATAACTAAAGATGAGCTTACTTGCCACTCCTGCCGCTATCATTTGATCATAGATCAGGTCAGGTGTCATACGAATCAATGTTAAGTCGCGACGGTGTTGTCGAATGATCTCGTGCCCAGCGGCGAAGCAGATAAAGGCAGTAAAGCCTTCGATTGCCACAGACATCCATCTTGCACATACGTAGCAATAGCCTCACGCAGTGAGAGGCATTTATCAACCATTTATTGTCTCTCCATGAGAATCAGTAGACGAGCCAGAAACCTGTTAACTTAAGGGGTGTAGGGCCTCCCTTCCAAGTGTTCCCAAGTTCTTCTTTTTTTCTCACGCACGCCACAGAAGAGCGCGAGAAAAGAGAAAAGCGAGGGCACCCTGCACCCCCAAAGGGGCTGGCCGCCCCTTTGAACCCCGCTTTAGGTCCCTTCAGTTAACACTGAGGGGAGCCATCCTTGCAGTTGCCCTGGTCCACATAGCGTGGAGCTTAGACGGTGATCGGCTCTAAATTCAACGTGGCAAGGTATTCCTCGCGCCTCTCCTCGAACCAGGGAGGCAGGTGCAACACTTGCCCTAACTTGTTCATTGGCTCATCAATACCAAAGCCGATATCACAGGTCGCAGCCTCGAAGAGCACACCACCGGGCATCCGGACATAGATCGAGTGGAAGTAGTTACGATTCTTCAACTCGGAGACATCGACATAGCCCAGACCTTCCAGATACTCTTTCATGGTCTTCAGCTCCTGATCATTCTGAACAGCGAAGGCAACGTGATGCACCGTTCCAGCACCGTAGATCCAGCTCCCCGCGGGCACGTCCGGCTCGTGCAGGAAGTCAACTGTTTTCCCTGCGCCTCCCTCTCGTACTTCAAAGCGCTTGTAGGGTCCTTTCTCGGCGGTCTTCTTGAAGCCAAATGCCTGCATAAAGATTTCCGACTCGGCTGTCTCGCGCAGGCTCAGTGTAACGCTATGCAAGCCGCGCACGGCAACGTCTTCAGGCACGACAGAGGTCCAGGGGGGACGCGTATCATTATCATCACCGATCAATTCAAATTCGAGGCCACAGGGGTGCAAGAAACGAATGTAGGGCTGGCTGAAACGCTCCTGGATACCGCTTTGCTGCACGTTGAAGGAATCGAAACGCTTCTCCCAGAATGAGAGCGAGGATCTTGGTACGCTATAAGACGTGATCTTCACCTGCCCGGTCCCTCTGCGCCCATAAATGCCTACTTGCTTGTAGGGGAAGGTCGTCATGATGGTTCCAGGTGTGCCGGTCTCATTTGCGTAGTAGAGGTGATAGATAGGAATCGCACCATCCAATAAAACAGTTTGCTTGACCATTCTCAGGCCAAGAATTTTGGTGTAAAGGTCGACGTCTTCCTGCGCGCCACCGACGCACGCTGTCAGGTGATGAAGGCCTTGAATCAAGTCCATAGAATTGTGCTCCTTTCCTTATCGGTAGTTTGTTGACACCGGAAGCTTCTCGCTCAGAGAGCAAACGCGTGGCATTTTCTCCGAGGTGAAGAGCCCAGGTGTCGTCTGCCATCAACTGATGAGATTTCCCTCGTCAACAAAGTAGCGGTAAATGCTAGTGGGAGGGGTCAATGCTCCCATCGATCTTCATCGGGTCGGAATGTGGTTCCTGGGCGACCGCCCATTGTATCTCTGCTCTAGTGAATAGTATTCTCCTTTCCTACCATGCTTCTTGCAGAAGCACCAATAGTTGGGTGACATCAGTAATGGGCTTAGGGTTACTCTGTACGGTACGGCTTGCAAAGGCAAGTTGCGCCAGCCGTGGCAGATTGGAAGCGGGAACGCCAACATCGCGTAAATGCTGCGGCAGTCCTGATTGCCTGATGAGGACATCAACCTGCTGCACAATCGTCTCTGCCAGAGCTGTCTCGCTTTGTCCACTGTCAGTGAGTCCCAGAGCGTCAGCAGCCTGAGCGATTTGAGACGCGGTAGCCTCCAGATTGAAGCGCAGCACATGGGGTAGCATGATGCCATTCGCAATGCCATGTGCTACTCCAGCCGTGCCACCCAGAACATGGCAGATGCCATGATGCAGACCCATTGTCACACTGGAAAGCGCGAAGCCCGCCAGGTAAGCTCCCGCGAGCATCTCAGTCCGTACCGGGATGTTCGCCCCATCAGCAAGACAGGAGGGCAGAGCATTCCAGATCGAGCGAAGAGCGCCAAGAGCCGCCGCAGTTGATAGGGGGTTGCACGTTACCGAGTAGAGCGCCTCGAAGCAATGCGCGAGAGCATTGACACCAGTGGATGCGGTGAGTCCTTTGGGAAGCTGACAGGTGAGCAACGGATCGTACAGAACGAGCTTCGGCACGATCCTTGGATCAGACAGGGTGGTTTTGCGTGTCGTTCCCTCGATGGCACGTGTCGTGCCATAGAACGGGGTCATCTCTGAACCTGCATACGTCGTGGGAATAGCAATGACTGGAATACGGGGCTGGTCGATGGGAGTCACAGCACGGACGGCTTTCCCCGTGAGCTCTTCCTCCAGGGCAGAGCTCACAGCTTTAGCTATACCAATGGGGCTTCCTCCGCCCAGGCCTATCACGGCATCAATGGCATGCTGGTGAGCGAGGGTGAGAACCTCAGAGACCTGAGCATCCTGCACGTGCGGCTGAACCCGCTCATAGATAGCAACCAGGCGGGAAGACAATGCTGCTGCAATTCTGGAGACGTGTCCAGCTGATTGTTGGGAAGGGCTTGTGCAGAGCAATAGACGTTGCCAGCCGAAATCTTCGACGGCTTTGCCAAGTTGCTCAAGCGCACCCACAGCGAAGATAACCTTGTGCGCAAAACCCGTAGAGTGAAATGCTTGCATTATAAGACCTTCTTGGGTAGTCGAGAGCAAGCCCATCATGAAGAAGCCCTGCTCCACAACACTGACAACGATGTCGCAATAACTTAGGCACGTGCTTTTCTAGAATCTCCTCTCACCTCATTGCCTTTGGCGGAGGCGCGGAAACAAGCTCAGTGCGTTTTCACGCTCGATCAGCCGCACCGCGCTGGCATCAAATCCCTCATACGCCCTCAGTTCGGCACTATTCTTGATCAGATGCGATTCCGGCATAAAGGGATAATCGCTGCCAAAAAGGATGTGGGAAGAATCAATCAGTGCGCGAAGTCCAGTCAGCGTCACGGGGTTCGCTGACATAGCTACATCATAATACAAGCGCTGAAGCAGTGTGAAGACATCTTTGGGAGCACGTTCTTTGAGCGACGCCCTGATCAGTGGCCCAAAGGTGAGCCGTTTCGCCAGATAGGGGACCGCCCCGCCGGCGTGTGAAAGGATGAAGCGTATCTCGGGGTAGCGTTCCAGTGTCCCACTGTATAACAAGTTGGCGACCGTTCTCGTGGTCTCAAAGGGAAACTCGTAGAGCGATGGAGGGAGATGAAATCTCGGTTGATCTTTGCTCGGTGGTGTGGAGGGATGAAGAAAGACCAGAGCATGACGCCGATTGAGTTCGGCAAAGAGCGGTTCAAAATAGGGATCACCGAGATAGCTTCCCTGGTAGTGGGTGAGCAGCCCGATGCCATCGAGGTGCAGGGTGTCAAGGGCATACTCTGTTTCGCGTAGCGCAGCGTCCACATCGGGGAGTGGCAGGACAGCAAATGCACCAAAGCGCTGCGGATACGCTTGCAGGAGACCGGCTGCGTATTCGTTGATCTGTCGTGCCAACGTGAGAGCCAGCGCGTTGGTCCCAAAAAGAACACCTGGTTCAGAGAGAGAAAGCATCGCGGTGGCAATGCCTTGCCGATCCATGACAGCAAGAGACTGCTCGACGTCCCACACGGGAAAATCAACCTCAGGAATAGGTTCAGATACGCCTGCGCGCTGCAAAGCCAGGAGATACTCCGGCGGAAGAAAGTGATGATGCACATCGATACGGTATGGTTCGGCGGACATGCTAGCATGCATAGAAGAACTCCTTCCACATCCTTCCATAGGATGTTGCTTTCATTAGTGCTGAATGGTTTCTTCCTTTGTTTGCATCTTTGTCTTCAAACAAGTAAAAACTGCCCGGTCAGCTTCTCTACTGTGCTGTTAAGAAGACGGGCTCCTACGCCAACTCCAGAATGCGGGTCGGGGTAATGGGGAGCTGTGTAATTTTGGCACCAAGTGCATCGGAGATAGCGTTGGTAATCGCGGGCGGGGCGCAGATCGCACCACCTTCACCCACACCGCGAAAGTTGACAGGGCTGGCAGGGGGGGTCTCCAGATGCTCAATCTCTATCAATGGGACCTCTGTTGCTGTGGGGATCAGATAGTCCATGAAGGTCGAGGTCAGGAATTGCCCCTCCTTGTCGTAGATCGCATGCTCATAGAGTACTCCGCCGATGCCCTGGGCTACACCTCCGCGTATTTGTCCTTCCACGACGGCAGGATTAATCATGGTCCCGCAATCTTCTACGACCAGGTAGCGTGTAATCTCCACTTTGCCGGTCCCCGGATCGATTTCGACCCAGCAGCAGTGTGTGGCCTGGGAGAAGCCCCCCTCTCCACCATCATACGTTGAAGTGTGTACCAGCTCGGCAGCTACTCCAGGCGGCAGATCACCTGGCATCGTATGCACCATCATCGCGATGCGCTCCAGTGGGAGTGCCTTTTGCGGTACACCACGAACCGAAATGATGCCATTGACCATGTTCAGATCATCTGCGCTCGCTTCCAGCATGAAGCTCGCCACCTGAAAGACCTGCTTTTTGACTTCTCGTGCAGCAAAAAGTGTAGCCCCGCTGGCCATCGTCGCGGCCCGGCTACCGCCCGTGCCAACCAGACTGAAAGGTGTCGTCTGTGTATCCCCATGCACCACTTTGACGCTCTCAAATGGCACACCTAATTCACTGGCTACCACCTGTGCGAGCGTGGTTTCGTGGCTTTGTCCATGCGGTTGCTGAGCAGTCATCACGGTCACCTGGCCCGTGGGCTCGATGCGGACGGTTGCCATTTCTCTGACTCCCCCGATTTGCGACAGCATATCTGCCTCAGCAGGAGCGGGTTCAATGAAGGTTGCCAGGCCAAAGCCCACTACGCGTCCTTGCGCACGCAAGCGCTTCTGTTCCTCACGATACCGCGGTAAGTCTACCAGTTCCAGGGCTCGTTCGAGCGTCTGGCGCACATTCACCCGCGAAAGCGTTGTCCCGGATGCCATTCTCAATGGTTGCTCCTCCCAGGTGATCAGGTTCTTGAGGCGCACCGCGACGGGATCGAGTCCAAGTTCCTTGGCGACGATATCGATGAGCGTTTCGCGCGTCCAGGCCTCTACGGCCCAGGGACCTCGATAGGGAGTGTACGGGCCAGTATTGGTGGCTACAATCGTGCTTTCAAAGTGATAGTTCTGGAAACGGTAGGGACCGGGGAGCATGAAACGCACGAATATGGAGAAAAATGCTGCCCAGGGAACTGGAGGAACCTGGTAGGCTCCACTGTCCTGGACACTCTTGGCTCGCAATCCCAGAATGGTCCCGTCTTTTTTGATGGCCATCTCCACAGTGATCTGTTCCCCACGCGCATGACCGCCAGCCAGTAAATGCTCATGGCGATCTTCAATCCACTTGACTGGTCGACCAATTTTTAGAGCGGCCATAGCCACCAGCATGTCTTCGCGGAAGACGCTGGCCTTCAAGCCAAAGCTGCCTCCCATATCGGGGGCAATCACCCGGATGTGGTGAATGGGAAGATTGAGTTGCATGCTCAGGACCAAACGTGTGGCGTGATGTGCCTGTGTGCTTGTGTAGTAGGTCAGTTCCCTTCTCCCTTTATCATACATCGCCACTCCCCCGCGCGTCTCCATCGGGACCTGGAAGTAGCGATGTTCGCGAAATGTTTCTTTGATCACATGATCGGCTGCACTGAAAGCTGCATCAACATCGCCGTTCGTGAAGCTACTCTGATGGATACTATTGCTGCCGATCTCTTCGTAGAGAGGCGCACTGGCTGGGTCAAGCGCGACCTCGATGCTGGGTACCGGGGGAAGAGGATCATAGTCCACCTGGATCAGATCCAGTGCATCCTCAGCAAGATAACGACTTTCGGCAACGACCATCGCGATGAGATCCCCGACCAGGCGTACCTTATCAGTGGCGAGAGCGGTATACGTAAAGGGTTTATCTCCTGGCAGTGGCATCACGGTGATAGGGTTGATGGCACCGGCAATATCGGCTGCGGTGAATACTGCAATAACTCCAGGCAATGTCCTTGCCTGGCTGGCGTCCACTGTGATGCGAGCGTGTGCGTAGGCACTGCGCAGGAATGCGGTATGGGCTATATGAGGAAACTTAAAATCATCAATATACTGGCCCTGCCCGGTCAAAAATCGTGGATCCTCGACACGCTTAACGCTTGCGCCGATCAAAGTCCCAACCATGCTGTGTTTCTCCTTCAGTGCGTATTATTTCTCGGGTAAGCCTGGATCTGATGACGTGTCTCTCATCTTTTTGGCAGCCAGACGCACGGCGTTCACGATATTCTGGTAACCGGTACAGCGGCAGAGGTTGCCGGAGAGGGCTGGGCGAATTTCGTCATTTTGAGGGTCAGGATGCTGTTGCAGAAAAGCATAGACAGACATGATGAAACCAGGAGTGCAGAAACCGCATTGCATGCCATGACATTCCCAGAATGCCTCTTGTACAGGGTGCAGTTTGCCGTCGGGCGCCAGTCCCTCAATCGTCGTGATGTCTTTGCCATTTGCTTGTACGGCAAACATCAAGCAGGAGCGGACAGCTTCTCCACCGACCAGGATGGTACACGCTCCGCAGACGCCGTGCTCACATCCAAGGTGCGTCCCGGTGAGTTCCATGTCGTCGCGCAGGAAGTCGGCCAGCGTCTGACGCGCCTCTACGCTTCCTTCACGGGGAACTCCGTTGATAGTGAGTGCCACGACATGTTTCTTACTCGCGCTCATTGTTTTGTCTCCTTCAGCAGAACAAACGCTTTCACTGTGCACGCTGCACAGCTTCGGTCAGTGCTCGCTTGACCAGGGTTGTTGCAACATATTTGCGGTACTGGGAACTAGCATGGATATCGCTGGATGGATCAATGTCTGTGACCACTTCGGCAGCGGCAGCCGCAATGCACTGGTCGTCTGGCTTGCACTTGAGCAGGGCCTGCTCGACACTGGAGGCACGCATAGGGGTTTCACCAACGCCAGTCAGGGCTACGCGCACATCCGAGCAGGTCTGGTCACTGCTCAATGTAACGGTTGCGGCGACACCAACAAGGGCAAAATCGCCATGCCGCCGGGATACCTCTATGAATGACCAGCCTGTCCCCACTGGTAATGCAGGGAAGCGGATTTCGCTCAACATCTCGTCTGTTTCCAATGCGGTCGTAAGATAGGATACAAAGAACTCGGCGGACGTGAGGGTGTGCTTGGCTCCGCTTGCATTGGTAATGACGAACGTCGCATCAAAAAGAGCTGCGAGCGCGGGAAGTTCTGCCGCCGGATCGGCATGAGCCAGGCTCCCTCCAACGGTGCCACGATTACGGATTTGTGGGTGACCAACCCATTCGACGGCACTGGCGAGTAAGGGGAAGTGCTTACGCACGATAGGTGAATGCTCAAGGGTACGATAGCGGGTAAGCGCACCGACCGTCAACTCATTGTTTTCGACACGAAGATAGTCTAGTTCGTGGACTCCGTTGAGATCAATGAGCACTGACGGTTGGGCTAGCCTGAGCGCAAGCACTGGTACCAGGCTTTGTCCACCCGCCAGCAGTTTTGCTTCATCGCCATAGCGGCTCAAGAAGTCGCATGTTTCATCTATGCTTGTAGGGGCATAGTAATCAAATGGAGCTGATTTCATAGAGAATTGCTTTCCTCCTTGCATGTTTTGTGTTGAAGTTGTCACCATGTTCAATTCTGCAAAATTGGGTTTCACCTTCCTGAAGCGGTTTATGCCTTGTTCTGATTAGCGGCAAAGATTTGACCAACTAACGTGGCAAAGGGCATGTCGAGTGCTTCATAGACTTCATTGGCGTGAGGAGCCGCATTGTCCTTCAGAATCTCCACCATAGTGGTCGCATAGTCTGTGACAATAACGCCGGCCTGCGTCATGCGCAATAAACCAGTTTCTCTCTTTGTTACACTAAATGTTCCAGAAGCATCGACGGCTGCATAGGCATCATAGCCAAGACCAACTGCCCGAATCGCGGTCAATCCCAGGCAGACTTCCGTGGAAACACCGGCAATGATCAATTTTTGGCGCCCTATTGCCTCGACTGCCTGCCTAAAACGTGGCTCATCCCAGGGATTCACTGTCGTGCGCGCTAGGACATCCAAATCGGGGCGAGCTGCAAGCAATTCAGGAAAAACAGGCCCCCACATTCCGTCAGGAGCTGTTGCGGTCACGATTGTTGGGAGTCCCAACAATTTGGCCGCCTTCGCCAAAGCCACAATATTATGCTTGAGCGTAAGGACGTCGATATCGACGACTCCGGTCAAGAGACCAACTTGGTGGTCCACGAGGACCACCGCAGCATTGTCTGTAGTTAACTGCTCATAGAGTGCTTTACGACCCTCGGTGTTGACGTTGGAGATACTCATAGTGTTAGCATGTCTCTTTCTGTATCATCTCCTCACACGAAGATGATTGACTTGTTTCATCAAACTTACAAGAGGAGAGGCTTTCCTCGACTTGCAGGCCCAGTCGGCAGGGTTTGGGGCCACTGCCCAACTGAGGCATCTCGCCCTCCCTGCTCCTACTGTGAGGCAAGTTCCTCCTCGTCCCCAAGAGGGCAGCCAGGGCAGAGCCATTGAGCGAGGCGAGCGTCTCGACGCCCTGCACGGTAGCACCCCTCTGGTATCTGCTGCTCCTAAGTATAGAAGGGATGCGCGCGAAAGGCAACGCCCATCACGTCTCATGTCATGTCGCATCGCACGTCACATCGCTTCTCTTCTGGAGACAGCCCCTGCTCCTCGTTGATCAGCCCATGTGCTATCATAGGAGAAGAATGCAAAACGGTGGGATGGATGGAGCGCTTGGCCTTGCCCTCCATCCCGCCGCAGACAGGTGTTGACCCGCCCGAGGGCGCACCCGCGAGAGAAAGTATACGGCTGGAGCCAGGGGAAGTCAGCGTGCAGCATGTCGCATCGCATGTCCCATCGCTTCCTCTCTTGCTGCTGGGGCGCTCGGGTGGGTCAGGTGGAAAGAAGGGAGGTCGTCCATGAAACGGTCCTTCTATGCTGAGCGCGACTATGCCTTCGGCGAGCGCATGCTGAGGCTGCGCAGCGCCATTGGGCTGACGCAAGCGGGGCTGGCCCAGCAGCTGGGCGTCTCACGCCGAGAGGTCAGCAGGTGGGAGGCCGGCGAGAGTTATCCCAACGTCGACTCGCTCAAAGCGCTGCTGACCCTGGCGGTGCGCGCCTCGGCCTTGCCTGCTGGACGAGAGGAAGAGGAGATGCGGGCCTTGTGGAAGGCGGCACACCAGAAG
>WNFT01001728.1_pt1 | contig 18508 bp, 16 predicted proteins | sample 5400191 | NCBI WGS metagenome assembly WNFT01 (sample SAMN13153359, study PRJNA577476) | soil metagenome | isolation source: 80 cm saprolite under Madrone tree | place: USA:California | collected 2016-06-14 | reverse complement strand
TCGAGGCCGTAGACATGATCGGCGAGCGTATGGCTCTCTTTCGTTTTGGGCTCCTCGGCATCCGTCATCAGGAAAACTCCAAATCAGCGCTTGCCATAGCGCCCGCTATGCACTTATTCATTAAACATCATACCCGAGACGTCGTACCACCCGGAGGCTTCCATGCATCGTACCGCGCTTCGCATTGCCGCCGTTTTGCTTGCCCTTGCCCCCACCGTGGCGTTCGCCCATCCGGGCCATGAGGGCCCGGGCCTGGTCGCGGGCTTCCTGCATCCGTTGGGCGGCGTCGATCATATCATTGCCATGGTGGCGGTTGGCCTGTTGGCGGCGCGGGTCGGGGGACGGGCGTTATGGCTCGTACCGGCGAGCTTTGTCGGCACCATGGCGGTGGCGGGCCTCGCCGGCATGGCGGGCCTTGGGCTACCTTACGTGGAGACCGGCATTGCGCTCTCGGTCGTCGTCCTGGCCGCGGTCGCGATTCTTGGGGTGGCGATGCCGATTGCGGCCGCCATGGGGCTGGTGGCCTTCTTTGCGGTTTTCCACGGCTATGCCCACGGCGCCGAGATGCCTGAGGCGGTATCGGGCCTCGCCTACGGGGCGGGCTTCGTAGCAGCGACTGCGCTGTTGCATGGCGTTGGTATTGGGCTCGGCCTGGCGATTGCGGTCAGGCGCCCGCGCCTCGCGGCTAACTGATTGCTGGCGCCGACGTCGCCCGGATGGAGCTACCGGGTCCGGCCGGAGCCTGCCATCGGGCCGGCCCGACGATAAACTCCGCGCAATGCGGGGACAGTCTCGCCGCGAACCCTGCCGTCGAGTAGGTGAACATGTTGCCGCCCGGTGCGAGGTCCCTTGCCGCTTCGGACCTCGCAGCAAACATACGAAAGTCTGCGCAAGCTCCCAAACATCGGCGGGCCGTCGCACGACGGCGCTCCAGCCGGGAGGAAACCAGAGACCCGGCCGGCCGGCAGGACTATACCAGTAAGCGGCCTCGCTGACCGGCGGCCGTCGCGGCGGCCATGGGCCATAGCCGGCTGGGATGCGTTACTTTCGGCCGGACAAGGCCGTGGCGGAGGCGTGGGTCGATCTTAAAGTTCGGCATTTCGTGGCTGCACGCATCTCCTTGGCTTCCAGTGTGAAGCGGCCCGCTCGAAGTTGCCGCTCTTCTCACGATGAGGCCAGCCTGAGGGCCGGCATCATGTGGCGCATTTCGTCACTCACGATCGTGTGAGGGTGCGGTCGCGACGGCTGACCTGCACCAGACACAGCACGGATATCGTTTCTCATCAAAAAGTGATGTCGGCTGCGGAAATTATTGGTCGCGATCATGGGTGTAATGGGCATCGCAGGCGCCGACTTTCTGATGCGAGGCGACCTGTGCCGATCGAAGTTGCGGATGCAGCAATGCGCCAATGACAGCGATCGAAGTCATTAAGACTTCTGGCTCAACCCGTCCCTGAGAGGAGAAATCTATGTTGTCGAAAGTGAATATCGCGGCTGTCGCTGCGCTCCTTGTTGCATCTGTCGCCCCGGTCGGGGCCTACGCGCAAAGTTACGGCGGCGCATACAGGACGCCTGAGCGCCAGCTTCAGACGCAATCGAAGCATCTGAAGGCGAGGGTGCCCTCCGGTGCCCGTGGTTCGGTCGCGGATCCCGATGTCTTCTCAGGTCCTGCTGTCCGATCCGGCGGGCGTTGGCTCGGGACCGATCCGGATCCGCGGATTCGTTTCGAAATGAACCGCGACGACCGGGACCGCCGCGCCGGCTGACACCTCCCCCGGCCGCAATCTGCACGCCGAGAAACCGCTTTCATTGCAAGATGGGAGCGGTTTTTCGTTGCTCGCGAAAGCGAGCGCCGTGGTGCGCCTCACTCAGAAAGCTGTGGTTACCGCCCGCGACTCCTCGGCGAAAACGGCGACGACGAGTCGGTCGAAATTCGGACTGAAGCACTGCCACCAAGGGCAGGAGCGCCAAGCGATTTGTAGAGTGCACCACTGCACCGCGTGCATTTTCCGGAATATTGCACATGCGCCATCGGTCTTCCGAAGCATCGTAAACCTCGTTGCCGTATCGATCCGCTGCGGTCGTTCGGCATACAGATCGGGAGACCAAAAAATGAAGACGTTCCTCTCAGCACTCTGTGCCATTGCGGCAATGACTCTCACAGGGCAACGCCCATCCGAGGCACGGGTCTACGCGACGGACCTGTATCCGTATTGCTCTGTCAATTCCTCCAGCGGCGGAGGAACAAACTGCTACATCTCTTCGCGAGCCCAATGCGAGTTTCGCGAACCGTGCATCGATAATCCGAGATACCTGGGCGTGGAGCGCGCCCGCGCCTGGATGAGCAACAATAAGCCCGAATGGCGCTGGTGGCGATAGAGCCCGATGATCGGCGCCGGCCTCGACGGCTCGGCGCCGCTTTCGCTGACCTACATTCGTCCGCGAGGCGGTGACCTCGGCGCAAGAAGGAATTCGGGCAAAGGACGGGAATAAATCCGGATCTATTTCTGTCTCCCTCGCATGAATGCGCGTCTTCAATCTGTTGGGGCGCCGACGCAGGGAGATGCAGCATATGAGCATTGCGAATCTTCAAGATCAAAATGAGTTGATTCGCGCGAGCAATCGTTCCGGCGGCCGCTTGCAAGTTTTTCCCGTTCAAACAGGAGCGTCTGGCGGCGGAATGGCCGGAGGCGAGGACGATCATCAGCGCTTTGCAAGGCTCGTGCTGCCGCATCTCGGTGATGCCTACTCGCTGGCGCGTTGGATTACCGCGAACCGCGCCGATGCCGAGGACGTGGTGCAGGATGCGAGCCTGCGGGCATTCCGCGCGATCGCGAATGTTGCAGAAGGCAATTCGCGCGCATGGGTTCTGACCATCGTACGCAATACGGCTTATACCTGGCTGAGGAAGAACCGTCCGTCGGCACTTTTGGTCGTCGATGATCTCGAAGCGGTCGAGAGCGCGCAGGTCGTCACAACGGATTTGGACTGCGAGACCCCGGAGACGGCGTTGATCGCCAAAACCGACGCCGCATCTCTCGAAGCGGCCATCGCAGAATTGCCACCGGCGTATCGGGAAACCCTGATACTGCGCGATGTCCAAGGGCTCGGATACCGAGAAATATCGCAAGTGACGGGTGCGCCTGTCGGGACCGTCATGTCGCGGCTTGCCCGCGGCCGGGCTCGGGTGATCAAAACCATTGGAAGGAAATCAATATGATGCGCGCCGCCAGCTACAAAGATGCCAGGCTGCGAGTCCATGCCTATGTGGACGGCGAACTCGACCCGGCCAATGCACTCGGCGTGGAGGCAAGCATGGCCATCGACCCGGCGCTTGCGGCTGAACGCGAGCGCATCGAGGCTTTCCGGTGTTTGGTGCGTGAGTACTTGCCGCCGGAAGCGCCACCGCTGGGGCTGCGTACCCGCGTCGAAGCGGCGGTCGGCATGCGGCGGCCGCGCACGCAGCCCTCATGGCGCGCCCTCGCTGCATCGATTGCTGTCACGGCAGTCGTCGCCAGCGGTGCGACTTCAATGGTAGTTGCGCCTTTAGGGATCAACGCGGTACGCGAGGGCATCGTCGATGCTCATATCAGGTCGCTGATGGCGTCTCAGCCGATCGACGTTGCCTCTTCGGACCGCCATGCCGTGAAGCCCTGGTTCAACGGCCGAATCCCGCAAGCACCTCGGGTCGTCGATCTCGGCAGGGATTTCCCGTTGGTCGGCGGGCGCATCGACGTGGTGGGCGCGACTCCGGTACCGACACTGGTTTATGGCCACGGCAAACATCTCATCAGCTTAACGGCCGTGCCGGCGGCTGGCCGCGCGAACTCGGCGCCTGCGCTGAGCGAGGGTGGCGGATACAACATCTTCCGCTGGACTGAGGGTGAAGTTAGCTACTGGGCGGTCTCCGATGCCTCAGCCCAAGAACTCGATAGATTCGGCGAATTGTTCCGCACTACGCCGCCGGATCGCTGAGTGGTGCTCGCGACGGCAGACCCCATGAGACTATCTTGAAAGTGACGGCCTTGGCTTGGATGGAGTGGATGCCCCAGCAGGCACGTCGGAGGCGAGAAATACGACAGCCTTCGCAATCTCATCGGGTGTTCCGAACCTACCGAGGGGAACCATGCTTTTGGTCACGGCGCCGCGTTGCTGGCCCGTTTCGGTGGAAGCCAGCAAGTCACTCAATCCGGGGGTATCGATCGAACCAGGGCTTATGGCGTTCACGCGGATACGGCGATGCTTCAGGTCAGTCGTCCATGTCCTCGCGAACGACGCAGGGCGGCCTTGGTCGCGCTGTAAACACTGTTCGACGACAGCCTTTGCTGGCGACGATTGATGCGTTGAGGATGATGGAAGCGTCATCGGACAACAGGGAAACGCCTTGGAGACCAATCGACGCAAGTGAATTCACGGGCTTGTAGGGGAGCCGGAATCCGCCCGCTGGATCACCATCGCACTCCATCCTCAATTCGACGCCGAGGCCCGCTCCGATCAGGATTCACGCCACCGATCGCGCCGCCAGCGGGGGCAGGTCGGCCAACTCCGCCTCGTAGGCCACGTCCATCTTCGGCGTGAGGCCGTTCTTCGCCAGCGCGTCCACAAACGTCCGGCGGATTTCCGGCGTCTCGTCCGCATAGTCGATCTGGTCGCCGCCGATGCGGCGGCTGATCCAGGCCTTCGGCACGCCCTGCGCATTGCGGATCGACACCACCTCGTGCTTGAAGGCGAGATAGCGCGCCGGCGTGGTGCCGGTGTTGAAGTGCTGATGCAGCCACATGTTGGGGGGCACGATCAGCGAGCCGACCTGCCACTCATAGCGCCGCGGCGCGTCGCCCTCCGGCCACATCAGCGAATAGCCCTCGCCCGACAGGATGATGACGTGGGCGCCCGGCCCGTGGCAGTGCGCTTTCTTGTAGGTGCCGATCGGGAACTGGGAGATGTGGCTGTTCATCGAGCCCTTGGCCATATTGAAGCGGATATGGCCGCCGCCGGCGCCGCGCTCTTTGGCGGCGATCAGCGGCAGGTTGACGGCGTCGGCGACGAAATTGGTTTGCAGCAGCAGGCCCTTCTGCTCACCCTTGGCGCTGAAATAATCGGGCTCGCCGTTGAAGCGGCCGCGGAAGTCGTGTTTCGTGCTGAACACGAAGTCGATGTCCTCGTAGAGATTGATGACCGGCGGCGCGTTGGTCACCGCCACGTAGCGGGCTCCCTCGCGGCCCGAGCCGTTGAAGTGCTGGTGCCAGGTATTGAGCGGAATTGCGAACAAGGCGCCGGCCTTCCACTCGAACGTGATGCGGCTGCCGGCGTCGTTCCACACCGAGGTCGAGCCGCGGCCGTCGAGCACCAGGATCATTTCCTCGAACAGCTGGCGCTGCGGCGCCAGTTTCTGCCCCGGCGCGATCTCGCACACATAGCAATCGTTCGAGGTCCGCGACGCTTCGTGGTTGATGAAGACGCCCTTGCCGCCCCGCCGCGCCCACGGCTTCAGCTCGACGGTGTGGAGGCTCGGCACGTAGTGCGCGCCGATGATGTCGAGACCTTCGGCGCGCACCCAGCGCGTATAGGGGGTCTCCCTCTCGGTCGCGAACTTCTTCGCCAGCTCTTCCGAAACGATGGCGGTCTCTGCCATGCGGGTCTCCAGACGTTGATGACGGCCTCTCCGGCACCCGTAGGGTGGATGGAGCGCAAGCGAAACCCACCGTCGGCCTGGCCCCCTCCCTACCCTCCCCCGCATGGGGGGAGGGTAGGGAGGGGGATGGGTTTCGCTGTCGCTCAACCCATCCTACACAGCCTCCGCGAGAAAGTCGTCACGCGCAGGTGGTGTGAGATGCGCAGAATTGCTATTCAGCCCCTCCCGCCCTCCGGCATGCCGGAAAGGGCAGGGAGGAAGGACCTTGCCATGGCCGCAACCCGTTCCGCTACGCCATCGGACGAAATCACTGCACCGCGCGGTTTTGTCTGGGGCGTCTCCACATCGAGCTACCAAATCGAGGGGGCCGCCAAGGAGGACGGCCGCGCACCGAGCATCTGGGATACCTATTGCACTCAGACCGGCCGGATCGCCAACGGCGACACCGGCGACATCGCCTGCGATCACTATCATCGCTATCCGGAAGACATCGGCCTGATGCGCGAGCTCGGCGTCGCGGCCTATCGGTTTTCCGTGGCGTGGCCGCGGGTGCTGCCGCAAGGGCGCGGCACCGTCAACGAGGCCGGCCTCGCATTTTACGACCGCCTCATCGACGCCGTGATCGCCGCCGGCATCGAGCCCTGGCTGTGCCTCTATCATTGGGACCTGCCGCAGGCGCTGGACGACCTTGGCGGCTGGAGCAATCGGGATTGTGCGGGGTGGTTCGCCGACTATGCGGCGCTCCTCGCGCGGCGTTTCGGCGACCGCGTCAAGCGTTTTGCAACCTTCAACGAGCCTTCGGTGTTTTCCCTTTTGGGTTACTGCATCGGCGGGCAGGCCCCCGGAATTGCCAACCACTCTGTGCTGCTGCGGACGATCCATCACGTGAACCTCGCCCATGGAACTGCCATCGATGTGCTGCGGGCGAACGTGCGAGAGGCCTCGCTCGGCATCGTTCACAATCACCAACCGTGTATAGCGGCGAGCGACACCCCGCAGGACGCGGCCGCAGCTCGAAAATTCGAGGCCTACTGGAATGGCGCCTTCCCGGATCCCCAATTGCTGGCCCACTATCCGCCATTGATCGCCGATGTCATGATGCCCCATCTTGAGCCAGGTGACCTTGCCCGCATCTGCCGCCCGATCGACTGGTTCGGGCTCAACCACTATTCGCCGCTCTATGTGCAGGCATTCGACGGCAACCCGCTCGGCGTCGGATTCGGCCCGATGCCGCCCGGCGTGCCGCGCACCTCGATAGGCTGGCCGGTGCAGCCGGAGGCATTCCGCGACACGCTCCTGACGCTTCATAAGCGTTATGGGCTGCCGATCTATGTGTTGGAAAACGGCACTGCGAACGCCGACGAAATCGACCAGGACGGCAAGGTTACGGATCAGTCGCGCATCGATTTTCTCAAGGCCTATACGACCGCAATGTTCGAGGCGATGAAGGCGGGCGCTGACGTGCGCGGCTATTTTGTATGGTCGCTGCTCGATAATTTCGAATGGGGTTCGGGATACAGCCAGCGGTTCGGCATCACCTATGTGGACTACCCGACGCAGCGGCGCATCCCGAAGGCGTCGTTCCATTGGTATGCGCAGCTCATCAAAGCATCCAAGCAGGCGCCCGCCCGGCGCGGCGGCGCGCGCTAGTGCTGTGACCTCACGTCTTCCCAAAGGTGTCATGCCCCGCGAAAGCGGGGCATCCAGTAACCCCTGCGCAATCGAGGGAACTATGCTGTGCCCAAAACGAGGGCTGGTGGTTACTGGATCGCCCACTGTCGCGGGCGATGACAACAATGAGAATCAAATGCTGGAAACGGAACACTAAACGTGGCGCGCGAACAGACCTTGCTCGGCGACATCGGCGGAACGACCGCACGTTTCGCCGTGCTGACGGGGGACACGCTTGCGCCGATCGAACACCTGCCGGTGTCCGAATATCGATCCATGATCGATGCGATCCATGGCTTCCTCGGCCGCGGCCAGGATCGCAACCGCATCAGCGCCGCGGTCCTTGGGGTCGCGGCTCCGGTCGAGGGCGGGCGTTCCGTCCTCGTCAACAGCCAATGGGTCGTCGATGCCGCCGACCTGCGCGCTGCGTTCGGATTGAAGTCGATCAGCCTTATTAACGACTTCGAAGCGATCGCCTACGCCCTGCCCGATTTGAGCGGGCGCGACGTGAAACCGCTGGCCGGGGGCAAGCCGCAGCTTGGCGAATCGATGGCCGTGATCGGACCCGGCACCGGCTTGGGCATGGCGGGAGTTGTCCGCCGCGAGGACCGCGTCACGATCGTCCCCACCGAGGGCGGGCACGCCACGCTGCCGGGCGCCACGCCCCGCGAGGACGCCGTCATCGCGCACCTGCGGCACATGTTCGGCCACGTCTCGGCCGAACGCGCGCTGTCGGGACCGGGGCTCGAAAATCTACACGCGGCTATCGCGGCCATCGATGGTGTCGCCGTTTCAAGTCAGACCGCGCCGGAGATTGTTCGGCAGGCTCTCGATCGCAGCTGCCCGGTCAGTGTGGCGGCACTCGACATGTTCTGCGCCATGCTGGGCACGGTTGCGGGCGATCTGGCGCTGATGTTTCGCGCTCGCGGCGGTGTCTATATTGCGGGCGGCATTGCGCCGCGCATCGTTGACCTTCTGGCGCGGTCGGAATTCCTTGCTCGCTTCAGCGCGAAGGGGCGTTTCGAGCCGTACCTGGAGAGCGTTCCGACCGCCGTCATCGTCAACTCCGACGCGGCGTTCCTGGGGCTCAGATCGCTTGCTCTAGCCTCCCTCGCTCGCCGGGAAGGGTAACGGGGGGGCGCTCTCATGACCGCTCTCGACCTGATCGAGGGCCAACAGCAAAGCGGCGACGCGATTGGTCGCGGCCCGCCAGTCCGAGAACCTTTGAAAGTTATCCACCAGCCAATTGAACGCCATCTGCAAGGTAACGAACGCCGCCGATGCCTGGGTGAGCTCGCCGAGTGTCATCGTGCCGGCAAGATATTTCGGGGCGCACAGCACCCACGCAAACACCGGCGCCAGCAACAAATCCATCTGCGAGACCAAAGTGGTCCTCATAAGCTGCGAGCACAATTGGCGCCAGCGCTCGAGCACCTGACGCAGCGCCAGCCACACGGCGCTGCGTTGCGCGGACCCCTCTTCGGCGCGGGCGGCCTCTTCGCCTAATTCACGAATCTTTGAGGCGGCCGCCAGCATCTCGGCTTCAGCCTGGTTTTCGCTCTGGATGATGGCCGGCAGCTTGCGGCCGATGACCATCATCCCCGTCGTGAACGAGAACGAAAAGACGCCGACGCCCACCACCAGATAACCCGGTATCGTCACCTGGTGCACGCCCGCCGAAATCGTCAGACTGCCGCCGATCGTCCACAGCACGCCGGTAAACACTGCGGCCGTGGTAAAGGCCGCAAAAAGCCCGATGGCCATATCGACCGGGGCGTCGGTTGCGATCCGCGCGTCGATGCAAATGCGATATTCGGCGTTCTGATGATCGCCGGTCACAAATTTCAGGCTGCGGTAGCGGCCATCCTTGAGCCACAGCGCCAGCAGATGCTTCGTGAGCCACTCGCGCCATTTGCGCTGGGTGGTCATGCGGCCCCACACGGCAGCGACCGACAGCAAGATGCTTAATCCCGCGAGCGGGGCAAACAGCCAGGCCTCCTCCCACAGCCGGGCCGCATCGCGACGCTCGAGCGCATTGAAAAAATCGCGATTCCAGTAATTGAGCCGGTATTGCACGGCGATCTGGGCTAGCGCGAGCGCCACCAGCCCGACCGTCAGCAGCCAACTTACTCTGGCATGTTTTCGTTCCCAGAATCCGGACGCGCACGCCCAGAACCGCCAAAACAGCGGACGCCCTTGCGATGTGTCGTTTTGCGCCATTGCGACAGTCCCTAAGATGCCGACGGGACTATCTTAGCTGTCTTGAAGCGGATTCGGCTCATCTCGAAACCTCCTTGAGCAGTCATGGCCAGCTTGTTCTCGCTTGTTGCGTGCATCCACGTCTTTTTTGCGAGCCTTCATCAAGACCATGGCAAGGACAAGCCCGGACAAAGCTGCGTTCCGGACAAAGCTCCGTCATGACGATGAAGAATGGGTTAAAGCTGACTGGAACGCGCCGTTCGAAACTCACGCAAGCGTTTCGAGCTTGACTACGCCGTCGCCGTTCCGTAATCCCCGCCCCGGGATACCCCTCCCCACCGGGGGGCGCCTATCTGGAAGGATAGAGACATGACCAGCATGATGCCGAGCGTGCGGCCGCGGGTGCCGCATTTTTCATCCGGTCCGTGCGCCAAGCGCCCGGGCTGGAGCCTCCAAGCCCTGACAGATGCGGCTCTCGGGCGCTCGCACCGCGCCAAGCTCGGCAAAGCGAAGCTCAAGCGCGCCATCGATCTCACCCGCGAGGTCCTGGAAGTTCCGGCTGACTATCGCATCGGGATCGTGCCGGCGTCCGACACCGGCGCGATCGAGATGGCGCTGTGGTCGTTGCTTGGCGCGCGGCCCGTCACCATGCTGGCGTGGGAATCGTTCGGCGAGGGCTGGGTCACCGACGTCCAAAAGGAGCTCAAGCTCAAGGACGTGACGCTGCTCAAGGCCGGTTACGGCGAATTGCCCGATCTCAGACGTGTCGATTGGTCGACCGATGTGGTGTTCACCTGGAACGGGACCACGTCCGGCGTTCGCGTCCCCAACGGCGAATGGATTGCGGCGGATCGTCAAGGTCTGGCGATCTGCGATGCGACATCGGCGGCCTTCGCGCAGCGGCTCGATTGGATGAAGCTCGATGTCGCGACCTTCTCGTGGCAAAAAGTGCTGGGCGGCGAAGCGGCGCATGGCATGCTGATACTTTCGCCGCGCGCGGCGGCGCGGCTTGAGAGCTACAAGCCGGCATGGCCGCTGCCAAAAATCTTCCGCCTCACCAAGGGCGGCAAACTCAACGAGGGCATCTTTGAAGGCGAGACCGTCAACACGCCCTCGATGCTGTGCGTCGAGGATTATCTCGACGCATTGCAATGGGCGAAATCGATCGGCGGATTGAAAGCTCTGATGGGCCGCGCCGACGCCAACGCGAAAGCGGTCGCCATCTGGGTGGCGCGCACGCCATGGGTCGATTTTCTCGCGCGCGACCCTGCGATCCGCTCCAACACTTCGGTTTGCCTGAGGGTCATCGATCCGGCCGTGGCGGCGCTTTCCGGGGACGCACAGTCGGCATTCGCCAAAGCGCTCGCAGGCGCCGTCGAAAAGGAAGGCGCCGGCTACGATATCGCGCATTATCGCGACGCGCCGCCCGGATTGCGCATCTGGTGCGGCGCGAGTGTCGAGGCTTCCGATGTCGAGATATTGACCCAGTGGCTCGACTGGGCCTTCGCCAAAACCAAGGATGCGCTGCCCAAGGCGGCGTGACTCTATCTGGGAGCGCGGGCGTCCCGCCCGCCCCTTCTTCACAAAAGAGCAAGCGGGACAAAGAGCGGGCGGGACGCCCGCGCTCCCAGTGGCAATGAAACCGACAGGCAACACCATGGCTCCTCGCGTACTCATCTCCGACGCCCTCTCGCCGGCGGCCGTTCAGATTTTCAAGGATCGCGGCGTTGACGTCGAGTTCCAGCCCACCCTCGGCAAGGACAAGGACAAGCTCGCGGCCATCGTCGGCAAATTCGACGGCCTCGCGGTGCGCTCCGCCACCAAGGTGACGGCGAAAATCCTTGAACACGCCGATCAGCTCAAGGTGATCGGACGCGCCGGCATCGGAGTCGATAACATCGACATAGCTGCCGCGACCGCCAAGGGCATCATCGTGATGAATACGCCGTTCGGCAATTCGATCACCACCGCGGAACACGCGATAACGTTGATGCTGTCGCTGGCCCGCCAGATTCCCCAGGCCGACGCCTCGACGCAGGCCGGCAAATGGGAAAAGAACAAGTTCATGGGCGTCGAGATCACCGGCAAGACGCTCGGCGTCGTCGGCTGCGGCAATATCGGCTCGATCGTTGCGGACCGTGCCATCGGGCTGAAGATGAAGGTTGTCGCCTATGACCCGTTCCTGTCGCCCGAGCGAGCGATTGCACTTGGCGTCGAAAAGGTCGACCTCGCGGATCTCATCCGGCGCGCCGACTTCATCACGCTGCATACGCCGCTGACGGACAAGACCCGCAACATCCTCGGCGCCGAGGCGCTCGCGGCGACCCGCAAGGGCGTGCGCATCGTCAATTGCGCGCGCGGCGGCCTTGTGGACGAAAAGGCCCTGCGGGCGGCGCTCGACTGCGGCCACGTGGCAGGAGCGGCCTTCGACGTGTTCGCCGAAGAGCCGGCGACCGCCAATCCGCTGTTCGGTCACCCCAACGTCGTGTGCACGCCCCATCTCGGCGCCGCCACCACCGAGGCGCAGGAGAACGTGGCGCTGCAGATCGCAGAGCAGATGTCCGACTATCTGCTGCGCGGCGCCATCGCCAATGCGGTGAATTTCCCCTCCATCACGGCGGAAGAGGCGCCGCGGCTGCGACCCTTCATTGCGCTTGCCGAAAAGCTCGGTTCGTTCGCCGGACAGCTCACCGAGACCGGCATATCCAAGGTGCAGATCGCCTGCGACGGAGAGGTCGCCAAGATGAACACGCGGGCGATCACTTGCGCCGCCATAGCCGGCCTGCTGCGTCCGATGCTTGAGGACGTCAACGTCGTATCGGCGCCGATCGTGGCCAAGGAGCGCGGCATTGCGGTCGAGGAGACGAAGCGGGAAGACGAAAGCGATTACGAGAGCCTTATCACCGTGACGGTGACGACCGAGCGGACGACCCGCAACGTCTCCGGAACGGTGTTTGCGGACGGCCGGCCGCGCATCGTCAACATCAAGGGCATTCGCATGGACGCCGAATTCGGCGCCTCCATGCTCTACATCACCAATCTCGACAAGCCCGGCTTCATCGGCCGCTTCTCCTCGGTGCTCGGCGAGGCCGGCATCAATATCGCGACGTTCCATGTCGGCCGCGAGGCACCGGGCGCCAATGCGGTCGCGCTGATCGAGGTGGACGGCGATGTCCCGCCAGAGGTCCTCGCCAAGGTGCAGGCGCTGCCGCAAGTGCAGCAGGCGAAGCCGTTGCGGTTTTGAGGCGAGGGTGAAATCTTCCTTCTTCCTCTTCATGCCGGCGAACATGAGCGGCTTGCCGTCCTTGCGCGAGAAAGATGTGCAGAGCGAAGACGAGGCTACTCGCTCCGCGAGCCCGCCTGTGGTGTCTTTGTCGCACCGACCTTAAGAGTGGGGACATCGCCGCGGGCTCGTGGTATGAATTATCAAGGATTTCGACCATGAACACGCTGCTGGATCGCATAGCCATCGACCCGAGAATTTGCGGCGGCAAGCCTTGCGTTCGAGGCACGCGAATTTGGGTGTCGCTCATTCTTGATTTGCTGGCAGACGGAATGACGGAAGCGGAGCTTTTGGTTCAATATCCCCAACTCGTGCATGAAGACGTTCTCGCCGCAATCGCGTATGGGGCGGAAGCTGCACGCGAGCGTATTATTCCGGTTCCGGTCGACCGGGTCGCGTGAAGTTCAAGCTTGACGAGAACATCGGGCGTCGCGGCGTGGAGCTTCTCAAGGCATCCGGCCATGATGTGATGACCGTGTGGGATCAGGGTCTCCGCGGTATCACCGACGAGGAACTGTTCCAGATTTGTGCGGCCGAGGGGCGAGTGCTCGTTACCTTGGATCGTGATTTCGGTCAGATCACGAGATTTCCGCCTGAGAAGAGTGCTGGAATAGTCGTGTTGGACCTTGGCAGAGAGCGACACTTCAAGGGGTCATCGGCCGACTACGGGATTTCCTGTCGGTCTTGGAGAGCCACGCGGTCACCGGTGCACTGTGGATCGTCGAACCGGGACGCGTGCGGATTCACCTCCATGACGACGAGGGCTGAGCAACCGGATAGGTGGACAATGCGCGGTGGTATCGCCAGAAAGAGTCGTGTCCGGGTGCTCGCGCCCACTTAATCCGCTGCTTGGCGTGTGCTTCCCAACGGTCTCGGAGGTCCATGGTCCACCCAATATCGATGAACCTTGAATATGCTACTTCAAGGCGAACGCACGGCCCGTTATTATTGGGCGAAATCGCGTACGCGCCAACTTCCCTTATGGCCCGACTCTGCCGACTTGGCGTTGCAGCAAGTGGGCAGCTGTGTGAGGTACGCCAGTCGTGTTGGCAGGGTCGCCGCGAGCGCAGGGTGACCCAAACTCCGCTTCGCCAGCTATGCCTGCGCACTGCACAGTGATATGGAAAATCGGATCAAATGTGGTCCTGGTGCCTGGGGAACGCGACATGAGACGGCGCGATTTCATCTCTTTTCTCGGAGCGGCAGTTGCGTGGCCATCTCCGGGACTGGCGCAAACTTGGCCCTCTGGCAACATTCGCATTGTGGTGCCCTACCCACCGGCAGGGTCCACAGACGTGATGGCGCGGCTGGTCCAAAACGGACTGCAGCAACGTCTTGGCGTCAACATCATTGTCGACAATCGCGCCGGCGCGTCCGGCAGTATCGGTACGGCCTCGGTGGCGAAATCTCCCCCGGACGGGAGCACTTGGCTCTTCGTTTTCGACAACCACGGAGCCAATCCGTTCGTGCTGCCAACTCTGCCCTACGACACCGAGAAAGACCTTGATCCGGTACTTTTGATAGGCACTGCACCCTACGTCATCACCACCCATCCCGGACGACCATTTAGAACGCTTGCCGACATCATCTCTGAGGCCAAACGCGCTCCCAACAAGATCAGCTATGCGTCGGTCGGCAGTGGCAGCGTCGGTCATCTCGCCATGGCGAAGCTGTCAAATCAGGCGGGTGTGCAGCTTGTGCATGTACCCTACCGGGGTGGCGGACCGGCGATGAACGATGTCGTCGCGGGTCACGTCGATTTGCTGGCCGGCAGCACGGCTCTTTCGATTCCGCAAATTCAAGCAGGCGTGATCCGGCCGGTCGTACAAACTGGAATTACGCGGGCCTTGATGCTCGCGTCGGTGCCCACGGTTGCGGAGAGCGGTTTTGTGGGTTTTGAGGCCTATGCGTGGTGGGGCGTTTTCGCACCGGCCGGCACGCCGAAGGCGACGATAGAGCGGTTTGGCGCCGACCTGAAGTCGAGTCTTCGTGAGGAGCGCGTCCTGAAGCAGGTCACCGAGACACAGCAGGTCGCTCTCAGTCTTGGCGGGCCCGAAGAGCTGCGCAAATTCGTCACCGAGCAGATGCGTATTTGGGGACCGGTCGCTCGCGAAAACAACATCAAGGGTGAAGGGTGACCATGTCGTTGCACCTGGCCCGAGCCGCAATGGCAGACCCCGTTCACAGAGGTTCTCCGGTGACAAGACGACACTGCGGTTCTGAGGTGGCCTGAACCCGACACGCCTGTGTGGCTACACATCGCAGGGACGGCCGCGGCCCGACCCACGCGCTTGCCATGATCACGCCGGAATCCCGGGAGCTGTAAACAACCTCCACGGCGATCTCGGCGAATATTCTTTGGAGGCGGTCGCATTGCCGTGAACCAGCGGTCACTCGGAGGACAACCTATGCGTTTCTCATCCGCCACATTGTGCGTGATATTCGCCCTCGCCACGCCGGCGGCGGCGCAGACCGAGGTCACCTCGGCAATCGAATCCGTGACGGTCTATCCCGACGGCGCCACGGTCACGCGCCGGATCAGGGTCGACCTGCCGCAAGGCGACAGCGTGCTGCGCGCCGTCGACTTTCCGCCGACGCTCGATCCCGCATCGCTGCGGGTCGAGGGCGAGGCGCGGACGAAGCTCACCATCGGGGGAATCGATGCCAGGCCACCGCGCGCGGAACATCCGCCGGCGGATCCCGCGCTCGATGACCGCATCTTGTCGTTGCGCGACGACCGCGACCGTCTCGACGGCAAGATCGCGGCCGCAGCCGCGCGGCGCAAATTCGCCGAACGCTTCTCCGAACAGGCGCCAGCCGGCATCGGCGACAAGGGCGAGGCCCGGCCGCTTGGCGAATGGCGGGCGGCGTTCGCGGCGGTGGAGGATGAAATCATGGCCGCGGACACGACGATCCGCGAAGCACGGATCATGCAGCGAAATGTCGACCGCGAGCTGGCCCGGCTCGACGCCCAGCGCGCCGCCAATCCGCCGCGCAAAATGGAGGTGCGGATCGACGTCAATTCAGATGCCGCGACGAGCGCGACGTTGCGGGTGTCGTACACGGTGCGCGGTGCGCGCTGGTCGCCGATCTACGATGCGCGGCTCGACACCGGCGGGCGCAAGCCGTCAATCGATCTTGTTCGGCGCGCCGAGATCGTCCAGGCCACCGGCGAGGACTGGAACGACGTGCAGCTTGCCGTGTCGACGGCGCGGACCGCCAAGGGCGGCAGCGCGCCTGAACTGCGGCCGCTGATCGTGCGCTATCCGGCGCCGCCGCGTCCGCTGGCCGAAGGGGCGCGGGCGCCCACAAGCGCGCTGCCGGCGCCGCCCGCCGCCCCGCAGTTGATGCAGAGGCGCAGGGCCGAGGAGGATTTTGCCAAGCGCAGCGACGATAATGTCGTGGCGGAGGAACAGGAAGCCGCAGCCGACACCGGCGGGTTCCAGGCGGTCTATCGGATTCCCGGCCGCGTCAGTGTTGCGGGGAGTGAAGGCGCGAAGAGCTTCCGCATGTCCTCCGCCGTCATTGTGCCGGACCTTCTGGTCCGCGCCGCGCCGGCGCTCGACGCCACCGCGTTCCTGGAGGCGAACTTCAAGCACGCCGAAGATGCGCCGTTATTGCCCGGGCGAATAGCGATTTATCGGGACGGCATCTATGTCGGCCGCGGCCAGATGGTGATGACTGCGAAGGACGAGGAGGTGCGGCTGGGCTTCGGCGCCGATGACCATATCAAGATCGTGCGCAGCACGGTGCGGCAGGTCGAAGGCTCTGCAGGCATCATCAACTCCGTCAAGACCGAACGCCGGGAGTACAAGACGTCGATTCGCAACGGCCATGATGCGCCGATACGGGTCGTCATCGAGGATCAGGCGCCGGTGAGTGAAATCGACGACGTCAAGGTCGAGCTGCTGCCGGTAACGACGCCGCCGAGTGAGAAGGACGTGCGTAACCGGCGCGGCGTTATGGCCTGGAGCCTCGAGGTCGCACCCGGCGAAGCAAAAGAGATCCGGATCGCATGGCGGGTACGCTGGCCTGCCGACAAAGCGGTCGTCTTCGTCCCGGGCCTGTGAGGGTTTCAGCTGGTCGGGCCATCTAAAAATGTCGGCCAATCAACAGTTTGCGTCGCCATGCGGCGGCGCAAACGTGGCTTGCCTGCAACACGATCATCCGGTATCCGATTAAAATGCGGGCATTGGCGGTTAGCTCCCCGTGGCAGAAGCGCTTTCGGGCAAAGTCCGCAGCGGTTCTCTACCGCCCCCGTTAAGAGGGCGAGGCTCGAATCGGCTAGGTTGCCACCGCCTTTAGCAGGCGTGAATCTTAAGGGTGCGCCATGGCGAATGTGGTGGTCGTCGGCTCCCAGTGGGGGGACGAAGGCAAGGGCAAGATTGTCGATTGGCTCTCCGAGCAGGCCGACATCGTGGTGCGTTTCCAGGGCGGCCATAATGCCGGCCATACGCTCGTTATAGACGGCGTTACCTATAAGCTGTCGCTGCTGCCGTCCGGTGTGGTGCGGCCCGGCAAGTTATCGGTCATTGGCAATGGGGTCGTGCTCGATCCCGCCGCCCTGATCGAGGAAATCGCTCGGCTCAAGGGTCAGGGCGTGGAAGTCACGTCCGACTCGTTGCGGATTGCGGAAAACGTGACCTTGATTTTGCCCTTGCATCGGGAGCTCGACGCATTGCGCGAGTCTTCCAATCCCGGCACGCAAATCGGCACCACGCGACGCGGCATCGGGCCGGCTTATGAAGACAAGGTCGGCCGCAGGGCAATCCGCCTGATGGACCTCGCCGACCTGTCAGTCCTCGGCGGCAAGATTGATCGGCTGCTGGCCCATCATAACGCCCTGCGACGTGGGATGAATCTCCCCGCGCTTGAGCCCAAGGCGATTTACGATGTGCTTGCCGCAGTGGCGCCGCGCATCTTGCCCTATATGGATTCGGTTTGGTCGCTGCTCGACCGGAAAAGGCGCGAGGGAAAGCGAATCCTTTTCGAAGGCGCCCAAGGAGCCTTGCTCGATGTCGATCACGGCACTTATCCTTACGTGACGTCATCCAACACGGTTGCATCCCAGGCGGCGACCGGATCCGGCCTCGGACCGTCTGCAGTGGGTTACGTGCTCGGAATTTGCAAAGCCTATACGACCCGGGTCGGCGCGGGTCCGTTCCCAACCGAGCAGGACAACGAGATCGGCCGGACCATTGGCGAACGCGGCCGCGAATTTGGAACCGTCACTGGGCGGCCGCGCCGCTGCGGCTGGTTTGACGCCGTGCTGGTGCGGCAAACTGTCCGCACCAGCGGGATCGACGGGTTGGCTTTGACGAAACTTGATATTTTGGATGGGTTTTCGGAGATAAATGTTTGTGTTGGCTATAGATTTGACGGCCGAGAAATTGATTATCTGCCGGCCAGCGAACACGCCCAGGCGCGGGCAGAGCCGATCTATGAAACGATAGGAGGCTGGCAGGAGAGGACGGCGGGGGCAAGATCCTTTGCGCAGTTACCGGCACCTGCAATAAAATATGTGCGGCGGATCGAGGAACTGGTTGGTTGCCCTCTGGCATTGCTGTCAACAAGTCCGGAACGAGAGGACACAATCCTCATGCGCAATCCCTTCGAAATGTAATAGGATGTGCGCTGCCGGCGCGGGCGGCGCGGAGAACCGATGGCCGATTACTACCCATTGATCGCCAAGGCCGTTTCCGGGCTCGACAAGAGCACCGGCG
>WNFT01001727.1_pt1 | contig 18529 bp, 19 predicted proteins | sample 5400191 | NCBI WGS metagenome assembly WNFT01 (sample SAMN13153359, study PRJNA577476) | soil metagenome | isolation source: 80 cm saprolite under Madrone tree | place: USA:California | collected 2016-06-14 | reverse complement strand
CGGATTTGCATGTCAGAACTCGCAAGAACGCTTTTGTGGCGTACGAAATCTCTATGTTTGTTCGTAAACAACGAAAATCAGGAAGCGCAACGATTCTATAAGCAATCGGGCTATCACCTTCGCTCGGTCTACGACACGGTCTTCCTGAAGTAAAGAAATTCTGTTGTAAAGGTCTAAGTGCGGAAATGACCATAAACAATTCAACTTCCAACACTTCGTCTCTTGCGAACCTTATTCGTTCCAGGCAGACGCTCACCCTTGCGGCGCCGGACAGTAATGACTGCCGCTATCAAATAAGCCGCGTCGTGCGAGACATCGAGTCGCCTGCTGTCAGGGAAATCGTCAACGTGGTTTTCGATGACCTGCTGCGGCTGTTGGAATGTTTGGATATGATCGAGGTTCACCTGCGGAAGGTGGATTCTGCGGAACAAACCTTTGCGCTGTTCCAACTGATTCATGACGACGCGCACGCGCTCGTTGATTTCATGCAAACCGAAGCGCTGAGAACCGAGGCGGTGACGGGAGAATTGTTTGACACGCTCGATGGCATTTCATTCGCGGTCACTCATGATTTGCAACGCGTGTTTGAAACCAATCCGAGCCCTTCGGGCGAGCGCAGTAAAACGCACGCTATTACCGGCAGACTATATCGGGCCCATGACGTCCTTACGAATTGTCTCCAACAGTCAACAATTACACTCGCTATGGTCTTCGATCCGGAACTTAACGGTGCGAAGCTTTTCAACAATTCAGACATGCGCTTTCGCCAGTCGTTGGAATTGTGCGAAGACCTCGCCCAGCTAATCCAGCTCGTAGAAGCGGCGGAAAAAAATCAAGCAGTGTTCGGTCCGCTCTCCGAGGGTATCCAGAAGTTTCGCAACGAAAGCATGGAGCTCCTGATGTATTCGGATTGGCCGCAATTTGAGAATCTTTGCGAACAGATCGATCCGCAACGAGAGGGACAGCAACTAGACGCAGTGCTTCATCAATTTCGCTGTTACCTGGAAACCCTACTGGGCCAAGTGAGAATGAGAGCAGTGCTGGCGAACGTTTTTCCGCTGGGTTTCGGCGACCAACGTTTTTCCCCGGCACGCGCTGAATCCGCGCCCCATTACGAGCATTCTGACTTGAACAACTTCGCGCTTGCAATATGAGAAAGCATTCGCAGCTTAGCTTAACAAGAACTGATGTTACTAAAAGCCAATACCAGCAACGAAAAGTTAACTAAGACGTACATCTGGGCGACTATTCTTGGTGGCGGAGCAGTTTACTTTCTGGCGGCGTACTGGTTAAACCTTCGTTTGCTTGACGTCCGGTTTCTGTCCATCGCGATTTTGACGCTGTTACTCAGCTCGCGAGTTGCAATCAAGATTCCCCAGTTCAGTTCACATATTTCGGTTTCTGATACCTTTATTTTTCTCACGCTATTCCTTTATGGAGGCGAAGCTGCGATCCTGATGGCGGCGACCGAAGCACTGCTCTCTTCGGCTCGATTCTGCCGAAAGTCAACCACTGTGCTCTTCAATTGGGGGTGCGCTTCACTCTCGACCTGCATCACGGCGTATTCGTTGCACTTCTTTTTCGGAGACGCTGCGAAACTCAGTTCCGCTCCTCTTTCTGCCAGGTTCGTCTGGGCCGTGGCCCTGATGGCGTTGGTTCAATACGGCGCGAATTCAGGTATTGTAGCCACCTGCGGTGCCTTGCAGGCCAGAAAGCCTATCTGGCAGACGTGGAAGAAACATTACCTTTGGACGTCGATTACCTATTTAGCGGGCGCGTCCGCCGCCGCTTTCATCACCAAGCTGATCTTGCAATTCGGGTTTTATGCGCTGGCAATAACAATTCCGATTATCGCCATCGTATTTTTCACTTACCGTACCTACCTGAAGAACATTGAGGCCTCGGTAGCACAGGCCGAACAGGCTGAACGTCACGTAGCCGAGTTGTCACACTACATTGCGGAACAAGAGCGAATCCGGGAACAGTTTTCACAGATAGAGAAGCTTTCCGCGCTGGGGGAACTTGCATCGGGAGTGGCCCACGATTTTAACAACACACTTGCCGGCATTCTTGGCCGCGCGCAGTTGATCCTGCGCACCAATGATCCGGAAAAGATCAGTCGCGGTCTCAACATCATTATCAAGACTGCCGAAGACGGCGCCAAGACAGTCAAAAGGATTCAGGACTTTGCGCGGCAGCGGCGCGATCATGATTTCGAACCCGTATCGATTGATCAGATATTGTTGGATGTCAGCGAGATGACGCGGCCGCGCTGGAAGGACCGAGCTGAAGCTGCAAACGTTCAGATTAGTCTCGATCTGCAAATCCGCTCCAAAGCAAAAGTTATGGGCGACGAATCCGAATTGCGAGAGGTACTGGTGAACATGGTCTTCAATGCCGTGGATGCGATGCCCGACGGCGGTCAATTAACGCTGGCGGCATTCGACATCGACGAATCTGTGGTCATCATGGTCGCAGATACGGGTTCGGGTATGGGTCCCGAAGTGAAGTCGCGGATCTTTGATCCGTTCTTTACGACGAAGGGCAAAGCGGGAATGGGTTTGGGTTTGGCAGTGAGCTTCGGGATTATTCGTCGGCACGAAGGCTCGGTAAAGGTCGAGTCAGAAGTCAATATGGGCACGAAGTTCATGATCAGTTTGCCTAAAGCGGAAGTCACCGAAGAAGCAAACGTTCCCGAGGTGGAACTTACGAAAGCGCAAACGATCGACGCCCGCAGCGCAAACCTTCCGCGTACATTCAGTGAAAATCAACCCAGGATCTTGGTCGTGGACGATGAGGCGCCGGTGCGCGAACTGCTGCGCGACCTGTTGGAACACGACGGCTGTCGAGTTTACATGGCGCCAGGCAGTCGCGAAGCGCTTGGACTTTTTGAAGTGCATCAGTTTGATGGCGTATTCACTGATGTCGGCATGCCGGGCATGAGTGGCTGGGAGTTGGCGCACGCCATTCGCCAACGCCACAAAACAATACCGATTGCGGTCGTCACTGGCTGGGGCGAAGCGGTGGGATCAGATGAACAGAAAGAAGCGGGCGTAGACTGGGTTATTGCCAAGCCATTCCATGCAGAAAAGATTTCTGAGATTGCCGCGGAGATTTCCAGGCAACGTGCAGTTTCGGTCAAACGCGCGGCAATGGCTATTGTTGCCGCATAACCCGGCGGCGCACCAGCATCAGTTTTTTATGATCTTCCAATCGGCAACCAGGTTCTTCGTCGAGTTCTCATCGTCCTCCGATCCTTTTCCTTCCAGTAGTCGGTTGCGATATTCAACGGCCCTCTTAACGCTCTTTTCAACTACGTCAAGACTGAACGGCTTCAATAGAAAATCGAAGGCGCCCAGCTTGATAAGGCCCTGAGCGTGTTCCTGATCGCCGATACCGGAAATGATTATTACCGGAGTATCCGGAAACTTTTGCCGCACATGGCCCAGAAGTTCCAGGCCACTTAGACCTGGCATTGAGATGTCTGTAAGGACGACATCGTACTGATCCGCCTCTAACCGCGCGAACGCCTTTTCCGCTGTCTCCGCAGTCTGACAGATGTAGTACTCGGACAGAAGTTCGTAGAGCGTGTCGCGGATAGTTTCGTCGTCGTCTACTAAAAGGATTCTTGGCACTTTGGCCTCCCCCGTTCACCTAAGCAAGTACATAGTCATTTTAGAAAAAAGGGAGGACAAGTTGTTAACGAGTGAGCGGCCCTGGGATTTGATAATAACACAAATCAACTCTTGCGAAATAAAAAGAGGGCTGGCAACTTGTCACCAGCCCCGTGTGCAAGCAGCGAACCTTACTTATTACCTTGGACCCGACGCACGGATGGTTAGTTCCGTGCCGGCTCCGAGGTCAAGGTCGTCGCGGCCCTGAACGTAAACAGATCCTGCACCGCCTCCGGCGCCGACTATGGCACCGATGGCAGCGCCTTTGCCACCGCCGGCGATGGCGCCAATGATGGCACCGACAGCCGTACCGATGGCTGCCCGCTGCTCGGTTTTCGTTGTCTGACTGGTGTCTCTTACCGAACCTTCGTTATCAACTCTGATGGTGTCTCCCTGAGTTGTTCTGACCGACTCAAGAATACCCGCAAAGCGATATGAGCCACCGTCGCGAAGACGGATGGTGTCGAAGTTCAACGTCATCTGCGATCGCCCCGTCAAACGGCCACTGCGTTGAATGTTGGAAACGTGTCCTTCGATGATTGCGCCTTCGTATTGTGCGGGCTGTCGCACGGTCATCGTGAAACGATCACCTTCGTGAGCAGTCTGCGTCGAAAGCCCGTTTTCGAGCACCCCGATCACAGTTTCACCGTTGGTAATAACGAAGTCGCCGTTAGCTATCGTGGTGTTGCCCGGAGATGTTTGCGGTCCGGTACTAATATCGAACCTGGCAACGTCAGACGTCTTTTGATAAACGCTCTGAACAACTACGGGGCGAGATAAGCCCTGAACATAGACGCGACGCGTGACGCTCAACCCACGACCGTTGTCGATCGGATCGAAGGTTACATTAAATTGATTGCCGGAATCTCCCGTCGAACTGACAATGAGTTGTTCGCCATTCAATGTTGCCCGCGCGCGAATTGTACGACCACTGGGTGCGGTTTCTACGCGTTCAGAGCCGTCAGCAGTAAAAGTAATCTGCGGCGCTCGCGATGATGCCAACGTCACGTCCCTGCCCCGAAGCTCGATGGCAATCTGATCCGGTGATTCCAATCTGGCAGCGACTTGATCGCGCATGCGCGCTCGGTCGCCATAGCCAAGCGACTGCGTGGCGCGGTCGGCTGCTTGACCAGGATCGTCGCTTCGCGATGGATCCAGGCGATAGGTACCAGTTAGGCGGCTAACTCCATATTGAGCCGGCGGATTGTTCGAAGGATACGGGTAAGTCTGTGAAACGTTCGGCCAACTCAACCTGTAAACGCTCGCCAGTTGATTGAGATCAGCCCGCAGGTTGGTCCAGGTGCGAAGTGTCACTGTGTCGGTTCTATTCGTGCGAATGGTGCGATCAACGAGCGCGGCGCTGTTAAGTACTTCCTGAACATCGGCAGTTGTTGAGGTCCTATTGTTGAACCGCTCCCTCAACTGCATTACCGTCGAGTTCAAACTCTGCACCGAACTGCCAAGATCGGCTTGAATGTTGCGGTCATAGACACTGGTTCGATTCCGAGTGTTCACCCTACTCAGCAGCAGATCAGTGCCAGTCCCTATTCGGCTTAAAAGCTGTTGCACCGAGCGGTAGGTTCCACGATACGGTTGCCGTTGTGCCTGCGTTAAAGAAGCCCCCGCCGCAAAGACGAGCGCCACCAGAAACGCGGCCATTGTTTTTCTAACCATAATCATTTTGTTTCCTCCAGATTCAACTTGAAAACACTTCCTGGTTCACTAACTAAGATGTCATTGCGAGCTTAGACGTGCCCAGATCTTCTCATTGAAACAAGAAAGTAAAGTGCATGTGAGGATATGACTACAATGCCTGTGCCATTCGTTTCCGATTGGTTTGCGAAAGTGTGCTTATTGTGGAAAGTTTGTTTGCTTGAGCCTTAACTTCGCCAGGCATATGGACTGAGGGGATGTGATATTCTCCAATTCGGAGGGCTGGTAAATGAGTGCAGACGATGCCATAGCGGTCATCGAGCTGAAGGCGACAGACTTATTCGTTGGTCATACACCGTCTGGGCACCCGATATTGATAGATACGGACCACACTCGAAACTCGGCTCCTACGCCAATGGAACTCCTGCTTGTCGCCCTGGGCTCCTGCACCGCGGTTGACGTCGTTTCCATCTTGAGGAAAAAGCGGCAGAACGTTTCGGCCTACCGGGTTGAGGTGCGAGGCCAGCGCCGCGATGAGCACCCACGTAGCTATAAGCGCATGGAAGTGCATCACATTGTCACCGGCCGTAGCATTTCCGAGCAATCCGTCGAGCAAGCTATACAACTCTCTGAAGAGAAATACTGTAGCGTGGCGGCAACATTACGGCCGACCGCAGAAATCGTTTCGAGCTTTGAAATCATCGAAGGGTAGATTGGTTGTTGTGATGAATCTCTCTGACCGTAGCAAAGCGTGGATTGCTTCAGTTTCGATTCTTGCATTGGCAGGATTGATTAGTGCGGGTTCTGCGCCTTTGCTCGCACAGTCCGGTTCAAACACGGACGCAGCCCTTGCAGCCGTGCGACGCCAGGATCGTGTGACGCGCAACGCGAACGGCGTAATGACGCGGCTTACCCCTGACGAGCATCTTCGTCGCGCCGCCATCTATCTTGCTAATCGCGCTTTCGATGAAGCACGCGAGCATTGGCAAGCGCTCATAAACTATTACCCAAACGATCCCAGGGTTGCTCAAGCTTTACTGGGCATGGGCCGAGCATTTTTTCAATCGCGTCGTTATATGGAAGCTTACGTCGCCTACGATCGTCTGGCGCGCGAGTACCCCACGACCAAAGAAGGCCGCGAAGGTCTCAACTTTAGCGCCGCTTCCCTGCTGCGATTGGGCAGAACTTCAGAGGCGGCTGATCGTTACCTTCAATATATCAATCGCTTTTCCGCTGGTGAACGAATTGACACAGCGCACCTCAACGCAATCGACACCTTAAGAGAGGCGGGCCGGATACAGGAAGCGCTTGCCTGGGTCACGCGGACGAGGCAGCGTTTCGCCGGCACGCCGACAGCAACGAACGCGTTGTTTGGGCAACTGCGACTGGAGATTTCAGAAAGCAACTGGAAGCAGGCGATTACAACTGCGGATGAATTGAGCGGCGAGAGTTTTCAAAAGGGTGTGGCAACCTCTCCTTCTGAAGTTGCTTATCTCAAAGCCTACAGCCTGGAGCGTGGCGGCAAACAAGCTCAGGCGTATAACGCATACCTCGCGGTTCCCTCAGGCATTGATTCCTATTACGGCTGGCTGGCAACTGATCATCTCGCAAGCGTTGCGGACGGACGCAATCGCGGTTTTGCAGGCGACCGGATCGAGAAAGTTAAAGCACAGGTAGATCAAGTATCGGATGGTTATCCAGTGCCTTATCGGCAAATCATCATTAATGCCGCAAAAGCACGAAAGCTCGATCCGCGCTTCGTGCTGGCGCTAATCAAGCAGGAAAGTGTTTTTCGTCCGCAGGCTAAATCGCCATCGGGCGCGCGCGGTTTGTTGCAACTGACGATCGATGCGGCACAAAAATATGCCGCGCACGCCGGGATGACGTCCGTCGAGGAAAACCAACTCTATCAACCCGAGACGTCAATTCGCCTGGGCAGTCAATACCTCGCGGAGCTAGCGACGATGTTTCCAAATCTGCCTGAAGCCGTAGCTGCTTCCTACAACGGCGGCGAAGACAACGTGGCCCGCTGGGTACGTCGCGCAAAACAAAAAGACGCCGGTGTCTTCACGTCAGAAATCGGTTTTGATGAGACAAAAGCCTACGTGCAGAAAGTGATGAACAACTACCGCGTCTATCAGCAACTGTACACCGCTGACCTGAAAAGAAAGTAGGCAGAAGGCAGTAGGCAGTAGGCAGAAAGCAAAAGAGCACGCTGCCTACTGCCTTCTGCCGACTGCCGACTGCCTTCTCTGCCTACTGCCTTCTGCCTTCTCTGCTTTCTGCTTCTCACGGCTCCGGACTAAATCTTCGATCCTCGAAGCCGCTCGCGCTTTCTCTTCTCCTTAAAGGATCCGGACGTGGATAGTGACGCGGCAAAATTCCCAAACGCACCAGCGTCGCATAATACTCGTAGCGGATTATCACTTCACCGGCGGGCCTCGAATCCAGATTCATTTCGACCCACTGAACATCATTGCGCACTGAGCGTCCAATTCCAGTGGCCGCGTAGTCGTCATCGCGCGCCAGCCCTCCTTTACTCGAACGATCACTTGGCGCCTGTCGAATTCCGGCCCCGCTGTCAGGCACGGTTGAGCTGCGTTCGCGTTCATCCCTTTCTTCATACCGCGGGCGGGGTGGCGGCGCAGGCGTGATCGGAACCGGAAGGGGACGAAGCTCGCGAAAGAAGACTGCTGAAATGACGCCAAGGTTTGCAGTCTGTCCCAGCTTCGCTCCGTACGAATCCTGTTCGGAAGTAAAATAGAAACGCCGCGCGCGTTCAGAACTCATTTGCCAACCATTGATGCTAATCGTCGCGTACGGTTCGATCACCCACTTGCTCGCATTCCATGCGGTCGTGCGGCGCGCGTCGATTGTGTTCAAGCCATCGACGGAAAGCGCCACCGCCACGCGGAACGGGAATGGGTTGCGAATCCTGACCTCATATTCACTTCCCTGAATGGCTTCCACGTAGCCTTTGCCGCGAGCGTAGTACTCCTCCAGCGGACGGCCTCCAACCAGTATCTCCAGATCGAAGTTTCTGACGACCACATCTGATTGTGCGGCTCCCAGGACATTAATGGACGCGGGTTCCACACCGGCGCGCGCGAATAAGCCCCCCAGTCCAACAATCGCGGCCAGGCTCGCACAGCCGAATATCAACGCTTTTTTCATGGGTTATTCCTTTCTCGAGAAAGAGTTCGCTGCTCAAGAACGAGCCAAGCTGGCGATGCTTGCAAACGGAGGGTTAGTTTTTTGAAAACTAAAGGGTTTCGATGGTTTGGCAGAGGCCTTAAGCTGTTGAGTAAAAAAGCAGGTGACGCTACAATTACGCGCCAATCTTAGCGGCTCTCAACGGAGACGATTATTCTCATATATTAGGCTTTTTAGGAGCACCTGATGGAATACGCCCTGACCGCAACCAAAGACGAGGCACCCGCCGGCTCGTATTACGACAAGATTGCGGCTTTTTACGATCTTACTTTTAAGCTTAATGGCTATGGCCGTTCGCTCGATCAGTATTTTTCCAATCATCCGTTGCCGGTCTCGCGCGGCGCAGGAATTCTTGATGCCGGCTGCGGCACCGGCCTGCTAACGCTGGCCTTGCTGCGAAATCTGCATTTCCCAGTCAACATCACAGCTCTGGATCTTTCCGCAACATCGATCAGCGCTGCGAAAAAAGCGCTCGCCGAAAGTTCCGGGCGAACGCGCGATGTCACCTTCACCGAAGGTAATCTGCTATCGCTTCCTTTTGCCGACAACTCGCTGGATTTAGTGGTGACGAGCGGCGCGCTTGAATATGTTCCGCTCGGCGAAGGCATGGCTGAAATCGCGCGCGTGATCGCGCCGGGAGGACATATGCTTCATCTTCCCTGCCGGCCCACGCCTGCCAGCACATTTTTGGAAATTCTATTCCGCTTTAAGTCCCATCCACGTCCGAAAATTCTTACGGAGACTGAACGGCATTTCCGCATGGTCCACGAGTACCGCTTCCCGCCGCTGCACATCATTGGCTGGAGCAAGACCGCAATGTTGGCACAAAAGCGATAGTGCCATTCGTTCCACTCACTCGCGAAAAGACGAATCCATTCGATCGAGTTTGCGCAGCAAACCTGGCCACGTCAGTTGTGCGCCCTGGCCAACTGTAACCGCTCCCAATTGAGCAGCGACACTGTGAAGTATTGGATCCGGCACTGACAACAAAGTGCCCCCGCCCGCCTGCGCCAGAATCTGAATGCGACAAGCGCGCTCAAGCATGTACATCGACAGGAACGCTTCAGCCGCATTTTTTCCAACCGTCAGCAGACCATGGTTCCTGAGAATCATGTTGCTCTTGTCACCCAGGTCCGCTACCAGTCGTGATTTTTCATCTTCGTTCAGTGCCAGCCCTTCGTAATCGTGATAAGCAAGCGTCGATAGAGCAAACAATGCTTGCTGCGAGATTGGCAGCAATCCTTCCGCCTGCGCGGAAACCGCGATGCCATAATCGGTATGCAAGTGAATGACGCACAACGCGTCTTCGCGCGCCGCATGCACCGCACTGTGAATGGTGAAACCAGCCGGATTAATGAAATAGGGAGAGGGCATGACGATCTCGCCGGCCAGGTTTGTTTTGACCAAACTCGACGCTGTGATCTCTGCAAACATCATTCCGTAAGGATTAATCAGAAAATGGTGTTCCGGGCCGGGTACCCGCGCCGAAAGATGAGTGAAGATCAGATCGTCCCAACCGTAATGCGCCACCAAACGGTAAGCAGCAGCGAGATCAACGCGCGCTTCCCATTCCTCTTTAGAAATCTGTTCGCGGATACTCGCCGGCTTTTGTGCAGTCGTCATTTTTGCCCTCGATTTTTCTGACCTCTGACCTCTGACTTCCGACCTCTGCCTTCAGTGCTTCTCCTTTTTCAGCATCACTGCCAAACTACAATTGAAATCAGACGGCAAATAAATCTCCGTTTGATAGTCGCGATAACCGGGTGAAGATATCTTCAGGACGTACTGGCCCATTGGAATACTCTTCAAGTCGTATGAGCCATGCTGGTCTGTTTTCGCAGTGAAGACTTCGTGATTGAATTCGGTCTTGCCCTTCAGTTCGATCGTGGCATGCACCTTTTTCTCGCCGACCTCAAGATAGGAAAGGTCCTCGAAAGCAACGTAACCATGCACGGAGCCGCGTCCCGACTGGGCCATTGCCATCGCGCCACAAAAACCAACAAGCGCTAATAGGATTGTTGCGAGTGTTGTTTTAGTTCGCGCAAGGTTCATGGTTGTTTCCTGTCAGTCCCTATTTAATGGGCGTCAGACGAATGATGCGATCGTCATCATTTGCCGGCGAACCGCGGCCATCGCGGTTTGAAGTTGAGAAGTAAAGATTGCCGTCAGGTCCTTCGGCCACGTCGCGAATGCGGCCATACTTGCCGGAAAGCAAGTTCTCCTGACTAACAACCCGGCGGCCATCAAGGACGACGCGAATGATGCGCGTGCCTCGCAAGCAGCCGAAAAAGAAATTACCTTTGAACTGCGGAAAGGCTGAGCCACGATAAAACATTCCGCTGGCAGGTGCGCAAGCCGGTGTGTACTCAAGCAGCGGCGATTCAAGCCCGGCCCGGGTTTCGGTGTGATGAATCAGTGGCCAACCGTAGTTTTTTCCTTTTTCGAGAATGTTTACTTCATCGCCGCCGCCTGGCCCATCAAAGCCGCTTGGACCATGTTCGGTCTCGAAACAAAGATTCGAGCCGGGCTGAAAATCAATTCCCTGCCCATTGCGATTTCCATACGTCCAAATCTCGGGACGCGCATTGGCCTGCCCCACAAAGGGATTGTCGGCAGGCACCGTACCATCGTCGTTCAGTCTCAATGTTTTTCCGGCCAGGGAATCCAGTCGTTGCGCCAGTTCACGTTCGGTCGCGTCTCCGGTAGTGATGTAGAGCTTTCCGTCTGGTCCAAAGCGAAGACGGCAGCCGGCATGATACTGCGCTGCGGGAATGTCTTCGACGATTACCGTTCGATCAACCAGGCCGGCGGCGCTTTCGCGGTAGCGCACCACGCGCACGCGTTGGCCATCGCCTTTGTAAGCGTAGGAAAGATAGAGCCAATGATTGGAAGCGAATTGCGGATGCAGCGCGACGCTCATCAAACCACTTTCGCCGCCCGGCTCTACATCGGGAACCACAAAAAGCGGTTGCTGTTGCAGCTTGCCATTTTGGAAAACGCGAACACGCCCGGGGCGTTCGGTAAAAATCATGCGGCCATCAGGCGCCCAAACAATCGACCATGGCACTTCCAATCCGCTTACCACTGTCTCAACTCGGAACTTGACCGCGCCTTGTCCGGCATTTTGACCCTGACTCTGTTCCGACGACACGGAACTGGATTCGACCTCGCCCGCTCCGCGTCCCGGCGGCGGATGGCCACAGGCGAACGTCAGAATGATGAGCGCACAAAAGACCGCAGATAAAATTCGTTTCATTAGCTTAATTGACGAAGCGCGCCCTAGAAAACTTTCATCTGTTTCAATTCGCGTGTTCGTTTTGGCGGGTGATCGATGATCTAATGTTGAATATATTCGTGCAGCAATTTGATCTCGTCGCCTTGCTCGCTTAACTCGACTCGCATCAGATCGCGCATCGAGAGCATGCCTACCCAACGTTCGCCATCAACCACCGGCAAATGACGCGTGCCAATCAACTCCATCCGCTCGAGCGCCTGATGCGGCGTTTCATCGCAGTTGATAACCGCGCGCAGTTCGCTGGTAACGTCGCCCACCTTCACCGACGCCGCATCGCGCTGTAACACGACGACACGGCGCAGCACATCACGCTCGGAAAAAACGCCCAGCAGCTTGCCGCTATCGTCAACTACGCAAACCGCACCAACGTTGCGCGCTGCCATAAACTCCGCTGCATCCTGGACCGACGCCGACGCATTCATCGAGTAGGGCTCACGGTCACGGATGACATGTCTGATAAGCATCATGGGGAGCCTCCTAATTATTCGTCGGGCTGGCAGGGATCGATTCCCATTATAGAGAAACTGCGAAAATCTGTCTCTAGTGAAACAGGCAACGACAGTCGTTGTTTAGCTGAAAAGGTTTGCCTGGGCGGAAGGTCTGCGGAAAGTTGTATGCGCGGCATCTGCGCGTGGTGATTTCTTGTTAAAGCCGAGCCGTTCCGCGTGAATTTTGAAAAGCTTGTGAATTGCATCCCAATATTCGCCCTTGCCACGCATGCGTTCGCCGAAAACCGCCGAGTTTAACTTGCCGTCGCGAGCCTCGCGCACGCGATTCATGATGCGATCAGCTTTCGTCGGCAGTTTCTCGCGCAACTGTTCTTCAAAATATGGCGCGACGCTGCCGGGCAGGCGCAGCATGTTGACGAACGCCATGGTTGCGCCGGCTTCCTTTGCGCGTTCCAGCAGTTCGGGAATATCGGTCGTCAATCCGGGAATGATTGGTGCGATGCCGATGCCTACCGCGATGCCGGCTGCAGCGAGCTGAGCCATTGCATGAAAGCGCGCAGTTGGCAGCGGCGCGTAGGGCTCAACTGCGCGTGCGGCTTCGCGGCTGGTAAACGGTATGGTAAAAAACACGCCGACACTTGCCTCGCGCGTCAACCGTTGCAGCACGTCGATGTCGCGGCGAATCAAGGCCGACTTGGTGATCACACCAACCGGATTGCGAAACTCGGCGCAGATTTCTAAACACTGGCGCGTCAGTTTGTAATTCGCCTCGAGTGGAATATATGGATCGGAAGTGAACGAGAAAACAATCTCATCGCCTTTCCATGAAGGCCGCATCAGCTCTTTGCGCAGCAACTGGGGCGCATTGATCTTGACCACGATTTTGCGATCAAAGTCAGTGCCGGCGCCGTAGCCGAGATATTCGTGTGTTGGTCGCGAGAAACAGTAAGTGCAACCGTGAATGCAGCCGCGGTAGCAGTTGATCGTATAGTCGAAACCAACGTCGGGACTGTCGTTGTGTGTAATTATTCTTCGCGTCTCAGTTTCTTCAAAGACTTCGAGCTTCGCTTCCGGCGGTTCACCGAGCCATTCAACCGAATGCGTTAGCCAGGGATTGGGAGGATTTTTAATGGAATGCATGACTGCAAGCCCGTCCTATCTATGCAACAAAGCTTAGCAGAACTGTTTTTATTTGGCGAGCGCAACTAAGGCGAGATCGCAGTTTCGATGACTACAATTGATTCGATCGCGTCAAAAAACAGAAAGGTTTGTGTTTCGTCTTCGCCGTCACGATCGCTGAGGGCCACGTAATCGTTGGTGATCTCGCCGACGCGTCCTCTGTAGACGCCGGCAGAAAGCGTCTTCACATTTACGAGTTGCCCTTTGTAACGGCGAAACAAATTTTCAGTATGCTGTCGTTCCATTTGTCCTCCCCGCCAACAGTTTCTCAGATCAATTGGCGCGTCAGCGCCGGCCGTCAGTCCAGGTAACAAAGAAGAGTCGATACTTGTCGGGATCCTGCAAAGTTATGAATCGCCCGCCCCAACCTTCATCCGCCGGCGGGTAGACTTCGACGCTTTTTGAGCGCAGTTGATTGTAGTACTCATCGACGTCACTCACGCCAATGAAGAAGCTAACGCCGCGGCCTCGCTTTAACATCGTCTCCAGATGCTGGGCTAGAGAGATTTTCAAACTGCCGCCCTGCACTGTCGCCATTGGCGGTTCCGACTCCGGGCTATGTCTGCTGACTTCAAAGCCCAACAAGCCTTCATAGAAAGCGAGCGACTCCTCGAGATTGTTAACTTCAAGGAACAAAAATTCTAAGCCGGTGATTTGCATTGTAGAAATTCCGTCGAGCGCCATTGCCATTGCTGCCACCTAAACCGACGTCAAGAGGAGATAAATACCATAGCCGCTACCCGCAACCAGACTCCAGAACATTGCTTCCTGCACGCGCGTATGGCGCCGAATTCGGCTTGATTGCGGCAACGCATCGTTCATTGCGCGCATGGCGCTGCGGGCCATGACTACTCCAAAAAGAATCACGAAGCCCGCCAGAATTGCCAGCGGCCATAGAAACCAGATCCACTGGAACCGTACCAGAAATAGTAAGAACAAACCGACCAGTAAACACATCAGCGCGCTCAAGCTGTGTCCCAGCACGCCGATATCCTGGGCCGCCGGTGACGAAGCTGGCACAAACGCCGGCCGGCGAGCGACATGGCGCTCGGTATCATACTGCCGTCGCGTCTCTTCATTTCGCAGCACACGATAGGCTTCGTTGAGCAGCTTCATCTCTTCTTCACTGCCGCCCTTATCCGGATGGCAGCGTCCAGCCATGCGCTTATACTGGCGTTCAAGCTCCCGACGCGAATCGCCTTGACGCGCACCGAGAATCTCGTAGTAATCCTTAGCTGAACCAAACTCGCTCATGGAGATGCGGCGATTTTAGTTTTGCGTTTGCGGATTTGCAATCAAACTGCTCCGTTGTGAATCCGCGGCGACCTTTGCGGTTATGGTGCGCGTTTCGTAACATCGGTTCCAAACCATGGCACAACAATTTGCACCGGGCGACGATCTGATATTTCAACTGGAAAGCGGTCTCGGCCTGCTGCGCGTGATCGCGGTTGAAGGCGAAGGAGCAGACACAGTCTGGCATTTGCTCGCTTATGACGAGTTTTTTCCTGACACGGAATCTGCCGAGCGCGCGCTTGCACCCGGCTCACTGAACATTCGAAACGCGCACCTGGCGCTTACCGATCGCGCTTTTGAACGCACGCCCGCGGCACGCCTCGGCAATCGAGCGGTGCAGGAAGAAGAACTAGCTGGGTATCGCGCATGGCTGAAGGGTGAGCGCAGAGTTTCCGATCGCTCGGCGTTGCTGCTGTTGGGGATCAGGTGAAACCCCGCACGATTCGGATCGTTGACAGAGAACGAGCGCTAATGGAAATCGCATAGTGCCGTAGGCACCGAATGTTTATAGACCTAAAACTTGCAGTTTTAACTTTTCTCTGCGGAGTGAAAGGCAGCCTTTCACTCCGCAGATAAAATATTTCGAGGGGCTTTTGAGAGCAATAAACCTTTCGCCGGCTCTGCGGCGAAGCACAGGGTTCGGCCCTAGGTGCACGGACAACCACAATCGAGATTGAAATGGTGATGGAGAGAATCGCATGTACACATTCGGGCCCGGCAAGGGATGCTTATCCTGGACGAGTGTGGTTTGCGGTTCTAATATCCGCCGTTCTTCTCGTGACATTTTCGCCGGCCCGCGCTGCGCGCCACGAGCGTCTGATCGATTCGTGGAAACCGATCAACTACGACATAACTCTCGCGTTCAATGATGCCTTAAGCGAGATCGCCAGCGCGCGCGTTGCCGTCACAGTCCAGGCAGTCAAAGATGTTTCGGTAATTGATCTCGATTTCGGAGACTTGCCAATTGACTCGGTAACGGTTGATGGGACCGCAACACCATTTTCGCGGGGCCCCGGTTTGCTAAACATCAGGCTCGCAAAACCGCTGCCTCGCGACGCGCGTGCCGTCGTAGTTATTGAATATCATGGCGCGCCCCAAGATGGCCTGGTGCTCAGCAAAGATAAAGCCGGCAAACCTTCTGCGATCGGCGACAACTGGCCTGACCGGGTCCACCAATGGATTCCCTGCCTCGATCATCCTTCGGCCAAGGCCACCGTCACGTTCACAGTTACTGCACCAGACCGCGATCTTGTTGTGGCTAACGGCAAACTCGATCGCGTCGAGAATTCATCTCAGGCAAATCGCACCTGGACTTACACGGAAGCCGCGCCTATTCCACCCTACTGCATGATTGTCGCCGTCGGAGAGTTTGCTGAAATCAATATGGCAGACGCGCCCATCACGCCGTTGAGCTATTACGTTCCGCAGCCGGACAAGCCTTACGCAGTACACGGTTTTGCGGCGGCGAATCCTTCGCTGAGATTTTTCAGTGAAACTATCGCGCCTTACCCTTACGAAAAGCTGGCGTTGATTGTCGGCGCCACGCGTTTTGGCGGCATGGAGAATTCCAGCGCGATTGTTTTTCCCAACCGGCTGCTGGATACAAACGTGTCGGAGCCGCTACGCAAAGTCTTCAATGTGCGCGAAGGGTTGGTCGAAGTGGTCGCGCATGAGATTGCTCACCAGTGGTTTGGCGACTCAGTCACCGAATCGGCCTGGTCAGACCTTTGGCTGAGCGAAGGCTTTGCCACGTACTTCGCCGGGCTGATGATCCAACGTTATGAAAGCGAAGCGCGCTTTAAAGATTACATGGAGAGCGCCGCGAATACGTATTTCAATTTTGAGAAAAGGACACGCATCCCGATCTACGACACTGAGACCCAGGACGTGTTCAAGCTGCTGAATGCGAACAACTACCAGAAGGGCGCCTGGGTACTGCACATGTTGCGCACCGAGCTTGGCGATGAAATCTTCTTTCGCGGCATTCGCGCGTACTACAACGAACATCGCGGGTCACTGGCTTCAACGGAAGATTTGCGTGCTGCGTTTGAGAAGGCGTCCGGAAAAAACTTAAAAGAGTTTTTTGCGCGCTGGGTTTATGGCGCGGGCCATCCGCGTTACGAGTTAACCTGGAACTGGAACGACAAGACGAAACGGTTGCGTCTGATGCTCGATCAAACTCAATCTGAAGCTGCTTTTCCCAATGCTGTGCCGCTGGAAGTCATGATGGGCAACAGCAAACGGCTCGTTGTTATCAAGCCGGATAACAAGCACGCCATCGAAGAGATCAAGCTCGACGCCGCCCCCAGTTCGTTGGTGGTTGATCCGGAAAATGTGATCCTGGACGAGTCACGCGTGATTAGAAAGGATTAGTTGTCGTGCTTTGTGCTTCCAGGTCCGAAGTGCTTATCGCCATGGTCAGTCCGCCAGATTACGCCGGTTATACAAATAATAGTGGTTAGCGCTGACGAAAATATTCCCGATAAAGAAGACGACGCAAAGGCGCCATCTTCCCTCATCGAGGGTGAAGACTATTACGTCGAAGGTTCAATGATGGTCTTCACTGAGCGCTTCTTACTGCGCCGCGGCTTCTGCTGCGAAAGCGGCTGCCGGCATTGCCCCTACGGCTTCGGCAAGGACTAATGACAGGCGTTGACCCGCTTTCAGCCTTCTGCCTTCTGCCTTCTGTTACTGCCTTCTGCTTACTGTCTCACCGGCAGCGATGTTTGCAATCGTCTTTGGAATGCTTAGCTGACTTTTCACAAAGCTTGCGCTCATGCTTTAGTGGTATGGACTTGCATAGTTCTTTCTTCACGCGATAAACCTCAGCGCACCGGTCCTTGCAGCGATTACTCGGGGCTGTGGCCGCGCCTGCGTGAACAAATGCGCCCAGGCATAGAACGAGCGCCAAACCCAATCGCAGAAGTTTGCCTTGCTGTTGAGACCATAAACTCGAGAATTGAAACCCACGACTTGTCATTGCAGTGCTCCCTTCCCAAAAAAAGCGCTTACACGCCGGATGAATGGTTAGTTGATTATGAATCGCCGCCGGTCAGGGGATGTCCGGCGAGTTTTTGGAGGTGACAGGGTTAGCATACTCTCGACTCGCGCTTAATTAAAGTTCTGAGTGCCGAGTGCTGAGTACTGAGTGCTGAGTACTGAGTGCTGAGTACTGAGTGCTGAGTGCTGAGTGCTGAGTACTCAATACCGGCGCACCCTGCCTTCTGCCTACTGCCTACTGCTTACTGCCTACTGCCTACTGCCTACTGCTTACTGCCTACTGCCTTCTGCTTCCTTTGCACCTTGCTCCTTACAAGTTTGCTCCGTTACGATTGGTCGATGCCGACGTCAATCAAAACCGACGTAATCATCGTCGGCGCTGGTCCAACCGGACTTGCCCTCGCCTGTCAGCTCACCCGGTATCAGGTTGATTTTGTCATCATCGATAAGCGCGAAGGGGTGACGCCCTACTCCAAAGCTCTCGGCGTTCACGCCCGTACGCTTGAAATTTACGAACAACTTGACCTGGCAGAAAAGGCAGTCGAGCAAGGCACGATTGCGGGCAAGGTGCGCATGCTCGAACGCGGTGAGGTGCTGGGCCAGGTTGAGCTTTCGAACGTGGGCAGGGGTTTAAGCGCTTATCCCTTTATGCTCGTGCTGGAGCAAAGCAGGAACGAGCAACTAATGTACGACTGGCTGAAAAGTCACGACAGCGATGTACTTTGGCAAACGGAACTCGAAAGCTTTTCGCAGGACGGCGGCGCGGTCACAGC
>WNFT01001725.1_pt1 | contig 18538 bp, 16 predicted proteins | sample 5400191 | NCBI WGS metagenome assembly WNFT01 (sample SAMN13153359, study PRJNA577476) | soil metagenome | isolation source: 80 cm saprolite under Madrone tree | place: USA:California | collected 2016-06-14 | reverse complement strand
TCGCCGAGCTGGCCGGCGGCGTCGAGGTCGCCATGATGCTGGCTTGCCCCGAGCTGCGGGTCGTGCCGGTAACCATCCACCTGTCGCTGGCCGAAGCGGTGCGCACGCTTGACACCGCCAAGATTGTGCGGGCGGGCCGCATCGCCGCGGCGGGGTTGCGGTCCTTGTTCGGCATTGCGCGCCCCCGGCTTGCCGTTGCCGGACTCAATCCTCATGCCGGTGAGCAAGGCTCGATGGGTGATGAGGAAGCCCGGGTGATCGCGCCGGCGATCGAGATCCTGAGGCGTGACGGCCTCGACGCCAGCGGTCCGGCGCCGGCCGATACGTTGTTCCATCCGGCTGCCCGCGCGCGCTATGACGCGGCCCTCTGCATGTATCACGACCAGGCTCTGATCCCGATCAAGACCGTGGATTTTGCCGGCGGCGTCAACGTCACGCTGGGCCTGCCCTTCGTGCGGACGTCGCCGGACCACGGCACAGCGCTCGATATCGCTGGGACCGGCCGCGCCGATCCGGCAAGCCTGCTCGCGGCGCTCAGCATGGCGGACGACATGGCCCGCCGGCGCCAGACCTGAACGCCCGACCGGACATGGACGCGCTCGCCCGGCTGCCGCCGTTGCGCGAGACCATCGCCGCCCATGGCCTCGACGCGCGCAAGCGCCTGGGCCAGCATTTCCTGCTTGACCTCAACCTCACTCGGCGCATTGCCCGCGCCGCCGCGCCGCTTGGCGAGGGAACGGTGATCGAGGTCGGACCCGGTCCCGGCGGACTGACGCGCGCACTGCTGCTCGAGGGCGCGGCACGCGTTGTTGCGATCGAAGTCGACCGCCGGGCTATCACAGCCTTGCAGGACTTGCAGGACGCCGCCCCAGGTCGCCTCGACCTCCTCGAAGCCGACGCGCTCGAGGTCGACCTGGCGGGCTTGGGCTCGCCGCCCCGTCGGATCGTCGCCAACCTGCCCTACAATGTCTCGACCGCGTTGCTGGTGCGCTGGCTGCACCAGGCGGGGCAGATCGCCGACATGGTCCTGATGTTCCAGAAGGAGGTCGCCGATCGCCTGGCGGCCATGCCGCGCAGCAAGGACTATGGCCGGCTGTCGGTCCTCGCCCAGCATGTCTGTATCGTGCAGCGGTTGTTCGACGTGGCGCCCTCGGCGTTCGTTCCCCCGCCCAAGGTTACCTCCTCGGTGGTACGGCTGACGCCTCGGCCCGTCGGCGACCGGCTGGTCGATTTGGCGATCCTGGAGAGAGTTACCGCGGCAGCTTTCGGCCAGCGCCGCAAGATGCTGCGCCGCAGCCTGGCGGGTCTCTTTGCCGATCCTGCGGCGGTCCTGACCGGCCTTGGGTTGCGGCCAACGGCCCGCGCCGAAGAACTCGGCGTGGCCGACTTCGTCCGTCTGGCTGAGCTCTTGCGGGCCGAAGCACGCTAATTGGCCATTCGAAGGATGGCCGAATGGACGGCGAACTGGCCGGCCACCCTCGAGAATCCTCGGTCATGTGGCCTATTGACAAAATGAGTGAGTGCTCACATACTTATCATCATGATCCGCTCCATCGCCTTCAACATCTACTTCTACAGCTTCACCTTTGTGGCCGCGATCATCGGTGTCGTCCTGCTGCCGATCCCGACGCCGGTGGTGTTGCGCGGCCTGCTGCATTACTGGGCCCGCGGCGTGGTCTGGGGCATGCGCTGGATCGGCGGCATGAAGGTCGAGATCCGCGGCCGCGAGAACATTCCTGTTCGCGGCCCTGCCCTGCTCGCCAACAAGCATCACAGCGAGAGCGACGGCATCTTCTTGGCGGCCAACATTCCCGGCATCGCCTTCGTCGCCATGCAGGAGTTGTTCCGCTATCCGGTGATCGGCGCCATCCTCTATCGCCTGCAGATGATCCGCGTCGACGCCTGCGGCGGCGGCAAGGAGCGCGAGCACCTCGCCCAGTTCGCCAAGCGCGCCTATGACAGCGGTCGCCACATCGCGATCTATCCGGAGGGCAATCTGATGGCGCCGGGCGAGCGCGAGCGCTACCGCTCGGGCATCTACTATCTCTACCGCGATCTCGGCCTGCCGGTGACGCCGGTCGCCACTTCGCTCGGCCTGTTGTGGAACCGCCGCGACTGGTGGAAGAAGCCCGGCCGCGCCGCCATCGAGTTCCTGCCGGCGATCGAGACCGGCCTCGACAAGCAGACCTTCATGCAGCAGTTGGAGAAGACGATCGAAACGGCGAGCGACCGGCTGATCGCCGAATTCTCCGGCAAGCCCTTTGCGGCCTCGCAGCTCGTGCTGCGTTCGCAGGGTCAAAGCGGCAATGACCAGCCGGCTACCGCCCCTCGCGCAGCGCTTTGACGAAGCTCTCGAGCCCCTGCTGGCGTTCGCGCTTGAGCCGCTCGGCCGTCAGGATGGATTTGATCTGCATCAGGCTGGTGGCGATGTCGCGGTTGATGACGACGTAGTCGTACTCCGCCCAATGGCTCATCTCGTCGGCCGCCTTGGCCATGCGGCGGGCCACGATGTCGGGCGAATCCTGGGCGCGCGTGATCAGCCGCTTTTCGAGGTCGCGCGTCGACGGCGGCAGGATGAACACCGTCACCAGGTCCTCGCGGCCCTTCTCCTTGAGTTGCTGCGTGCCCTGCCAGTCGATGTCGAACAGCATGTCGCGGCCGCCCTGCAGCGCTGCTTCGACCGGCGCGCGCGGCGTGCCGTAGTAGTGATCGAACACGCGGGCATGTTCCAAAAATTCGCCGCGCTCGATCATGCTGCGGAAGCTCGGCGTGTCGATGAACTTGTAGTCGACCCCGTCCTTCTCGCCCGGCCGCTTGGCGCGCGTCGTGCAGGAGACGCTGAGCTGGATGTGCGAATCGTTTTCCAGGAGCTGCCGCGACAGGGTCGTCTTGCCCGCGCCCGACGGCGAGGACAGCACCAGCATCAGGCCGCGCCGCTGGATGGCCGGCGCCTCGACGTTACTCGACATTCTGCACTTGCTCCCGTAGGCGCTCGATGGCGCCCTTCAAATCGATGCCGATCCGCGTCAGCTCGATGTCGGCCGACTTCGAGCACAGCGTGTTGGCCTCGCGGTTGAATTCCTGGCAGAGGAAATCGAACTTGCGGCCCACCGGATTGTCGGGACGGGCGTCGGCGAGCAGGGTCCGCGCCTGCGCAATGTGGGCGGCCAGCCGGTCCAGTTCCTCGCGCACGTCGGCCTTGCCGACCAGCAGCGCCACCTCCTGGGCAAAGCGCTCCTCCGAAAGCGCCGGCGCGCGCTCCAGCAGCTCGGCAAGCTGGCTGTCGAACCGGGTCTTCAAGGTGCCGATCTGGGCGGCTGCCCGATCGGCTGCCCGTCCGCACAGGGCTTCGATCTCGTCGATGTGGCGATCGATCACGCCAGCCAGCGCCCGGCCCTCCGCCGCCCGTGCGGCGGCTAGCGCCTTCAGGACCTCCTCGAGGGTCGCCGTCAGCGCCTTGTCGAGTACCGCGAGCGCTTCCTCGCTTTCAACGGCCTCGTCATCCTCCTCGATGACGCCGCGCACGCGCAGCAGCCCATCCGCCGTCGGCGCGGCCGCGCCGGTGCCCTTGCGCACTTCCTCGACCAGCGCGCCCAGCTCGGCGAGGAGGGCGCGGTTGATGCGCAATGGCTTGCCCTGGCGGTCGCTGGCGATGGTCAGCGTCAAGGAAACGTTGCCGCGCTTCAGGCGGGAGCCGACCGCAGTACGCGCCGGATTTTCCAGACGGTCGAAGCCCTGCGGCACGCGGCAGCGGATTTCCAGGTTGCGGCCGTTGACGCTGCGCGCTTCCCAGACCCAGCGCCGCTGGTCATCCGACCCCTGCGTCCGGGCGTATCCCGTCATGCTTGCAATCAATAACGACACTCCACTTGCCACACCACTGGCCGCGCCACGGCGAGGCACTCTAGTATCGGCTCCTAGCGCAGACAACGCGATCCGCCCGAAGGTTATCCCATGAAAAAGTTCTCAAGCATTGTCATCACCGGTGCGTCGAGCGGCATTGGCGAGGCGCTGGCGCTCGACTATGCCGACCGTGGCGTGGCGCTGGCGCTGACCGGCCGCGACGCGGGCCGCCTCGAGGCGGTCGCCGCCGCCTGTCGCGCCAAGGGCGCTACGGTGGTGGCCGATACGGTCGATGTCGTCGACCGCGACAAGCTCGGCGCCTGGCTCACCGCCTTCGACGACGCGCATCCGGTCGGTCTCGTGATCGCCAATGCCGGCATCTCGATCGACAAGAACAATTCCTCGCTCGACGATTTCTCGGTGATCCGCAAGACGTTCGACGTCAATGTCGGCGGCGTGCTGAACACCGTCGAGCCGCTGCTGGCACGGCTGATAAAGCGCAAGCGCGGCCAGATCGCCGTCGTCGCCTCGCTCGCGAGCTTCATCGGACTGCCCTACTCGGCCTCCTACAACGCCAGCAAGGCCGCCGTTCGCGTGTGGGGCGAGAGCATCCGCTACGTCCTGCAGAAGGACGGCATCGGCGTCAGCGTCATCTGTCCGGGCTTCGTGGTGAGCCGCATGACCGCCAACGCGCCCTTCCCCATGCCCTTCCTGATGACCGCCGAGCGCGCCTCCGCCATCATCCGGCACGGCCTCGCCCACAACCACGCGCGCATCGCCTTCCCGATCGGCACCAAGGCCGCTGTCTGGTTCGGCCAGTCCCTGCCGGGGCGCTGGACCGCACGCTTGCTCGGCGCCTAGTCGACCCGACGGGCGATATAGGGCGAGTCCGCCACGCTCCAGCGCGCCGGCGGCTCCTGGCGGAAGATCTGGCGCAGATGGACTTCGTCCGGCCCGTCGGCGATGCGCAACAGGCGCGCCATGGCGAAAGCGCGGTGGATCGGCGCATCGTCGCTGCCGCCCATGGCGCCGAACAGCTGGATCGCCCGGTCGGCGACCCGCTGGGCCATCTCGGGCACCGCGACCTTGGCCATCGACACGTCGCGCCAGGCGGCCTGATGGCCCGCGCCGTCCAGCCGCTCGGCCGTGCGCAGCACCAGGAGCCGCGCCTGTTCGATCTCGATGCGCGAGCGGGCGATCGCCTGCTGCGTGGCGTCGTAGTCGATCACGGCACGGCCAAAGGCATGGCGCTCGGCCGCCCGCGCCATCATGAGCTCGACCAGCACCTCGCAGGCCCCGATGGCGCGCATGCAGTGATGCAGCCGCGCCGGGCCCAGCCGCACTTGCGCGGCGGCAAAGCCCTCGCCCTCCGCGCCCAGCAAATTTTTAGCCGGCACGCGCACATCCTCGAACGCGAGCTCGGCGATGGGCGCGACGCTGTCCTCCCAGCCGAGAAAGCGCAGCTCGCGAACGATCCGCAGACCGGGCGTGCCCATCGGCACGATGACGCAGGAATGCCGGCCGGTGCGCGGCGCTTGCGGCCGCGACACGCCGACCACGATCACAAAGGCGCAAGCGGGATGGGCGGCGCCGGTGATGTACCATTTGCGGCCGTTGACCACCCAGTCATCGCCCTCGCGGCGGAGCGTCGTTGCGATGTTGGTGGCGTCGGACGAGGCGACGTCGGGTTCGGTCATGCCGAAGGCGGAGCGAACGCGGCCCTCGAGCAGCGGCTCGAGCCATCGCTTCTTTTGCTCGGGCGTCGCGGCGGCCTGCAGCATGATCATGTTGGGCACGTCGGGCGCCTGGCAGTTGAAGACCTCGGAGGCCCACGGCAGGCGGCCCATGATCTCGGCGAGCGGCGCGTAGTCTCGGTTGCTCATGCGCTCGGTTAGGCCGAGGTTCCACAGGCCCGCCGCGCGCGCCTTGGCCTGCAACGCCGGCAGGAACGGCGCGGCTTCACGGCGGGCAACATGGTCCAGCCAATCGCGATGACGCGGCAGGATTTCGCTCTCGAAAAACGCCTCTACTGTCGCGCGCAGATCCCCACCTTGAACAGCCATCGTCACTTCATTTGATTGGTCAGCAGCGCCGCGGCGCCGCCCTGCTCGCGACCATATTTCAGCAACGCCGCGCGTCCGCCCGCGGCATAGGCGGCGACGGCGCCGAGCAGCCGCTTGAGCTGGTCGGGGCTCGAGCGGTCGAACTTGCAATAGGCGCCGCGCGTCAGCTTGGCGATCTGGGGAAACAGCCGCGAGGCAACGCGATCCTCGCCCTCGTGGAAGACGAACACCGGCAGGCCGAGCAGGCCGAGCTGTCCTGCCTCGTGGCCAACCGCATCGACATCCTCCTCGCAGCAATCGCCGACAAAGACCACCGCGTCGATGCGACTGTCGCGCCGCTGCTCGACGGCATAGCGCAGCAGCCGGGCGATCTGGGTGCGGCCGGCCAGGCAGCGCACCGCGCTCATCAGGCGGGCGAGCTCACGGCCGTCGGACGTCCAGCGGCTCACCTTGAACTCATCGAATCCACGATAGAACGCCAGACGGATATCGAGGCCGCCGCTTTGGCTGGCGGCAACAAACATCTCGCCTTGCAGGGACGATGCGAGGTCCCAGGTCGGTTCGCGGCTGGCCGTCGCATCCATGGCGAACAGCAGGCGCCCTCGCGTGCCCGACGCTCGCGGTGCCATTTCGGCCAGCTCGCGCATAAAGCGATCGACGTCGCCTGCGGTCGATGGCTGTGGCGCTGTCAGATCGGTTTTTCGCGCCATGCAACGCCTCCTCTTGCGGTCAATATAGGCCGTTTTCGCCTTGTCGGCGTCGAATTCCGCCGACAACACTGCGCGGCATGCAAGAAGCCGTTCCCTCGACCAGATTTGGCAGATGGTGGGTCAAGCGCCGCCGGCGCCTCGCCGTCTGGCTCGACGAGATCGGTCCCCGGTGGCTGGTCGAGCGCCCGTCCTTGGGTCGACTATTTGCACGCTGCCTGGCCGGCGGCAGGCCTTCGTTGCAGGTCTTTCCCGGCTGGACTTTCGCCCGCGAGTATTTCGTCGAGCACCGTTGGATGGCGACGCGGCGCGGCGTGCTCTGGCGCTTTGCACTCAGGAACAAGCTGGTCGTTCCTCTTGTCCTGCCTTGGCATGCAGGGTCCAAGGTCGAGGTGACGCTCGGCAACGACCTCAGCCTCTGCCTCTATGTGTGCGGCTCGTTCGAACCCAACGAATTTGCCTTCCTCGATCGAATGCTGCGCCGCGGCATGACCGTCATCGATGTCGGCGCCAATGATGGCCTCTACACCTTGTTCGCCGCCCGCCGCGTCGGCCGGCGCGGCCGCGTGGTCGCGGTCGAACCGAGTTCGCGCGAGCGCCGAAACCTCGAACGCAATCTGGCGCTCAATCGACTGAAGAACGTGATGGTCGTGCCCAACGCCTTGGCCGCCGAAGCCGGCCGCGCCGATCTGCAAATCGCGCCGGCAGTGCATGGCGGACACAACACGCTAGGCGGCTTCGCCCATGAAGGTGTGAGGGCAATTGCCTCCGAGTCGGTCGCTGTCGAGACACTCGATGCTGTCGCCCAGCGGCTCGCGCTCGGCAAAGTCGATGTGGCCAAGATCGACGTCGAAGGCGCCGAGGTGAAAGTGCTCACGGGGGGTCGCGCCCTGTTGATGGCATCGCATCCGGTGCTGCTGATCGAGGCCAACGACGATGCGCTGCGAAAACAGGGAACGAGCACCGACGATCTGATCGCGCTGCTGCGCTCGCTCGACTACGAGATTTTCATCTTCTCCGATGCCACCGGCCTGGTTGAACGCTGGATCGAAGGCACGCCGCTCTCCGCCAACATCGTCGCCATGCCGAAGTAATCTTTGACCCCCTCCGGGGTGTGAAATATGGTGCGCGCCGCGCCCAGCGCCAATGCAAACATGACCGGAAAAGCCGCGACCTTCGCCACGCTGTTCCTGCGGGTCTTCCTGCCGTTCGCGTTCGCCTATTTCCTGTCCTACATCTTCCGCGGCGTGAACGCGGTGATCTTTCCCTACCTCGAACGGGACATCGGCATCACCGCGGGCGATCTCGGTCTTCTGACCTCCGCCTTCTTCCTGTTCTTCGCCGGCTGCCAGCCGGTGCTGGGCGTCATGCTCGACCGCTACGGGCCGCGCCGCGTGCAGGCGGTGCTGCTGGCGATGGCCGCGGCGGGCTCGACCCTGTTCGGTCTCAGCCTCTCGCTGGGCGAGCTGATCGTGGCCCGCGCGCTGATCGGGCTCGGCTTCGCCGGCGGGCTGATGGCGGCCATCAAGGCCATCACGATTTGGTATCCGTCCGAACGCTGGGGCTTGATCACCGGTTTCCACATGATGGCGGGCGGCCTCGGCTCAATGGCCGCGACGTTGCCGATCGAGTGGTCGCTGTCGGTCGTGAGCTGGCAAGGGCTGTTCTTCTGGCTGGCCGGCCTCTGCCTCGCGACGGCGGCGATCCTGTTCGTCGTCGTGCCCGAGCGCCCCGTCGCCGCCGCCAAAGGCACGCTGGGCGAGCAGTTCCGCATCACCGGCGCGGTGCTGACCGACGGTTTTTACTGGCGCATCCAGCCGCTGGTTTCCGTGCAGCAATTGGCCTTCATCGGCTGCATCACGCTGTGGATCGGGCCCTGGCTGCGCGACGTCGGCGGCATCGCCGACAACGACGCGCGAGCCGACATCCAGCTCTACACCACGGCCGTCATGACCCTGGGGTTCGCGATGAGCGGCGTGATCGCCGGCGGCTTTCGCCGGATAGGCGTCAGCAACTTCGCCTCGGTCGGCATCGCCAGCCTGCTGTTCGCCCTGGTCTGCGGCTGGCTCGCCTTCCTGCCGTCCTTCCATCCGGCGGTGGCGTGGCCGTTGTTCGGCTTCCTGGGCGCCTGCCCGATCCAGTACATGCCGGTGATGGTGGCCTCGTTTCCCACCCACTATGCCGGACGCGTCACGACCAGCAGCAACCTGGTCGCCTTCACCGTGATCTTCGCCGGCCAGTGGGCGATCGGAAAGATCGTCGACCTGTGGCCCAAGACCGCCACCGGCTACGCGCCCGACGGCTACACCTGGGCGTTCGGCGGGCTCTTCATCCTGCAGCTTGCGGGTCTGTTATGGCTGATGCTGTCGCGGGCGCGGCCGATGGCGCGTCCGCACCTGGCCGCGGCAGATTGAGCGCGGCGACGAGGTCGCGCACCTCCTGACGCGCCGCGACATGGCTCAAGGTGAGCGACGGGCCGCCGCCGCCGCGCTTGAGATCGAGCAGGGTGAGCCCGCTCAGGAACAGCTCCTTGTAGATTACGCGCTCGCTCAAGCCCGCGGCGACGCGAAAGCCGATGCGCTTGGCCAGCGCGTCGATAACGTTGCCCATGTCGCGCTTGTTGCGCGCGGCCAGCGACGACAGGCGATTGCGCATCACCACCCAGTCGACTGGCCGGCCGCCCCGGATGGCGCGCAGCTGGCGCTGCTTCCACACCGCCTCGGCATAGATCGACGGTCGCACGATCTTGAGCGTGTCGGGATCGACTCGCGCCAAAAGATCGAGATCGATGAAGCTGTCGTTCAGCGGCGTCAGCAGGGTATCGGCCCAGGTGTGCGCCAGCCGCGACAGATTGGTGTCGCTGCCTGGTGTATCGACGATCACGAAATCGACCGTGCCGACCATCGGCTCGAGGGCCGCTTCGAGGCGCGCCCGCTCGTCGGCTTCCGCGGCCGTCCGATCCGGCAGGGTCGACAGCGGCACCGCAGCATGGACCGGCATGGCCAGCTCGACGCCCTTGCGCTTGGCGTAGGCGGCGCGGTTTTCGACGTAGCGGCCGAGCGTCGCCTGACGCGCATCGAGATCGAGCGTGGCCACGCGCGCGCCCTCGCCCAGCAATGCCACGGCGATGTGCAGCGCCGTCGTCGACTTGCCCGACCCGCCCTTCTCGTTGCCGATCACCAGCACATGGGCACGGCCCACCGCGCGAGCCGCCTGGGTCTGGGCGATGCTCGGATTGGGCGCCGGTTGGAACGCGCTGTTCACGCCGCTTTGCGGATCCAGACGGCGGTGTCGTGGAACACCGCGCCGCCGTGCGGCCAGCCGGGATCGGCCGAGGTCAGCGCGTTGATGCCCATGCCGGTCTCGAAGTTGCGATTGGGCCAGATGCCTTCGACCACGACCACGCCCTTCTGCTGGCCGGCCTTGGGCCGCGCGTGCACGATGGTCTTGCCGCGCTCGTTGCCGATCTCCAGCCGGTCGCCCTCGGCGACGCCCACCGCCGCGCAGTCGTCGGGATTCATCAGGGCGGTCGGCCGCACCTCGCGCTTCTGGCTGCTCGGCGTCTCGGTGAAGGTCGAGTTCAGGAAGGTGCGCGCCGGTGCGGCAACCATGCGGAACGGCTTGTCCAGCGTGGCATTGTCTATGACATCGAAATGGTCGGGCAGGCTCGGCATGTCCTGGCCGCGCGGACCGTAGGCCGCCCAGTCGGGCTTGAAGCGGAATTTCTTGTCGGGCCAGGCAAAGCCGTCGAGGAAATGCGACGTCTCGAAGCCGAGATGAAAATCCTGGCCGCCCTTCTTCCAATTGGTCTCGGCGTCCCACATGCCCGAGACTTTTAGCGTTTCGTCCATGATCTCCCAGGGAGTCATGTCGAAGCCGCGATGCTTGGCGCCCAGGCGCTTGGCGAGCTCGGCGATCACATAGTGGTTCTCGCGGCATTCGCCGGGCGGCTCGATCACCGCCTTGGTCACCTGGAAGAAGGTGTGGCCGCTCGCCGTGTAGAAATCGTCGTGCTCGAGAAACATCGTGGCCGGCAGCACGATGTCGGCGAAGGCCGCGGTCTCGGTTAAAAACTGCTCGTGCACGCAGGTGAACAGGTCCTCGCGCTTGAAGCCGCGATGCACCAGCTCGAGCTCCGGGCAGACCATCGCCGGGTTGGTGTTCTGGATCAAAAGCGCCGTCACCGGCGGGCCATCCTTCAGCGCCTCGCGATCGCCGGTCAGGATCGGCCCGAGCCGCGACTGGTCGAGATCGCGGATGGCGGGATCGACCACGTCGAGCCCTTCGATCAGGGTCCTGTTCAGCGGATACATGCCGGTATGGCCATAGAGCGCGCCGCCGCCCTTGTGTTTCCAGGCGCCGGTCACCGCCGGCAGGCAGGTGACGGCATGCATGTTGGCGGCGCCGTTGCGGCTGCGGCTAAAACCGTGATGGCAGCGGATGAACGAGGCCTTGGTCCGGCCGTAGAGCCGGGCGAAGGAGACGATCTCCTCGACGCCAAGCCCGGTGATCTTAGACGCCCATTCCGGCGTGCGCGTCGCGACATGAGCCGCCAACTCGTCCGGCGCGTCGGTGTAGCGGCGCATGTAATCCCAGTCGGCGTAGCCCTCCTTGAAGAGGACGTGCATGACCGCGACCGCCAGCGCCCCGTCGGTGCCGGGCCGCACCGCGAGATGGATGTCGGCCTGCTCGGCCGTGCCGGTGCGGTAGGGGTCGACCACGACCAGCTTGGCGCCGCGTTTCTTGGCGCGCATGGCGTGGGTCATGACGTTGACCTGGGTGTTCACCGGATTGCCGCCCCAGATCACCACCAGTTCGGAATGCTCGTCGACCTCGCGCACGTCGGCGCCGCGCTTGGCGCCGACGCCCGCCATCCAGCCGGTGTCGGAGAGCGTCACGCAAATGGTCGAGAAATAGCGCGAGTATTTCATCGCATGGCGCAGGCGGTTGATGCCGTCGCGCTGCACCAGGCCCATCGTGCCGGCATAGTAGTAGGGCCACACCGTCTCATTGCCATGCTGGCGCGCCTTGGCGATGAACTGCTCGGCCACGATATCGAGGGCGTCGGCCCACGAGATCTCGGCGAACTGCCTGGATCCTTTCGGTCCGATCCGCCGCAACGGCTTCATCAGCCGGTCGGGATGGTGGATGCGCTCGGCGTAGCGGGCGACCTTTTCGCAGATCACGCCGGCCGTGTAGTCGTTGCGCAGCGAGCCGCGCACCCGGCCGATGCGCTTGGCATCCAGCCGTTCGACGTCGAGCGCACAGGTGCTGGTGCAATCGTGCGGGCAGACCGAGGGAACGATGGTGACGCCCGACTCGGCGGACTTGCCGCGCGTCGCCGGGGCGTAGGCATGGTCGTCGGGGGACATGCCGCAGAATACCTCCGCTGGAAGCGGATGGTCCACCTGCCATAGAGTGCCGCCGTCATGATCCCCCGCGGTATTCCCTACGAAGAGGCGATGCGGAAATTCCGCTGGCCCAAGCTGAAACGTTTCAACATCGGCCGGGCCGTGTGCGAACGCCATCCGCAAGAGGCGCTGGCGCTGATCGTCGAGAACGCCGACGGTTCGGTGCGCAACTGGACCTTCGGCCAGCTTCTCGCGGCGAGCTCGCGGCTTGCCAATGCGCTCATCGCGCAGGGTATCCACAAGGGCGATCGGGTCGGCGTGTTTTTAAGCCAGGGTGCCGAGCTCACGCTCTGCCATCTTGCCGGCTACCGCATGGGCGCCGTCGTCTTGCCGCTGTTCACGCTGTTCGGCGAAGAGGCGCTGGAATACCGGATGGCCAACGCCGAGGCCTCGGCGCTGATCACCGATATGGCCCAGCTTCCCAAGGTGCTGGCGGTGCGCGATCGCCTGCCCCATCTCAAGACGGTGATCGTGATCGGCGCCGGCAAGCACGACACCGCCTTTCTCGACTGGGATCGGCTGCTGGCCGCGTCATCCGACAACTTCGCCACCGTCGACACGGCGGCCGAGGATCCGGCCTTGCTGATCTACACGTCGGGCACCACCGGCCAGCCCAAGGGCGCGCTGCATGCCCATCGCGTGATGCTGGGCTCGGTGCCGCCGGTCGAGCAGTGGCTGAGCCATTGGCCGCAAGGCAACGAGGTGATGTGGACACCGGCCGAATGGGCATGGATCGCCGGCCTCTATGACGCGCTCTTTCCCGCCTGGTTCTACGGCACGCCGGTGGTGGCGCACCGCTTCGCCAAGTTCGATCCCGAACGCGCCTTCGCGCTCTTGGAGCGGCACAAGGTCGGCGTCGGATTCATTCCGCCGACCGCGCTGAAAATGATGCGGCAGGTCGCGAGGCCGCGCGATCGCTGGCGCTACGAGGTGCGCGCCATCTGCACCGGCGGCGAGGCGATGGGCGAGGAGTTGCTGGCGTGGGGCCGCGACACCTTCGGCACGACCATCTCGGAAGGCTACGGCCAGACCGAGATGAACCTGATGCTGCTGAATTCCCCCGACTGGTTCGAGGTCCGGCCGGGCTCGTGCGGCCGCGCCTGTCCCGGGCGCAAGGTCGCCATCGTCGACAGCGAGGGCAATGTGCTGCCAACCGGCGAGGAAGGCCAGATCGCCGGCTGGCGGCACGACCCCATCGTCATGCTGGAATACTGGCGCAATCCCGAAGCGACGGAGCGTAAATATGCCGGCGACTGGCTGCTGACCGGCGATCTCGGCCGCATCGACGAGCAGGGCTATGTCTTCTTCAAGAGCCGCGACGACGACGTCATCACCTCGGGCGGCTATCGCATCGGCCCGGGCGAGATCGAGGAATGCCTGATGAAGCATCCCGCCGTCGCCATGGTCGGCGTGGTCGGCGTGCCCGACAGCCTGCGCACCGAGATCGTGAAGGCCTTCGTGCAGCTTAGGCCCGAGATCGCCGCCAGCGAGGCATTGAAGGGCGACCTGGCCCAGTTCGTGAAGACCCGGCTGGCCGCGCACGAATATCCGCGCGAGGTCGAATTCGTGGCCGAGTTGCCGCTCACCACGACGGGCAAGATCATGCGCCGCGAGTTGCGGCGCTGGGACGCTGAACGAAAAGCCTGAGCGTCAGAGGCCGAGCAGGGTTCGCGCGCTGGCGTCCGGCAGGGCGCCCAGAAGCGCCACAAGACCGATCAAAGCGGCCGGCCACCAGTCGGCCAGACGGCTAAACGCGTTGTGCCGGTCGGTTCGATAGGAATGAACTTGAATAAACATGGCTGGCTCTTCGGGTAATCGCTAAAATGGCAGCAATATGGCTTAAGATTACGCAATATCATGCTGATATACAAGGCAATTATGGCCAAACTTAAAGTATCACATTAAGAAGCATTGCGGGCAGAATTCGCCTGCAATTTTCTCCTGTTTTCAACGACTTGCGAGAAAAATCTCAGCTCGCGGCCGCGGCGAGATTGAACTGCAGCTCGGCCAGGCGGGCATAGAGGCCGTCGCGCCGCACCAGATCGCTGTGACGGCCGACATCGACCACCCGGCCGTGGTCGATCACCACGATCCGGTCGGCTTTTTGCACCGTCGCCAGCCGATGGGCGATCACCAGGGTGGTCCGCTTGTGCATGAGCCGGTCGAGCGCCTGCTGCACGGCCAGTTCGCTTTCGGCGTCGAGCGCGCTGGTCGCCTCGTCGAGCAGCAGGATGGCGGGATCGCAGAGCAGCGCGCGGGCGATGGCGATCCTCTGGCGCTGGCCGCCCGACAGGCGCACGCCGCGCGCGCCGAGATCGGTGGCGAAGCCCTGCGGCAGCGCCTCGATGAAGGCGAGCGCCGACGCCGCGTCGGCAGCGGCATGCACCGCGGCCTCGGACGCGTCCGGTCGGCCGTAGCGGATGTTCTCGGTGACCGAGGCGGTGAACAGCACCGGCTCCTGCGGCACGATGGCGAGCGTGCCGCGCAAGCTGGCGAAGCTGAGGTCACGGATATCGACGCCATCGATCCGGATGGTTCCCGACTCGGGATCGTAGAAGCGCAGCAGCAGGTTGAAGACGGTGGTCTTGCCCGCGCCTGACGGCCCGACGATGGCGACCGTCTCGCCCGGCGCGACGCCGAGCTCGAAGCGGTCGAGGGCCAGCGAATCGGGCCGCGTCGGATAGCGGAACGAGACCTCCTCGAAGCGCACGCTGCCCTGCACCGGTTTGGGCAGCAGCTTGGGATGGACGGCTTCGACGATCGCCGGCGGCTCGGCCCCGAGCTCGGCCAGGCGTTCGGCGGCGCCCGCGGCGCGCTGCAGATCGCCGATGGTCTCGCTGATGGCGCCGCCCGAGGTGGCGACCAGCACGGCGTAGAAGACGAAGGCCGTGAGGTCGCCGGCGCTGATGCGTCCGCTGATGACGTCGTGGCCGCCCATCCACAGCAGGAAACCGACGGCGGCGAAGACAATGAAGATCACCAGCGTCGTCATGATGGCGCGCCGGGCGATGCGCCGGCGGGCGGCGGCGAAAGTGCGCTCGGTTGCCTCGCCGAAACGCATCGCGGCGCGATCCTCCTGGGCGAACGCCTGGACGGTGCGCACCGCGTCGAGTGTCTCGCCGCCTTCCGACACCATGTCGGCCATGCGCGCCTGCGCCTCGCGCGACAGCGCGCGGACCTTGCGGCCGAACACGATGATGGGCGCCACGACGAGCGGCACGACCGCCAGCACCAGCAACGCGAGCTTGGGATTGGTAATCACCAGCATGATCACGCCGCCTACGCACATCAGCGTGTTGCGCAGCGCAATCGAGGCCGACGAGCCGATCACCTGCTCGATGAGCTGGGCGTCGGCCGAGATGCGGCTCATGACGTCGCCCGAGCGCTTGACCTCGAACCATGCCGGACCGAGCCGGATCACGTGCGCGAACAGGTCGCGGCGCAGGTCGCCGACCACGCGCTCGCCCAGCCACGAGACCAGGTAGAAACGCGCGCCCGAGGCAATCGCCAGCACCAGCGCCACGGCGAGCAGCGAGGCCAGCGCATAGTTCAGGACATCGGGCCGGCCTTCGGCGAAGCCGCGATCGATCAGGGCGCGCAGGCAGGCGCCGAAGGCCAGCACCGTGCCGGCCGCCACCAGCAGCGACAGCAGCGCCAGCGCCGCCCGGCCGCGATAGGGCCTGAGGTAGGGACCGAGCAGGTTGAGGCCGCTGAACCGGTTCATTGCCGCCGCCACGCCAGCGGCACGCCCAACTCGGCCGACAGATGCGCCAAAAGGTCGACCCCGCCCCGGGTGTCCCGCCACTGGCCCGAGTCGACGTCGAAGGCATAGTGCCGCGCCCCGCTTTGCGGCGAACTCAGCCAGATCTGCTTGGTGGGTGCATGTTTGTTGATGACCCAGGTGCCGCCACCGGATCTGGCGTCGCCCTCGACGGTCAGGATGCCGCCCTGCAGCTCGGCATCGCCATGCGCGCCGATCCCCTCCTCGAGGGCGGCGAGCAGGCTGTCGGCCAGGCTTTCGAACGACGAATCGGTCATGAGTCCGGCCGGTCTACAGGCCCGTTCGACCGCCGACAACCCGGGATATGGCGGGCTTGTCGCCGCGCGACGGGGCTTGTATACCCCCGGCCCTGTTGCGCCGGCCGGTCGGAAATCGGTCCTGAAGCGCTGGAGAGAGACATGAAAGAGAAGATCCACCCCGACTACCACAAGATCACCGTGGTGATGACCGACGGCACGTCCTTCGAGACGAAGTCGACCTGGGGCAAGGAAGGCGCCAGCCTGCGCCTGGACATCGATCCCAAGACCCACCCGGCGTGGACCGGCGTGCGCCAGAGCGTCGATCGCGGCGGCCGCGTGCAGCGCTTCAAGGACCGCTTCGGCATGACCGGCACCTCGGGAGCAGGCGTTGGCGCCGGCACCAAGTCGGCCGGCGCCAAGCCGGAACCGACCCCGGCTAAGGGCGCGGCCAAGAAGAAGTAAGGCCGGGCTTCTCCGACGCCTCTGTTACACTCGCGCCGCGACCTTTTCCTGGAGGCGATGGCGTGAAGTCCGTTCGAGTCGTCTGTGCGCATGACTGCCCCGACATGTGTTCGCTCATCGCCCATGTCGAGGACGGCAAGGTCGTGCGCATCCAGGGCGACCCCGACCATCCCTACACGGCGGGTTTCGCCTGCGGAAAAGTGAACCGCGACGCCGACCTGGTGAACTCGCCGGAGCGCGTCGCGACACCGCTCAAGCGCATCGGTCCCAAGGGCTCCGGCCAGTTCAAGCCGATTGGCTGGGACGAGGCGCTCGACGAAATCGCCGCCAAGTGGAAGGCGATCATCCGGCAGAGCGGTCCGCTGGCGCTCCTTGGCTACGCCTACTCCGCCCATCAGGGCCTGATGAATCGCGGCCTGGTGAACGGCCTTTTCCATGCGCTGGGCGCCTCGCGCCTGCAGGCCGGCACGGTCTGCGACACCTGCTGCGAGACCGCCTGGGACATGACGCTCGGGCCGGTCGGCGGCGCCGACCCCGAATCGGTCGTGCACTCCGACCTGGTGATTTCGTGGGGCGCCGACCTCGCCGCCACCAACGTGCACTTCTGGGCGCTCGCCGAGGAGCAGAGGAAGAAGCGCGGCGTGCCGATCGTGGTGATCGATCCGCGCCGTACGCGCAGCGCCAAGGTGGCGGACCTCTACCTGCCCATCAGGATCGGCACCGATGCAGCCCTTGCACTCGGCATCATGCACATCCTGGTGCGCGACCAGCGCGCCGACCGCGACTACATCGCCCGCCACACGCTGGGCTTCGACAAGGTCGAGCGCGAGATCCTGCCCAAGTTCACGCCGGCCCGCACGGCCGAGATCACGGGCCTTGCCGTCGCCGACATCGAGAAGCTCGCAGCGATGTACGGCACGGCCAAGGCCGCGTTGATCCGCCTTGGCGAAGGCATGACCCGCCTCACCCATGGCGGCCAGGCGCTGCGCACGGTGGCCCTGCTGCCGGGCGTGAGCGGCCACTACGCGGTGAAGGGCGGCGGTGCGTTGCTGCTGACCGCCGCATCCTGCGACCTGAATTACAACGCCGTGCGCAAGCCGTCGGGTCCGGCGACCGCGCGTCTGGTCAATCACCTGCGGCTGGGCGAAGAGCTTTTGCACATGAAGGATCCGCCGATCCGCGCCCTCTACATTTCGGCCAACAATCCGGCGGTGACCTGCCCCGAGGTCCAAAAGGTGCGCCGGGGTCTGGCGCGCGAGGACCTGTTCACCGTCGTGCACGATCCCTTCATGACCGACACCGCGCGCTTCGCCGACATCCTGCTGCCGGCCGCGACCTACCTCGAGACCGACGACCTCTACCGCGCCTACGGCGCCTATTGGATGCAATGGGGCCGACAGGCGGCCGCGCCGCAGGGCGAGGCCCGCTCCAACTTCGACGTCGCTCAGGCGCTGGCGCAGCGCATGGGCCTCACGGACGAGATTTTTACCCTGTCGCCGCAGGACGCCGCGCGCGAGTTGTTCAAGGGCGCCACGGGGCCGGCGGCCAAGGCCGACCCGGCCAGGCTGTTTGCCGGCGAGTCCATCAACATCGCGCACGATTGGAACGGTCAGCCGTTCAAGACGCCGTCGGGCAAGCTCGAATTCTATTCCGAGCAGCTTGCCGGGCAGGGCGTCCCGCCGATGCCGGACTGGAACGAGGATCCGATCGAGATGGCCGAAGCCGCCAAGTGGCCGCTGCGGCTCCTGACTGCGCCCGGCTACTTCCAGGCCCACACCGCCTACTCCGGCGTCAGCTTCCTGCGCCAGCGCGAGGGCAAGCCGTTCTGCGTGCTCAACCCCGAGGATGCCGGCCAGCGCGGCCTGAAGCAGGGCGACGAGGTGCGGCTGTTCAACGACCGCGGCGCGATCGGCCTGATGCTGCAGGTGAGCGACGACATCCAGCCCGGCGTCGTGCTGGTGCCGGGCCAGCGCCCGACCGGCGAGACGGTGTCGGGCACCATCAACATGCTGTGCTCCGACCGCTACACCGA
>WNFT01001723.1_pt1 | contig 18543 bp, 12 predicted proteins | sample 5400191 | NCBI WGS metagenome assembly WNFT01 (sample SAMN13153359, study PRJNA577476) | soil metagenome | isolation source: 80 cm saprolite under Madrone tree | place: USA:California | collected 2016-06-14 | reverse complement strand
GCTCGTTCCTGCGCGCGCGCCCTTCGAGGCACGCCAGGTCCAGATGCGCGAGGGTCTCGAACGTCGCCGCCATCACATGAAAAATCGGCCGTTCTTCGCCGCCGAACACTTCTTGCGCGATCTCGTACGCACATTTCGGCTGGCGCCGAACCAGGTCGAGCATCTCGGCTTCGCGATAGCGATGGTGCTCGATGAGTTGGTTTGCCCGATGGCGATGATCGTGGAAGATGCCGCCATGGGCCGGTAGTACCAACTCGACGTCGAAACGCTGGACCTTGCGTTGTGAGTCGAGAAAATCGCCGAGCGGATTGGCCGGACCGCTCGGATAGACGCCGACATGTGGCGTGATTTTAGGCAGCAGATGGTCACCAACGATCATGACCTTCTCTTTGCGCATGTAAATCACGCAATGACCTGGCGCATGCCCCGGCGTCCAGACCACCTCCAATTTCCGGTCACCCACCGGAATTGTGTCACCATCGGACAAATACTTGTCAGGCTGCGGCTGCGGACTATAGAGATCAGTGCCCATCCACGCCGGCCTCATCCCTTCAATCGGATACTTCTCGATCGGGAAGCCGTTAGTCAGAAAAAACTCCCGCGCCTCGGGACGCGCCGACGGCGATCCAAATGTAATCATCCGGTTAACCCGCTCGGCTTCGAGTTCATGCAGCATCGTCATCGCGTTGCTGCGCTTGCGAATCGGCGCCGAAGAGCCGAAGTGGTCGACATGGTGATGGGTTCCGATGAGCACGTCGAGATCTTCGACCTTGATTCCGACCTGGGAAAACGCATCCTCCAAGGCTTCTCTGCTCTCGGGGGTGTTCATTCCCGTGTCGACCAACGCCCACGCTCCGTGACAATCGATCAGGTAGACGTTGATAATCGTCGGCCGCATCGGTAGCGGAAGGAAGATCTCGTAGATCCCCGGATGCACCTCTGCGATTTTTGACATATTCTTCAGACCTTCCGAGCCGCTTTTTCGCGCCGTGGCCGCATGCTTTGTCGGCCCGCCGCTTCGGCTCGATGCTTGAGCGCGCTCCCTGCCGGCTTGACCACCACGAGCGTGGCGGACCTGAAGTCCGGGGGATATGCGAGCTGCGGGTTATTCGTGCAAATGTTCCTGGACCAGGAATGAAACCTTGACGGTGACCCTCCAATGGCTGACTTGGTTGTTCTCGACAGTCGCGGCGACATCCGTCACATGCGCGTGATGAATCCCGGAAATGGTGACCCCCGCGCGCGCCAGCGCCAGATTCACCGCATCTTCTATCGAGTTGGACGAGATGCCGACTAGCTCAATCGTCTTTTCAACCATATCAAATGGCTCCCAATCGCATAAGTGGCCCTTTGCGATTTGACGTGGTTACGCGCCCGGCGTTAGGGTTGTGGGCTGCAAGCCATTAGCTCATACGGCGGGATCTAACTCAAGGCAGTGCGCGACCGTGCGCGACGCGTCACGCCTGCCGCCTTGCCGTCGCATCGCAAAAAATTGTGCGCGGACCGCTTTCCGCGCGCGTTACGGTTTCAAAAGTGGAGGATTCGATGAGTTACGACAGGGCAGCGGTACGGCAGGTCCTCGACAAGGTTAAGGCTGACGGTCGTTCATCGCTGAGCCCCTCGGAGGGCAAGGCGGTCTGTGAGGCCTACGGGATACCGGTGCCCAAAGAAGGGCTCGCTACTTCCGCCCGCGAGGCGGCGCGCGTTGCCGACAGTATCGGCTACCCGGTCGTGATGAAGGTTGTGTCGCCCGACATCCTGCACAAGACCGAAGCCGGCGGCGTCGTCGTGAACCTCAAGAGTCCGGCCGAGGCCGAGCAGGCCTACGAGACGATCACCCGCAACGCGCGTGCGCATAAGCCTGCCGCCAAAGTGAGCGGAGTGCTCGTGCAGCAGATGCTTAGCGGCGGCCAGGAAGTGATCGTCGGTGCGCTCACCGACCCCAGCTTCGGCAAGGTCGTCGCCTTTGGACTCGGCGGCGTCCTGGTCGAGGTGCTCAAGGACGTTACCTTCAGGCTCGCGCCGGCGACGGAGGCCGATGCGCTGTCGATGCTCGACGGGGTCGCCGCAGCCGAAGTGTTGCGCGGGGTGCGCGGCGCCGATCCGGTCGATCGCAAGGCTCTCGCCGCAATAATCGCCGCCGTCTCGCAGCTTGTCAGCGACTTCCCCGAGATCAGCGAGATGGATCTTAACCCGGTGATCGCGCGCAAGGACGGCGCGGCCGCTCCCGACGTTCGCATCCTCGTCGACTTCGCCCCGCATAAGGAACGCTTCCGGCCGTCACAGCAGGAAATTCTGGCCTCGATGAATCGCATCATGATGCCCAACGCGGTTGCGGTCATCGGCGCTTCACCCGAGGACGGCAAGATCGGCAACTCGGTGATGAAGAACCTGATCAACGGGGGCTACCAGGGCGAAATCTACCCGATTCATCCGAAAGTGCCCGAGGTGCTCGGCCGCAAGGCGTACAAGAGCGTCAAGGATATACCGGGGCCGGTTGACGTTGCGGTCTTCGCGATTCCGGCGCCGCTGGTGGCGGGCGCGCTCCAGGAATGCGGCGAGAAGAAAATCCCGGGCGCGGTGCTGATCCCGTCAGGCTTCGCCGAGACCGGCAACGTCGAATTGCAGGATCAGATCGTCGAGGTCGGCCGCAAATACAACGTGCGCCTGATGGGTCCGAACATCTACGGTTTCTACTATACGCACAAGAACCTGTGCGCTACTTTTTGTACGCCCTACGACGTCAAGGGCCACGCGGCGCTGTCGTCGCAGAGCGGCGGTGTCGGGATGGCGATTATCGGCTTCAGCCGCTCCGCCAAGATGGGTGTTTCGGCGATCGTCGGCCTCGGCAACAAGTGCGACCTCGACGAGGACGACCTGCTGACGTTTTTCGAGCAGGACCCCAACACGCAGGTGATCGCGATGCACGTCGAGGACCTCAAAGACGGCCGCTCGTTTGCCGAAGTCGCCTCGCGCGTCTCGAAAAAGAAACCCGTCGTGATGCTCAAGGCGGGGCGGACCGCGCTGGGCGCCCGTGCCGCGCGGTCACATACCGCCGCGCTCGCCGGCAACGACCGTATCTATGAGGACGTGCTGCGCCAATGCGGTGTCGTGCGTGCGCGGAGCCTCAACGATATGCTCGAATTCGCCCGCGCGCTTCCGGTTTTGCCCACGCCCAAGGGCGAGAATATCGTGATTATCACGGGGGCCGGCGGCTCGGGCGTGCTGCTCTCGGATGCGTGCGTCGACAACGGACTCGGTCTGATGGCGATGCCGCCCGACCTCGACGCCGCCTTCCGCAAGTTTATCCCGCCGTTCGGTGCCGCGGGTAACCCGGTCGATATCACCGGCGGCGAGCCGCCCACGACCTACCGCAACACGATCAAGCTCGGCCTCGAGGACACGCGTATCCATGCGCTCATCCTCGGCTACTGGCATACGATCATCACGCCGCCGATGGTGTTCGCGAAGCTCGTGAGCGAAGTGGTCGAGGAGTGCCGTGGCAAGGGCATCGACAAGCCGATCGTCGCGTCGCTGGTCGGCGACGTTGAAGTCGAACAGGCGAGCGAGTATCTGTTCGACCACGGGATTCCAGCCTACGCGTACACCACGGAAAAGCCGGTCGCGGTGCTCGGCGCGAAGTATCGATGGGCCCGCTCCGCCGGCTTGCTGTGAGACTCAGACATCGGGTTTCGCGATTTTGTGCTAAGCTGGCTTAAAGCGTTGATGCGCTAGACAGTTTCATTTGCGATACTACTTGGCGGAGGGATTCGCTATGTCCAACAAAGGCTTCTCACATCTCGGGCTTTCGACTCTCGACATGGACAAGACCCGCGCGTTCTACGAGAACGTGATGGGCTTCAGGGCGGTGCGATGCGACCTGATCCCCGTCAAAGAAGGCGGACGCATCCGCCACGTCTTCTTCGACACCGGGCGCGACCAGCTAATGGCCTTCATGGAAGCGCGCGGCGTGGAAGGGATTCCCGCCGAGTACGATACATCGATCTCGCGCGGGCTCGGCGTGCCGCCGGCCTTCTATCATTTTGCCTTCGAGGCGGGCAGCGAAGCCGGATTGGATCAGAAGCGCCAGGAACTCAAGGAGAAGGGCGTCGAGGTCACCGAGGTGGTCGACCACGGATGGGCCAAGTCAATTTACTTCAACGACCCCAACGGCCTGATGCTCGAATATTGCTGCCTGACGCGCGAATTCAACGAAGACGACGCGAAGATACAGCCGCGGTTCGAGGTGTCCCAGCAGAGTTCGCTGATGCGGGGCCGGCTCTCCCCTCAACGTTAAGTTCGTAGCAAGCGCCGCCGGTGCGCGTCGACGCACGCGCCCCGGCACCGCGTCACCTGATTCTCCCTCCGTGTAATCCCCTCTCCCATTTTCGCCACGGGGGAGGGCAAGGGAGGGAATGGCTGGTCACGCCTGCTGCAAGTGCTGGTTTTTCCCTGCTTTCTTTCCGGCGCGAGATCAAAGAGCAAAGCCGCGCGTTCATGCGCGCGAGATGCTTCACTTCGTTCAGCATGACAAATTACGCGGCGCGTTTCTGTCGGGTCATTCTTAACGAGTGCCTATCGAATATGAAGCAGGTCGGGGCGGCATGCTTTAGAGCGCCTCGTACACCGCGGTTTCGAAGCCCTCGTAGGCTCTGGCTGCTTTCTCATCGAAGAACGGCAGCACCTGCGTAGCATAGACGCCTGCGACCTTACGAGCCGGATCGATCCAGAAATAGGAATTGGCGAGACCAGCCCAGGCCAGGCTGCCCGGGGAGCGGCCGGTCGGCATTTGCTGCGGGTTGATCATGAAGCTCAGGCCCCACTTCATGCCGGCGAGGAAATCGACGTCGTGGCTGAACTCCGGGGCGAACGTCTTCATCGCATTGCAGACGAGGTTCCCCATGGCGTTGTGCGACATGGCCGTAACCGTCTCAAGCCGTAGCACCCGAGCGCCGTTGAGAATGCCGCCATGCAGGATCATCCGGGCGAACTTGAGGTAGTCGCCCACCGTCGAATACAGGCCGCCGCCGCCCATGTGGAATTCCGGGTCCTGCGGGATCTCGAGGCCGGCCGGGACCAGTCCTGCGGGCGTGCGCGAATAGATCGTGGCGAGGCGCCGCCGTTGCGCATCGCCGATCTTGAAGGTGGTGTCGTTCATGCCGAGCGGCTGCAGCAGGTTCTCCCGCATGTATTTGTCGAGGGTCTGGCCGGAAACTGCTTCGACCGCCTTGCCGGCCCAATCGATCGAAATACCGTATTCCCACTTCTCGCCGGGATCGGCGATCAGCGGCAGCGCTAACGCAGCGTTCTGGCAAGTGAGGATGCTGGGCGTGGCGGTCAGCTCCATGTAGCGGGCGACGTCGCCGTTCCACATGTTGTATGCGTAGCCTGCGGTATGCGTCAGCAGATGGCGCAGAGTGATGCCGCGCTTCGGCGCCCGCAGTCGCGGTGCGCCCTCTGCGTCAAAGCCCTCCAGCACCTGAACACGTCTCAACTGCGGCAGGATCGCCGCGATGTCACCGTCGAGGGAGAGCCTCCCGCGCTCCACCAGTTGCATCGCGCAGGCGCTGGTAACGGCCTTTGTCATTGAAGCGATCCAGACGACCGTGTCGGCAGTCATGGGAACGCCGGTCGTCAAATCGCACTTGCCGAACCCGCCTTCGAAGATGACGCCGTCGGCGGTCGCCGCCGCCGCAACCACCCCAGGCACATCGCCCGACTCGGCCGCTCGCCTGAGACCGTCTGCAATCCTGCTTGTTTCGATCATGATTCCACCCTAGCAGGAGCGGCGGGGACAGGAGTACATGACTTGGCCGCGCGCTGACGCGCGCGAAATGCTCCACTTTTGATTGCCTCGCTGCGCTCAGCTGCGCATCTTTATTTGGCCGCGCCTCGCAGACTCGGCCGCCCCCTAGCATGCTCCTCAGCTCGCTTTTTCCAGATCCCTCTCCCTGTCCATGTCCAGGGAGAGGGCAAGCGCGCCTGGCGCGCGCGGGTGAGGGCAGTAGCCACTGTATGACTTTGCGTCCGCAGACTCCTTAGCTCGCTCCGCCTTCGGCTTCGCTAGTGTCTCCGCTTCGCCTGGTGTGTTCAGCATGACAAACTCGGGTGCCGTCAACGTTTGCCTTCGCTCTCCTTCCAGCGCGACATCAGGGTATTCGCAGGCAGGCTCTCGTCGCGAATTTTTCGCGCCGTCTCGATACCGGCGACCGGCAGGCCCTTCGGGTCGATCAATCCCAACTGCACGAGCGCCGTCGCCTGATCCCAGTAGATATGCTCGTTGTAGAGCTTGTCGCCGCGAAACTGCACAACCGCAATGAGTGGAATCTCGACGTATTTTCCGGTCGGCGGCACCCCCGGAAGCATAAAATCGATCTCGGTGTCATGCGTGAAGCAGAAAAGGAGTTCGTCGACCAGGCGGTCGGCGCCGACCGTGCGCGAGATCGGAATTACCTTCGTGTCCTTCGGCAGGCGCGGGATGAAGTGATTCGCGTAGAAGCGATGAAGCTCGTGCTGCCCGTATCCGCCGGTCATCGTGGGCACATGATTGACGTACGGCTCGGGCACCATCGTGGCCATCGTGGCGCCGGCGTCGCGAATTCCGAATTCGTACTCGGTATGCTTCTCCCATAGCGCGTCGAGGTCGTAGTGCGGGCCAATGGCGCGGCGGAGCAGGCCGATCGTGCGCGAATGGGCGAGCGAGGCGGAGGGGCGATCGTAGGAGTCGCGCTCCCAGTTGTTAAAGGCGTGATCGGCCTCGGGATAAACGTAAATCTCGGCGCCGTCGTGACCGGCGAGCGCAGCACGAATCGCCTCGCGTGCGGCCGGCGGGACAAATTTGTCTTCGGCGGCGAAATGGAGCGCAACTGGACACTTGATTGATTTTGCCTCGGCGAGATTCTGCTCGATCGCCACGCCGTAGTAGGAAACTGCCGCGTCGACCGGGAGACGCGCGGCGGCGAGATAGGCGAGCTTGCCGCCGAGGCAGAAGCCGAGCGCACCGGCTTTGCCGTTGCACGCGGCGTTGGCTCGCAACGTTTTGAGCGCGTCGCCGGCGTCGCCTATCGCCTGGTCGGCGTCGAAACGACCGTAGTAGTCGAGCGCGGTCTTGAAATCTTCGTCGGAGTAGCCGAGTTCGATGCTGGGTTTAATCCGCCAGAAGAGATCGGGCGCGAGCACGGCGTAACCTTCTTCCGCATAGAGGTCGGCGAGTGCGCGAATGTGATGATTGACGCTGAAGATCTCCTGCAGCAGGATCAGGCCCGGGCCGGACCCGGATGAAGGCGTCGCGAGATAGCCGCTGAAGGCGCCGCCGTCAGCGGTGCGTATCGGAATTGTTTTGCCGGCCATGATGGGTCTCCTGCGTCATGCGTGATTCAGTTGCGCAAGCGTAAAAGGATACTGCGCGGCAGCATTTCCAGCCACGCTTTTTGTGCGGTCGCATCGATGCAAGCAGCCGCGCGCTCACGCGCGCAAGATGTTCAGTTGAGCTTTGCACAACTATTTGCGCGCCGGCCCCTTCTACTTTACTCCCCTTCCCTTTTAGTCAGGGAAGGCCCGAACGGCGATTCAGGGAACTGGCGCGGCGACAACGGAGCCGCGCGGAAAGAAAAACGGGCGTTACGGCAGCAGGCCGTAGACGTCGAGTTCGGTCTGCGTGCCGACGTAAACCTTGCCGTTGGCGATCGGGGTGGTGAATTTGACGGCGAAGCCGGCGGTGTCGCGCCCGCCGGGAGCCTGGCTGCTGTCGTATAATTCGCTCAGGTCGCTGGCGTCGTATGCGAAGAGGACCGATGGGCCGGAATTAAAATTGTCGTCCCTGATGACCCATACGATGCCGTCCGCGGATCCGTTGGCTGAAATCGAAAGCGATGCGCCAGGAAAGCCAATCGGAGTGGACGCGACCTTTATTGCCCCAGTGTCGAATTGGCCGCCGGCCAGCGGAATTCTGGTGAGCGCCTCATCTACGGCGACAAAGTAGACGCTGTTGTTGAAGTAGGCAAACGGGCAAAGCACCATCCCGGTCACCTGAAATAGCTCCTGGACGATCTGGCTATCGTCGGTGGGATTGAAATGGCCCAGAGAATCGCGGTTGAGCAAGTAGATAGTGCCGCTCTTGTCGGCCGTCACTGCGAGGTGCGCCGGGCCGCTTGACTGGTCGGGCAGGAGCAGCGCTCCCGACGAGCCGACATCACGGTCGCTGCTCCCCAGGAAGCTTTCGTCAAAGGGCGTGAAATAGTCGGCGATCGAAATCGCGTGCTTCGAGAGCGTCGCCCTGACCAAACTATCGCCGTAATCCGAGCCGCCCGTGTTTACGTCGAACGTGCCGTTGCTGATGCCAAAGTAGATATTGCCGTTGGCGTCAGCCGCGGGGGCGTTGGAGCCCTGCCAGATACCGCCCTTGCTGCCGTTGGGAGTGCTGTTGAACGCTGCGACGCTCCCCAGGCCTCGCGCCTTGTAACCCAGCAGCCACCCATGGTACAGGCCTCGGTCGCCGTGCGACGCGAATGCGACGTAAAGGATGCCGTTGTCGAGAAGCAGGCCCGAGCGTTGGTTTGCGCGGGGGGTTGAAGGCAATCTTGCCGTGTTTATCGGCAGCGTCGCCGGTGCCGCGCACGCTCGCCGTGATCAACCTCGGACCCCCGAACTTCTCCTTTCCGGTCGTGATGTTGAGCGCATGAAGATACTGCTGGACGACTCCGGTGCGGTTGATCCTTTTCGCCGCGACGTAGAGCGTTCCGGTCGATGGGTCGATGACCGGCGTGCCCGTGATACCAATTTCGGGGTTGATGTCTCCGGTGCCGACGAGGGTGGCGGGAACCGTGCCAATGCCCTTCCTGGGATTGATGAAACTCGTGTGCCAAAGCGGCGAGGCGCTCTTCCCATCAGCGTCGAAGGCGTAAACACTGTCATGCTCGGTAGTGACGTAAACGACGTTATGAACGCCGCCCTTATGAGGGAAGGTGACCTTCGGAACGTAAAGCGGTTGCGCGTAGATGTAGCCGTCGACCGCGTATGAGAACAACTTGCCGAACGTCGAGGAGTCCACATTCGACGGCTTGAGAACGGTTTCGAGAAGGTTCGGTCCGGTGCGAGCGTCGTCGTTGTGATACGTCAGGACTCCCTGGAAACCCTGGCACCATGCGTCGGACTCTGAGCCGGGAGCCAGAAGCAGGGCTGCAATTAGTGCGAGAGACAGAGACATCCAACTCGGGCGCGAATACATTTTTTGACGCGAATTCCTTTCGAAGCCATTCACAGATATTTGGCGTGCATGATTTTATGATAGTAAGCGATACCGGATAGTCCCGGTTAGTCCTTTATCGAAAGCGTATCCACAGGGTTTTTCTGGTGAGTGCCCGGTGAGTCAGCCGGAAGAAGCAGGCACGCCGCGGACAGTGACGACCAGACGGACCAAATCGGTAGCCCCTTGGGTCGCGACGATCCTGTGGGCCGGAGTAATCCTTGCGCTCGGCAGCTCGTATTTCTCAATGGGGCGTACCGCTGTCGTGATTGGCCCGTTGCTACGCCGGCTTGCGCCGAACGCGTCCGACGACACGCTCGCGCACTGGCATGACCTGGCGCGGTGGAGTTCGCATTTCGCGGAATATGGGATGCTGGCGTTGGTGCTGATATGGCGACCGCTGCGCGGCCGGCCGCTCCTGGCGCTTTTGTTGTGCCTCGCGGTGGCGCTACTCGACGAGGGATTGCAGGCGCTGAATCCAACGCGTACCGGCGACTTTTTCGATGTGTCGCTCGACTTCGGCGGCGCGGTCGCCGTCGTCGCGCTTGGCCTGCCGTCGTGGGCGAGTGCGCGGAGGGGCGCATGAGAATCGAGAAGTCGATCCCGTACGCGGTGGGAAAAACGGTCGCGAAGCCGGAGGCGATGGCGCTCGCGACGACATTCGCCGCGACCTGATAACGGTCCTGCGCGCCGGCGCCGTCCCCCGATAACGCGGATTAATGCACGCGCTTGCTAAGCGGCGGGTGCTTGTGGTGCAATTTCCACTCGCCTCGAATTCATTGACAGCAGGGAGAATCGCCAATGCCAGACAAACTCAGGAGTAGTCTCATCACCGAGGGCGTCCAGCGCTCGCCCAACCGCGCGATGCTGCGCGCGGTCGGCTTTTCCGACAAGGACTTCACCAAGCCGATCGTCGGTATCGCCAACGCCTACAGCACGATTACGCCCTGCAATTTGAGCCTCAACGTTCTCGCTCAGCGCGCCGAGACTGCGATTAAGGCGGCGGGCGCAATGCCGCAGATGTTCGGTACGATCACGGTGAGCGACGGCATCTCGATGGGCACCGAGGGGATGAAGTACTCGCTGGTTTCGCGCGAGGTTATCGCCGATTCGATCGAGACCGCGTGCAACGCTCAGGCGATGGACGGGGCGATCGTCATCGGCGGCTGCGACAAGAACATGCCGGGCGCGATGATCGCGATCGCGCGGATGAATATACCCGCAATCTTCGTGTACGGCGGCACGATCAAACCGGGACATTTCGGCGGACGCGATCTCACGATCGTGAGCGCGTTCGAGGCGGTGGGCGAATTCAGCGCGCATAAGATCGGCGAAGAGGAATTGCTGGCAGTCGAGCGCAACGCATGCCCGGGAGCGGGCTCGTGCGGCGGGATGTACACGGCCAACACGATGTCGTCGGCGATCGAGTCGATGGGTATGAGCCTGCCGTTTTCGTCGACGATGGCGGCGGTCGAAGCGGAGAAGGCTGACAGCGCGGCCAAGTCGGGCGAAGTGCTGGTCGAGGCGATTCACAAGCATCTGACGCCCCGCCAAATCATGACGCGCAAGGCGTTCGAGAATGCGATCGCGGTCGTGATGGCAATCGGTGGCTCGACCAACGCGGTCCTTCATCTGCTTGCGATTGCGCATGCGGCAGACGTTCCGCTCGCGATCGGCGATTTCGAAACGATTCGACAGCGCGTGCCGGTGCTTTGCGATTTGAAGCCTTCGGGCCGTTATGTCGTGACGGAATTCCATGCCGCCGGCGGTGTTCCGCAGGTGATGAAGATGCTGCTGAACCATGGGCTCCTGCATGGCGGGGAGATGACGATCAGCGGCAAGACTATCGCGGAGATGCTGGCCAGCGTTCCCGACGCGCCGCCGAAGAGCCAAGCGGTTATCCGTCAGTGGGAAGACCCCATGTATCCGCAAGGGCACCTGGCGATTCTCAAGGGCAATCTCGCGACCGAGGGATGCGTAGCCAAGATTACCGGGATCAAGCACACGGAGATCACGGGCCCGGCGCGCGTCTTCGATCGTGAGGAAGACACTCTCGATGCTATCCTCGCCGGCAAGATAAAAAAGGGCGATGTTCTGGTGATTCGATACGAGGGGCCAAAGGGCGGGCCCGGGATGCGTGAGATGCTCTCGCCGACCTCGGCGATTATAGGAGCGGGTTTAGGTGATGCGGTTGGACTTATCACCGACGGCCGCTTCTCCGGCGGCACGTACGGGTTGGTGTGCGGGCATGTCGCACCGGAAGCAGCAGTCGGCGGACTTATCGCACTCGTCCACGAGGGCGACTCGATCACAATCGATGCGCAAAAGCGCCTGTTGCAGCTAAACGTCCCGGAGAATGAAATTGCGCTCCGACGCGCCGCGTGGACACCGCCCAAGCCGCGTTATACGCGGGGCGTGCTAGCCAAGTACGCTGCACAGGTATCTACCAGCAGTCTCGGTGCGGTTACCGATTAGATCGCGCTAACGGGAGAATTCGCGAAGCAGCGGCGGCGGCCCTTGGGCCGCCGCCGCTGCTTCGCGTTTGGAGGGCAAGGGAGGGGCGAGGCTTCAAGCCTCGCACCCCTGGCGCGCCAGGGCCCCTGGTTGCCTCGCGCGAGGGCGACCACGTCGAGTCGAATTCAATACGCGCGATCCAGATCCCAGCGCCCTTGTTCCATGATCGCCGTGCCGTTGAGGCAGATGTAGGCTCCCGTGATGCGGTCGAGCTGTGGCGTGGCTTGGAAAATACAGCTCTCGCCGTCTTCCAACATGACGCGGAACCGCAAGAGTCGTCCCCTCATCGACCCGGCCTTGATGACACCGGTTTCGAGGAACTGACGGCACATCACCGTGCCCGTCGCGCATCTGTAAAAGCCGGTCACGCGTTCTTGCTCCTGGAGCATCGTGAGCGTGACACTGACGACCGCGTTGCAACGATGAGGCTCGGCCTGGAATGCAGTGCAATCCGTAAGCCCCGTGCCTTCCCATACGCCACTCACGTTTGTGTTTCGAGAGGTCGCCGAATCGGATTGACCCGGCGAGGAGGCGGAATAGCCTCCCGGCGCCGCGGCAACCCGAACTGGGGGGTCATCAGCGGTCGCGCACCCACTGGCAAGCGCAAGAATGGCCACAAGCCCAACATACGAGACGACGCGGCGAGGAACCATGGATGGAGCCCCCCCGAATGGACGTGTGTTCGGACTGTACGTAGGTGGGAGATCGCCCGTCAAGGTGGAAAAACGAGCAAGGCGCCGATGTCTGTTCAAAACACGTTTGTTCGCCAAACTGCAGCTTGTTCGCCAACGCTGTGGCCCGTTTCGGCCCTGCTTCTCGAGCGTCGATGTTACTGTCATCGTGCGCAACGGCCTGGAGGGGTGGCGATCACGTTGCGGCATGCCTCGGCAAAGACTGATATACAAGTAGCCAGGAATGACAGTCAGAGCGCGCGCAAGGCAATGGTGCGGCGGAACCGAGCGGAGAAAAGGCAGCGACCGTGAAAGCCGGCGGTAACTTCTTCAATCTTTACAATCATGATTTCGTCCGCGCGGCCGTAGGGATTCCCGCGGTGCGCGTGGCCGACCCCGCATTCAACGGCGAACAGATGCTCGCGCTGATGCATCAGGCGGTCGAGCGCAAGGTGCTGATCCTGCTTTTTCCGGAACTTGGCCTATCCGCATACAGTTGTGACGATTTGTTTCATCAAAGCGCCGTATTGGACGGCTGTCTGGACGCGCTCGGCAATCTGATTGCCGCGTCGGCGCGATGGCCGCTGGTGACGGCGGTCGGGATGCCGCTGCGGGTCGACCATATGCTTTACAATTGTGCGGTGGTCTTCACCCACGGACATGTCCTGGGTGTGATTCCGAAGACCTATCTTCCCAACTACCGGGAATTTTACGAACTCAGACAGTTCACTCCTGCCGACAGCGCGCTCCGTGATCGAATCGATCTTCTGGGTCAGCGCGATGTCCCCTTCGGCAGCCGGCTACTCTTCCGTTGCGACGAGCAGCCGCTGATGACCTTCCACGTTGAGATCTGCGAAGACCTGTGGGTGCCGATACCGCCGTCATCTTATGCGGCGCTGGCCGGGGCGACCGTACTGCTCAACCTTTCGGCTTCGAATATCACGATCGGGAAGGCGGACTTCCGGCGCGAACTGGTCGCGAGCCAGTCGGCGCGATGTCTGGCGGCGTACCTCTACTCGGCAGCCGGGCCCGGCGAGTCAACGACCGACCTCGCATGGGACGGTCATGCGCTCATCTGCGAGAACGGCAACCTGATCGGCGAATCGCGCCGCTTTCAGGACACTCCGCAACTCGTATGCTCGGATGTCGACCTCGAGCGGCTTGCGCAGGAGCGGATGCGCCAGACGAGTTTCGGGGAGGCCACTCGCCTCCGGCAGACTGAGCTTCGGCAGTTCCGAACGGTTGAGTTTTCAGCCGAGTTGCCGCGAGCCGAAAGGCTTCTGCTCGAGCGCAATTACGAGCGCTTTCCCTATGTGCCGTCCGATCAGGCGCAGCGCGGCGAACGGTGCTCCGAGGTCTACGAGATCCAGGTGCAGGGGCTGGTGAGCCGCCTCCGGGCGACCGCTATCAGCCGCGTCGTGATAGGCATCTCAGGCGGTATTGATTCGACGCAGGCGCTGCTGGTGTGCGTGCAGGCGATGGACCGGCTCGGCTATCCGCGCAAAAACGTGCTCGCGTACACGATGCCCGGCTTCGCGACCAGCGCGCGCACGTTGCAGCAGGCCCAGCATCTGATGGAGGCGATCGGCTGCGATGGGCATGAACTCGACATCCGGCCAAGCGCGCGCCTGATGCTCGAGGAGATTGGCCATCCGTACGGTGACGGCCGTGAGATTTACGACGTCACTTTCGAAAATGTGCAGGCGGGTGAGCGCACCAGCCATCTGTTCAGATTGGCTAACCATAACGGCGCTATCGTGGTCGGGACGGGCGATTTGAGCGAACTCGCACTCGGATGGTGCACGTATGGTGTCGGCGACCATATGTCACATTACGCGGTGAACGCCAGCGTGCCCAAGACACTGATCCAGCACGTCATCCGATGGGTTGCCGATACTGATCGGTTCGGGCCCGATGTCAGCAGGACGTTAATCGAGATTCTCGCCACACAGATCAGCCCGGAGTTGGTGCCCGGCAAGGGCGATTCGGAGCCGGCGCAGGACACCGAGGCAATGATCGGTCCGTACGAGCTGCACGATTTCAACCTTTACTACACACTCAGGTTTGGCTACCCGCCCCCGAAGATAGCCTTCCTCGAATACTGCGCGTGGCGCGACCGCGAGCATGGCCGGTGGCCGGATATTCCCGTCGAAAAGCGCAACCAGTACGGCCTCGCACAGATCAAAGCGCATCTGCACACATTCCTGCATCGCTTCTTCAAACTGAGCCAGTTCAAGCGAAGCTGTATCCCGAATGCGCCGAAGGTCGGATCGGGCGGCTCGCTCTCACCGCGCGGCGATTATCGCGCGCCGAGCGACAGCGAGGCCGACGCCTGGCTCAAACAGCTCGAATTCGTGCCCGACGAAGATTCGTCCGGCGCCGCCATCCCGCCGCACACATCCCGCTCGCCGTAAGACATTGGCTTCGCCGGCGCCCGGAAGACGGGCAGGCTAAGGAAGCCGCCGCGGCCAGTAAGCGCAGCGCCGGCGGGTTCGTTCGGAGCGTTTGTGATTTTTTTGGTTTGCACTAGGCGGAGCGCAGCGAGCCGAGCTAAGGAGTCGGCCAGGGGGCGGCCGAGTCGGCGAGGCGCGGCCAAATAAAGATGCGCAGCCAAGCGCAGCGAGGCAAATAAAAGGAGGCTGCCCCGTTCGGCTTCGCCCAGAGCAGGCTCCGTCGAGGGATCAACGCGGAGCGATTTTTTCCAAAGGCACTTCTGAACCACTCCGTGTCCGATGAGCTTTGCGGAAAAAAACCCACAAGCTCGGAGAGCGCTGTCAAGACGTAATCGGCGCTTACGAATGTGGCTTGTGCCTTGTCTTCCAGCTAGGTTAGGGCGACCTTAAAAAACGGCGATTGGTCAGGAATGAAACGGATATCTTGTTTGTTCAACAATTCGATGCGACTTGCGCGAATACTCCTGGTTTTACTTTTGGCCCTGTATCAGGGATGCGGCGGCGGCGGAGGGGGCGGAGGCGGTAAACATGGTAAAGGCGGGGTGCCGGGCCCGGTTGGGGCAGGCAATGTCGAGATCGCGCTCGCCGACAGCCCCTCATCGTCGCTTCAGCAGATAGTGCTGAACGTGGTGTCGGTCAGGTTTAACCCCAGCACCAACCTGCAAATCAGCGAAACCGATAAGAAGTGGGAAAGTATCCTTCCGAAACCGCCAAGCTCCGGGCTGGGTCCGAACGAGGCGGTAATCGACCTCAATTCGCTCGTAATGCGGGCGCAGATCTTCAATACGGGGCAGCTCGGGACGAAAACCTTTGGCCAGGTCGAACTCGTCCTGGACCCGATCGCGCCGGGAAGCGTGGTACCGGTCTGTTCACCGGCTGTGCCCGGCGAGGGCTGTATCAGCTATCCAATGAAGCTCCTGAAACCGGGCACGAACCTGCGTGCGGCGCTTTCACTGACCGTGAAGAGCAAGCAGTTGAGTATGCTAGTGCTGGACATCACCCCCACCATTGTCTCAGGCCCCGCGGACTCGAACGGTTTTTATACGATCGATCCGACGATAACCGTAGCACCGGTCAACAATTTCTTGGCGACGGTTAGCGGCACGGTGGTGAAGGGCGCGACGCGTAACGAGAAGATCACGGCCGAAATCGCCGGCACCAACCAGATCGTGACCACCGTGAACACACAAAAGGGTGGTACGTTTACGTTCGGCCTACCGGCCGCCGCGGCTGGCACTGCATATGACCTTTTCGCGTCCGGGCCGAATACGAGTTTCTTTCCCCTCGTAAATGAAGTTTTTACGCCGGGTCCGGCTCCGCTCGGAGATCTCACGCCGCATCGCCCCCAACCGGGCCAGACGCTTAGCGGCACGATCGTCGACAAGTGCACCGGCGTCGGAATTGAGGGGGTGACCCTGGACGTGCTGACGGCCGCGACCAATGCTCCCGGTGCCGACTGCACCAAGATTCCGCCGACGGGGTGCGTGGTGGTGGCGACCGCCGCTACCGCCGCGCGAGGGAGTTATTCGTCGTCATTCGATGAGATTCCGGCGGGTAAGGGCGCGAACTACAGGCTCAGGATTTCGGCGTCCGGATATGATTCTGTGAATACGCCGATTGACTCGGCGACGAATTTGAAGTGTCCGGGCTCGGGGGATCCCGACAAAAAGTGCAACTTCAGCCTGACGCGAGGCATGATCAATGGCAGAGTGACGCTCGCAGCCATGAATAGCTCGCCGTTGGATGTGGTCGTGATGGCGGAGCAGAGCAGCACCAATAATATTGCCGGCGTTACGACGGTGACGATCCCGACCGGTGCGACCTTTGCGCCATTCTCGATAATGGTGCCGACCGCGAACACGGTCGCAACGCTGGACCTGTTTGCCTCGGTGAAGGACACGTTTGGTGGTAAGCCGGAGCAAGCCACCGGCCACACGATCGCGGTGTTGCCGGTTGTGCCGGCTCCTCCCTTGGCCACCGCGTGCACGACGCCGGTTCTGAGTTCGGATTTGGGACCGATAGCTTGCGTGGGTCATGGCAGCGTCTCGGGCACGACAAGCGGCGCATTCGATCAAAACACGACAATCGTTCTCTCGAAGGGCGTTGTGCAGTTGATGCAGTCGCAGGTTGGCGCGGGCGGGGTCTACAATTTCTGCGCACCGGCGGACACGTACACACTACAGCGCTTCGAAAGCGGGACACCCGTTGCATCATCTACAACGAAAACGCTGACAGCCCCATCGCTAATACCGACGCCGTGCTCGAGTATCTGCAACACCGGTACTCCGAACACGTGTTTCCTGTGCGCTAACACGCCAGGGGTCACGGTTCCGTGAAGTGCGGGGCTTGAGGCAGCCGCAGTATCGACTCCGGGTCGGGGAGGTAAGAGTTTTCTATGACGTCACGGCTGAAACCGTCGAGATCCTCGCGGTCATCACGAAAGCCGAGGCGGCGCGCTGGCTCGCCGAGCACGGAACGCCCGCTGCGCCAGGTGGCGCTGGCTGAAGTCAAAGACGATCTGTCGCGCTTCCTGCGTCTGGCCGAATCCGAGGAAATTGTGATCACGCGGCATGGAAAGCCAGCTGGCGTACTCATCGGGTTCGCAAGCAAGGAGGACTGGTTCGATTATCGTCTGGAGCACCACCCCGAGTTTTTGCAGCGTGTGGCGCAGGCGCGGGATGCCTTAAGGGCTAGGCGCGGAGTTCGCCGTCGTGACGGGCAACTTAAACACCGGCTTTCCAACCGCAACCACTCCGACTTGAAACGTGAAGCCAGCTCATGAAGCCGAGAAAGGCGACGAGTGATCGGAACGGTGGAGCCGGCCGGAACATTTTTTTCGGGCGCGACAAAGCAGGAAAATTAACCGGGAGACCAAAAGATGAAGATAGGCATTTCCGGAATTGGAATCGGAACGACCCCGGGACCAGATAAGGTTTCGACAATTGCGGTCAACGCCGAGCGGCTGGGCTATTCGACAATATGGGCGCCCGAGCACGTCGTTCTGCTCGACCAGTATTCATCGCACTACCCGTACTCGCCTGACCATAGGTTGAACATGCCGATGACGCGGCCGTTCGCCGACCCCTTTATCACGTTGACCTGCGCGGCAATGGTGACCTCGAAGATCCGCCTCGCGACCGGGATCTGCCTGGTTCCCGAACATAACCCGCTGGTACTAGCCAAAGTGGTTGCCACGTTGGATTTCGTCAGCAAAGGCCGAGTAATCCTCGGCGTCGGCATCGGCTGGCTCGAAGAGGAATTTCACGCGGTCGGTGTTCCATGGGAGCGTCGCGCGCAGCGTACGTGCGATTACATTACGGCCATGCGCAAGCTGTGGGGCGACGAACTCAGCAGTCATTCCGGCGAATTCGTACGCTTCGAGGGCGCGCGCAGTTTTCCCAAGCCAATTCATGGCGCCAAGCTCCCAGTGTTCTTCGGTGGCGAGAGCGGCCCGGCGCTGAAGCGCGCCGCCGAGTACGGCGACGGATGGTACGGCCTGAACATGGATTTGAATGAGACGACGGCCAAGATCAGGCGGCTCGAAGAGATGCTGAAAGCCAACGGGCGCAACCGCTCGGATATCGAGATTGCCATCAGGCCTTCGGCCATCGCTTCGATGACGAAGGATGACCTCAAGCGCTATCGTGACGCGGGTGTCGAT
>WNFT01001890.1_pt1 | contig 18547 bp, 10 predicted proteins | sample 5400191 | NCBI WGS metagenome assembly WNFT01 (sample SAMN13153359, study PRJNA577476) | soil metagenome | isolation source: 80 cm saprolite under Madrone tree | place: USA:California | collected 2016-06-14 | reverse complement strand
GGCCATGGATACTTCATCATCGCCTCCAGCGCCCGCGGCTCGAATCCATTCACGGTCTTGTGGAAATCCTTCTGATGCTTCTTCAGGAAATGTTCCGCCAGCAGCGGGATATCCCCGGCGCGCTCCCTTAGAGCGGGGAGGTGAATCGTGATAACGCTCAGGCGATAATAAAGGTCCTTCCGGATCGCGCCCGATTCCAGGGACTCCACAAGTGGCTTGTTCGTCGCAGCGATTACCCGCACCTCGATCGGAAACTCCCGGGTGTCGCCTAAATGGCGAATGCTTCGTTCCTGGAGCACGCGCATCAGCTTCACTTGAAGATCGGGCGACATCTCCATGATTTCATCGAGAAAGATTGTGCCGCCATTGGCCGCGTGGAAAAGGCCTTCGGAGTCGCTGACGGCTCCAGTGAAGGCGCCCTTCTTGTAGCCGAACAGCTCGCTTTCGATCAAATCTTTCGGCAGCGCACCGCAGTTCACCGCCACAAATGGAGCATCCGCATCTTGAAGGGCCCCCACGCCGAACGTATTGTAATGAATGCCACGCGCGACGAGTTCCTTACCGGTTCCGCTCTCGCCCGTGATAAGTACGGTGGCCCGATTGCCGCATGCTGCGGCCATCTTTTCCTGGACGGTCTGCATGATAGCGCTTTTGCCGATGACGTTCTCAAAGCTGTATCTGCCTTGAAGCTCCGCCCGCAGGCGATCGACTTTTTTCTCCAGCTGTTTCTTCTCGATGGCGCGCCTGATGAGCAGATTCAACTCATCGTGGTCGAGCGGCTTTTGAATGTAATGCGCGGCTCCTAACTGCATCGCCTCGACGGCTGTCTTCACGGTGCCGTATCCGGTCATCACGATGAACTCGATATGCGGGTACTTGCCTTTGACTGCGCTGAGAAGCTGGATGCCGTCCATCTCCGGCATCTGAAGATCGGCCAGGACGAGATCGATGTCGCGATTCTGGGCAAGCAGTGAGAGCGCTTCCCGGGCGGACGTGGTGGCTTTTGCACGATAGCCGCGGCGTTCGAGCAGGCGCGCGCACATGGCGCCATGCTTGGCGTCGTCTTCAACAACGAGGATCTGAGTGGAATCAGCCAACACGAACCTCCGCGTTGACGGGCAAATAGACGCGGAACGTCGTACCCTCACCCGTCACCGTATCGAATTCGATCGAGCCCAGATGGTTTTCGACGATCTTATAGCAGATCGAAAGCCCGAGGCCCGTTCCCTTTCCAACCTCTTTGGTCGTGAAGAAAGGCTCGAAGACGCGGTTTCGGTCGGATTCCTTGATGCCGCAGCCAGTGTCATGCACGTCAATGCGGATTCGATCGGTATTTTCGCTATAACTGGTGGAAACGTACAGATCGCCGCCTTCGGGCATGCTGTCGGCGGCGTTGTGGGCGAGGTTCAGAATGACCTGGGCGATTTCGTTTTCATTCGCCTTTGTTCGGGGCAGCACCGGGTCCAAATCCATGTGGATCCGCACGCGTTTCATCTCGAAGTCATGTTCGATCAGAGAGATGATCTTGCGGACGATGTCGTTGACGTCCGCATCCGCCTTCTCCATGACCGGGCGGCGGGAAAAGTTCAGCAGGTTCTTCACCAGGTCGCGGCAACGGTTCGCCTGCCCGATGACTTCTTCAACGTCGGCGAGACTCGCAGCGTTTGCGGGTTGCTGTGACAGGTCTTCGCGAAGCATCTGGGCGTACCCGATAATGGTTCCCAGCGGCGTATTCAATTCGTGCGCAATACCCGCAGCGAGCTGGCCGACGCCAACCATCTTTTCCTGGTGCACCATCGCTTCCTGGGATTCCTTCAGTTGGCGGGTGCGTTCCTCGACCTTCCATTCGAGATTCTGGTAAAACTCTTCTAATTTGGAAGCCATCGAGTTGAACTGTTTGCTGAGCAGCTCAATCTCGTCGCCGGACTGGATGCGCAGCCGGTAATCCAACCGGCCTTTCTCGATCACTTCGGCGCCTTTCCGCAACTGATCGATACGTGCCGTGACCCGCTTGGAGAAGAATGTGGCGATCAGAATCGCAATCAGCAGCGAGATGGCGGCGGAGGCAATAATATAAATGTTGGTCCGGCGCGCCGCGTCCGCTTCGATCTCCTCCTGGGCCCTGTTGATTGAATCGATGAATGCGAGCGGCCGCCCGACGTAAATTGCGCCAATCACTTTCTGGTCGTAGTCGAGCAGGGGCTCATAGGCGCCCATTGTGCGTTCGCCGTTGATGGTCGTCGTCCGTTGAACAGGTTCGCCCCGGCTGAGGCGAGTGTCCGCGCCTTCGTCCAAAAGCGTTCCGAGGGCGATCTGCCCCTTGTTCTCACCTCGTAACACAACGATGGTTGTGGCGATGCGGACGTCGCCAAGGAAGATGGTGGCCTTGTCCTGAACCAGATTCTGGAAGTCCTGAACGATCGAAAGGTCCTTGTTCAGCAATCTCCCCGCGATCACCGCCCCGACGATCCCGCCCGAGGACGTGCGGACCGGCGTTGCCACCATCATCATGAGACCGCGTTGTTCGTAGGTGTTCGGGGGTACCTCTATCACCACCGGGCCGTTTTCGAAAGTCTTCAGCAGGATAGCGGCCTTTTTGTCCAATCCTTCCTTTTCCAGAATCTGCGGCGCGACGGCTGCGAACGTCTTTATGGTATGGCCGGTAAGGGCGTCCTCGACGATTCTGCGAACCGAGGAGACCGGCCGTTCGGGATTACTGTAATCGCGCATCAGGGCGTCATCACCATACGCATTCGGATTTGAGGAGCGAAGAATGGTGCGTCCCTGGAGGTCCACCAGCGTGATCATCGAGAGCTTGTTTTCGAGCTCTGCCTGCCGCAGCACTTCCGCCATCCGGTTGCGTTCGGCCTGCGTTCGAGGCAACTGATCTCCAATTGCTCCGGATTGCGAAAGGGCACTGATGGAAGTCGCGAAGCCGGCGAAGATGTCTCGAAACGCATCCTTGAAAATGGCGACGTTCGTTCGAACGTCGCGCTGGCCTTGCTCGGAGACGAACTGAAGCCGCACTGCTCCGAGACGCTGGAAGTAATCGTTCATGATGCCCTTGATGACAAGGCTGAACAGCAGGACAGTCAGGAGGGACCCGCCCAGAAATGTGTATATCAGCTTGCTTCGAAGCGACCGACGGAAAGTCATAACTCAGATGTTCGATATTCTAGCCCGCATGTCTCACCGATTCAAACGAGGGTTTGTATTTCGGCCGCGGATTATGCGAATTACGCGGATGGGCGCGCGATATCTTCAATACCACCGCGGATATAGAATAGTAGCGCGCCCATCCGCGTAATTCGCGTAATCCGCGGCTGAAACCTTCTATACCTCAAAAATCCGAATCCGCCGGAGCAGCACATCCGCTAAATACAACAACAGAGCCAGACTGGTCAGGTATGGCCAGAGAGGCGTCGGAAGGGCAGTCGTTTCACCGTTCGGATCGAAGATGTCTTCGGTCTTGGGCTGGAATCGTCCGTGCGTTTCACTGCTGATGGCTCGCAGCAAATCGGTATTGGGCGGATAGAAGTGGTATTCGTCCGGATAGGAGTACGCCAGGACCCTGGACGAGCCTCCGCTTTCCTCGCCGACCGCGCGGAAAAGGTAGGAGCCCTTTTTTGTGAGCGGGAACTTTGCTTCGTAGGATCCGGGTCCGACCTGATGGACGGAGACATCGGACACGACCTGGTCTGGTCCGACAACTCTTATGAGCGAATCCAGTTTGTTTCTGAACTGACCGTCTTTGCGGACGGCATTAATCGTCATTTTCGCTTCGTCGCCACTACGCTCGACGCGGAAGTCGAACTCGTTGTCGTCTTGCCTGCGCATGGTTTCGCGCACAAGCTGCGACCAGAACTTGGGATAGCCCTTCCACTTGAGCCAATCCACCGCCCAGCGGTCCTTCAAATCGGATGTGAACGCCACTGTTTTACCCAGGCCGTACTGCCAACGCGCGAGGATGGGATCCTTGCGGGCAGATTCGAGCAGAACTTCCGACGTATCTTTGGATTTCGTCGCGACGTAGCCCAGCAGATTCGGAGCCGTCTTGAAGTCGATGCCCTTGAACGCCTCGACGTTTTTCTTCACCACCGGTTTGAATGATTCTTCGCGAAGCGTCTTTCCGGTGGCAAGCTCCGTTTCTTCCGTGAAGATCTGGGGAACGTTCGTCGGCTCTTCCAGATAGTAGGTTCTGCCCTTGCCCCATTTTGCGATATTCGCCAGCAGCTCACGATCTGCGCCGTTGCCAACCGCGACTGACGAGACAGTAATCTTGGATTCCGCCATCTTCTTCGTCAAACCTTCAAAATCGTCAGGCAGCGAGCGGCCGTCGGACAGAAGAATAACGTGTTTCACCTGCGTCGTTGCCCCGGCGAGCTGAATATAAGCTTCGCGCATCGCAGGATAGATGTTTGTCTCGCCGCCGGCGATGATCGCGCTGATCGCCTGGGTGATCTGCGTCCTGTTTGCGGCCGGCTGAAGACGTACCGGCCAGTAGAAGTTGTAATCGAATGCGACAACTCCGAAACTATCTTCGTCCTTCAGAAGCGCAAGAGGCGCCTTTGTGGCTTCTTTAGCCAGTTCGATCTTCTGCCCACCCATGCTTCCGGATTTATCGAGGATAACGATCATCGCTACCGAATCCGGTTTCTCCTTCTTGGCCTCGAAGGTGACGGGAAGAACTTCTTCGATGACTGTCTTGGAATAGCCGCCTTCCCCGTAGTTGTTCTCGCCGCCCGCAAGAATGAAGCCGCCGCCAAGGTCGCGAACATAGGTGGCCAGGGTTCGCATTTGTTGATCGTTGAGACTGGTTCTGGCCACGTCGCTAAGGACGACGGCATCGAATCTGTCAAGCGTTTCGATGTTATCGGGCATGGCGTTGGCCGCCACCGCCGTGACCATGAAGCCTTCCACAGTGAGGGCGGTTTGCAGATACTTCGCGCTCTGCGGACGCCCTTCGACATACAAAATCTTCGGACGGCCGTCCACAACCACCGACGCCCGAAACTTGTTGTTGTCGAGGAAGGTATCTCCGGGCGCTTTCACCTGGGCTTCGAGCGTGACAGGGCCCGTTTCATTTTTGATGCTTCCCTCGAATGCCACGCGATTGAGACCGCGAACCAGTTGAAGCTTTCGGGTGCCGAGCGTCTTATCGCCATACTTAATCTCGACCTCGGCCGCAGTGTCCACCTGGCTGTAAACGTGGGCCTCCAGGGGGAACAGCTCTTCTGCCGTGACCGTGGCAGGCGCCATGATCGTTTCGACCCAGACATCGCGGTTCGTGCGCGCCTGTGCCGGCACGGTGTACACATGGACGCCTTCGACCTTCAACCGCGAAAGCATATTCATCATGTGGCCCGAGTTTTCGTTACCGTCGCTGATGAGGACGAGGCGTTTCAGGTGGTGCGGCGCAAAGCTGCGAATGGCGGTATCCATCGCGCCTTCAATGTCGGTGGCGCTTTGATCGATCGATCCCTGGTTGGATTTGCTCGCGACTTCGACTTTCTTGAGCTGATCCAGAGTGTCGAAAACCGTCGAATTGGCGGCAAACGGTATGAATCGAGCCTGGTCGGGATGCCCCGAGTTGTTCGTTTGCTGAATCCAGTCGATTGAAGACTGAATTGCCGTCGGCGAAACGCTCTGCGACACATCGAGCAAATACACGACCGAGAGCCAGACCCCCGACCGATAGATCACCGGCTGCATCAACGCCAGAGCGAGCAGCGCCACAATCGCCGAACGCACCGTTCCCGAAAGCCGGAGATGCTTCGGGCTGAGGTCCGTCAGCGTCTTCCGTTGAACCCACCAAAGGTAGGGAATCAGCAGAAGAAATAGGAGCGGCCAATATGTGTCGAAACTGAGTTGCATATCCGCTAATGCACAGGACGCCAGAAGCCAGAAGCGAGAAGCCAGAATGGGGAAACGTGTGGTTCCTGCATTCTGGCTTCTGGCTTCTGGTTTCTGGCTTCCCGATTCCTCATAACGTAATTCTCCGGTGATACGTAAACCACTCCACGCCTATCAGTACAACCGCGCCCAGTAACATGTAGAACCACAATTCACGCCGCAGCCAGTACCGCTGGCCGGCCGCGGCCCGGTCATCTTTGAAGACGGACTGGTTGACGTCCGAAAAGCTTCGGTTTGCCAGATTCACCGCAACGTGGACTCGATTTTCACCCTGTGTGGCGACATACAGACCGGGTTCCGCGGCTTCAAAAATGGTTTTGCCGAGCTGTTGCGAGGCCGGCACCGTTTTCCCATCGATCGTTCGGACCTGCGCATTCGCAAGCGGCACTTCCACAACCCCAGGCGACCGGCGCAGCGCGAGCTGTTCGCGGCTGAACCATGCAAGAACGTTTTCGATGAAGACCGGAAAACCGACGTGGAAAGCGAAATCCGAGGAATCCAGGTCAAACGTCAGCATTACCCACCTGGGTTTCTCCGAGACCAGGATCAAGGGTGTCTGCTTTGAAGCCGCGACCACGGTGAGGTTCGTCGCATCGATCTGTGCCGCACGCTCTATGGATACGTCGTGGACAGACACGAATTGCATGATGGGATGGTCTTCGGACCACGTAGTGATTTCGGGCTTCTGAACGATGCCGTTCGATGTCCGGAGCCACCCGGCATTCGGCGCACCCAATATTAATGCCGGCCTCGAGGGTGGCGTGGAGGGAGCAAAACGATCGAAGATGTAGGCATCGATATTCGAGGATTCGCGGTAATTCGCCGGATCGATCTTCAGAAGCTCAACGTAGTTATCGAGCTTCAGCAACGTCTCCAGGTTGTTATTCCCCCGGGTTACGAGAAGCGTGCGCGTCTTTCGCTTGATCGGAAGATAGGCGAAGGCCACATCATCGAGCGGCAGGGCGTCGTCTTTAGATTGAATGGTGGCCCGGATACCGCCTCCCGTGAAGCGGGACAGGTCGAATGTATCCTTGAATATTTCTCCTTTCGCAAGGCGAACGCTTCGGCTAAGGCGCTGGCCTCCCGGTGCGCTCAGCGTGATGGCGACTTCCGCCGGATTGCCGTAGTTTTGAACTTCCAGATACGCCTCATAACCCAGCGGAGTCGAGGGTATCGACCGGATTTCGAATGCCGTGATGCCCACGTTTTGCGCACGCTCGAATACGGATACCCGCCGTACGAATGACGGTACGCCATGCAGGGCGACGCCATCGGACACGAAGTAGACCCGGGAATCGCGGCCATCCACTTTCGGGAACTGCGGCTCGGCGCTTCGCGGCGACATTTGTTCGATCAGACGGCGTGCTTCGTTGCGGTCGGTTGTGAAAGCGGACGAGGTTACGCCCGAGGTATCGACGACCCGGAACTCGGTGGTCGGGCCTCCGCCGTCGAGCAGGTTTTCAGCTCGGTCCATGGCATGCTGCCACCGCGTTCTGCCGTCTGCAGTTTGCGTGGTCATCGTCGGCGACGTGTCCAGCACGATGACGATCCGCTCAGTCTTTCCCGTCAGCGACTCGATCTCCGGCCGCGCCAGAGACAAAGCAATGAGCAGCGTGATGGTGACGGCGACGATGATCGAAATGATCTTCCGAAGCTTTTCCCAGAGTGAATGCGCCTGGCGTTCGTCAAGAACCTTCAGCCACAGGATCGACGAAGAAATCAACACGCGGCGATGACGCAGCTTGAGGAAATACAACGCGACCACCAACCCGGTGGTTAACAGCGCAAGCAAAACGGTTTGTAATGGACTGAGTGCCAGGAACGTCATTTCAAAAACCTGCCCTGACGGAAAACTTTCAAGACCAACTCTTCAAAAGGAAAGTCTGTGGCCGTGCGTACGTATCCGAGCTGATACTTCCCGCAATAACTTTCGAGAGACTCACAATACCTCGCGAACTCCGCGCGATACGCCGCCAGCAGGGAAGGCGTTATTGTAATTTCGCGGCCGACCTGGCTTTCCGAATCCACAAGCTGGAGCTCGCCTTTCAACGGCGGGTCGATTTCCTCGTGACTCGCAATGTGGAGGATGAAAATATCGTGACGAAAATGGCGAAGAACATCCAGAGCCGTTTGAAATCCATGCTGATCGAAGAAATCCGAAATCACAACGGCCAGTCCCCGGCGGCGCGTTTCGGTGCAATAAGTTTTGAAGGACTCCTTCGCATTCGTGTCGCCGCCGGCTGTCATATCGGTGAGAAACCGGAAGATTTTAAAGATCCGGCCCTTGCCGCGCTGCGGCGGGAGCTCGCCCTTGATCCCGTTGCCGAAGGAAACAATGTTCACTCGATCCAGGTTGGCCAGCCCGATGTAGGCCAACGCCGCCGCGACTCGACGCGCATAGTCCAGTTTTGAGGGGCTGCCGTAATTCATGGACTGGCTGCTGTCCACGAAGAAGTAAATCGGCAGGTCTTCTTCCTCTTCGAATAACTTCAGGATGAGGCGGTTCAGCCGAAGATATGCCTTCCAATCCAGGTGCCGGAAATCGTCGCCGGCGACATACGCCCGATAATCCGCGAATTCAAGTCCCGTGCCCCGCTTCCGCGTGCGCCGCTCGGCCCGGAGCTGCCCTGCGAATAACCGCTTCGAGATAATGTTGAGGTACTCGAGCTTCTTCAGAAACTCATCATCGAACAAACTGAGAGTGGCGGTAGACATAAATCAATTTCCGTCCGCGGCTAGCTGGGTTCCGCCGTATTCTCGAGTATTCCTTTGATGACGGTATCCGTGTCCACACGTTCTGCCTCGCCTTCGAAGTTGAGAAGAATTCGGTGGCGAAGAGCGCCAAACGCTACGGCCCGGATGTCCTCGCACGAAACATGCACGCGATTGTTGAGCAGGGCACGGATCTTTCCTCCGATTACCAGAGCCTGGGCACCGCGCGGGCTTGAACCATAGCGGACATACTTCATGGTAAGCGGCTGGGCATAAGGGGGCTGCGGATGCGTCGCCAGCGTGATCCGAATCGCGTAGTCCTGAACGGGCCTCGCGATCGGAACGGCGCGCACGGTCTTCCGCATTTCGAGGACTTCGCCCTGGCCGAGAACGCGGTTGACCTCGGGCTCCTTGATCTTCGTCGTCCGATTCATGATCGTGTGCATGCTGTCGATGGTCGGGTAATCGACCTTCAACTTGACGAAGAATCTGTCGAGTTGTGCTTCCGGCAAGGGATAGGTGCCTTCCATCTCCAGCGGGTTCTGCGTGGCCAGGACGAAGAAAGGAGAATCCAGCTTGTGCGTGCGCTTGCCGACGGTGACGCTTCGCTCCTCCATGGCTTCGAGAAGCGCAGACTGCGTCTTCGGCGTTGCGCGGTTCACCTCGTCGGCGAGCAGGATATTGGAGAAGATCGGTCCCGGCTGAAATTCGAGAAACTTCTCGCCGAGGGCATCTTCCTGGACAACGTTGGTGCCGGTGATGTCCGCCGGCATGAGGTCGGGCGTGAACTGGATTCGCGAAAACTTCAGGCGCATCACATCGCTCAGAGTCGAAACCAGCTTGGTCTTGCCCAAACCGGGCACTCCCTCCAGCAGGACGTGGCCGCTGGCGAGCAGACTCATGATTACGCCGTCGATGATTTCGCCGTAACCGACGATGACCTTTCCAACTTCATCCCGGACGCGCTTGAATTGTTCCTGGAACGTTTCTACCTGTTGATCGATGGCCGTGCTCATTATTAAAAAGCTCCTACTTTTTAACGGGCGGGCGTATCGCCTGGAAATAGTTTTTGATAAGAGGGCGATATTCCCAAGGAATTTGGTCCTGATTCAGTAGATCTTTCTGAGCAGGGCTTAGTTCGGATTTGACGTTGCGGTAATCCAGTTTCGACCTCTCCTGCTTGCTGGCTTCCTCGATATCCTCCGGCTTGGCTCCCTTGTCCTCCATACCCGCCAGCTTTTCCTGCTGCAGCTTCACATCGAGCTCTGTCGGTGCACCTTCACGAGGAGCGTTGCCGCCGCGTTGTCCCGAAGGATTCAAGCCGCTTCCCTGCTGGCTTCCTCCTTGAGGCTCGCCATTTTCACCGGGCACACGTTCGTCATCGCCCGGCTCGTCCTGACCTGGCTGACCGGCCTGCGGCTGGCCGCCCTGTGCTTCGCCCTTTTCACCGGCCTTTCCCTTCTCGCCGGGCTGCGATTTCTGCTGCTGGCCCCGTTGTTGCTGGCTCTTTCCCTGGGAGTTCTGCTGGCGCTGACGCAGAGACTGCTCGAGAGTTTGCAGCTGCTCGCTGGCCAGGTTCTTGAGTTGTTGCGCCTGCATCTGGTCTTCCAGCTTGTTGAGCTCCTGCGCCGCGCTGTCGAGGGAGTCCTGAGCATTTTTCTGATCCTGATTCTTCAGGGCTTCCGCCGCTTCTTTCAATTGCTTCAAGAGCTCTTCGAGTCCGGGCCGCGGATTCTCCGAAGCCTGCTGCAGGCTCTTTTGCAAATCCTTGTTTGCTTCGGGCGTGTTCTGGCTGAGCTTTTCGGCGAGCTTTCGCAGTTCGTCAGCGGCGAGGTCGAGCTGTTTCTGCATCATCGCATCGGCTGTGGGCTTGGTCAGGTCTGAACTCTGGAGATCCTTGGCGATCTCCTCGAGACCGTCGTTGATGCTTCCGAGGTCCAGGTTGCCTTCGTCGAGTTTGCTCTGGACGTCATTGAGCATCTCGGCCGCCTGGGACGCGTCGATCTTGCCCTGCTGGAGCTGCTGCACGATGTCTTCAATACGCTCCGCCAGCTCGGTCTTCTGGAGCTTTTCTGCCTTCTGAAGAAGCTCCACGGCCTGTTTGAGTGCCGCTTCCTCTTTGTCCGTCAGACTGAACGCCGGGGCAGCTTGAAGTGTGAGCCAGTTGTGATTCCACGGCAGCGGAACAAAATTCAATGCGACGAAGACCAGGATCATCGCGGCCGCAATATAAAACGTGCGGGGAACACTGCGAGGAAAGAGCCGTTCCGGATCGAGCGCCCGAGTGCTTCTGGCCGCGCGCTGGAGCTGCGCGTCCACCCACTCCGATGCGCGGGGATTGTAGATGAACCACAGCGCAGTCTTGATCTCGTCGTGCAGGCCGGCCCGCCTGTCTACCGACGCCGCAGCCTGGCCAAGCGTCTCCTTCTGCAAAAGACGCCAAACAAAGTAAGCTGCGAACGAGACCATCCAGACGCCTACAACGATCGTGATGGTCCTTCCTCTTAAGGGATAGAAGAGGTCCCAGATCTTGAGCGCGAGTGGAAAAGTCAGGAAAAGGGTCAACCCGAGGGTTAGTTCCTGGAAGAGTCGGTTGGCTCGAATTCGCCGTTCGACTCGCTCCAGCCATCTGATAATAGTGTCTTTGTCCGACATTGAGTGGAGAGGCTCTTTCCTAGCGCTAAATTCGGTACGCCTACCATACCCTAGGTACCCCGGGTAAGAAAAGGTGGAATTGGGGTTCCCCGCGTTCCAAGTGCTTCAGGTAAAGACGGATCGTGCCCGGGAGGGGCTAAACAAAGTGGGCGCCGGTGGCAAACCGGCGCCCCTCCACAAGGAGAATCTACAAGGAGAATCAATGTCGATGTAATAAAGAGCAATTCGAGGGCCGCTGCATCAGCGCGTCACCCGTGCGACCACCTGGAGCCCTGAACGATTTGGCCATCTCGAATGTTTGACGCCTCTCCGAGATCCTGATAACTTGCTCGACACAATGACAACACAACCAGGAGTGCGTATGAGCGTGTTCAGACGTGTCACCTTTGCATGCGTTCTGGTCGCGGCCGGTGCGCTATGTGTGGCTATGCCCGCCCGCGCGAGTGTGAAGAAGATTCAAATCACCGCGAAACAATCGCCGACTTTCGGCGGCTACTCGTGGCCGGGTGTCGGGCAGTACGAAAAGATCGTGGGAAAGGCATTTGGCGAGCTCGATCCCAAGGATCCGAAAAACGCGGTCATCGTCGATCTGCAGCTTGCGCCGAGGAACGCCCGGGGCAAAGTCGAATACTCGTTCGACTTTTATATTCTCAAGCCGATGGACCTCAGCAAGGGCAATCACAGGATGTTGTACGAGCCGCCGAATCGCGGAAGGAAAACGATCAACGCTCTCAACCGTGGTGTGGGCGGAAACGACCCGGGCTCTGTTACCGATGCATCGCTTCTCGGCAACTCCTTCCTTATGCCGCAGGGCTATTCGATATCTTTCAGTGGCTGGGACTTCTCGGCGGAAACGAATGGATCCGATCTCAGCACGACCATCACGCTGCCGATCGCGAAGAATCCCGATGGCTCCTCGATCACAGGTCCGTCCTTTGAGTACATCGTGAACGCCGGAGCTTCGTACGCGCTTACTTATCCGGCAGCGACGCTCGATCGATCGAAAGCAACCCTGACACATCGTGTTCACTTGAACGATGCGCCTCAGGTTATTCCTGAGTCCGGCTGGCAATATGACGCGAAAGGTACCGCGATCACGCTCCTGCCTGCGGGAACCTCATTTGTGCCGAGCGATATCTATGAATTCAGTTACACCGCGAAAGATCCGACGGTCAACGGTATCGGCTTTGCGGCTGTTCGCGATTGGAACGCCTGGCTTCGATACGAGACGAAGGACGATGCTGGCACCGCTAACCCGCTCGCGGGCGATATCACCCGCATTTACACCGAGGTCTCCTCGCAACCAGGCCGCTTCCTGAATGACTTCCGTTATCTGGGCTTTAATCAGGCGGAAAACGGGAAACAGGTATTCGACGGCATGATGCAGTGGATCGCAGCCGGAGACGGCATCAGCATGAATTACCGCTGGTCGCAGCCTGGACGAACCGAGCGCAACCGGCAGGATCATTTATTTGTCGAAGGTCGTTTTCCGTTCGCGAATGTCGAGACAACGGATCCAATTACCCGCAAGACGGACAGCCGCTATGCAAGGTGCATGGCGAGCCACACGTGTCCATTTGCCATGGAGATCTTTTCCGCCAATGAGTATTGGGTCAAAGCCGCATCGTTGATGACCACCGATCCGGCCGGCAAGAAGGATCTGCCGGACTCGCCTTTCACGCGGATCTATTTCATGTCCAGCATGCAGCACGGAACCGGGAATGGGGCATCAAGGGGTGCCTGTCAGCAGTTCCAGAATCCTCTCGATTCGCAGGCGGTGCAACGCGCGCTCTTCGTTGCATTGGATAAATGGGCCAGCGCCGGAATGCTGCCACCCGCGAGCCAGGTTCCGAAGCTTTCGGATGGTACCCTGGTGAAGCCCGATCAGACCACAACCGGATTTCCCCAAATACCGGGTGTCGCTTACTCGGGCTTCAAAACAACGCGGTATCTGCTGAACTACGGGCCGAACTTCTACACGACGGGAATTCCGACGATCAACCCACCGGTATTCGCTGCGCCGTATCAGGACAATCCGGCAAACGGACCGATCTACCCGAGCTTTGTGCCCAAGACAGACGCGGACGGCAATGATATCGCCGGCCTTCGTCTGCCCGAGGTCCAGGTACCGCTGGCGACTTATACAGGTTGGGCGCTCCGCGCCGCGCCACACAACAACGATGGTTGTGAAGGTTCCGGCCAGTACATTCCGTTCCCGAAGACCAAAGCGGACCGGCTGGAAAGCGGTGATCCACGTTTATCGATCGAAGAGCGTTACGGAAACTTCGAGACCTACTCCTCCCGGCTCCAGGACGCGATCAATGGTCTGGTGCGGTCGGGCTTCCTGCTGCCCGTGGACGCGGAGGCGGCACTGAAGAAAAACCTGGATAACGTGGTGAAAAACAATCTGCTGCCGAAGAAATAGCCGAAGGCATCCGCTTGAAGCCGCGTAGCGGCGACAGAATTTAGCCCCACGCGTCAGCGTGGGGTATCGGTAACCCGACTTACCAGCTCCGTTAGGAGCGCAAGATGGTTCCGAAAAATCTTACGCCCCTTGCGGGGCTGACCCTTTGGCCGCAACCACATAGCCCCACGCTCGCGCGTGGGGCTACATTCTGCTGCCGCGACGCGCCGCTAATCGGATGCGCTTCGCGCGATATTTTGAACCAGCACTGGTCAGCCTCGTCGAATTTCCGAGCCTTGAAACCGTATCTGGGTGCGATAGACCTTTTTGATGCGGCATTCGATCGTTCCTGTGGCGGCGTCGAACCGCACGGGCACGTCGACGCGATGGATGTCCACCGTTGCGTGGTAACCACGCTCGGAAAACACGTCGATGAGCATCGCCAGCGCCAGAGGATCTTCGAGAAGTGGGTCCTCTGTGTTGATGAGCGCGATGCCCGAGATCGCATGGCGCAGCACGATCGGCATCATTTTCTTTTCGATGAAAGCGATGACCTGCGCGAATAGTGCGCCATGCTCCAGTTCGTAGCTGTCGAGCCGTTTCACCATTTCCTGGCGCGCATGCACGATAAGGTCGCTTGCCACGGGCACGCCTCGCAACCGGTCCACCGTACGCGGATCGAGCTCCAGTGTGCTCTGGTAGTTGAGCTCCTGCAGAATGTTCTGCTCGACCTCCTCGATGGGTCCTCGGGCATTGATGAAGTGGTAGTGGAAAATCTCCTTCAGTGACTGGAGCGCGTCCCAGGTCTGTTCCTTGAATGTCTGGTACCGCCGCCGCGCAAGCGTCTCGTCGTGATCCGTAGGGCGATCCTCGCGGAGGGTGCCGATTCCAGTGCGCGCGACTTCGCTGTTGTAGGCGCGCGTTTCGCGGCCTCGCTTCAACTGCCGCGCTACCGATTCCTGCTCGTCCACGAAAAGAACCATGATGTGGATGGTCGGATGCCGGAAATGGATACTGAGCGGCGTGCCGTAAAACTCGCGCCGTAACGCGTGCATTTTGTCGACAAGCAGTTTCAAACACTCGACTTGCACGTGGGTCCGTGGAAAACCGTCGAGGATCACGCCATGGTGATACTCCGGTCGCAGCAGGCGCCGCAGCACCAAACTCACGACTTCGCGATCCCCAACCATGTTGCCAACGTCTTTGAGGGCCCTTGCCTCAGGCGAGTCGAGCATCGCGCTGACGACAATAGGCGGATACGTCAGGCCCCGCGTCTTCATGATGAACGCTGCGTTGGTGCCCTTGCCGCCCCCAGGAGCGCCGCCGAGAAGAATGATCTCTTTCGGGAAACGCAGATTCTCACGGCCAAACTCGGCTTCGAGATCCTGCCAAACCGATTCGAAGATTAACTGGGCATCCTTTATTTCAAGATCACTGAGCTTTTCCGTGGGGGGCTTCATGGCTATCAAAATGCTTTACTTCCTTCAATTTGCTGAGTTCCGCGTCCACACCGGGATTCCCCCTATCCGGAATCCGGCCGACGAGCGGGGCCTAGGTTAACCTCGGAAAGGTCGATAGGCTAGAAAATTCCCACAAAACCCCAAAATCAGGCGGTTTCCATGGGATTCTGGCAGGGTTCCCGTACCACCTAACGAAAAAATCACGGAATAGTGGTCGAAGACGCGAGAGAATCGGATTGGATCCAATGAATGACAAGAAAACGCCGTTTCCAAGTGGATGCACGCGTTCTTTTGTTTGGAAACGCCGTTAGAAAGTAATTGGACGCGTTCTTTTGTTTGGGAAACGCCGTCTTGTCGTTAACAGGCCAGCCGGACGATGTATTACACGCTTTGCGGAGTCGCCGAACCTACTTCTTGATGTGTTTCTCCAGCATCTGGCGGCGGACGACGGCGCCGTAGACGTTTCCATCCGCGTCCACTCCTATGCCTTCGGCTCCGCTGTGGTCGATGGTGGTCGATTCCATATCTTCGATAAAGTATTTGACCGAGCCGTCTTTGGCGCTGCCGATGCGGATACCTTTTTTCCAGCCGGGCTCGTCAGGCCCCCACGACTCCGAGTCGGCGACATACATCGTGTCGTCCTTGGCGATGAAGATCCCGCTTGGCCGCGCGAACTGGCGCCAGGTGTCGAGGTAGCGGCCATCCTGGTCGAAGATCTGGATGCGATTATTGGAGCGGTCGCCGACAAATAAGCGTCCTCTCGAATCCATAGCGATCGTGTGAGGTGAATTGAATTCGCCCGGACCGCTTCCGTTCTTGCCCCAGGACTTGATGAACTTCCCGTCTTTGGAGAACTTCGAAACGCGATCATTTCCCTTCGTGCCGCCGGTGTGTCCCTCGGTGACAAAGATGTCGCCATTGGGAGCCACGAGAACATCCGTCGGTTCGTCAAACAAGCCGGGTTCCGCGCTGGCGACGCCGGCCTTGCCGAGTGTCATCAAGACCTTTCCATCGGGATTGAACTTGAAGACCTGATAGCCTTTTCCATCCTTTATCTGGGCGTCGGTTACCCACAGGTTGCCCTGGGCGTCCACCGTAGCGCCGTGTGGAAAGACGAACATCCCTTCGCCCCAGCTTTTCAAAAGCTGTCCGGCCTTATTGAATTTCAGAATGGGCGGCTCTTTTCTTCCGTCGCACGAGTTTCCGGCGCACCTATGGATGACGTAGATGCCCTCGGGGGCGGCCTCCACAGCGGTGACTGCTGCCCATGGCGCTCCTCCCGGAGGATGCGCCCAATCACGGACCGTTCGAAAGGGATTCGGCAGATTATTGATGGGCTCAGCGCCGGCCTGCGCGTAGGACGTTCCCGTAAAAGCCGGCACCAACACCGCAGCCAACAGGACGAGTTTCGCTCGGCTTGCTCTTAACATCATGGTCCCTCCTGCGTATTAGCGTGTTTATCGGACGATCTCGAACAGTTCGCGGTAAGTCTGAATTCGACCGCTGGCGAAAGCTTTCAGCGAGTCACTTATCGGGAAAAGAAGCGACCGCCAGTTTTCTCTGCCGTCGGATATGGGAATCTCCAGACGCCGGCTGATGTCGCGGGTCACCGAACGAATGAAGGTGCTCGATTGATCCAATGGAAGGGTTGCGACATTGGTATAAAACTGCCTGCCGTGATTCCCTTGCTCGAATAGATATCGCTCCACGTTCGACACATAGAAGACGTTAACTATTGCGTCACGTTCTTTCAGATATTGCCCGATGCTCCTGATGGCCTTGTCGCCCGCGAAATCGCCCACCAGGGGCACGACGAGATTTTGTCTCTGGAGTTCCTGCACTGTCCTGAAGTTCTGTTCGGATGCAAGATAACCCTGTTCCCGGCCTGTTAGATCTGTGGCTGCCATCAACTGGGCGTATGAAAGGTTCTTGTCGCCGGATCCCCTCAAGGCGTACGGGCCGGCCGCATAAAACGTGTTCAGGATGCGCGCCACCCTTCCGGCATCGGCTTCGCTCAACTGAAACTTGTGCTGGCTCATAAGGCGGTCCATCACGGCGCGCAGGTTTTCTTCATACAATTCGGGGTTCCTTTCAACCGCCTGGTAGGCGTCAAATAGCGCTTTGACGCCGGAATTCGCATCCAGGCCGGGTGGCCGCTTCCGGGAAAACAGGCGGGAAATGAAATCGGCACGGTCCTGCGAAAGCTCAAAAAGAGCCTTGTACATCAGGTGCTCGAGCATATTGTCGCGGCGGATGTCGATTACGAAAGCGAGCTTCGGCAGAGTCGCCGCAATATATGTGAAGTTCTGCTCTGGACCGACGCCGATGTAGACTCCGCCGCGCTTCGTCGTCTCCTTCAAAGCTGGAATAACGAACTGCGCAGAATCTTCGTTCGACATGAATTCCTGTTGGAACATGCCGCCCGGCTCGGACAGCTCCGTCACCATTCGCCAGAAGTCCTGGTCGCTGATTGCGCTGGGAAGCTCTCCCGCTGGGGATGCAAAAAACAGGACGCTCACGATGGCCGTGAACACCAGGCCGAGAGTCAGCTTTTGCATTGGGATTCATTCCTCCAGTGGAGGAGAGTATAGGTTCAACTCGTCTGAACCACAACGCTCAGCGAGGGTATTCCTCTCCTGGGGCTTTGCACATCGGCGATTGCGGATTTCAAATTGAGGACAGGTACGTAATACCTCTCCTCAAACTTTACTTCCAGTTCGTCATTCGCCGAGCGATATCGGGTCTGCGGAGTTCCATGTCAGACTTGATCTGTGATACCAGGCGCGGCTGTTCGTCGGCCGGCCACTTCTGGCGAATCTGCTGCAGCGCTTCGTCGACCTGGCCGCAATAGAGGCTTTGAAGAACACGAGACAGGTCCGAATCGATGGGTCTGGATGGAATCAATTTGCAGTGTTCGGCCGTCACATCCACTAGTTTGCCCGAGCGGAACTGCCGATACGCCTCGATGGCTGGAGCGTCCGCGTTCGAGGATGTCAGGCCGTAGAAGACTTCTTTGTTTATGAGGAAGGTTTTCCCGTCGCTGTCGCGCTCGAAATGAAGTATTGGTCCCGACAGCGTTGTCACGATGTGCGGCCTTGGCGAAAAGGAAATAACCGTGTACTCCCAAAAGCCGAGATTCCCGCCTCCGCTATCCACGACCAGCACGACATCCGGTTTGCCATCGTTGTCGACATCGAGGGCGCTTTCTTCGAGTCCCGCACTGTAGCCGCTGTCGCCGAAAACGATGCGGCCGGCCGGGTCCCGAAGCTCGGCGGTACATGCCAATTCCGGCACGGCGCCAGGCATCCTGGTGACGGCAAACACAAACCCGTTCCAGAGTGTCTTAGTACGGGTTGGAACCGTCTGGGTTCGGTTGCAGATCAAGTCTTCCCTGGACTGTGCA
>WNFT01003306.1_pt1 | contig 18557 bp, 19 predicted proteins | sample 5400191 | NCBI WGS metagenome assembly WNFT01 (sample SAMN13153359, study PRJNA577476) | soil metagenome | isolation source: 80 cm saprolite under Madrone tree | place: USA:California | collected 2016-06-14 | reverse complement strand
GCGTGTTTGCTGACGCTGTAGGCCCCGGCGAGCGGCGGCGTCACCAAGCCGGCCATCGAGGCGGTGTTCACCACGTGCGCCGCATCTGCCTGCGCGATCATGCGCGGCACGAACGCGAGACACCCGTGGACGGCGCCCCAGAGGTTCACGGCGAGGACGCGTTGCCATCGCCGCAAGGGGACCTCCCAGACGGCGCCGTATTCCGCGATGCCGGCGTTGTTGCAGAGGAGGTGGACGCGTCCGAACCGCGCGTAAGCCTTCGCCGCCAGGGCCTCGACGTCCCGCATCCTCGAGACGTCGGTCGGGACGGCGATGGCCCCGGGCAGGCTCGCTGCAAGCTCCCGAAGCGGGCGGCGATCGACGTCCGCCAGCACCAGGCGCATCCGTTCCCGGGAGAGCCTCTGGGCGAGCGCGCGGCCGATTCCGCTCGCCGCCCCGGTGATCACCGCTGTCTTCCCGCGGAGCGATCGCACCGCGGAAGTCTACTCCTGGTCGTCGTCCTCGTGGTCGTCGGCCACGGCCACGGCATCGTCGTAGTCGGAGGCGTCCCCGTCGGCGAGGCAGATCTTGCCCGTCAGGCTGCCGTCGAAAGTCCCCGCGATTGCCGTACCTTGCGAAGAGAGCATGCCGGTCGCGCCCAGGAACGCTCCGGTTCCCGAGCTCACGTTTTGCAGCTCGGAGTAGGTCTGCATCATGAAGTCGAGCACGCCGAAGTCGCGCAGCAGTACCGTTCCCGAGCGAGCGGTGATCTCCAGATCACCGGTGTAGAGAAAGACGAAGTCCGACTGAGGTGTGACCGTCAAGGCCCGGAACCGCGTGGCGCCCTTCAGGCGCCCCGACGCGACGTTCCCGACTGTACACATGCCCACCGGGCTCGAGAAATCGAGGTCGCAGCCTGACACGCTCGTCACGATTCTCGTGTGGATGTTCTTGCACTCGTCCGCGCGCGCGCCTGCGGACCCGAAAAGGGCAATCGCGAGCGCCGGCATTGCGGTGGCGAGGAGTCGCATGGGTTGCTCCTGACAGGCGACGTAACCCTGCTTCCGAGTGGCAATCAAGGCGCCCGAGTAGGTGTATGTAATTTTCCACCGACGGATTCCTTTGCCGCAGTGCGTCGCAACCAGGGCCTCAGGCCAACCGTGGCCGGCGTTCGTGCAGTGCCTCCACGATCCCGACCGAGAGGGGTACCAGCAGCGCCAGGCCGCCCACCGCGGCGGTCCCATGCCAGCCCCAGCGCGCGTACGCCGCCCCGCCCGCGCTGATCCCGGCGGCTCCGCCGAGGTAGTAGAGCAGGACGTAGATCGAATTCGCGCGCCCGCGGCTTTCCGTCAGCCTGCCGTTCAGCGAGCCGACCGCGGCGGCATGCATGGCGAAGAAGCCACCGCAGATGCCGGCGAGGCTCGCCGCGATGACCGGGAGGAAGGGAACGAGCGTCATGGCGATGGAGAGCCCGAACAGCGCGCAGCCGGCGATGAGGGTGACGCCCGTGCCGACACGGCGGGTGAGCGTACCCGAGAAGGGGCCGGCCGCGATCCCGACGACGTAAGCGAGATAGAGCAGGGTGATCATGCGCACCGAAAGGTGGAGCGGCGCGCCGGACAGGTAGAACGGGGCGTAATTGAACATCGCGGAAAAGACGAAGAAGGCGAAAAAACCTACGGCGAACATGCGCAGGAGCTCTTGCCGCGCGAGCAGCGCGAGAAATCCCGCCGCTTCGGCGCTCGGAGCGGATCGCGGGGGCTCGCGCGGTAGCCAGCGCAGCGCGGCTACGACGGCGCCACCGACCAGTGCCCCGGCGGCGACGAATGCGAGCCGCCAATGCTCCGCCGGGAAGACGAATCCCCCGAGCAGCCGCCCGCCCAAGCCGCCGGCGACGGTGGCGGAGACGTACCAGCCCATGACCACGGCCAGGCGATCCGGCGGCAGCGCGCGGGAAAGATAGGCCGCGAGGCAGGTGGTCATCGAGGGAATGAACAGCCCCTGCAGGAAGCGGGCGGCGACGAGAAGGCCGATGTTTTCGGTCAGCGCGCAGGCGAGGCTGGTCAAGGCGACCACCGCCCCGCCGCCGAGCACGATGGGCCGGATCGGAAAGCGATCCGCCAGCACGCCGAATGGCAGGTTCGCAAGCGCGATCCCGAGCACGACCGCGGAGACGGTCAGCGAGGCGATGCCCGGAGTGACGCCGAATTCCTCCTTCAGGACCGGCAGGACCGGCTGCGTGACGTAGATGGTGAGGAAGGTGGTGGCGACGAGCGCGAACACCACTGCCTGCATGCCGCGTCCGCCGTTCGAGGCTTGCACGGGGCGCGCAACCTATCCCGATTGCCGCGGCTACGACCAGCGCACCCGATAGCGCGCCTCGCCGCCGCGGGCGTCGCACCGGATCTCCTCCGGTGGGTCGACGCTCCCGCGCACGCCGCAGAGCTCGAACACGTAGGCGAGGTTGCCGCGCGTGACGTCGAAGAGAGCCGCCGGAACCTTGCCGCCTTCGGCGCGCACGCGGACGACGGCCTCGCGGGGGCCGACGGCGTCGTAATCGAACTTCATGCCCTTCAGCACCATCGCGTAGAAGCGCTCCAGGTTCTGGAAGACGGCCACCGGCGTGTTTCCGAAGAGCGCGGTGGCCATCTTCAACACCGGCTGGATCAGCGACCCGCCCAGCTTTCGCGCCGCGGTGAGGCCCAGGTCGACGCACGCATCGCGCCCGGCGACGAGCGAGAGCGCAGCTTCCAGCTCGTCCATCGGGGTCGCCGGGATCCAGGCGAACGGGAACGGCGGTTTGTCGATCAGCTGCGCGGTCGCCGCCGATACCTTCTGCTTCACCTGCGCCTTGCAGCCGCGCTGGTCGAGGAAGTCGACGGTCAGCCGCAGCACCGAGCCGAGGTAGCCGCGCGCACTCTCCGCCTCGCTCACGTCCGGCATCAAGGCCGCATCGGTTCGGGCCATCCGCGGTCCTCCTCTTCCCCGAGAGCTTCAGACTTGCCGTGAACCTGGAAGCGGCGCAAGAGGCAGGAATCGAGCCCCGAGGGCCGAGAATCGGTGCGCGCGATTCCCGGTTTGAAATTGCGGCAGTCCGCGATGAAGGAAAGATGCCGAGGGGTGCTCGATGCGGGGACCGCCATCGCACTTCGAAGCCCATTCAAGCCCGCAGCAGACCCAGGTTCTCTTCGGCGCGCGCCCGGAACGCCGCCGTGTCCCCCGAGAACACGACGCGGCCCTTGAGCAGGATGAGGTGCCGGTCGCCGAGCTCGAGCAGGGTCTTCACTTCCTTGTCGACGACCAGGGCCGCGATTCCTTCGTCGCGAAGCCGGCGGACGGCAGCCCAGATCTCCTGGCGGATGAGCGGAGCAAGGCCTTCGGTGGCGCCGTCCAGCATCATCAGCCGCGGATTGGTGAGCAGCGCGCGCGCGATCGAGAGCATCTGCTGCTCGCCTCCGGAGAGCTGAGAGCCAAGGTGCGCCAGGCGGTCGTGGAGCCGCGGGAACAGCGCGAGCGCGCGCTCCTCGGTCCAGCGCCCCGGCCGCTGCGCGACGCGGAGGTTCTCGCGGACCGACAGAGTGGGAAAGATGCCGCGTCCTTCGGGAACGAGTGCGATGCCCTCGGCAGCGATCCGGTGGGCGGGCCAACCGGTGACCGGCTTGCCATCGACGCGCACCTCTCCCGATCGTGGCGGGGTCAGACCGAGCACGCTGCGGATGGTGGTGGTCTTCCCCATGCCGTTGCGGCCCATCAGGGTGACGGTCTGGCCGGGCTCGACGGAGAAGGTGACCCCATGCAGGACATGGCTCGCGCCGTAGAAGGTGTGCAGATCGGTCGCCTCCAGGAGCGCGCTCACGGGATCTCCTCCCCGAGATACGCCTCCCGGACCGCCGGGCTCGCGCGGATCTCCGACGGCGACCCCGTCGCCAATACCCTTCCGTCGACGAGGACGGTGACGGTGTCTGAGATGCTGAACACGGCATCCATGTCGTGCTCGACCAGCACCACCGTCCGGCCACGAGCGACCTTGCGCAAGAGCTCCACGATCCGCAGCGCCTCGTCGTGGCCCAGCCCGGCCAGAGGTTCGTCGAGGAGCAGCAGCGACGGCTCGGTCGCGAGCGTCATCGCGATCTCCAGCTGCCGCCGCTCACCGTAGCTGAGCCGGCCGGCGATGGCGTCACCGCGCGCCGCCAGTCCGCACCACTCGAGCGCACACGCGGCGCGCACGCCGACTTGCGCGTAGCGCTCGGCGGACCGGAAGAACGACATCGAGGAGGGCAATCGCGACTGCGCGGCGAGCCAGACGCAGTCCGCGCAGGAAAGCTCGGGAAAGAGGTTTGCGGTCTGGTAGGTACGCCCGACGCCCATGCGCGAGAGCCGATCCGGCGCGGTGCGCGTCACATCCGCACCCCGGAAGTGGATCAGCCCACCGGTGGCGCGCAGCTCGCCGCTGAGCAGGTTCAGGAACGTCGATTTCCCCGCTCCGTTGGGCCCGATCAGGGCATGGACCCGGCCTTCCTCGAAGGCGAGCGACACCCCGTCGACTGCCGACAACGCGCCGAACCGGCGGGTGAGCGCCTGTGTCTGCAGCAGCACCTCAGGCACGGCGCGTTCCCGGGAGGAGCCCTGCGAGCCCGCGGGGAAGGAAGAGCACGACCGCGATCACCAGCGCCGCGATCAGCGCATTCCAGTGAGCGGTCACACGCTCGCCGTAATGCTCGATGAACGCGAGCAGCAGCGCTCCCAGCGCGGGCCCGTACAGCGTGCCCTTGCCGCCGAGCAGGACGGTGACGAGGATCAGCCCGGACTGGCGCCAGCCGAGCTGTGCGGGATTGACGAACCCGTGGAGGTTTGCGTCCAGGTATCCGGCGAGACCGGCCAACGCTCCCGCGATCACGAACGCGACCAGCTTGTAGCGGCGGGTCGGGTAACCGAGGGACCGCGCCCGCTGCTCGTTGCCGCGGATCCCTTCCAGCACCCGCCCGTAGGGGGCCCTCAGCACGCGCGAGAGCAGCAGATAGACGAGCACCACGGCCGTCCAGATGGCGACGTACGCCGCCGCGCGTCCCTCGATGGGGCGCGCTTTGACGAACAGCCCGTCGGAGCCGCCCAGCGCCGGCGAATCGTTGAACAGATAGAAGAGCATCTGCGTGAAGGCCAGGGTCACCATGATGAAGTACACGCCGGTGGCGCGCAGGCTGAGCCAGCCGATGATGAGCGCGCAGCCGGCCGCGAAGGCCACGCAGAGGGGAAGCGTCACGATCGGGTTCACCAGGTCGAATCGGTTGGTGAGCCCTGCGAGCAAGTATGCGGCAAGGCCGAAGAACGCCGAGTGCGCCAGGCTGACGAGGCCGGTGAATCCGACCAGCAGATCCAGGCTCATGGCGAGGATCGAGCCGATCATCGCTTTTCCCAGGAACTGCAGCCAGAAGCGATCGCCGCTGAAGGCCACCGCGCCCAGGGCCGCCGCCGCGGCGAGCAGGATCAGCCGCCGCTTCATCGGCCCTCGAACGCCGGCCCGAGCAGGCCGCGCGGCCGCCAGAGCAGCACCGCGGCCATCACGGCGTAGACGATGGCGCTGGCAAAGCCGGGAAGGAGCACCTTGCCAAAGGTGTCCGCGAGGCCGACCAGCAGCGCGCCGAAAAAGGCGCCCTTGATCGAACCGATCCCGCCGATCACCACGACCACGAACGAAAGGATGAGAACGTTCTCGCCCATCCCCGGGTACACGGTGGTGAGTGGGGCCGCCAGCATCCCGGCGAGGCCGGCCAGCGCGGTCCCGGCGCTGAAGACGATCGCGAACAGGCGGCGGACGTCGATCCCGAGCGCCTCCACCATCTCGGCATTCGAAGCGCCGGCGCGCACGCGCATGCCGAAGCGCGTCTTGAGGACGATCTGGCGCATGGCGACGCCGATGCAGACGCAGGCCAGGGCGGTGAGTGCCCGCCACGCCGGCCAGGTCTGCGTCTCGCCGAGCGGCATCGTCCAGGCGAGAACAGCGGGCGTTCTCACGCCATGCACGTCGTTGCCCCACAAGGCCCGCTGCAGCTCGTTGAAGAGCAACACCAGCCCGTAGGTGAGCAGCACCTGCGAGAGGTGATCGCGCGCGTAGAGGCGGGCGATCGCGAGCCGCTCGACGGCGAGACCGATCAGGACCATGGCGGGGATCGCGAGGAGGATCGCGAGCAGCAGGCTGCCGGTGCGCTCGGAGAGCCACCACGCCAGGTACGCGCCCAGCATGTAGAAGGAGCCGTGGGCGAAATTCAGCACGCCGAGGACGCCGAACACCAGCGTCAGCCCGCTCGCCACCAGGAACAGCAAGAGGCCGTACTCGACGCCGTTGACGATCTGGAGCACGAAGAGCGAAAGGCTCATTTCCCCATCTTGCAGCCGGCCCCGGGATCCTCGGCCTCCTTCATCGCTACGCCGACCACCACCTCGCGCCCGCCTTTCACTTGTCTCAGGTAGACGTCCTGGACGGGGTTGTGCGTCTTCGAGAAGCGAAAGCGCCCGCGCGGGCTGTCGATGAGCACGGTCTCGAGCGCGGCTATCAGCTCGGCGCGCGCGCCAGTGTCACCCTTCACCTTCTCGAGCGCCTGCGCGAGCACGTGGACGGTATCGTACCCGGCCACGGCATAGACGTCCGCCTCGCGATTGGTCGCCTTCTTGAACGACTCGCGGAACTTGCGGTTGGCGGGGTTGTCGAGGGCGTCCGCGTAATGCAGCGTGGTCTTGATCCCTTCGGCGGCGGCGCCCTGCGCGGCCAGCACACCCTCGGTGAGAAAGCCCGAGCCATAGAGCGCAACTTTGTCCCGCAGGCCGGCGTCGGCGTAGTCCTTGACGAACTTGGCGGCGCCGGCCCCGGCGAAGAAGACGAACACGGCGTCCGGCTTGAGCGAGGCGATCTCCGACAGATTCGCCTGGAACTCGCTGCTCGGGAACGGGACCGCGATCTCCTTCACGATCGTGCCGCCGCCCTTCGCATAGCCTTCCTTGAAGGCGGCCATGGATTCCTGCCCGAAGCTGTAGTTCCAGAACATCAGCACGGCCTTCTTGCGGCCGTCCTTGAGCATCACGTCGGCGCAGGGATACGAGGTCTGCCAGTTCGAGAACGAGGTGCGGAACACGTGCGGCGCGCAGAGGGTTCCGGTGACGGCCTGGGCCCCGGCGTTGGTGACGACCGTGAGCACGTTCTCCTGGCGGACGATCTGCATCATCGCCATGGCCACGCCGGAATGGACCGGTCCGGTGAGGATGTCGACCTTCTCCCCGGCGATGAGCTTGTTCACGTTCGCGGGCGCCTTTGCGGGATCGGATTCGTCGTCCACCGCGACCCATTCCACCTCGCGGCCGCCGAGCTTGCCGCCGCGCTCGGAGGCGGCGAGCTTCATCGCGTCGGTGATGTTGTGGCCGAGCGCGGCGTAGGTGCCCGAGTACGGCAGGAGCAGGCCGATCCGGAGCTTCGCCGGCGTCGCGGAGAAGAGGCGGCGGGGAAGCAGGCTGGAGCAGGCGGCAGCGCCGAGAAGCGCGCGGCGGGAGAGCGTCATGTGCGACCTCCGCGGGCGGTAATAGGACAGAAGTCTGCAGGGAAGGTCAACCGGACGTCGCCGGTCAGTACGGCTTCTGCCCCACCCAGTTGCCCGGCGGCTCGTAGTCGCAGACCCAGAAGTCCCAACGGCCGGGCGGGGACGGCGCGAACGGCCAGTTCGCGTCGCAGACCTGGTGAGCGCATCCGACGCGGACGCTGTTGCGCCAGACGAGTTGCGTGTAGTGGCCGCACTCCTTTCCAGGAGCACAGGTGTTCGTGGCGTAATCGTAGTCCTGCGCCTCGCTCGCCCACGCCGCCACGACGTCGCTCGCCGTCCAGTGGCCGGGCGGCGCGCTGGCCGCGATGTTCTCGCCGCGCTCACCGCGCCCCGCATTGTGCTGATACGTGCAGCGATCGGCCCACGCCTGCGCCACGCTCGTGGCGTCCGCGGACCAGGTCAATTCCGGAAGCGGGGGCGACGGGGGGGGCTGGGCGGACCGCCGGACTGCATTGTGCAGATCGAGCCACGTCCGCGCGTCCGCCGATGAAGGTGATTGCGAAGCTGCTCCGGGCTCGCCAAAAGGCCCGCCCTCGCATCCGGCGGCGAGCAGGAGAGCGACGAGCCAACGGCAAGCTCGCATCAAGGGGCAAATTACCCACTGGACAATCGAGCGGCAGCAAGCAGCCGAGCGAGAAAGGCGTTGCCGATCGATGAGGGCCCGCCCCGGTAGCGGGCAGGGAGGCGGCTCGTCTTCGCGGGCGGGATGTGGCAAGCGTCGATCATGTTCTCGCGCCGCCTGCCGCACGTCGTGACCCGCAAGGACCTGGCGCTGCTGATCGCGCCCACCTACGCCGCATCGGCGAGCGTCGATTTCGAGGAGGCTCACCAGCGCATGGAGCGCGCCGTCACCAGCGATCGCGTCTCGGACCATCTGCATGCCGGGCTCTCCGCCGCGTTGTACGACCGCAAGGGTCCGCGGACGACCGAGGATGCGCTGATCGACGAGCTTTCCGCAGGAGTGCAGAAGCGCCGGTCGCGCGTGAAGGCGGCGGCATTGACACCCGCTCTGTCGGCCGTGATGGTGATGCTGAACGTCGAGCTCGGCTACGCGCCGGAGATGATGCGCGGGGCGCTCGAGAACCCGAAGGGAAAGGCGCTGCTCGAGGATGGACTGCGCGCGCTCGGGACGCATTTGCTCAAGGAGCTCATCAGATAGGGTTGTCTCTTCTCCCCTTCCGCTAGCTTGCTCCCTAGTCGGGATTCAGGCAGCGGAACGCGCAGGCGAGAAAGGTGGTCCGCTGGCCGAGCACGATGGCCTTGCAGCAGCGCAGGTATGTGCCGAAACCAAATCGAGCCACGATCAGGACCGGGTGCCGCAACACGTCATTGGTGGTGATGAGTCCTTGGATTGCCATGACGTGGTCGTCCTCTCCGGTTCGTGCGCAGCTCCCGAGGCGATTACTTGCCACTGTCGTGCCAACGCCGACCGCGCCAGCGGAACACGGATTGGCGCTCTGGAACCGGAAATTTCGGGTCTGCAGCGTCCGGGTCTCATGGCTGCGCGCCACCTGCCTGTCCGAGAACGCGACAACCGCGGTGGCGCAGCGTCGCGCTATCGGACACCCCATGCGCAGTGGCGCGGTGCCGGGCAGCCATCGTGCCGCGTCGGGGTGTCGGATAGCTGCCGCGCGGTAGTCCCTAGACGATCGCGCGCACCACGCCCCCATCGACGCGCAGCGCGGCTCCGTTGGTCGCCGAGGCGAGCGGGCTGGCGAGGAACGCCACCATGTGCGCGACTTCGGCTGGCTCGGCAAATCGCTGCAGGAGCGAGCTCGGGCGCATGTGCCGGAAGAACTCCCGTTCGACCTGCCCCGCATCCTTCCGCTGCTGGCGCGCGAGCCCTTCGACGAAGGCGCCGACACCTTCGGAACGCGTCGGACCCGCGAGCACCGAGTTGACCGTCACCTGCGTGCCCGCCGTCAGCTCGGCGAGTCCGCGCGCGAGCGCGAGTTGCGCGGTCTTCGTCACTCCATAGTGGATCATCTCGCTGGGGATCTGCAGCGCGGACTCGCTGGAGATGAAGAGGATGCGTCCCCAACCGTGCTGGAGCATGCGCGGGAAGTAGTGGCGCGAGAGCCGCACCCCGCTCAGCACGTTGGTTTCGAAGAGCCGCAGCCAGGACGCGTCGTCGATCTGCTCGAAGGGTACGGACTCGAAGATGCCGACATTGTTGACGAGGATGTCCGTGTCGCTTGCGCGAGCGGTGACCGCCTGCGCTCCGCCCGCGCTGCCCAGGTCGGCCGCGACTCCCTCGACGCGGGCCTCGCGAACCTCGCTGCGGATGCGCGCGAGCGCGGCATCGACGCGTGCTTGCGTCCGGCCGTTGACGACGACAGTCGCTCCTTCGCGCGCCAGATCGATCGCGATCGCCAGTCCGATGCCTGCGGTCGATCCGGTGACGACGGCCCTCTTGCCTCGAAGCTGCAGGTCCATGCGCACCCACATGCTGCAGCCGACATCCGATTGCAACGGGAAGCCAGTGCGACGCTGACGATCTTGTCCGCCGTCCCCCGGCAAACGACGAAACCGTCGTTCGCGGGTGCGACACGGGGGGCGCGCGGTCCTCGATCGCGGGCGCGATGTCCAGCGGCAAACAGCGCTTCGGCGCCTCGGCCATTCCTACGTCGATGTCGCCGCGATGGAATGAAATGACGATTTCGTCGTCTCGAGGATTTCACCGGGACCGCCGCTGCAGAGTGAAAACGAGCGATCGCGGACGCCGGACGCCGTGGCACCCCCGTTGCACCACATGAGCGCAGCAGGGCGTGAGATCGGGCCCGCCTGCGATGGACGACTTTGCGGCGCTGACGTCGGGCGCAAGGAGAGTGAGCGGATGTCGAAGGCGAAGGACGTGATCGGCTACGCGAAGGACAAGAAGGTCTCGATGGTCGACCTGAAGTTCATGGACTTCCTCGGGCTCTGGCAGCACTTCACCATCCCGTTAGCCGAATTGACGGAGGGCGTCTTCGAGGAGGGGCTCGGTTTCGACGGCTCATCCATCCGCGGCTGGATGCCCATCCACGCCAGCGACATGCTGGTGGTGCCCGACGCCGAGACGGGGGTGCTCGATCCGTTCATGAAGGACAGCACCCTGTCGCTGCTCTGCAACATCGTCGACCCGATCACGAAGGAGCCGTATTCGCGCGATCCCCGCTACATCGCGCAAAAGGCGGAGAAGTACCTGCGCTCCACCGGCATTGGAGACGTGGCCTACTACGGCCCCGAGGCCGAGTTCTTCATCTTCGACGGCGTGTCGTACGACACCGGCGTGAACCATGGGCACTACAAGATCGAATCGCGGGAAGGGCAGTGGGAGACAGGCAGCGCCGTCGAGCATACTTACGACGGCAAGACGCACACCACGCGCCCGAACCTCGGCTACAAGCCGCGCTACAAGGAAGGGTACTTCCCCGTCGCTCCCATCGACTCGCTCCAGGACCTCCGCACGGAGATGTGCCTGGTGATGGAGCAGGTGGGAATCCAGGTCGAGCGGCAGCACCACGAGGTGGCGACGGCCGGGCAAGCGGAGATCGACATCCGCTTCGACTCGCTGGTGAAGACCGCCGACAAGCTGCTCTGGTTCAAGTACATCGTGAAGAACGTCGCGTTGCGCAACGGCAAGACGGTGACGTTCATGCCCAAGCCGCTCTTCGGCGACAACGGCTCTGGAATGCACACGCACCAGTCGATCTGGAAGGCGGGCAAGCCGCTCTTCGCCGGTGAAGGCTACGCAGGCATCTCGAAGACGGCGCTCCATTACATCGGCGGGGTGCTCAAGCATGCGCGCTCTCTCGCTGCCCTCTGCAACCCGACGACGAACTCGTACAAGCGGCTGGTGCCGGGCTTCGAAGCGCCGGTGAACCTGGCATACAGCTCGCGCAATCGCTCGGCGGCGATCCGCATCCCGATGTATTCGCCCTCCCCGAAGGCAAAGCGGATCGAGTTCCGCTCGCCCGATCCCTCGTGCAACCCGTACCTCGCCTTCTCCGCGATGCTGATGGCGGGCCTCGACGGGATCGAGAACCGGATCGAGCCCGGCGAGCCGCTCGACAAGGACATCTACGGCCTGACCCCGGAGGAGCTGAAGGACGTTCCGAAGATGCCGGGGTCGCTGGAGGAAGCCTTGGGCGAGCTGAAGAGGGACCACGAGTACCTGCTCAAAGGCGACGTCTTCACCAAGGACGTCATCGACGCCTGGATCGAGAACAAGATCGAGCGGGAGTTGAACCCGGTGCGGCTGCGGCCGACGCCTACCGAGTTCGCGCTGTACTTCGACATCTAGACGCGATCCCACGAAGTGCTCTTTTGCCGGGTCCTGCGGGCCCCGGTGGACTCGTCTTGCCGCAATTCCGCCACTCAGGAGACTTCCGATGATGAAGAAGCTAGTCCTCGCCGCCGTCCTTCTCGCCGCCACGGGAGCGTACGCGACGCCCACCACCACCTTCTGGGCGCCGTCCACCACCGGAATCCAGCCGTTCCTCACACCGCACATCACGTATGACACCTATTTCTGGAAGGGTACGGGAGCGGGCCAGGCCGGGTCGCCCGTGTACCCGGTGACCACCGGTCTCACCATGGGCGTGCTGCCCTGGGACAACCTGCAACTCGAAGTCGGATTCGATCTGTTGTTGCCCAGCAGCGATCCGTTCTTGTTCAATGCGAAGCTCGGCGTGCCCGAGGACAAACTGTTCCCGTTCCAGCCCAGCTTCGCCGTGGGCATCCAGGGCGTGGGAACGAAGCAGAGCACGGCCACCACCCTCGGCACCGACTACAACATGCTGTACGCGCAGATTCAGCACACGATCCCGAGCGTCGGCGGCTACGTCTCCGTGGGCGGGTATTACGGGCTGCAGGACAAGCTGTATCAGGCAAGCGACGGCAGCGGCACGAACCGCGCCGGTTTCATGGGTGGCTTCACCTCTCCTGACGTTCCCATCAATGCGCCTTGGCTGCAGAAGATCAACGTCGTCGGCGACGTACAAACCGGCAAGAACGCGCTCGGCGCGGGGGGCGGAGGCCTCGTCTTCTACTTCACGGACAAGGTCGACATCCTGACCGGCCCCGTCTACTTCTTCGATCCCGGGTCACAGCCCGGCGGCAAGCAGTGGTTCTGGACCGTGCAACTCGACATCGATCTGCCGTTGCGCGCGACACCCTCGGCGGCGCCTGCGGCGCCGGTCAGCGAGACGCCTGCACCGGCCACCACGACGGCATCGAAGTGAGCTCCGCCGGAACGTCGGAATAGTCGACAGTCCGGAGGCTTGCGCGGTTGACCCTCCCCGGCGCGATCGACGATGTGCAGCGGCACACGTCGATCTCTGGGGAGGGACAACATGAGAGTTCCGGTTCTCGAGGGGGCAGCGCGTTTTGGCGCCGCCGCGGTTGCAGCGTTGACCATGACGGTTCCCGCCGATCAGGCCCGACGGCCAGCGGCACCGCGCGACGAGGTGCGCCGGGCGGGTAAGCTCGACAAGCGGTACATGGAGCGCGACGCGTTCAACCGGAAGATGCGCGCGATTGCTGGGAACGCGGGGGAGCCGGAGGGAGAGGCGGAGGCCGAGGATACCGGCCCGACGCCGACCAGCGGCGCCGAAGAGAAGTTCGCGAGGCGGGCGTATCCGGCGTCCACGATTCCAGCGATCGCTCCACAGATGGCACAGCGGACCTGGAGAAGCTACGGCGAGAACAAGGACGGTTCCCACAGCGGCAACAACGCGAACCAACCGTTCGTGTGGGACCTCATTGGTCCTACGCACGCGCTGCAGCCGGGTGTCCTCAGCTTCAGCGGCGCGCAGTTTCATATGGCCGGCCGCGTGACGGCGCTGGCGATCACTCCGACCTGCACGCCCTCGCGGTGCCGCCTTTGGATGGCCGCAGCGGGTGGAGGCGTCTGGCGGACGGACAATCCGCTCTCGCCGGATCCGTACTGGGTGTTCGTGTCGAACGGCTTCGACACGAACGCCATTGGCACGATTGACCAGGACCCGAGCGACTCGACCGGAAACACGCTGTACGCCGGAACGGGCGAGCCGAACGCTTCGGGCGACTCGGAGGCGGGCACCGGCATCTTCAGGACGACCGACGGCGGCGATACCTGGACGAAGCTGCCCGGCTCGACGATCTTCGCCACCCGTTCGATCTCGAGGGTCGTCGTGGATCCCCTGAACAGCGCCCACCTCCGGACCAGGCGCCGCTCGGCTTGTTCGAGTCGAACGACGGCGGGACATCGTTCCACCTGATCTGGGACACGGTCGTGAACGGCTTCCCATCCGTGCGCGGGGTCAATGACGTCGGGCTCGACCCGAACGACGGTAACGCCATCTACGCCGCCGCCTTCCAGCGCGGTATCTGGCGGTGCTCGCCCAAAGACGGCTGCAACCTCGCGGCACCGACCTCGGCGCAGTTCCAGCAGGTGTTCCGGCCGACATCCCCCCTGCAGAACACCGACCGGACCCAGTTCAACATCACGACGGTTCTGCCCGGAACACCGGGCGTCAGCGCAGGAACGCGCATCTATGTCGTGGACGGCGCGATCGGCATCGCGTTCAGGACCGTCAATAACCAGCAGGTGCAGGTCGGTTTCCCCAGCCAGGTCTGGCGTGCGGATGGCGCGAACACGCTGACGGCGGCCGCGCTGCTCGCCACGCAGACGGCCACTCCGAACGCTGTGGAACCGGGCCCCAACACGGGGCCGGGATGGGCGAGGAAATCGACGCGAACGAGCAGACCGGCATCTCACCCGTACCGTCCGGCGTACAATCCATGCACTGGGCAGTGCTGGTATGACGCGGACGTCTACTCGCCGAAGGGGTTCCCGGACATCGTCTACGTCCTCGGCTCGTATCAGTACGGCGAGCTGCATGAGCGGTCGAACGGGCGCGGGGTCTTGCTCTCGACGACCGCGGGCGATCCGGACCCGGCGATCAAAGGCGGCAACTTCAGCGATCTCACTTGGGACGACACGCCACACGCGCAACCGGACCAGACGCACCCGGACCAGCACGCCATCGTCACAGCGCCCAACAATCCGTTCCTCTTTTTCGAGGGGTCCGACGGCGGGATGATCCGCTCGGACGGAATGTTTGACGACGCATCGGCCGATTGCCTGAAGTACCACGTGAACGACGCCGATACGCTTGTCCATTGCCAGCGCGTCCTCTCGCGCGTCCCGCACCAACTCTACGACACGATGAACAAGGGACTCTCGACTCTCCAGTTCCAGAGCGTGTCACTGAATCCGTTCAAGCCGCTGCACAACGTCCAGGGCGGCACCCAGGACAACGGCACCTTCGACTGGGAGTCGCAGCTCACCACCTGGGACGAGGAGATCTACGGCGACGGCGGACAGTCCGGGTACAACTATTGCGACGACAAGATCCGCTTCAACACGTTCTTCACGAACTTCACGGACGAGAACTTCCGCGGCGGTCAGCCGACATACTGGGTCGTCACCTCGGGACCGACGTTCCTGCCGGCTCCAGCGGTCGATGTGGCGAGGGAAAATGTTTCCTTCTACATGCCGGAGGTGACCGACTACACGAACTGCGGATCCATCAGCCAGTTCCCGCAATTCCAGACCGCGGCTGCGGTGCAGCAGAACGCGAATACGTTCCAAAGCACCACTGGCAACGGTCCCGGCCGTCTTGGCGATCGGATCGGATTCCAGTACTTGGGAATGCAGCATGTCTGGCGCACAGTCGACAACGGCGGCCCGCAGGACTACCTCGAAGCAAACTGCCCGGAGTTCACCACCGATGGCGCGGATCAGCGCTGCGGAGATTTCAAACCGCTGGGCGATCCGACAGGGCGAGGCGGGAGTACTCCCGGCAACTTGACTGGCACTCAATACGGGCCCGATCGGCTCGCGGGAACCGTAGCTGCGATCGAGCGCAGCCCCGGCGACTCAGTGACCCTGTGGGCTGCTACGAGCTTCGGCCGCGTCTTCGTCACTCACAACGTGAACGCAGTCAACCCTGGCGACGTACGCTTCTGCAGGCTCGACAGCATCGGTGTGAGCGACAGCCTGAGCTCCGGCCACCCGTTGCCTCCGCCCCGTTTCGTGTCGAGCATCCATCCCGACCCGGCGAACCCGAACCGCGCGTGGCTCTCCTATGATGGCTACAACTCGAACACGAAGGACCAGCCCGGTCACGTCTTCGAGGTGACCGCGTCCGGTGTCGGGACGGACGGGTGCCCGACCGCGGCCGTCTGGCACGACCTGCGCGTCGAAGCAGGGACCGCGGATTTCGGCCAGGGTGACATTCCCATCACCGACCTCGTCCGCGACGACGTGAACGAGGATCTCTACGCATCGACCGACTTCGGCGTGCTGCGCGGGAGGTTCGTCGCGGCAGGAACCTATGCGTGGACGATCGCCGGCTCCAATCTGCCCATGGTGGAGGTGCCCGGTCTCACCATCGACCCGTGCTCGCGCGTTCTTTATGCAGCGACGCACGGCCGGAGCATCTGGCGGATGTTCCTGCCTCCGGCGATCACCCCGCCGCCGGCCCAGGCATGTCCGCGCATGCCGTAGAAAGCAGCCCCGGGAGGGCGGTGCTCGCCCTCCCGGGGGTTTTTCATCGCGATCGCGGCCGGAATTGCCAGAGCCAGTCGCCCGGCCGTACCCGCTCGCAGGCGTGCTCCGGGTGGCGTGCGCCGTAGTAAAGCGTGACCCGCGAGTGCAGTGTGCGGCGTGGCCGCTCGTCCAGCCTGCACCGCGCGCTGCGCTCGATCTCCTCGCAGAACTCGTGCGCGAACCGCCAGCTCCATGCTCCCGGCGTGACGCCGTCCTTGGCGCCGATCTCGAGCACGTATCGGACAGGAGCGCGGACCATCCTGTCGAGGAGCGCGCCCGGAGGCAACCAGGAGGTGAGAACCAGATCCGGCCGCGTGCGCCGGATCGCGGCGAGGGCATCGAGCCGGAGGACCGACGCGCCGAGCCGCACTCCAGGCACGTCCACGCCGCGAAACTCGCGGCGCTCTCGCGCGGTCATTCGTGCTGAGGCGTCCGTCCATGCTCCGGAATCGCTCGCCACGATCTGCGACCCGGGCGCGGCCTGGCGGAGTGCCGCTGAGAGGAACCCATCGCCGGCGGCAACTTCGAGAACACGCCTCGCACCCAGCGCGCGGATGCGGGCCACCAGCGCCCGGATGAGCTCGCGCGTCGGCAGCAGGTACAGAGGCCCGCGTGGATCCAACTCGCAGATCTGGAAGAGCTCGCCTTTGCGCAACCGGCCGAGCGCGGCGTCCAGTGCGCGGGTCGCCGGAAGCCGCCGCGCGCCCGAGGGGCTCCAGAGGAGGCGACTGATTGCCTCATGCGGACTCACGCGCCGCCTCTACTCCGCTCGTGAGCGTGGCTGCAACCGGCGGCGCGAAAACGCCTCGACCGCACCTCGGCCCACCCACCATCGATAGGAACCGCGCCGGTTTCGCACTACGCTCTTGCCATGGTGCCCCGCTGCAAAGGACGGTCCAATGGCGAACCACGGACCGGGCAGTCAGCCGCGGCTGCGCGTTAGCGGCGTCGCGGCGCACGTGCATTCCGGATCGGTCGCGTTCTCGTGTCAGGTCGAAGAGCTCTCCGCTGCGGGAGCCTTCCTCCGGACGGACCAGCCATTTTCCGCGGGCTCAGAAGTGGATCTCGACCTGGTGAAGCCCGGTGCCCGCAAGGTGCTCCATGTCGGCGGCCGGGTCTGTCGCGCCGTCCCGAGCGGCCAAGGTCAACATCCCGGGCTCGAGATCGAGTTCAGCTCGATGAGCGGCGACGACTCTGCGCGCCTCGCCGGGTGGCTCGAGGAGATGATGGCGCGCGGCACCGCGAAAGCGGTGGCGCCGATCGCTGCGGACTCGCCGGCGGGCGAGGGCGGAGAGGACGGTCTGCACGCGAACGCGAAGCTGATGATGCAGATCAAGGGCTGCTGCTGGAGATGGACGAGCTGCGGGACCGTTTGCGGCTGCGCGAGGGAGAGATCGAGCAGCTCCGCCGCGACCTCGCCGCCGCAGGGCAGCCGATCGGCAAGGACCCCCCGGCTGAGTAACTCCGGCGGCCGTTCTAGGCAGCCGCCGGCCGTTTACGCGAGCCGACGAACCGGGTGCGATCGAATGCACGCAGGCTCTTGTGCGCGACGATCTGCAAGCAGTCGCCCCGGCCTTCCACGCCGGTGAAGACCGACCAGGCGAGAAAGAGGTGCCAGAGCCGGTACCAGCGCTCGCCATATCCGGCGATCACCTTCTCGCGATTCCGCATCCAGTTCTGGTACCAGCGGTGGATGGTCATACCGTAATGCACGTTGATGTTCTCGACGCTGCGGATCTCGAATCCGGCCTTCTCGAACTGCGCGGCGACGAACGAGAGCGGCAGGCTCGCGTCGGCACCGGGAAAGATGTACTTGGACATGAACATCGCCCAGGTGAAGTCGGAGGCATCCCAGTAACCGCCGCGGTCGTTGCGCACCATCCCTAGCTCGGGCGGGCGCCGCAGCCCGACGATCTGGAGGAAGAACAAGCCGTCATCCTCGAGCAGGCCGCTCACCTGCCGCAGGAACTTCTGGAAGTTCTTCACGCCGACGTGCTCCGCCATCTCCAGGCAGGAGATCTTGTCGTATGCGGGACCGGGAATGTCCCGATAGTCGAGAGTGAGGACGCGGGCGCGGTCTTCAAGGTGGCGCGCGCGGATGCGCTCGGAGGCGAGCTCCGTCTGGTTCTTGCTCAGCGTGACGCCGGTCGCGTCGACCTCGAACTGTTCGGCGAGATTCGCGACCAGCGTCCCCAGCCGCAGCCGATGTCGAGCAGCCGATCGCCGGTCTCGAGCTGCAGCTTCTCTCCGACGTCGCGGATCTTCCGCTCCTGCGCGGCTTCCAGCGACTCGTCGACGGCCCCGAACCTGGCGGATGTATAGACCATCGAGTCGCCGAGGAACGCCTCGAAGAAGTCGTTGCCGCGGTCGTAATGATCGACGACGAACGATCGATCGGCCGCTTTCGAGTGCAC
>WNFT01002756.1_pt1 | contig 18576 bp, 20 predicted proteins | sample 5400191 | NCBI WGS metagenome assembly WNFT01 (sample SAMN13153359, study PRJNA577476) | soil metagenome | isolation source: 80 cm saprolite under Madrone tree | place: USA:California | collected 2016-06-14 | reverse complement strand
TTTTCGCGCACCGTGAGGAACGGGAACACACGCCGCCCCTCAGGAACGAGGGAGATTCCGAGCTTGGTGCGCTCATATGATGGCAGGCGCGTGATGTCGTGCCCGCAAAAATGGATGGAGCCGGCACGCGGCAGAAGTGCGCCAGCGACCGCGCGCAGCGTAGTAGATTTGCCGGCACCGTTCGCCCCAATCAGCGTGACGATCTCACCTTGCGCCACATGCAAGCTGACGTCGCGGCAGGCGGAGATCTCGCCATAGGCCAGTTGAAGTCCTTCGGCTTGAAGCAGCGCGGTCACGTCATTGCTCCAAGATAGGCGGCAATCACACTCGGATTGGCTTGGACCTCGGCGGGCGTGCCTTCGAAAAGATGTTGCCCGTAATCCATGACCAGCACCCGATCTGAGATCTTCATCACGAGATCCATGTTGTGCTCGACAACGATGATGGTCATGCCGTCCTCGCGAAGAAGACGAATGCGTTCAAGCAACCGCTCAACTTCTGCCGCGTTGAGGCCGGCGGCGGGCTCGTCGAGCATCAGCATGCGGGGCGAGGTTGCGAGTGCGCGGGCAAGCTCGAGCATGCGCTGCTCGCCATAGGCGAGTGAAGCCGCGTGCACCGATGCCCGGCCTTCGAGCCCGACGAAGCCGAGAAGCTTGATCGCCTGCGCGCGGCAGCGGGCATGGTCGCGCCCGAACGCGGCCCCATGGACGACGTATTGCCAGGCTGGGATGTCGTGATGGATGTGAGAGGCGGCGATGACGTTGCCGAGCACTGATAGCTGCTTAAAAAGCCGCAATTTCTGGAATGTACGCGCAAGGCCGAGGCGTACCCGTTTGTGCGTCGGCAAGCCTACGAGGTCGACGCCGTCGAAGATCATCCGGCCCGCATCCGGCTGATAGAGCCCGCTCATCAGGTTGAGGAGTGTCGACTTGCCGGCCCCGTTCGGGCCGATGATCGCAAACACGCTGCCACGCGGGACGTTGAGCGAAATGTCGCGAACCGCCTGCACGCCGCCGAACCTTTTGTGCAAGCCTTCGCCGCAAAAGAGAGCAGTCGTGCTGGCAGGACGCGCTTGCGCCGCCGCAGCGGGGCCCGACGCGATCATTGGCGCATTCCAGCGTCGGTGGCGGTTGGTAGCCGGCTAAACCGCGCGCGGAAGAGCTGCGCTGCTTGCACGATCCCTCCTGGCAGGAACAGCACGACGAGGGTGAGGGCGGCGCCATAGAGGACCAGACGCAGATCGCCGAATCCGCGTAAAAGTTCGGGCAAGATCGTCAGCAGGATCGCGCCCCAGACCGGGCCGATCAGCGTCCCCATACCGCCGACAATGACCATGGCGAGGATGGTGAAGGACTCGGTGATGATAAAGGCATCCGGAACTAACGTTCCGACGAAGCTCGCATAGAAGGCGCCAGCCGCGCCGGCGAGCGCCGAGCCGACGCCGAAGGCGAACACCTTCCAGGCCATGCAATTGATGCCGAACGAAGAAGCCGAAACCTCGTCCTCTCTGATCGCGGTGAGGGTCTCCCCGATCGGCGAGCGGACAAGCTGGTCAAGCAGAAGGTAGAAAAGGAGTGCGAAGCCTGCGACCAGATAGAACATGTTCGCCGTGTTGCTGAACGAGATGACCGGCAGCCCCGGCAGCGCAACGTCTGGCGGCGGCTTGATGGCATAAATGCCGAGCGGGCCTTGCGTCAGGCTGATCCAGTTTAGCAGCACCTGATGCACGATGACGGCAAAGCCGAGTGAGGCGATTGCAAGGTAATGGCCCCGCAGGCGAACCGCGAAAATCGACAGCGCCATGCCGGCAGCGCCGGACAGTACCATGGCGAAGACCAACGCCATCCAGAACGGCATGCCAAGCTTCATGATGAGCAGCGTGGAGGCATAGGCGCCGATGCCGTAGAACGCCGAGTGACCGAGGTTGAGCTGCCCGGCATAGCCGAGAATGAAGTCAAGGCCGATGGCGAGCATGACGTTGATCGCGCAGACGATCAGGTTCGTGCGCCAATAGGAATCCTGAAATACGAAGGGCAAGACCGTGACGATGACCGCGGCGACAAGGAGCCACCAGCGCCGGTTACCGGATTGGTCGGCAAGCGCCGGGTGGGGCTCGTTAGACATTCTCTTCACGCTTTTCGGCGATCAGCCCGGTCGGACGGAATGCGAGCATCAGCAGGAGCAGCGTGAAGACGATGAGGTCGGTCAGGCCCGGATTCACGAGCTGGGTCGTGAAGCTTTCGATCAAACCGACCGCAAGCCCCGCGATGATCGTCCCCTCGACGTTCCCGAACCCGCCGATGATGACGATGGCGAACGCCTTCACGATTACGCTCGTGCCGGCAAAGGGCGTCAGCACGAGGATGGGCCCAAGCATGGCGCCGCCCATGCCGGCGAGCGCCGAGGCAATCACGAAGGTCAGCATGATGAGCTGCTTGGGATTGATACCCATGAGGCCTGCGGTCTCGCGGTCTTGTGCGACCGCGCGTAGCGCCTTGCCCATGAAGGTGAATTTCATGAATGCGTGGAGCAGGGCGATGGTGAGCGTGGATACAAAGATGATGATTAGGTTCTGCCAGGTGATGAATGTGCCGCCCCAGAGTCGGATGACTTTATTGCTGTAGGGGCTATCGAAGGCATACGGGATCGGCCCGAACCAGAGCAGCATCGCGTTCTGCAACAGAATGGACACGCCGATGGTCGCGATCAGCGGCAACAATTCGCTGCCGCGTTCGCGCAGCGGCGCGAAGATCGCTGCGTTCACGAGCCAGCCGAGCGCCGCGCCGATCATAAGCGCGGCGCCGATGCTGATGAGATAATTGCCACCGAAGGCGAACGTGAAGAAATAGGCCGCGAATGCGCCGATGGTCACGATGTCCGCGTGCGCGAAATTGATCTGCACGAGAACGCCGTAGATAAGGGTGAGCCCCAATGCCACGAGGACATAGAGACTGCCGAAGACTATGCCATTGATTCCCTGCTGGAGGGCGACGGTCAGCATGACCGCTCAGTTCCAGCCGAGCGCCTTCCATGACAGATCCGGCAAAGTCTCCATGTAGTGGATGGTATCCATCTTGATGTTTTGATTGGTCTTATCGAATTCGACGCTGCCGGTCACACCGGAAAAGTCCTTTGTAGTGGCCATGATATCGCGAATCGACTGCGAGTCCTTGCCGCCGCGGCGAACGACGTCAGCGATGACCAGTATCTGATCGAAGGCGTGGGCATTGATGTGCGTCGGTTCCTGATTGTATTTGGCCTTGAAAGAGCGAATGAAGTTCTGCACCACCTCGCGTTTATCGGTCGGATCGAATTGGACGATGCGGACGTAGCCGAGCGCCGCCTTGCCCGCCTTCTGCTCGAAACCGAAGGGCAACCAGATCGTGCCGAGCTGGATCGATTGTCCGCCGCCACCCTTGGTGACGCCAGCCTGCGCGAGCGCTTGCGTGATGCGCAAGCCCTGACCCTCGAGCGTGTAGGTCGGGATCACATCCATTTTGCCGAGACCGGCGATGCGCGTCGCGATCGCCGTGAAGTCGTTCACGTCGCGGCCGAAGCCGATATCGGCAAGGATTTGCCCGCCGAGCGACTTGAATGTGTCGCTGAAGACCTTCGCGTTGCCGATCCCGGCATTGGTGTTCTCATAGAGCAGCACCGCCGTGCGCGCGTTAAGGCGCTTATGGGCATTGGTGGCGATGTCGACGCCCTGCATCACCTCGTTGGGCATGATGCGAAACGTCCACGGGTTACCGGGATCGGTGATCTTGATCGAGGAGGAGCCGGCGTTGAGCAGCGGCACCTTCGCCTGCTCCATGAGCGGCATGACTGCGAGCGTCGCGTCCGAGCACTCTTCACCAAGCACGACGTGGGGCTTGTATTGCTCGAGAAGTCGCTTGGCTGCCTGCGTCGCCGGCAGCGGGCTGCATGCCGAATCCTCATACTGGACCTCGAATCTGTAGCCGTTAACTCCTGCCTTGTTGACCTGCTCGATCGCAAGCTCAATGCCCTGCTTGTCCTGTACCCCGAAATAAGAACCCGGGCCCGACGTCGCGAACAGCCCCCCGATTTTGATCACTTTGTCCTGCGCGCGCGCGGCATTCGCAGCAGCGAACAGGGCGACACTTGCAGCCACACCGATACACAGAATGGGGGAATGTTTTCTCATGGCCCTCTCCCTCAAGGCTATCGCTTCATTTAAGCCCGAAACCAGTACGCCTGCCAATCTTTTATCATCCGCGGAGCAAGAAGCCACTCGACAACTTCGCCGCCTATAAGCGGCGTTGCACCCGCGCCGGACCGGCGGTCGGCGGTGCGCTCCCTCGCCAATGGGATCGATATGCCGACGACCACCACGAATGTTTACGGCACGACGATCTCCGCTACATCCAGCATGGTTGCTTTCAAAAATTCATCAGCGTACCTTCGTATCGATCAAGAACAGGAGGAGGCCATGGCGCAAGAACCCCTCGCAACGAAGGGAAACTTTCTGCACATCTATGATTTTCGCGTGACCAAGGGAAAGGAGGAGGAATTCATCCGCTCTTTCGAGGAGTTCGACTATTCGGACGGCAACCCCATGCACAAGTCGTGGGCGCAAGTGAAGGACGGCGTGCTGTGCCGCGACAGCCAGGATCCACAACGTTTCTTCCTGATCGCGGAGTGGTCCGACGTCGAAGAGCACGCGCGCATCCGCAAGATTCTGGCCAACGAACTCAAGCCGGAATTCATCAAATATATCGAAGGGGGGACGTTCATTCCCAAATATGTCGAGGTGGTCTCGTCGACGCCAGACGAGATTCTCAACAAAGCCGCTGCGGCCGAGTAGACGTTTGCCGCGCGATTTATACACGTTCTTCCGATCCTCCACCTCATACCGGCTTCGCATTGCGCTTGCCTACAAGCGGCTCGAGTACAGGGCGCATTACGTCAGCCTGCCAAAAATGGAGCATCGAACGCCCTCATATCGGGCGCTGCATGCTCAAGGATTAGTGCCCTTGCTGATCGACGGCGATCAACCCTTCATTCAATCCATGGCCATCATCGAGTATCTGGACGAGGTTTACCCCGAGCCGCCGCTGATGCCGACAGACGTGCACGGACGCCATTACGTGCGGGCGGTGTCGCAAATTATCGGCTGCGATATTCACCCTCTCAACAACGTACGCGTGCTCAAGCACATCCAGACGCAATTCGGTGCCGACGAGGCAGCGACCAAGACGTGGTATCGCCATTGGATCGCTGAGGGACTGGGAGGTCTGGAGACTTACCTGGCTCGCGCGGGCATCGCTCGTCGCTTCTGCTATGGCGATACCGTCACTATGGCGGACATTTGTCTCGTGCCGCAGATTTTCAATGCCCAGCGCTTCGATTGTCCGCTCGACGACTACTGCACCCTGACTGCGATCTTCGAGCAATGCATGGCCCTCGACGCCTTTCGCGCGACGCAGCCCAACACTCAAGCCGACGCATTCTGAAACGGACGGCGCCGGCAGGCATCTGCAAGACCACCCGATCTCGGTCATCGACCTCAACTGGGCTGAAAGATCGTTCGCCCAAGATGATTGTTGCCGTTGATGAGACGGATCAGCGTTATGATAAGCGCGTTACGCTCCTGCGCGAGAAGCGGCTCGAGCAGACGCTTCTGGGCACGTCGCATCGGCCGATACATCTTTCGCGTCAGTCGCTCGCCGGGGCGGGTCAATCGCGCAAGGACCATGCGCCCATCGTCCGGGCTGCGGCGCCGCTCTAGGAGCCCACGTCTCGCGAGGCGGTTGAGGACGTCGGCGACATTGGTGCGGTCGATTCCGAGTTCGCGGGCCAATGAATTTTGGTCGAGATCGGGGTTGAGCGAGAGCGTCGTCAACAATCCGTACTGAACCGGGGTGATGTCGAATCCCGCGCATTCCTCGAAAAACAGCGCGTAGTGGATTTGATGCAAGCGCCGCAGAAGATAGCCGGGCCGGCCCCAGAGCGGCATCTCGGAATGGACCGTGCCAGTACGCAATGATCCTTTCTTGGCCTTGCCTCGCCGGGCTTTCCTTTTGCCGGCGAGTCTTTGTACGTGTCTTCTTGCCGGTTTCATTCTTGTCGCCATTGGGCCGTCCTTCTCGTTGCACCAGTTCCCGCGTCCTGCGCAGCGGCAAATACTCAGTATACGGTCATACTTGCACGCGCCTGGGACTGTGTTAGGCTTTTATCCACGCTGCGCGCAGATGCAACCGCAAAAAAAAACTGCAAATCCGACGGCGGTGCAGGTTCGAGCAGTTACATCTCAGCGGGAGAGCCAAAATGCAAAGGCGTGCGTTTCTCATGCGAGCGGGCGCGGGCGTGGCTGCGACCGCGGTTGCCAGACCGGCGATCGCTCAGACCGGTGCCCCAGTGCGTTGGCGGCTGGCAACGAGCTGGCCGAAGAGTCTCGATACGCTTTACGGCAGCGTCGAAGCTTATGTGTCAGCGCGTGGGGCAACTGACCGAGAGGAAATTCCAGATCCAGAGCTTCGCTGGCGGGGAAATCATGCCGTCTGTTCGGGCGCTAGAAAGATATGATGGTATGCTGATTACCTGAAAGCTGCCACGATTGCGCAAAGTTCACGGACCTATTGGCCTTGCGAAAAATCAAAGCTATGCTGAACCATCTCGTTTGAGGCCGCAGACGATGGCATGGCAGAAGGTCGCATCCTTCAGCGAAATCGGCGTGGATGGCGTACTGGGCGTAGACGTGAATGGCTCGCCCGTCGCGCTCTACCGGTTATCGAATGAGGTCTTTGCCACCTCCGGAATTTGTACCCATGCGCTGGCATTGTTGAGCGAGGGTTTCGTCGAGGACGGCAAGATCGAGTGTCCGCTGCATCAGGGTCAATTCGACATTCGCTCCGGCAAGGCGCTGTGTGCGCCGGTGACGGAGGATCTCCGCACCTACGCCGTGAAGCTCGAAGGTGATGACGTCTTCATCGATATGGAGCGTCGGGCCGCCTCGGCGCCAGCCATGGCGAACGCGGCCCCGAATCGCAAACCGGAGGATGGCGTTCGGGCTGCCGAGGAAGACAATCAAGCGGGCATTGGGAAGATTGCCGCCACGAACATGGATCCTGAGCTTTCGCTGACGAAACGTTATGTCTGGCCGACGGAAGGGCTCACGCGCATCCCCGATTGGGTCTACACCGATCAGACGATCTACGAGCGCGAGATCGAGAGGATTTTCCACGGCCGCACCTGGAACTACGTCGCGTTGGAATGCGAAGTGCCCAAGGCCGGCGACTTCATCCGCTCCAATGTCGGTCCAACGCCCGTAGTCGTCGTGCGCGCCGACGATGGCTCCATCAATGTCTTCGAGAACCGCTGCTCACATCGCGCCGCAGAATTCTGTCGCGAGCTCAGCGGTAACGTCAAAGAATTCGTCTGCCCTTACCATCAATGGTCCTACGATCTTCAAGGCAATCTCGCCGGCGTTCCATTCCGACGCGGCGTAAACGGAAAGGGCGGCATGCCCGCCGATTTCGACAACGCGCAGCATGGACTGCGCCGGCTCAACGTCACGACTCACCGTGGCGTCGTGTTCGCTTCCTATGTCCGAGACATGGAATCTTTGCAGGATTACCTCGGGCCGGAGGTGCTCAAGGAGTTCGAAGCGACTTTCGACGGCCGCAAGCCAAAGCTTCTGGGCTACTACCGCCACACGCTGCCCGGCAATTGGAAGCTCTACCACGAGAATCTCAAGGATCCTTATCACGCCACGCTGCTGCACACTTTCCTCGTGACGTTCGGGCTGCTGGTGGCCGGTAACCGGTCGCTGATGCTTGCGGACTCGACCGGACGGCACGGCGTGATGGCGTCGGCGAAGTCAGAGCGCAAGAGCGTTTCCAGCGATGCCAAGAAGGAGATGCGCGCCTATCGCGACGGCATGACCCTGGCGGAGCCGCGTTTCATGGACTTCATCGAGGAGTTCGACAGTCCCTGGTCCGTGACGATGGCGACCATCTGGCCGAATCTGATCATCCAGCGCGAGATGAATACGCTCGGCGTGCGCCAAATTGTACCGACTGGTCCGCACGAGTTCATTATGAAGTGGACGATGTTCGGCTTCGAAGGCGACGACGACGAGATGATCCGCCATCGTCTGCGCCAGGGCAATCTCATGGGCCCGGCCGGCTTCCTCGGCCTGGAGGACAACGAGGCGATCAAGTTTGTACAGGACGGAATGCAGCACGTTCCGGGCGGCCAGCATCTGGTGAAGCTCGATCCCGCGGTTGCGGCGGGAACTTCCGACAGTTTGATCTCGGAAGCATCGATCCGGGCCATGTATCAGCACTGGCGCGCGGAGATGGGGCTCTAGAACCATGGGTGAACCCGCTCTGACGCGTAATCACCCGCCCGACGCCGCGTCGCTGGATTCGCGCCTGCAAGCTCTGCTGTTGCATCACGAGATCGAATCCTTCAACGCGCGATACGCGCAGGCGCTCGACGAGCAGCGCCTAGCGGATTGGACAGAAATGTTCACCGACGATGCGCTCTACGTTGTCCTGTCGCGCGAAAATTTCGACCGCGGACTGCCGGTCGGCTTGATCTATTGTGAGAACAAGCGAATGATCCACGATCGCGCATTCGCGCTCATGGAAACTTCGATGTTTGCGCCGCGTTATTTGCGGCACATCATCGGAAACCAGGTTGTCCTGAGTGCGGAGGGCAACGGAACGGTGAAGGCCCGCGCGAACTATGTCGTGCTTCAGGTACTGTTCGACCGCCCTGATGCGACGCTGCATCAGGTCGGCGTCTATTATGACGTGTTCCGCCGCGTAGGGGGCGCACTGAAGCTCGCCGAGCGCCGCTGCGTCTACGACAATCTTCTCGTGCCGAATGCCCTGTGCGTTCCAGTCTAGAATCGACGGACCACGGTTTTGAACGGTCTTCGCGTGTGTGGTGGCGGAGACCAGACTGGCTGGCTGACGGCGCAGTCAGCTGCGAACCAGTCTCCGCAGCAAATTCCCTGCTAACAGGGGAATTAACAGGGAATTTTGCCGAATCCGGCCCTTCGCTGCGATTTTGATGTCTACTCAGCGAGTGAATTCAATGGCTTTCAGCCGAATTCCCTACGCAACGGAACAGGGAATTTGCAAACGCGTATCAGGGAATTTTTTTCGACGAACAGGGAATTTTAATCGAGGGATCGAGGGATCGAGGGATCGCCGCCGCTCGGAGAAGGCCGAACGCAACTTGGCTTGGCACACCGATCCCGGCTAAGGCCAAGAACCTTGATGGCCTGCCGAAGTGCCTGGAGCACGCGCCCCTCGCGGCGGAGTAGACCTTTTATTTCTTCCGCGCCTCGCCATACGGATAGATCATGTTGCCGGTCTTGTACTCGGCCGGCCACAGAATCACCTGCTTGCTGCCGGCGCGGAATTGCTCGAGGTCATTGGGTGCGACGTTCTGAAACTGGGTGAAGAGCTGGCGCGATTTCGCCCATTCGCCGTCCTTGCCGAATGCGACGTCCCCGACCACTGTCTTGAACGCGTTGCTGCGGATGTAGGCAGCGAGCTTGTCGTGATCGGTGCTCTTGGTTTCTTCCACCGCCTTGGCGAGCACCTGGCCGGCCGCATAGCCGAACGGCACGAAGCCGTGGCCGAGCGGATCGACCCCCTGGCCCACCGCCTTGGCCTGGTAGCGCTTGAACAAATCGGCGACGCCGGGGAACTCAAAGGGCGGAGCGCGAACGAAGCTTTCGCCGATGACGAGGCCGTTGGCGAGCGGGCCGAGCTGCACCTTGATCGGCGTCACGAGCATGCCGATCATGGCGCCGCCGAACATCTTGGGCACGAGATTGATTTCATTTGCCGCACGAATGATACCGACGGTATCGGGCGGATAGGCGGCGACGAAGACGATGTCGGGGCTCGCGGCCTGTACGGCGCGCACGACCGGCAAGAAATCGGTCGTAGCCGGAGGATACGATCGGTCGTAAACGACCGTGAAGCCCGCTGCCTTGGCGTTGTCGCGTGCGGCGTCGGCGGCGGTCTTGGCGAACTCCGCGTCGGCTGACACGATCGCCACGGTCTGCGGCTTCGGTGACTGTGCTGCCGCGAGCTCGAAGAAGCCGTCCGAGAATGCACCCGGTCCCTTCGGTCCGACCGGGACCATGGAGAAGTATTTCGGATAGTTGAAGTGCCGGTTGATGCCGATCGCCAGGAAGCTGATCGTGGTCTTGTTGTTCTGCATGATGACCGGCATGGCTGGCGCGACCATGTTGGTGGCATATGGCCCGAGTAGCAGGTCGACCTTGTCGACGGTGATGAGCTTCGTATAGAGGGCCGGCACGTTGCTCGGGCTGCTCTGGTCGTCGTAGTAGACGATCTCGACCGGCCGGCCGAGGAGGCCGCCCGTGGCGTTGACGTCGTCGCGCCAGAGTTCCAGCGCCATCAAAATTTGCTTGCCGTTCGAGGCGACCCCGCCGGTAAGCGATAGGCTGACGCCGACCTTCACCGGATCGGCGGCATGCGCGGGCGCCGCATACACGAGTGAGGCAAAAGTCAGCACGACGAGCGCTTGCCACGCGATGCGCGCTGTCGACGTGGAAATCATGGCTTCCTCCCTGGATGTCTTCAGTTCCTTGAACGCAGGCGCTTCCGCCGTTTATGTCGTCATCTGGGTTTACGGCGGCGCGTTCTTCTCATCTCGTTGGTCGATCAATACTGCCCCTTTGGCTCCAGTCCCAACGCGTACTGGCCGTACATCGTGCTCACAGCGTCCCAATTGAGGCTGATGTGGGAAGCGGCGGCGTGCGCATCGCGCCACGCCTGCTGCAGCGGTTTTTCGAGAAAGATTCCCTGTCCGCCGGAGGCGAGGAACAGCGCATCGATCGCCTGTACCAGTAAGCGCGTGCAGAAGGTGTGACTGAGCCGGTTGCGCAGGCGCATATCGAGTGGCGTCTGCTCGCCGCGCTCAGCCGTCGCGTAGGTCTCCGCGATGTCGCGGAACATCATCAGGCGCGCCGCGTCGATGCATCCGGTCGCCTCGGCAACGCGGGACTGAATGGTAGCGAATTCAGCCATCCGCCGATTCCCGCCGGCGACCGCCCCCCGTGTCGAGCCGACCCTTACCATGTCGACAAAATCAGCGAGCGCGCCCTCCGCCATGCCGAGCATGGGCGCGATCAGTGTTACCGGCACGACCGAAAGAAACGACTGACGATAGAGCGGGTTGGTGTTGATGCGCGTTCCCGGGCTGGTCCCGGCGGCCAGGTCTGCAATCGCCAAGACGCGATGAGCAGGAACGAAGAGGTCGTCCGCCACGATGTTCTTGCTGCCAGTCCCCGCAAGCCCCATCGTGTGCCAATTGTCGTCGATCCGGGCATCCTCGCGCGGCACCAGAAGGAAGCTCGGCTTTGGCGCCTCGGAGGCGCCGGCCGGCGGGATCATGGTGGAGAGGAAGTACCACTGCGCATTGTCGCAGCCGCTCGCAAAACTCCAGACACCGGAGGTCCGATAACCGCGATCGACCGCCACCGTCTTGCCGACCGGTGCATAGGACCCCGCCGCGATCGCGCCGGGATCTGCCCAGAATTCCTCCTGCGCCTCTCGGGGAAAGCACGCGGTGAACCACTGATGTACGGCGCCGAGGCCGTAGACCCAGGCCGACGACCCGCAGCCCCGGCCGATGGTGGCGACCAATTCGGCGAAGACATCAAAGCCGTATTCGAAACCGCCATAAGTCTGTGGCTGCAGAATGCGGAACAGCTCGGCTTCGCGCATACGCGCGATGACATCGTCGGCGATACGCCGGCTCGCCTCGGTTTCCTGTACGCGAGCGCGAACAATCTCGGCGATGGTGCGGGCGCGCGACAGCAACTCCGGCACGTCAGGTTTGAGCGGAGATGAGCGTATGGCGGTGACGGACATGTGCGTGCCTCCCTTGGTGGGCGCTATTGCATCATCTCGTCAGGCGGCATCGGGCCCCAAAGGTTCGCAGCTTCAGGCGTTTTCGGCCAGGTTTTCGGACGTTGCGGATTATCGCGGTGCCAGGGCCGCGGTTCGAAATAGCCGAGCGATTCATCTTTCATCTGGTCGAGTTCAGCGAAGAGCTCGGTGATTAATCCATTCGGACTTCGATGATAGGTGAAAAGATTATGGCCGATGCCGTGACGGCCGGGCCCCCACAAGATCCGGAAACCATTTTTGCTCAGGAAATCGCAAGCGGTCTGCATATGTGCCCAATCATGCAACTCAAACGCGGTGTGGAAATGCTTGTTGGTGCCCGTTTCAACAAGGTTGATGGTGTGGTGATCGACTCCGCACCGCAGAAATGAGAAATAATCGCCCATCCAGTCGGAAACCCGGAAACCAAGAACGTCGCAATAGAAGCGCGTGACCGCCTTCACGTCGGCCACGTGGAAGGCCACGTGGCCGAGTTTGTGCGGCACGATGCCGGCATTGCAGAACGGCTGCTTCTGCGGCTCGGGACGCTTGAAGACCTCCATGACTGTGCCCTTGGGGTCCTCGAACGTCACCATCTCCTTGATCGTGGGCTCGGCGTCCTTCTTTCGCGACGCGCGCAACCCGTGTGCGGCGGTTTGCTTCTCAAAAGCGTCAAGATCGTCGTCAGGTCCAAGCTGAAATCCGATCCGCGTGCATCGCGCATGCGCACCGCTGCGTAAGATCACGGAATGATGCTCTACCGTATTTGCGAGATAGGCCGCTTCGTTATCTTTCGCGATCAGCGAGAGTCCAAGGATGTCCGTGTAATACGCAATCTGCCGTTCAAGATCAGGGGTCTCGTAGCTGGCATGGGATATTTTCTTCACTCCGATCATACCGGTTGCTCCTTTCGAATACGGCCGTTGGCTTCGAAATATTCGAATATGGCGGCGACATCGCGGTCCCCGATGCTTGGGACAGCACGCGCGAAGACGCCGATCAGACAATCCAGGAGGTCGGTGCCGACACCTGCGTCGTTGGCCATGTCCTTGGCCGTATCCAAATAATGCACGAGACCTGCGGCTGATCCTTGCTGCGGCATGAAACGCCGTTCCGCCATCCATGGCGCACGAATGCCGAATTGCGTGGAGCCGCCGCTTCCGGTGGCCACGGCCGTGATGAGCAGGTCCTTATCGATGCCAGTGCTTAGTCCAAGCGCCATCGCCTGGGCCGTTCCAGCGATGTGAAGCGCGACGAGGAAGTTATTGACGAGTTTGACCTTGGTCGCCGCGCCGAAATCACCGAGATGAAGGCAAGACTCGGCAAACGCAGCGACGATCGGTTCGATTTTCTTAACGGCCTCCGTGGGACCACCTAGATATACGACGCCTTTGCGTTGCGCCACCATGCCCGGCGTGCCGCTGATCTCGCCATCCAGAAATACGACCTGCTTGGCCGCGAATGGCGCGACATACTGCTGTTTGACAGGCACCGGATGCGAGCCGAATTCGACCACGATTTGGCCCGAACGTGCCGATTCGAGAAGACCACCGCCGCCGCGCACGATCTCGTCGAGGGCTTGGTCGTTTGGCAGGCAGGTAAGCACAATCTCAGCCTGTGCGCCGACCTCGGCCGCAGATCGGGCGACGACGCCACCAAGCTTTTTGAAATCCTCGAGCGAGCTGCGCCGATAGCCGACGACGGTGTAGCCTTTCTTGATCAAGTGTTCACAGATTGGAAGACCAATCTTACCTACGCCGATGAAGCCGATCTTTCTCACGCGCAAGCTCCCTGCTCACAGCGATCACGCGATTTGCTCCTTAGTCGTTTCGGTTTTTGGTTTCGAAGAATTCAAGCATCGCGACGGGCCTCGTTGCCGCGGAGGCATGGAGCCGCGGCTACTTTGACCGCCGGGATTCGGCCGGCGCCGCGCAGCCCCGCAAGAAGACCTTGACCGCGATCCGCACCGTCTCGTCGACCTTGTCGCGTCTTGCGGCGCGGGGCATCGCGGTCAACCAGCTCAGTTGGTGCTCGCCGATCAGCATGTCGAGAAACAGGACGGCGAGCCGATATGGATCTTCCTCGATAATGCGTCCATCTCTCTGCTGCTTTTCGATCCACGACGCCACGATCTGGTAAGCGGAAGCCGGTCCGGTCTCATAAAAAAGTCGGCCGATATCGGGAAATGTTCGGCCGATCGAAACCATGAGCCGGTGGAATTCGAGGATCGGCGGCGAGAGCACCATCGCCAGGAATGATCGACCGATCTCCGTCAGCTGCGCCTCCAGACTGCCGGCTGCATCCACGTGAATCGCCATGGTGACATCACTGCATTCCTGCCTGACCACGGCCTCGAACAGACCCTCCTTGCCGCCGAACCAGGCGTAGATGGTCGCCTTCGAGCCACCGACCACGCCAATGATTTCGTCGATCGAGACGTTGTCGTAGCCCTTCTTGAGGAACAGCGGCGCGGCCAGGCGAACGATACGCTCGCGGCGCTGTTCGACGGTCTCCAGGCGGCCCGGACCGCGCGCAATCCCGCGCGATCGCCAGCGCGCCGACCGCTTAGCGTCTTGAATCGGCATAAGATTTTCTAGCCGGCGCGCCATGCAGGTTCAACCTCAAAACTTTTCGGTTGCGTCCAACCAGGTTCTTACTGTAACGTACAGTACGCTGTAACGTACAGTACGGTACGGCGTCAACAAAAAAGAAGCGCTCGGGAGTGAACGAATGCCAACCGCCATCTCGCCCGACGATCGGCTCGCCGCCCAGACGAAGCTGGCTTTGCGCCGCCTCGCGAGTGCCGTTGCCGTCGTAACCTGCCAGGACGGACGGACGCGGCACGCCATGACCGCGACCGCGGTCAATGCCATGAGCATGCAACCGCCCTCGATGATCATCTGCGTGAATCGCTCGAGTGCATTTCACGCGGCCATCAGCCGTGCCGACAACTTTGCGATCAACATCCTGCACTTCCGGACGCGCAGGCCAGCATTGTTTGCGCCAAACAAGAGCGGTTCGACTACGGCTCACATACGGTTTTTCTCGGGCGCGTCACCTCGGTCGGTGTTCATGGAGCGGTCGACCCGCTGATCTATGTCGACGGCCATTACACCGGCCTGGCGGCCGACGAGTTTTCCGCTCCGCTCCAGCCACAGATAGAGTCGCTCTGCCAACTCATAGGCTAGGTCGCGATGCGATCCATGTGATCGGCGCCATCTTTTGGCCAGGCAGGCCGTGACGGCACAATCGAGGAGAAGGCAGCATGATTTACGTAGCCAAAGAGATTGCCGTGAATGCCCCGGGCCAACCGAAGCTCAGCAGAGGCGAGATTTGGAAGGGCCTGGTCATGAAGGCGGACAACGCATTGCCCTTCGTTCCCGGCATGGCGAAGTGCGATGTGATCGAGCGCACCGCCAACGGATTGGTCCGCGACATCGTGTTCCGCAGCGAAGACGCAAGAGAGCGGATCACCTTCTACCCGGAGGAAAAGGTCGTCTTCCTTCGCCTGTCGGGAAATGCCGACGGCTTCATCGTCAACGAAATCCTCGGCGACGGCGACGATCTGCGCTTGCGATTCAGCTTCGCGCTCCAATTGGTGGATGCGCCGTCCGACAGCGCCAAGGAACGCGAATTCCGGGAGGTGATGGAGCGCGACTATCTCAAGGCAGTCGACGCTACGCTTGCAGCCATTCGAAAAAAGATGGCGAGCGCGCCGCAGCCCGCCAAGTAGTGAGCAGGCCATGAAACACTGGTTCTCCGACTTGTACGCGAATGTCGACGCGATGCGGTTGGACGAGTTCGTCGCGGGCTTGGCGCCCGACGTCGAAGTTGTGGTTGGCAACAACCCTGCCATGCGTGGCCGGCAGGCTGCCAAGGACGGCATCGCTTACTTTTGGTCCACGATCAACGGGATCAAACATCGCTTTGTCAACGTCGCGGTAAGCAACGGCCTCACGTTCCTGGAAGCGAATGTCGAGTACCTGCGCAAAGACGGCAAGTCCGTGAGTATTCCTGCGGTCACTGTGCTGGAGCGACGCGGTGACTTGGTGAAATCCCTTCGCATCTATTTCGACGTCGCGCCGCTCTACGCGAACTGACGCACTGAACTGCACCGGCGAATTCAAGACTTGGGAGGTTACCTGCTCGAGATGGAGCCTAAAGGCGGTTATTGAGCATCCGAACAGAAAGCCCGCAGGAGCCGCCGGGGGAGGGATCCGTAGTGCGAAGCCGACAACGGCCGTTACGGTTATCAGGGAGGATAAACGTCATGCAGATAGAAGCCACGCGCCCCGCCGCCAACATCAAGGAAGCGACGCGGCCGGAATTTGCCACGATCCTTGGCCGGGTGCGCGAGCTTCGTTCGGAGATCACGTCGCGGGCCCTTGCGACCGAAAAAGCCAAACGAGTGCCCGCCGAAACAATGGAGGCGCTGCGCGATGCGGGTGTTTTCCGTACGATGCAGCCGAAGCGCTTCGGCGGCTACGAATATGGCCCCGCAGAGCTTGCACAGATCGGCTTCGAACTCGGCCGGGCCTGCGGGAGCACCGGTTGGTGTGGGACGCTGGCGGTCTGTTTTGGCTGGAAGACAGCGTTCTTTCCACTCGAGGCACAGCAGGAGGTCTGGGACGATCCGGACAACCTGCTCGCCGTTTCTTACACGCCGTCGCCAAAGGCGGAAGAGGTCGATGGCGGCTACAAGATTTCCGGCAGCTGGCCGTATGCCAGCGGCGTCGACAGCGCTGCCTGGCTCATACTCGCCGTGCTGATTCCTGGCAAAGGAACGCCACCGACGTTGGCCTGGTGCCTGGTCCCGGTCAGCGATGTGGTGGTCGATCATGACAGCTGGAACGTGAGCGGGCTCGAGGGGACCGGATCGAAGACCGTCGCGATTTTCGATCCTGTCTTCGTTCCGAAGCACCGTGTGCTGCCAGTCGGCGCAGTCTTTTCCGGATCGGCTTTCCAACCTTTGGGCCCACCGCGCTCGTCTCGCCGATCGTCGGGATGGCGCATGGCGCGCTCGACGCCTTCACCGAGACCGCCCGCAATGCCAAACGCATGGCCCGGCCCGGCGTTTTCGAGAAGGTCGCCGAGTCGCCGCTTATCCAGAGCCTGATCGGCCAAGCTGCAGCACGCATCGATGCGGCGCAAACCCTCATGGTCACAAGTCTGCGGGAGGGACAGGAAATCGTGCGCGCCGGCGGCACGCTCGATATCGAACAGCGCGTGCGCATCCGTCGCAATCACGGTTTTGCCGCGCGGACTTCGGCCGAGGTTGTCAACGACATCTTCTTCAAAGTCGGCGCAGCAGCGATCGATGAGAAGAATCGTGTGCAGCGTCTCTGGCGCGACGCCAACGCCGCGGCGCTGCACACCAGCATCGACTGGGACACTCTGTCGGCACTCTACGGGGCGCAACAACTAGGGCTGCAGCCGCAGGGCCTATTCTGAGGCGTCCGATAGCCCAGCTGATGCAGCGCATGAGCGCCTGATGGTCGCACTTGAGCAGCTGCGCTATGTCCGCCTTGTTGCCGGTGATCTCGGCCGTGCAGCGGATTTCGGTCAGCGCGTGCTCGGACTCGAGCCGATCGACCGGACGCGGGAGTTGGCGACCTTCCGCTCCGATTTTCGAGATTACACGCTTGCTTTTGCGAGCGGGGACCACGCGGTGCAGTCGGTCGGTTTGGAAGTGCGCCATTCGGATGATCTCGACGCGGCGCTTGAAGGCTTGCGGCGGCTTGGACTCTCCGCCGGCCGAGGATCGGCAGAGGATTGCGCCCTGCGCAAGGTCAAGGACATGATCTCCTTCGCCGACTTCAGTGGCAACCGCGTCGAATTGGTCGTGCGGCCGCTCAATTCGGGCTGGCGCTATTTTCCCAGCCGGGACGCGGGAGTCAGCGGTCTGGCTGACGTGATATTGCGCTCGATCGACATCGAGAAGGACTTGTCGATTTGGTCTGGCGTTCTCAATGCTCAAATCGGCGATTGGGCGGGCGACGCGGCTTATCTGCGTTTTGATCATGCCCATCACAGGATCGCACTGTTCCCCGCCAGGACGCCCGGCATTCTCTCCATCGAATACGCGGTTGAGGACATCAACCTATTGATGCGCAATTATTACGTCCTGCGAGACTTGCAGGTCGCGGTTCTGCACGGGCCTGGACGGCGCCCTGCCTCCGAGCAATTGTTCCTCACGTTCGCCGGGCCCGACGACGTGCATTTCGGCTTCGTAGCGGAAGGTGCGATGATCGACAGCGACAGGCGCCGGCCGCGGCAGTTTCCTGCCGGCCCCGCGGGACTCTGTGGTTGGGGAAGCGAATGCAAGATCGCCGAGTTTAACGAGGTGGCGAGCGGCCGAACCCGCCGAGCTGAGACGATCGCAAGCGCGAAGGCCTTAAGATGATCGAGCTTCAAGACATCAGCTACGTCCGTCTCGGCACCGCCGATCTCGATGGCGCAACTCATTTCGCCACGCATTATCTGGGGCTCGAGATCGCATGCCGATCGAAGGACGCGGTATATCTCAAGTCCGACCAGCGCGAACACACCCTCTGCTACTTCGCCGGCTCTCCGGCCGATCAGACCGCCGCCTTCGAAGTTCGCGATCGCGCCGACCTGGAGGCCGCGGCTTCGGAGCTTGAAAGGCTCGGTCACCACGTCCGCTTGGGTTCGG
>WNFT01001711.1_pt1 | contig 18576 bp, 12 predicted proteins | sample 5400191 | NCBI WGS metagenome assembly WNFT01 (sample SAMN13153359, study PRJNA577476) | soil metagenome | isolation source: 80 cm saprolite under Madrone tree | place: USA:California | collected 2016-06-14 | reverse complement strand
CTCGATCGCTCGATCGGCTCGGCCTCGCAGCGCCAGGCGAGCGCGAACCGCTATCACTCCGTCCTTGGGACCTGGACGAGGGTCGTCGGCTCGCGCAGCGCGAACACCCTCTCCGCGAGCTGGAACCGCTATCGCAACCGGATCGAGCCGACGGAGCCCGGCCGCCAGCTCACGTTCCCCAGCATCCAGGACGGCGCGTCCTTCCGGGTCCCTCAGGCCACGGACCAGGACCGCGCACAGGCATCCGACACGTTCACCTGGGCCCTCGGGGCCCACGCGCTCCGCTTCGGGGCGGAGGTGCAGCGGGTCGAGGGCGCCTTCCACCTCGGGGTCTTCCGCGAGGGCAGGGTCGAGCTGGTGGAGGACTTCCCGAGCTTCGACCACAACGGGGACGGCCAGGTCGACGACGACGACCTGCTCTTCGCGGTGACCCTGCGGAGCGGCTTTCCCGACCGCGACCTCGAGCTCCCGGGCTGCAGCAACACCCACCTGGCCTTCTTCGCGCAGGACGACTGGCGCGTCCGGCCGCAGCTCACCCTGAACATCGGGCTCCGGTACGAGCTGGATACGGACGTCAAGAACATCAGCCGGTACGGCCAGATCAATCCCCTCGCGCGGCCGTTCCTCAAGGGCGACCGCAAGCGCGACGGCAACAACTGGGCCCCGCGCATCGGATTCAACTGGTCGAGCAAGGGCGGGCGCACGAGCGCCCACGGGGGCTACGGCATCTACTACGACCGGGTGACCCTGGAGATCGTTTCCCTGGAGCGCGGCCTCGACGGCCGGGCCCTCCCCATCGAGGTCCGGGCGGGCAACGTCTTCTTTCTCGACCGCGCGACCGGCCGGCTCCCACCCTTCGCCCCGAGCTTGTCGAGTCCCTTCACCGGCTTTCCCCTGCCGGGGGCGGGTGCCTCGGGGATCAACATCATCGACAACGCGCTCCAGAACCCCGAGGTGCAGCAGTTCAACCTGGGCTTCGAGACGCGGGTGGGAGCGGACCTCGTGCTGCGGGTGGACGGCTTGCACAACCTGGGGACGCACTTCATCATCGGCCGCTGGATCGGGGAGGTCTTCAATCCCGTGGTGGGCGGGCCCGACCAGATCAAGAACCTGGAGTCGAACGTGAACACCAAGTACGACGGCCTGCTCGTCTCCGCGGAGCGGAGCTTCGGCGCACGGCACTGGCTGCGCGCCTCCTACACCCTCTCCAAGGCCTTCAACTACGCGAACGACGACCAGATCCCGTTCTCGAACGGACCCCTCGACCCGAACGATCTCCGCCGCGAGTACGGTCCGACGCCGAACGACCAGCGCCATCGCTTCACGTTCGCGGGCTCGTTCCCGCTGCCCGGGGGCCTGCTGGCCTCCCCGCTCCTCACCCTGGCCTCCGCCGTGCCCATGGACATCCTGATGCCGGACGCCAGCTCGCGCGTTCCCACCCTGCAGCGGAACGCCGGGGGTCGTCGCTTCAAGAAGGCGGCCGACCTGAACGCATTCCTGGCCCAGCAGAACGCGGCGGGCGGGATCGGCGGCGTGCTGCTACCCCTGGTGAGCGCGGACGCCCCCTTCGGCGACGGCTTCCAGTCCCTGGACCTGCGCCTTTCGCGCCGCTTCAAGATCGGGGGGAGGGCGGTCTTCGAGGCCATGGTCGAATGCTTCAACGTGCTCAATGCCACCAACATCCTGGGGGTCTCCAACAAGAACTACTCGGGCTACGCCAACGTCCTGGTGCGGGACAGCGAAGACCCCGACCATCCCGGCTACCTCCGCTCGTCGCGCTTCGGCAAGGCCGTCAGCACCGCGGGCGGTGTGTTCGGCTCGGGCGGGCCCCGCGCGTTCCAGCTGGGCGCCCGGCTGACCTTCTGAGCGCGTGAAACCCGCCCCCGCCGGCCTCCAGCGCCGTCTCGGTCCGGGCGCCGCGGTGGCGCTCGTGGTGGGCGAGATCATCGGGATCGGGATCTTCCTCACCCCGGCCCAGATGGCGAAGGCGCTGGGGTCGCCGTTCTGGGTGCTCGTGGTGTGGCTGGCGGTGGGCGCGGCCGCCCTCTGCGGCGCGCTCTGCTACGGAGAGCTGGCCGCGCGCTATCCGGAGGCGGGCGGGGGCTACGTCTACCTGCGGGAGGCCTGGGGCCCCGGCCTCGCGTTCCTGTACGGCTGGAAGAGCCTCCTCGTCATGGACCCCGGCCTGACCGCGGCCTTCGCCGCCGGCGTCGCCCAGTACGTGGCGTATCTCACTCCGCTCTCCGCCACCGGCCGGACGGCCGTGGCCATCGGCGCGATCCTGACCGTGGCCATCGTCAACGCGCTGGGAGTGCGGGCGGGAGCGCGCCTGCTGGGCCTTCTCACCGTCCTCAAGCTCCTGCTCCTCTCGGTGATCGTGCTCTGGGGCTTTGCCTTCGGCCGGGGCCAGTGGTCGCACTTCGTTCCTTTCGTGGAGCCAAGGCCCGGCTCGGGCCCCCTCGCGGCCGGCCTGGCCGGCGGCATCGTGGCCGCGTTCTTCTCCTTCGGCGGGTTCTGGGACGTGGCCAAGGTGGCGGGCGAGATCCGCGACCCCGGCCGCTCGATGCCCCGGGCCCTCACCCTCGGCGTGAGCATCGTGACCGTCGTCTACATCCTCACCAGCGCGGTCCTGATGTACCTGGTGCCGCTCGAGAGCGCCTTCTCGGGCGACGCCTTCGCCGCCCAGGCCGGGGAGGCGCTGTTCGGACCCGCCGGCGGCCGGGTGTTCTCGGCGATCGTGGTGGTGGTCGTGCTCGGCAGCCTGGCCGCCTACCTCATGGCCGCTCCACGCGTCTACTACGCGATGGCGCGCGACGGCCTCTTCCTGACGTCGGTGGCCCAGGTGCATCCCCGCTTCGGCACCCCCGTCCGCGCCATCGCGATCCAGGCCGGCCTCGCCTGCCTGCTCGTGGCCCTCGGCACCTTCGGCGAGATCGTGGCCTACTTCATCTTCGTGACCGTGGCCTTCGTCGCCCTCACCGTGGCCGGGCTGTTCCGCCTTCCCCGGCCCGGGGCGGGCGCCTACCGGGTCCCCGGTTATCCCACGACCCTCTTCGCCTTCCTCGCCCTGCTCGTGACCCTGCTCGGGCTGCTCGCCGCGGGCAGCCCGAAGCAGGCCGCCCTGGGCGTGGCCGTGGTGGCCCTGGGGGCGCCCGTCTATCGGTTCCTGGTGGCGCCCCGGCGCCACGCCCCTTCCCTTCCCTGAACCTCCTGGAGGAGGCCGGATGGCCTGGATCAAGACGATCCCGTTCACCCAAGCCGACGAGGCGCTGCGCAAGGCCCTGGACGCCCAGCACGAGCTCTACCCCAAGGAGTACGCCCGAGAACCGGACGACGACGGCCGCCGGAGCATCGTGGCCACCCACACCCTGATCCCGGACGCGCTCTTCCACGCCTTCGCGACCTTCGGGATCCTCCTGTCCCCCGACCTCCCGCTCAGCCGCGCCCAGCACGAGATGATCACCACCCGGGTCTCGGCCTTGAACCGGTGCCACTATTGACTGGAGTCCCACGCAGAGTTTCTGCGTGCCGTGACCCTCGACGAGGCGTTCGTGAAGGCGCTGGTCGAAGACTACGAGCGGGCGCCGCTCTCCCCGGCCGACCGGGCCATGCTGGACTACGCGACCAAGCTGACGAAGGACGCGACGCGGGTCGGCCCGAAGGACCACGAGCGTCTGCGCGCGGTGGGCTTCGACGACCGGGGCATCCTGCAGATCACCCTCATCGCTTCCTGGTTCAACTACATCAACCGGGTGGCGGACGCGCTGGGGGTGGGGCGGGAGTAGGCTCATGCTTCACCCCGAAGCCTGGCGGCAGCTGCCTTACGTGACGGGCGCGGCGACCTTCTAAGGGGCCACCGGCGCGGGCGGGCGGATCGTGATCTTCATCTCGACCCGCTCCTTCGCCTTGTCCCCCTCCACGGGGGTGAGGCTGAGCTGGTCCACGACCTCCATCCCCGAGACCACCTCGCCGAAGACCGTGTACTGGCCGAGAAGTGACGGCTGGTCGCGGATGCAGATGAAGAACTGGCTGCCCCCGCTGTCCTTGCTGGAGGGCCGGCGGGCCGCGGCCACGACGCCGCGCGCGAACGGCCGTTCCGAGAACTCGGCCTTCAGGAGCCCCAGCCCGCCGGTGCCGTACTGCGCGGCCTTCGCCGGGTCCTTCGAGAGCGGGTCGCCGCCCTGGATGATCCCGCCCGCGATGATCCGGTGGAAGGTCGTGCCGTCGTAGCCGCCCGCCTTCGCGGTCTTCACGAAATGCTGGACGTGCCCGGGCGCCACCTCGGGCAGCAGGCGGATCGTGAACGAACCCTTGGCGGTCTCGACCACCGCCTCGGTGCCGAACGCGACCGGAGGCTCCGCGGGCTTTGCCGCGGGCGCCGCGGGCTTGGCCGCGGGCTTCGGGGCCGGGGCCTGGAGCGCGTGGACGAGCGCGGGGAAGCAGACCAGGCCGACCACGATCGCGACAACCAAGCGCGCTCTACTCATCCCACTCCCCATCTTCCAGGAAGGCCTCCCGCTGGACGAGTCTCCGGTCGATCTCGGCCCGGTCGCCCAGGGTCGAGGTCCCCACGCCCTCGACCGCGCACGAGGCCGCGCACGCCGCGAAGGCGGCCGCCTCCCTGGGGTCCCCGGTCTCATGGTAGCGCACGAGGAACGACGCTGCGAAGACGTCGCCCGCACCCGTCGGGTCCACCTCCGGCCGCGGCAGCGCCGGGACCTCCTGGGCACCCTCGCGCATGAGCAGGGTGAGGCCCCTCCAGCCTCGGGTGACGGCGACGATCGGCACCAGGGCGAGGAGCTCGCGGGCCCGGGCCGCGCCCCCGGGCAGGTCGTGCTCGGAGAGGAACAGGACGTGGACTCCGGGCAGGTCGCGGGACGGCTCGGGCCACTCGCGGGGCGAGACCCTGCCGTCGGGCCCGATCTCGCGGAGCCAGCCCTGGGCGATCGCCCCTACGCATCCCGCCTCGAAGGCGGCGGCGGGAAAGCCCGACAGCTCCCCCGCCACCGGCCCCAGGAGGAGGGCGTCGGGGCGGCGCCACTCGTCGGGCAGGTCGAGGAGCTCCACGTCGTCGGCCCGCGCGGTGACGACCTGCCGGCGCGTGTGGTCCGCGTCGTAGAGGTTCATGAATCGCGTGGTGGCCGCGGCGGGGTGGCAGAACACGCGCACCCCGGGCAGATCGCGCCCGGGGTCGAAGTCGGGGCCTGCGGAGGTGAGGATGGCGGCTTCCCAGCCCAGCGCGCACGCGGTCCGGGCCCCGTATGTGACGGAGCCTCCCAGCACGTCGCCGCCCTCGCGGCGGTCCCAGGTCACGTGGCCGACCACGAGCAGCCGTGGCATGCCCGGCGCGTCGGCTAACCCCGGACCTTCTCGAAGAGCCGGAGCTGCGACTCGTCGGGCTGGGCCACCGCCACCGGGTAGCGTCCCGAGAAGCAGGCCGTGCAGTAGCGGCGGCCTTCCCCGTCGCCCACCGCCTCGAGCAGCCCCTCCTGGGAAAGATAGGCGAGGCTGTCGGCGGCGATGAAGCGCCGGATCTCCTCGACCGACTGGTGGGCCGCGATCAGCTCGCTCTTGAGGGGGGTGTCGATCCCGTAGTAGCAGGGGCCGGTGGTGGGCGGGCTGCTGATCCGAACGTGCACCTCGCGGGCCCCCGCGCTCCGCACCATGCCCACGATCTTGCGCGAGGTGGTCCCGCGCACGATGGAGTCGTCGATCAGCACCACCCGCTTCCCCTCCAGGATGCTGCGCACCGGGTTGAGCTTGATCTTGACCCCGAAGGAGCGGATGGACTGCCGGGGCTCGATGAACGTCCGGCCCACGTAGTGGTTGCGGATGAGTCCCCACTCGAAGCTGAGGCCGCTCTCCTGGGCGTAGCCGAGGCCGGCCCCCATGCCGCTGTCGGGCACGGGCACCACGATGTCGGCCGCCGCGGGGGCCTCGCGGGCGAGCTGCCGGCCCAGCCGGAGGCGCGACTCGAGGACGTTCCGGCCGAAGACCTGGCTGTCGGGCCGCGCGAAGTACACGTGCTCGAACACGCACTGGCTGGGCGGCTCCGGGGGGAAGGGGCGGAAGGAGCGCAGGCCGTTCCGGTCGATGACGATCAGCTCGCCCGGCTCGACGTCCCGCACGTACTCCGCGTCGATCAGGTCGAGGGCGCAGGTCTCCGAGCAGACGATGTGCACGCCGTGGAGCCGCCCCAGCACGAGGGGCCGGAAGCCCCAGGGATCGCGCGCCGCCACCAGGGCGTCCTTGGTGAGGAAGAGCAGGGAGAACGCCCCCATGACCTTCGAGAGGCTGGCCGCGATCGCATCCTCCAGCCGGTCGCGGTGGCTGCGCGCGTAGAGGTGGAGGATGACCTCGGTGTCCGAGGTGGACGAGAAGATCGAGCCCGCCGCCTCGAGCTCCTGGCGGAGGATGGCCGCGTTCACCAGGTTGCCGTTGTGGCCGAGGGCGATGGGGCCGCGGTGGCACTCGATCACGATGGGCTGGGCGTTCGCGGCCACGGTGTCGCCCGCGGTGGAGTAGCGCACGTGGCCGATCGCCCGGTCGCCCCCCAGGGCCTGGAGCTTCGCGTCCGTGAAGACGTCGTTGACCAGGCCCATCCCCTTCTCGACCCGGAGGCGCTCGCCGTCGCTGGCCACGATCCCCGCCGACTCCTGGCCCCGGTGCTGGAGCGCGTAGAGGCCGAGGTAGGCCAGATGGGCGGCCTCGGGGTGGCCGAAGATGCCGAAGAGGCCGCAGCGGTCGTGGAAGCGGTCGTCGTCGACGGGGACGGTCTGGCCCATTGCCGCTTCCGATGTTAGCCGAAGTCGCGGACTTATTGCGACACCACGTGGCTGAGCTCGGGCCGGTACACGAGGATCTCGCTCCACTGGCTCCTGGAGCTCTGGTCGAAGCTCTCCAGGATCACCCCGGTCTCGTAGGGGCCGAAGGCCTTGTTGAGCATGGCCGCGAACGACATCTCGGGCTCGGCGATCTCCGCGAAGGAGTTGTGGGGCAGCACCAGGACGAAATGGGGGCCCTCGCCGCCGTTCCACAGCTCGTACCAGAGGTAGGTCACGGGCCAGTTGGTCTTGCCGATCGCCTCGTGGGCCCGCTTCAGGGCGTGCCGAAACTCCGGCGACTTGCCCGGCTTCAGGATGAAGTGGACCACCTCGCTCAGCTTCGTGGGGGCCGGGCTCGCGGGCGGACGGCTCACGTCAGCCAGGAACTCGTAGTACGCGACCGTCGCCGACTCCGTGTACGGGTTGAGGTTCAGATCCACGTCGGCGGCGTCACCTTGGCCGAACTTGCCCTCCCAGGCGTCGAAGTCCTTCCAGTGGTGGCCGAAGCTGACGGTCACGTACGAGCCGGTGCTGATGCCGCTCGCCACTTCCCAGGTGTTCCAGCTCCAGGTGTCGCCCTGCTTCTTGTGCCACGCCATGTGGCGCTTGCGCCCTTCCTGGTACGCCTTCAGCGCTCCCGCCTTCGCCTTGGTCACGACGACCTCGGCGATGGCACCCGGCTTCTCCTGGGCGACTCCGGGGGAGGCGATGGCCAGACCGAGGGTGGCGACGACCACGAGACCCATTCTTGGCATCATCTCGATCTCCTTCTCAGAGGTTCCCTTCCGACGGGGGGGCCAGGCGCAGATGGGCGACACGCTGCCCCCTCGTCGCCCTTGGATTCCTACCGCGTTTGGATGGGCGGCACGTTAGTCCGCTGGCCGGGAACTGTCAAGGACCGAGCAGCTCCTCCAGGCTCATCCAGGCCCGATGGAGCTCTTCGACTGGCAGGCTGAGGAGGACGCGGCTGCCGGAGAGCAGAACGAGCTGGCGGCCCTCGACCGTCCCCAGCCGGTAGCAGGGGACCTCGTGGCGGTGCGCGGCCGCGCGCAGGTGGGCCTCTTCGCGGGTGGTCACGATCATGCGCGAGGGAGACTCGGCGAAAAGAAGCACGTCGGGCCGGAGGCTCCCCGGCAGCTCGAAGTGGCCGCCCAGGCCCGGCTCCTCGCCGCGGAAGGCGCACTCGGCCAGGGCCACCGCGAGGCCGCCGTCCGAGCAGTCGTGGGCCGAGCGCAGCCAGCGAGCACTCGCGGCCTCGAGCACGAGGGAGTGGAGCCGCTTCTCGGCGTCGAGATCGAGGGACGGCGGGCGGCCGGCCACTTTGCGGTGGACGACCTTCAGCAGCTCGCTTCCGCCCAGGTCCTCCCCCGTCTCGCCGAGCAGGAAGACCGCGTCGCCCTCCTCCTTGAACCAGCCCGTGAGGGCACGGGAGGCGTCCTCGAGCAGGCCCACCACGCCCAGCACCGGCGTCGGGTAGATGGCCTTGCCGTCGGTCTCGTTGTAGAGGGAGACGTTGCCGCCGGTGATCGGCACCCCCAAGGCGCGACAGGCCTCGCCGATGCCGGCGATGGCGCGCACGAGCTGGCCCATGACCTCGGGCTTCTCGGGGTTGCCGAAGTTCAGGCAGTTCGTGGCCCCGATCGGCGTGGCTCCCGCCGCGACCACGTTCCGACAGGCCTCGGCCACCGCCAGGCGCGCCCCCTCGAACGGGTCGAGCCAGCCATAGCGGCCGTTGCCGTCCACCTTCATGGCCAGGGCCTTGGTCGTTCCCTTGACCCGCACCACCGCCGCGTCGGAGCCCGGGCCCACCATGGTGTTGGTGCGCACCGTCGAGTCGTACTGGCGGTAGATCCAGCGCTTGCTGGCGATGGAAGGCGAGGAGAGAAGGCGCAGGAGCGCGCCCTGGAGGTCGGCGGGCGGCTCGAGGGCGAGCACGTCCTCGGCGGCCGCGGGGTTGACCGGCTCCACCCACGGGCGATCGTAGACGGGCGCCTCGTCGGTCAGCGCCCCGTTGGGCACGTCGGCCTCGGGCACGCCTTCATTGAAGATGCGGAGCCGGCGGTCCGCGGTCACGGTCCCGATCGCCTCGGCGTGCAGGTCCCACTTCTCGAAGACCCGGACGATCTCCTTCTCCCGCCCCTTCTGCGCCACGAGCAGCATCCGCTCCTGGGACTCGGAGAGCATCACCTCGTAGGCGGTCATGCCGGTCTCGCGCTTCGGGACCTTCTGGATGTCGATCTCGATGCCAGTGCCCGCGCGCGCCCCCATCTCGGAGGTCGAGCACGTGAGGCCGGCCGCGCCCATGTCCTGGATGCCGACCACGGCCCCGGTGCCGAGGGCTTCCAGGCAGGCCTCGAGGAGCACCTTCTCCATGAACGGATCGCCCACCTGGACGGTGGGCCGGCGCTCCTCGCTCCCCTCCCCGAACTCGGCCGAGGCCATGGTCGCCCCGTGGATCCCGTCGCGTCCCGTCTTCGCGCCCACGTAGAAGACCGTGTTGCCCACCCCCTCGGCGCGGCCGAGGAAGATCTCGGTCCTCTTCACGAGCCCGAGGCAGAAGGCGTTCACCAGCGGGTTCTGGCGGTAGCAGTCCTCGAACACCACCTCGCCCCCCACCGTGGGACAGCCGAAGGCGTTGCCGTAGCCGCCGATCCCGGAGACGACCCCGGCCAGGAGACGGCGGTTCTTCGGGTCGGTGGGCGGCCCGAAGCGCAGCGAGTTCAGGACCGCGATGGGCCGCGCGCCCATGGTGAAGATGTCGCGCAGGATCCCGCCCACGCCGGTGGCCGCCCCCTGGTAGGGCTCGATGAACGACGGGTGGTTGTGCGATTCGATCTTGAAGACCGCGCAGAGGCCGTCGCCGATGTCCACCGCCCCCGCGTTCTCCCCCGGGCCCTGCACGACCCGCGGCCCCTCCGTGGGCAGGGTCCGCAGGTGCTTCTTGCTGCTCTTGTACGAGCAGTGCTCGGACCACATGACCGAGAAGAGCCCGAGCTCCGTGCGGTTGGGCTCCCGGCCGAGGGCCTTGACGATCCGGTCGTACTCGTCGCGGGTGAGGTTGTGCTGGGTCAGGACCTCGGGGCTGACGGGCATACAGCCGGATTCTATACGGCCGGGAAGCCCGCGTGCGTCGTGTCACCCTCCGCTTGCGGCGACTGGGAGTACAGTCTGGGCGCCATGAGAAGGGGTGTCATCCTCGTCTTCCTCCTCACCGGCTGCGGGAGCGAAAGCACCGGGCCGATCGCCCCGGATCCGATCCTGGTGGGCGCAGGAGACATCTCCAGCTGCGCGAACGACGGCGACGAAGCCACGGCCAGGATCCTCGATGGCGTGTTCCCCCCCGGCGCTCCCGCCGATCGCGGGCTCGTGTTCACGCTCGGCGACAACGCCTATGTCACGGGCTCTCCCGGGGAGTTCGCGGCCTGCTACGATCCGACCTGGGGCCGCCATCGCTCACGCACGCGACCCGCCCCGGGCAACCACGACTACCTCACCCCGGGAGCGCAGGGCTATTTCACCTACTTCGGCGCGATGGCGGGCGACCCCGCCCGCGGCTACTACAGCTACGACCTGGGGGCGTGGCACGTGGTGGTGCTGAACAGCAACTGCGAGGCGGTGGGCGGCTGTGGCGCAGGCTCGCCGCAGGAGACGTGGCTGAAGGCCGACCTCGCCGCCCACCCCACGAGGTGCGCGCTCGCCTACTGGCACCACCCGCGCTTCAGCTCGGGCATCATCCACGGCGACCACGTCTTCATGAGCGACCTCTGGCGCGCGCTCCAACAGTACGGGGTGGACGTCGCCCTGGCCGGGCACGAGCACAACTACGAGCGCTTCGCCCCCCAGGACGCCGACGGACGGGCGGACCCGGCCCGGGGCATTCGCGGGTTCGTGGTAGGAACCGGGGGCCGGAGCCTTTACGAGCTTGGCCCCCCGAGGCCGAACAGTGAGGTCCGCCAGGCCACGAGCTACGGCGTGCTGAAGCTCACCCTGCACGCCACCGGCTACGACTGGGAGTTCCTGCCCGTGTCCGGCTCGGGCTTCACCGACGTCGGCACCGGGACCTGCCGCTAGCGCGCTGCTTGACTGAAAAGATCAGCCGGGCGCATACTTACCCTGTTCCGTTTTAGGTAATTTCTGGGTCGGGCGGGTCCCTCCTTACGAAGGCCAAGGAGGCTTGTGAGCCGGATCAACTGCGTTTGCCGTGCGTTACGCGTACAGTGGAGAGTCGGGCTGCGGCGACGACCCTCCGTCCGCCCGCAAACCCCTGGGGGTAGCCTCGCCGAGGCTAAGCTCCGAATGAGCCGTGCGACCGTCCTCGACACATCCCCCCTGCCGGACAGGAGGCCCTGATGCGTGTTCGGAGGCCGGTCCACGCCCCTCTGCGGCCCCTCGGTCCGGGCCTTCTTGCCTCGGTCCTGCTGAGCGCAGCCCTTCCGCTGTCGCTCCATGCCGCCGACACCTGCACGAGCCCGAGCTTCGACGCCCCGGTCTCCGTGCCGGTCCAAGCCCAGCCCTTCGGCATCGTCCTGGGCGACTGGAACCGCGACGGCAAGGTGGACTTCGCGGCTACGAACTCCGGCAGCAACACCGTGTCCTTCCGCTTCGGCAACGGGGCGGGCGGCTTCGGAGGCTTGGCCTTCGTGGCGTCAGGAGGGACCCAGCCCGAGGGGATCGCCGTCGGCGACTTCGACGACGACGGGGCCCCGGACATCGTAGTGGCCAACCGGATCAGCGGCACCGTGAACTTCCTGCAAGGGAACGGGGCCGGGGGCTTCGTCCTCGTGGGCGCGAGCCTGACCGGCCTCTCGGGGGCAACCGCCGTCGCGGTCGGCGACTTCGACGGGGACGGCAAGGACGACGTGGCGGTGGCCGCGTTCGGGCGAAACGAGGTGGTCGTCTACCTGCGCCGGGGGGGACCCTTCAGCTTCTCACAAAGCAGCACGATCACGACCGGCAAGGAACCGACCGCCCTGGTCGTGGGCGACTTCGACCGGGACGGCGACCTCGACATCGCCTCCGCGAGCTTCGCGGACGGCAACGTCTCGTTCCTGCAGAACGACGGAGCGGGCAACTTCACCGAGCCCTTCGGCGTGGCCGGGCGGGTGGCGGTGGGCTTCAACCCCACCGCAATCACGGCTGCCGACCTCGACAAGGACGGCATCCTCGACCTCGCGGTGGCGGTCAGGGGCGGGACCAGCAACTACATCGATGTCCTGAAGGGCGCCGGCGACGGCAGGTTCGGCAGCCTCGGGAGGCCCGCGGCCCCCGGTGGCCCGGTCTCGGTCGCCGTGGGCGACGTGAACAACGACGGCAACCCCGACCTGATCTCCGGCGCCAATGAGCTCCTCGTCAGCCTGGGAGACGGAACCGGCGGCTTTGCCGCGGCAAGGAACTTTGGCGTGACCGGAGCCCCCGCCGGGGTGGCCGTGGGCGACCTCAACGGCGACGGCCGGGAGGACGTTGCCCTGGTGGCCCAAGGCAAGGACGAGGTCGACGTCTTCCTGAACAACTCGGGCTTCCCGTGCGCCAACGTCTCCTTCGGGCCCGCCGCCCGGACGTTCGCGGCGGGCGCCGCCCCGAGAGGTGCGGCCCGGGGCGACTTCAACCAGGATGGCCGGCTCGACGTGGCCGTGACCAACGATGGCACGCCGGGCTCGGTCTCCGTGCTCCTCGCCAACGGCCCCGGGCTCTTCGCTTCCCCCGCGAGCTATCCGGTCGGCAACAGCCCCTACCGGGTGGCGGCCGGCGACGTCAACGGCGACGGCCTCTTGGACCTCGTGGTCACCGACTTCGGGTCGAACGACATCGCGATCCTCAAGGGGCAAGCCGGGGGCACCTTCGGCCCCGCCACCTTCATCCCCGTCGGGACGAACCCCGTCGGCCTCGTGCTGGCCGACCTCAACTTCGACGGATTGCCTGACATCGTGGTCTCCAACTACGGGGCCGACACCGTGTCGGTTCTCCTGAACACCGGTGGTGGTTTCTCGGTCCCAGCGTCGTTCACGGTCGGGCTGAACCCGGCCTCGGTCGCGGTGGGTGACGTCAACGGCGACGGCAAGCCCGACCTGGTGGTGGCCGTCGCCTCGACCAGCTCAGTGATCGTCCTGCTGGGCGACGGCTTGGGTGGCTTTGCCTCCGGCCCCAGCGTCGCCCTTCCCGCCGGCGCGGACCCGCGGGGCCTGGTGGTCGCGGACTTCGACGGCGACGGCTATGTTGACGCCGCGACCTCGAACCAAGGCCTCGGCACGGTATCGATCCTCGTGAACAATCTCGGCGTGTTCACAAACACCGCGAACATCGCGGTTGGCAGCGCTCCCCTCGACCTCGCCTCGAGCGACTTGAACGGGGACCGGGATACCGACCTCGTGGTCTCCAATAGCGCGGGCGCCTCGGTAGCCGTCCTCCTCGGCGGTCCCGGCGCATCCTTCAGCGCCCCGCAGATTTACGTGGTACCCCCCGGGCCGGTATTCCTGACCACTGGCGACTTCACGGGCGACGGTCAGGTCGACGTTGCCGTGCCGACCACGCTCCCACCTGGGTTGACCTTGCTCGTGGGAGGCGGCGATGGCACCTTGGGCGTCGCGGCGGAGTTCTCGACCTTCGGCTTCGCGCGCGACATCGCCACCGCCGACTTCGACCGGGACGGCATCCTGGACGTGGTGATTCCTCATCAGGACAAGGGCACCTTCTCCGTCCACCTGGGCGACGGAACGGGGAAATTCGGCCCGGCCATCACGTACCCGGGCACCGAGCTCGCGGCGCCGCTCCACCTCGCTGCCGGCGATTTCAACGGTGACGGCTTCCTGGACCTGGCGGTGGTCCAGGTCGGGAAGGTCTTCATCTTCAAAGGCAGCGGCTCGACCTTCTCCCCCCTCTTCAATTACGACGCCACCGGGACCCCCGTGGGGATCGCGACCGCCGACTTCAACCACGACGGCAAGCTCGACCTCGCGGTCGCCCTCGATCGGGGAGCGGGGAACGACCAGGTCTGGGTCTACCCCGGTCTGGGCACGGGAGCGTTCGGAGGTCCGATCGTCCTGGACCTCGGGGCGTCCATGAAGCCGGCGGGGATCACCCTCGCCGACTTCAACGACAACGGCTTCGTGGACCTCGCGGTCGCGCACAACGGCGCCGACCTCGTTTCCATCGTGCTCAACACGAGCACTCCCGGGGGGATCATCAGCTTCGGCCTCCAAATCATCCGACCCGCGCCCGGGAAGCCGACCGCGCTCGCGGCCGGCGACTTCAGGGCGGACGGGCATCCCGACCTGGTGATCGCGACCGATGCCGGCAACGTTCTCTACCTGGACAACGACCCCGCGACGGGCTTCGCTCTGACCACGACTGCCTGGGGGACCAGCCCCCGGCCGAGGGCGATCGCAGTCGAAGACTTCAATCTCGACGGCGACCTCGACGTGGCCACCGCGAGCCTCAATACGGGACAGGTGTCGATCCTGCTCGGCAAGGGCAGCGGCACGTTCCAGAACGCGGTGAACTACGCCGTCGCGGGAGCGCCGATAGGCCTCGTCACCGGCGACTTCAAACGGGACGGTCGGCCCGACCTCGCCTCCGCGAACTTCAACCGATTGACCTTCTCGGTGCTGATCAACACGAATTGCCAGTCGCGGCGGATGGAGGTGGGCGGGCCGCCGGCCTGCAACATCGCGGGGCAGCTCTTCTCGCTCCAGCCCCGGCTGCTGAGCCTCGACGACGGCGGGAACCTGCTCCATTGCGACGGCAGCAAGCTGACGGCCAGCCTCCTGGGCGGGCCCGGCTCGCTCACGGGGACGGTGGTCGAGAACTTCCTGATCCCGAACGGCGTGGCCAGCTACACGGACCTCGCGGTCGACAAGGACGGGATCGACTACCGGCTGCTCTTCACCCACGAGCTCACGCCCCCGGTGATCCCCGCCCGGAGCCGGCGGTTCACGGTGGGCCTGAGCGTGAATATCCTCCCGCCCGCCCCCCTGTGCCCCGGCGTGCCCCTCACGTTCTCGGCCACCCCGAAGATCTTCGACCAGTACTTTTGGACGGTCGACGCGGCGGCACCTGTCCTGGGCTCCGACCAGTTCGTGGTGGGGCCGCAAGCCGCGGGCAGCAGCCACACCCTGCAGGTGGACGCCTTCCTCGGCGGCTGCCCGGTCACGCAGACCATTCCGTACCTGATCAACACCGACCTGTCGGAGGTGACGATCAGCGTCCTGTCCGGCTCGACCATCGCCCCCTTCGCAGGAACGGGAGCCTCCCTGAAGTCTTCCGAGGTGGGCGGCGGTGTCATCACCAGCCACCAGTGGTCGTACAGCGCCACCACGGGCGGGCCCTATACCGACATCCCCGGAGCCAACTTGGGCACCTACACGATCAAGGGCTCCGACTTCCTCGCTCCAGGGATCTACTACCTCGTGGTCACGGCCTTCACGGAGTGCGGCACCCGCAAGACATCCGCAGAGCTGCAGGTGATTATCTACACCACCTCCGCCGGGCCCGGCGTCCCCTTCTTCACCGCGACCTCGAAGAACAACGAGAACACCCTCGAGTGGCTGAGCCCCCCGGTCCCGGCCCTCTCCGTGGGAACGCTCGTCAACTACAAAGTCTCCACGATCAACACCTCGGACTGTTCGCCGCCCGCCACCCCGGCCGATGGCGTCGTGCTCGCCCTCGTGCCCGGGCTCCCCGGGACCAAGGCCTCCTTCGTTCACACCCCGCTCCTGAACGACACCGCGGTCTGCTACACCGCTTTCGTCTATCAGGGCGGCGGTGTGTTCTCGGTTACCGCGAAGCAGGTCAGCGGCCGGCCCTTCGACACCTCGGGCCGCGTGAAGTGGGCCTACAACGTGGGCATGCTCCCCGGGGCCCCGCCCGGCAACGGCATCGGCGCTATCCAAGCCGCCTTCCAGGACGACTCGCTCCACTCGATGCTCAAGGGGGCCTCTGGCGGCACCTGGCCGGCGCCTTGGTTCCCCCTGCCGATGAACGGCCCCTCCCAGGGCCGGCCCTCGACCATCGTCCCCCCCGCCCCCATCCTCGGAGCCAGCCGGTTGATCTTCCTCGGCTCCCAGGGCGGTACCGTCTATGCGATCAACGCCGACACGGGGAGTGTCGCCTGGTTCAATACGCTGCCCTCGCCGGCTCCCGCGCCCGTACAGGCCGGGCCCTCCGGATACTTCACCTTTTTCGGGGGGACCAAGGACCACATCGTCGTCGGCACCCGCCAGGCCGGCGCCCAAAACGTCTTCTACGCCTTGAAGCTGGCGGACGGCACCGTCGCCTGGTCCTACGACGGAAGCGCCAACGGGCTCCAGATCGGTGTCATCAACGGCCAGGCCACAGTCGACTACGTCAACAAGCGCGTCTACTTCGCGAGCGCCGCTTTCGGGGGCTCGACCGGGCAGGATACCGTGTGGTGCCTGAACATCGAGACCGGAGCCCGGATCTGGTCCGTCCCCCTGGGCAACGTCATGGGCAGTCCCATCGCCCGCAACGGCCGGCTCTACGTGGCGAGTGACAATGCCGCCGGGGAAATCCACGCGCTGGACGCCGCCACCGGGGCCTCCGTCTGGGGCGGCACCTTCGCCACCCTCGACGGCCCGGTGAAGCAGTTCGTCGCCGCCGACCGCTTCAGCACCTCCGGACGGCTCCTCTTCTCCACCACCCACAAGGTCTGGGCGCTCGACGATACCGGGATTGCGCCTCCGGGCGCGCCGGTCTGGACCCAGGACTTCGGCCCCAACACGCCATCCGCCCCGGTGTTCCAGACCGGCGGGCCCGACGTGTGGGTGGGCGTCAGCGACGGCAACCTCTACCGCCTCGACTACGCCTCCGGTTTGCCCAACCTGAGCATTCCCCTGGGCGATCCTGCTCTCGCGGCGCAGGTGGGAAGCCCGACCCTCGACCTCGCCGGAGGCTTCCTCTACGTCGGCACCGAGGCCGGCATCGTCTACTGCGTACAGTACTGAGGTGATCCCATGCTGATCCTCGGTGTCCTCGTTCTCCTCGCCCAGGCCGAGACCCCCTCCATCCGCCAGGGGGTCGGGGGGGGCGGCGACTCTCCCCGCCGCCCCTGCCTGCCCGTCCAGGTCTCCTCGCCCCAGCGCGAAGGCCAACGGGGGACCTTCTCGGCCACCGAGATCCTCGACCTCAGGCTCAGCACCCAGCTCCGCCGCCAGCTCCAGGGCTCCCACGTCCTCCAGATCAAGGTCTTCACCCCCCGCGGGTACGCCTACCAGATCCTGACCGTCCCCATCACGGGAACCAGCCGCCAGGCCCCGGAGCTGAGCGCCACCCTCCCCGTGGCCGGAACCGCCATCATGTCCAACTCCCTCTACGGCCGCTGGACGGTCGAGCCCTTCCTCGACGGAGCCTCCTGCGGGGTCACCCGGTCGTTCCTCCTGCGTCAGTGAACGTCAACTACATCCATCTCGCGATCCCGGTCTTCTTCCTGCTGATCGGGATCGAGCTCCTGGCCGCCCGGTTCCTGGAGCGGGACGTCTATCGGCTGAACGACGCGATCAACGACCTCTCCTGCGGGATCCTCGACCAGGTGGTGGAGGTCTTCCTCAAGACCGTCCTGTTCGCCGGCTATCTCGTCCTCTTCGAGCGTTGGCGGCTCTTCTCGATCCCGAGCACGTCGGCCTGGGCCTGGGCCGTCTGCTTCCTCGGCGTGGACGCTCTCTACTACTGGTTCCACCGCTGGAGCCACGAGGCGAACGCGGGCTGGGCGGCCCACGTCGTCCACCACCAGAGCGAGGAGATGAACCTGGCGGTGGCCCTGCGGCAGGGGGCGTTCCAGGCCGCCTTCTCCTGGGTCTTCTACCTGCCCCTGGCCCTTCTCGGCTTCCCACCCCTCATGTTCCTGGCCGTCTCCTCCTTCAACACGCTGTACCAGTTCTGGATCCACACCCGGCTCATCGGCAGGCTGGGCCCCCTCGAGTGGGTCCTCAACACCCCCTCCCACCACCGGGTCCACCACGGGCGGAACCCCCAATACCTCGACCGCAACCACGGGGGGACGTTGATCGTCTGGGACCGGCTGTTCGGGACCTTCGCAGCCGAGGAGGACGAGCCCGTCTACGGGATCACCACCCCGCTCCAGAGCTGGAACCCGCTCTGGGCGCACGTGCACTACTGGGTGGAGCTGGCCCGGAAGGCGCGCCAGACGGGCCGCTGGCCCGACCGCTTCCGCCTCTTCTGGAAGCCGCCCGGCTGGCATCCGGAGGACCTGGGCGGCCCCGTCGCCGCCCCCGAGGTCGACCGGGCCACCCTGGTGAAGTACGACCCGCCGGCGCCGCGCGGCCTCCGGCTCTACGTGCTCTCCCAGTTCGTCCTGGTGAACGCCGCCACCACCGCTTTCCTTTTCGGCAGCGCGCGGATGTCGGCAGGAGAGCAGGCCGGGGCCGCGATCGCGGTGGCCCTGAGCCTGGCTAGCCTGGGCGGCCTCCTCGACCGGCGCGCCTGGGCCTTTCGGCTCGAGGTGGTGCGCGTCCTGGTCCTGGCGGCGGTGACGCCCCTCTTCGCCGCCCCCGGGGTGTCGGTGATGGCGGCGGCGGCCGGCCTGGGCTCGCTGGGATGGCTCCTCCGCTACCGGCACCACTGCGACCCCGTTCCCAGCCTGTCCCGCGCCGCCTGAGGGGCGAACGAAATCATCGAAGATTTGCTCCGAGTCGTGCTAGCATCCCGCGACGGCGGCCCGAGGAGCGAGGGAATGATCACGGTCTGCGCCTGGTGTCAGCGGTACATGGGCACGAAGGATCCC